>Ga0310345_10000707_pt1 | contig 44605 bp, 38 predicted proteins | sample HC15DNA20500_MG_FD_204667 | JGI IMG/M metagenome (GOLD analysis project Ga0310345, IMG submission 204667) | Marine microbial communities from station ALOHA, North Pacific Subtropical Gyre - HC15-DNA-20-500_MG | ecosystem: Environmental > Aquatic > Marine > Oceanic | place: Pacific Ocean: North... | reverse complement strand
GTTGACCGGTAGTACTTTCTGGACGCGCTTAGGACGGCATCCTCGATGGCCGTGATGATCACATCCGGCTCAATGCCTTTCTCCTTGGCAAGAGCCTCGATAGTCTGCTGTAGCGGGTTGCTCATGACGACACTCTTACAATCGCGGGCACCGTAATTACGAACACGAAGGTTCGGCGCCACAACTTGCCGAACCCGAGGCGCAAGTCATTGCTCAGAATTCAACCTCGAGTCTGGCTCGAGTCACTAGAGGCCACGGAATCCGATGCTTCTTATGCCTGAGAGTCTCAAGCACAACCACCCCGCGTCCGTCGGCCTCCATTCCGTCAGAACACGCGTCTTCGACACCGATAATGCGGCCGGACAAATGCTGTTGGCCGTCTACGGGGTCAGACGTGACGAACTTGGCAAGGCGTCCCTCGAAACGGCGGCAATCGACTAGGTGACGAAGCTGTCGGTCGAGACCAGGAGACGAGACCTCAAGTGTGTACGCCTGATCGAAGGAGAACTCGACATCGAGCACGGCGCTCACCTCCCTGCTGAGCCTCTGGCAATCATTGATGTTGACCGTTTCGTCGCACTTGTCGCTTTCGGCACCGATATTTCTCGGTGGCCGGTCGATGATGACCCGAACAACCCACCCGATCGCCTCACGTTGCAACTGAACGTCGAATATTTCCAGCCGATGGTCGTGAGCAACGCGATCGGCGATCGACCAGATCTGACTCAGTCGATCTTTTTGAATCACGGTGAGCACTACTTCGTACAGCGCCCTGAAAAACAAAAAGTGGGCACAACGCCCACTTTTGCAGGACTTGGCTCCGACGTGCCCATGCAAATATAGCACGTGCGAATTAGCGCGGCAACGCCGTCTAGAGCTGTTTGCTTAAGCTTTTTCGGGGTTACGGAGTTAACCGAGACAGCATGCGTGGATACGGAATCGTTTCTCGAACGTGTTCCAGGCCGCAGATCCAGCCGACGACACGCTCGACGCCCATACCAAAGCCTGCATGCGGAACGCTACCGTAGCGGCGTAGATCGAGATACCACTCAAATGCCTTTTGTGGCAGACCGTGCTGTTGGATACGTTCGAGGAGCAGATCGTAGTCGTCGAGGCGTTCACCTCCACCGACAATCTCCCCGTATCCTTCGGGAGCGAGCACGTCAACCGAAAGCGAAAGCTCTGGTCGTTTCGGATCGGGTTTCATGTAGAAGGCCTTTATGGCGCTTGGAAAGCGATGGATAGCTACTGGCCGGTCGAAGTGATCGCCCAGGGCGGTTTCGTCCGGGCCACCGAAATCGCCGCCCCACTTGAACGGTAAGCCGCGGTCGATGAGGATCTTGGCTGCATCGTCATAGGTGATGCGCGGGAACGGTGCCTGCACCTGCTCGAGCTTCGCGGTGTCGCGCTCAAGCACCGTTAGCTCGTGCCGCCGGGTGTCGAGTACGCGCCCGACGATCGATACTACCAGCGCCTCAGCTAGATTGATGGCGTCGTCCAGGTTGGCGTAGGCCATTTCCGGTTCGACCATCCAAAACTCGGTGAGGTGACGCCTAGTTTTTGATTTCTCTGCACGGAACGTCGGACCGAAACAATAGACGCGGCCGAGGGCCATCGCGTTTGCCTCGTTGTAGAGCTGGCCGCTCTGTGTAAGATATGCCGTCCTATCGTCGAAGTATGCGACCGGGAATAACGTCGTCGTACCCTCACATGCTGCCGGCGTGAAGATCGGTGTGTCGGCCAGGACAAAGCCACGACCGTTAAAGAAGTCGCGGATGGCGTCGATGACGGCATGCCGTATTCGCAGGATGGACTGTTGGCGCTGGCTGCGAATCCAGAGATGGCGGCGGTCGAGGAGGTAGTCAACCCCGTGTTCCTTTGGTGTAATGGGATAGTCATGCGACTCACCGACTACCTCGAGCCGGGAGACGTCGAGCTCGTATCCTCCGGGTGCTCGCTGATCGGCGCGCACCGAACCCTGGACGATAATCGCGGTCTCCTGACCCAGGTGATCGGTGAGTTGGAAACTCTCGTCGCCGACAGACGCCTTCGACATGATGCACTGGATGAAGCCGGTGCCGTCGCGCACGGTCAGAAAGTGGATCTTCCCGCTCGATCGGCGCTTGTGCAGCCATCCGCGTAGTGTCACTTGGTTGCCGACGTGCTTGTCGATGCGATCGATGTAGGTAAGCATGTGGCCAAGATCAGGGTACAACGAACAGGGGGACACTGTGCAAACTGCACGGTTATAGCTTACGTCCGAAGCTCGTCGAGGTGGATGGCAAGCAGATCCTGTAGTCGAGTAAACCGTGGATTTCGAGTGAAAGTCTCGCGTAAATAGGACAGCGTGCGGGGAATTGCATCTAGGTAGCGTGTCTTACCACGGGTCGCGACCTGGTGGCCGAAGGTCCCTAGCGCTTTCAAGTTGCGCTGCACTGCCATGCGATCGAAACGACTACCGTAGTCCGATGCGGCAACTGGTGGAGACAGGGTTAGGTAGTGGGCAATCAGGCGCTCAACCAAAGACCGATCGAGTTCGACATACGAGTCACGCAGAAGCGAAACCAGGTCGTAGGTATCGGGACCCATCCGAGCGTCCTGAAAGTCGATGACATACAGCTGCCCGCCGTGCACCATTAGATTACGGCTGTGGTAGTCACGATGACAGAGGACGCGCGGCTCGTTAGCCAGCTCGCGGGCTAGACTCAGAAACTCCTCCGCCAGAGAGGTGCGGTCTACCTCTGTAAGGGATCTTTGTCGATGGCGTACTAGGAAGTGGTCGACGAAGAAGTCGAGCTCCCATGTCAACTTCGCCACGTCGAAAGCGAGACCGAACGGCTCGAACGTCGGCGATTCCAGGTGGCGGCCTTCACGCTGGATCATGACGATCAAGCCGATGGCCTCTTCGTACCGGGTGATGCGTTCGTGGGTCGACGCCTGCGCGAGATGCCCTTGGAGAGTGACGTCCCCGAGATCTTCAAGTACTACGATGCCGAGATCGTTTTCTGTGCCAAGGATGGCTGGCACAGGAATGGACATCTGCTTGAATAGTTGCCCGACGTTGATGAGAGGAAGTGTTCCCGGGTTGATTGGTTCCGGGTGGATGACCAGCACGTGCGTCGTCCCGTTCGCCGGTATTACCCTGATGAATTGGCGGTTTGAGGCATCGCCTGTGACCTCGTGAAGTGTGGTCTGATCGGCCAACAGCCCGGCCCTTTCCATGTAGGTACGGACCCGTTCGCGGGTCGGTGGCGTCTTCGTGGGATCGTCGGCCATCGAATCAGATGGTGCTCCTGCTGCCAGTAGGGGGATCGAAAGGAGAGATGAGTAGGTCACCTAGGCGCCGTTCGTGAGGGCGTGGGTCTTGGTGGGGAGCTACCACGACGATCTGCCCGTCGAGTGTGCAGCCGTGTGGTAGTCGAGCACCGTCGGCGAGCACGCAATCCCTCAGGTGACAGTCCTTGGACACTTCCACCCTGTCCCACACGATCGTGCGCGTGAGGGACGCCGTCGGGTGGATGATGGAATTCTCACCAACGGGTAGGCTTTCGACCCCTTCCACCTCGGCGATGGCGAGTGACGTGGCAAAGTAGTCGCGCGGGGTTCCGACATCGTAGAACGAGGCCGTTACGCGGTGCGCGTGGATCGCGTGGGAATCCTGTTCGATGAGAGTGTCATACAGGCCGCCTATCGTGTTGGTGGTCTCTCCGTCCGGTATCTCGGTGAACACGGATGCATCGACCAACTGCACGCCAACGAAGTGCGCGGCGGTGCCATGACCGGCATCCGAAAAACCGCGCACCCAGTTATTGTCATCGACGAGCGCGCCACCGTACCGCTGCGGTGCCGGGTTAGTTGCAACTGCGATGGTCACCTTCGCGCCCGCACGAAGGTGTGCCACCCGGAGTGACTCGAGTGAGATGTCGGTCAACGTGTCACCGTTGATGAGAAAGAATTGCGGCCCGAGTAGCGGAAGTGCGTGTCGTGGTCCACCTGCCGTGCCCAGGATGGTTGGCTCCCATGAATACCGAATCCTTACCCCCGTTCGTTCTCCATGTCCGACGACACGTGCGATCGTTTCAGGCTTGTGATGTAGGTTCAGGACGGCGTCGTGAACACCGCGGCGGGCTAGCCAGGCTAGCAACCTCGTGATAAGTGGTTGGCCGGCAACTGGGACCGCTGGCTTCGCGCGGGTTCGGGTCAGAGGCTCGAGACGGGTGCCGAGTCCTGCCGTGAGGACGAGCGCCGGTGGCAGTAGTTCTGTCAATCGAAGACCATATTGTTGGTGGTCGGAAGGTCGCATTCGTCACGCAGTTTCAAGAACAGGCCGCGATACGAGTCCACGATGTAGTCATCCGAGCTTCGCCCGAGCGCACCTGCAAGTTGCGTGATGCCGGCCTCACTACCCTCGAGCTCTACGAACGTGCCAATCGGGGTCTCGTCAATTGCAATGACCACGTGGTCGCGCACGAACTCCTCGCGGTGCTTCTGATACCGAAACCAGACGATTAATCCGATTTGCTCGAAAACTTTCAGTAAGCCCCTTCCGTCAGTGATTTCAGTCTCAATTTCCTCACGTACTTTCATGAGGCCAGGCTGCGGTGGTCCTTTGAAGGTTAGAGCTGAAACGCCATTTTCAATCCGAACCCTTAGTGTGCAGCGACGCCGCCGCAGGTTACCGTCCGCCCAATCCAGTAATCGGTCGTCCTGAAGGCGTCGCGCGCGTGTCGGTGTCGCACCGAGTGCGTCGACGGCATCGCGCGCCGTTGACGGGGAATCGAAACGAAGCTTGATCTCTCGCTCGACCGTTGTGATCACGCCAGCGGTCATCTTAACCTCAGTGAGGACTCTAGTTTGCGTTTCGAATTACTGCGATAAGGGTGCTACGTGACGCGCATGCGATACGAACACCCCGCGAGCTGAGGGGACCCGACACCTTTCCCGAAAATGAGCACTTTATGAGTACTGCCGAGGCCACCTGGTATCAGCAAAGATTTTATTGCGAGCCTTCGCTTGAGATCGTGCAGATTGTCACTAGATTCGGTTTCAAGGTAACTGGCTACACCGAGTCCCAAGAGGAAATACGTCTGGTCGAGCACGCCAAGGGTCGTGAGACCGGCCCGCTCGGCGGTCAGCCGCACTGCGGTCAGGTCAACGTGGGTCGTGATGTCACACTCGCCCGGTTCCTGGAGCCAGGCCGGGGTTGAAGACACAGGGTTCTGTGTAACCTGGTGGTGATGATAGGTTTGAAGTGTGCCGGTGGCATGGGCAGCCGAATACAGTTCGGTAGATTCGTGTCCGTAATCGATCAAGATGAGGAACCCACGATCGAGACCACGAGCGGCCTGATCTACCCAGGCAACCGCCCCTGGGTTAACTTCAACTCGCCAGCCCGGTTCAAGATGAATGTTCCATCGCTCGATGTGTGCGCGGACGCGGTCGTTTGAGATCGGACCGATCCGTTCGACTAGACGCCCCGAGTCGACGTCGACGTAGATCTCTCGCAGGCCATCGTCGGTCATGATTACGACGTGCGGTGGGAGGGCGTCGAGGAGTTCGTTCGCGAAGATGACGCCGGACGTTCGGGCCGGAAGTACGGTGTCCGACGCTATCAACTTGGTTGCGTGCCGACCGAGTGTTGTCCGGTGTGCTCCGCGCGCGGTCTGACTGCGGTCCACGAGGTTCAGGCGGACCGCCGCGTAGAAGGCCGGGTGGTGTGTCTCAGCGGCATTTAGCACATCATGCGCAAGTTGGCCACTTCCAGCCGCAGCCTCGACGAAGTCGAAGGTCGAAACGTCGTGCGTGTCTGCCGCGGACAGTACATTCCACATTTCAGCGAATTGCTCGGCGAGCAATTCGCCGAAGAACGGACCGAGGTCGACGCTGGTAAAGAAATCGCCCGCGCGACCGGAGCGTCGATCGGCACGGGCGTAGTAGCCAAGCGCAGGATGATAGAGCGCTAGGTCGACGTATTCTGTGAAAGAAAGCGGTCCCTCCGCGCCGATCCGTTGAAGGATCAACTCGCGAAGAGTCATCCCTATTCCTTTAATACCTGTAGGAAGACTCGTGTCTCACCGCGCTGAACCAGCAAGAATGCCGCACGCCCGGACTCGACGGCGTTGAGTTGGCGTGTGGCCTGAACGGCGGTCGTTACATCGACCCGGTTGATGGATACGATAACGTCGCCAGGTTGCACACCGCTCGACTCAGCCGTGCTGCCGCGTTCCACGTCGACCACGACCGCACCTGTTGTTCCATCCGGCACACGAAGTGCTTCGGAGGCTTGCGGTGTCATATCTTGCAGTGTTAGACCAAAGCCCTCGCTAATCTCTTCGGTTGCACCCCTCGCGCTCCGGCTCTCGGCTTCCAGATCGAGTTCCCCGATGGTAACGCGTAGCGTGACCGATTCACCAGCGCGCAGGACCTCGACCGGAATGGTAGTTCCAGGTTGAGTCTCAATCACTCTGCTTTGCAGATCTTCGACGTCCTCCACGAGAACGCCGTCGTAGGTCGTGATCACGTCACCTGGTTCCATATCGGCCGCGTCCGCCGGACCTCCCTGCATGACCGACGACACGATGGCACCACGCGGCTCGTTCAGTCCGAGGTCTTCATAGGACTCTCGAGAGACGTCCATGATCTGGACGCCGATCACTCCCCGCGTCACCTTGCCGCTCCGCAACTCCTCTAGCAACTCGCGGACGACGTTGCTGGGCACGGCAAACCCGATACCGACATTCGCCATCCGGTCGCTGACGATGGCAGTGTTCATCCCAATGACCTCACCGCGCACGTTCAGGAGTGGACCACCGGAGTTGCCTGGATTGATAGCCGCGTCGGTCTGCAACATCTCCGTATCGCGACCTCGGGTCGCCCTGAATGGGCGACCGATTGCTGAAATGACACCGATGGTTACAGTGTGGCCCAGACTGAACGGGTTGCCGATAGCCATGACCCAGTCGCCGGCGGCCATCTGACTTGAGTCACCGAACTGCGCAACCGGCAGATCCCAGTCAGGAAGTTCTATCAGCTCGAGCAAGGCACTGTCGGTCAAGCGGTCTCGACCTAAAACCCGTGCTTCATAAAGGTCTCGGTCGTCGTCACCGAAGAAATCGATCTCGATTTTTGTGGCGTCTGCGACGACGTGGTTATTAGTAAGGATAAGCCCTTCCGCGTCGATGACGAAACCTGTGCCGGCCGCCCGCACCGTCTCCTCGCGCGGCTGCTGCTGCTCGGGTGATGGTTGCCCGAAGAATCTGCGGAAGAAATCGTCACCGCCGAAGAAATCGTTCAGTTCATTGCTCTGCTGCGATTCCGTGCGGATATTGACGACCATCGCCGTCTGGGCTTGCGCAATGTTACGGAACGTTGACGCGTCGATTGTTCCGGTGATTGGTGTGTTGTTGAACGCGGGTGCTTGGGCTGTCTGAGCCGAGGACATCGGAGTCAGGTTGAAGCGGGACGCGATGATTATCCCAATTGCTATCGACGCCACCGAAATTAAGGCCGCGGAAAACAGTGTGGTCCTGCGTGTTGACATCATGTCCTCCAACGGGGTGAGTTACCAAACATACTACGTTACCGCAACCCACGCCCCATCGCCAACGCTTGCTCGTGTCTCGTTACAGTTAATAGACGACGAAACCTCGCTACCGGTTTCGTTCTTTCTTGCTGTAACGCACCATTATTCGTCACATAATGTTCGGATAGGCCATCTTGGCTGCCCGTGTTGCTCCTCGGTTCGATCTCCGCCCAATTTACTCCCGTATTGTGCCTCACTAACCTGGCGCCGCGCTCCGAACTCTACGGCACGAATTGTCGCGACTGGACATCTAGCCAAGTGTCACGATCTCCGATTGCCTGGGCCCGGTTACGGTCACGTCGGTAGCACCCACGTGCACGTTCACTTCAGTGCGGACACCAAACGCGTCGAAATAGATGCCAGGCTCGATCGTGAAACCAGTGCCAGCAAGAAGCCGACGTTCGTCATGGGTTTCATAATCGTCCATGTGCACGCCGTTGCCGTGCACATCCTCACCCAGACTGTGCCCCGTTCGGTGTACGAACTGCGGTCCGTGGCCGGCGCGATCAATCAGCGACCGAGCCACGCGATCTACTTCCCATCCCCTGATTTCCTGTCGTGACTGGACCCTGTTGCGAACGAGAGTGATCGCTGCATCGCGGGCCTCACAGGCCACGCCGAACACAGTTGCGTACTCCTTGGGCACCCTGGCCCCGGCGTACCCCATCCAAGTGATATCGGCAAAAACGGAGCCCGGTTTGTCTAGCTTACCCCACAGGTCGAGTAGGACGATCTCGTCGGGACCGATCACCCGGCAACGTGCCTCCGTAGGGAGATAGTGGGGATTGCCACTGCTCGCCTGAGAGGCCACCACCGGCGGCGAATCCGTGATGAGGCCTTCGTCAACGAACCATCCGGCCATTGTCTGCTGGACATCGTACTCGGTTGTTGCCGCGCCGCCGCGCAGACGTTCGGCAATATGCTGGAATGCCCGATCCTTGATACGGTGGAGACGCTTGGATGCCTCGCGATGGTCGTCGAGCTGAGTGTCATCCCATACGGCTTCGAAGCGCTGCACCAGATCACCCGATGATACGACGTCGATCCCCAGTGACCGAACATGGTCGACGGTTCCGGCATCGACCCGGGAGACGTACGGGATAGCACAGTTCGGTGAGTGTTCCATCGCAACGCGCTTAAGGCCAGTGACCAACATCCGCACTCCGTCGGCAAGAGCAGTGCGACTGGCATAGAGGCGCCGCGTGCCAGGGAGATGATCAAGACTGTCACGTTCGATGACATGTACAAGTGCACGAGGTTCACCACGTGAGGGGATCAGGTAGTACCATCGGCGCGTTGTGAACTTCGCTGTTGCGTTTAGTTTAACCACCTGCCGGGCAATCGGATTCGACCCATGGAAATCGTACAGTAGCCACCCGTCAAGGCCATCCTCGCCAAGGGCTTTCTGAATCGCTGTGATGTCGACTGCCATGGTGAGTATCCTAATGGTTTGATGCCGTATTTCGCGAGAAAGTTTGAAGGCAAAGGGGGTTGCTAAGTCAGATGCCAGTCGAGTTTTCTGTCACACGGCCGATGTGGGGGATACGCATGTCAGCCCTTTCGGTCGAGGAGCTGTTCGTCGAGGTGTCCACCGAGTGAGCTGCAGATCGGCTACGCCTTCAGGGTACGCACGCAGGCCATTCTTGAGGAGTTGCGCGTACGTGGTGTGCCCGTGCGCGCAATCGGCATGGCAGCTGTAGCTGAGAACATGCCTGAGGCCTCCACGGAGGTCTCGCCACCGTTGTCTGCGTCGTGCACGACGGAAAATCACGGGTCGTCTGAACTACGACCGCTGGCGGTTGTTAGGGGCTAGCGGCTGTCAGTCGGTGCTTCGGCTTCTTCGTCTGCTTCAGGTTCGGGCGGAGCCTCGATTTCGTCGAACAAAGTCGCTTTGATGTCACCATTCTGGTGCGTGAACTCGTAGTTACTGCGGTCCATAGAGCCAACCCTCGGCACTCGGAGTTCGAGGTCCCGCACTTCACCCGGAAGGATAGGCTCGCGGAATCGCACTTGGTCTCCGGTGACCGTGTTTCCCTCGGCGTCAAACCAGAATTCATCGACCGAAAAGCCTGCGATAGCATTCTGGGCGAGGTTCTTCATTCGGATTGACGTGACGATGAAATCGGCGTCACGACTGGCCACCGGTTGCGTGTAGGCGATCTCTGCCAAACCGCGTTGGGTTGGGACCAATCTGGCACCAGTCCCAAGTCGACTGGCTAGTCGGCTTGCCGCAGCTGTAGCTAAAGGGTCTACTTCGGCAGCCTGCGATGACGCTACCATCTCCTCGGCGGGCGCCGCCGGCTCCGCGCCGCCGCAGGCGGCAGTCACGAGAATGCAGGCCACAAAACAGAACAGAAGTACATTGCTCAAGCGTTTCATCACGTATCCTCCGGAAAGGCATTTTAGATCGAAACGAGATTATAGGCTCGCTGCACCGAAAACCTCAATAATTAAGGAAAACAGGGGAGTCGTCACATTTCGCCGTTCCAATCTTCGGGCTCTGGGTTAACCGAGCGGAATACCTCGAGGTGCCATTTGCCCCCGCCCCACGGCTCGATGACCTCCGCTGCCACTACGTCCACGAGGATATCCGCAAAAGAGCGACCATCAGGTTCTCCATCAAGGTGGTACGCTGGCTCGTCCCATGCGAAGCTGGGGTACAGGACGAGGGTTAGAAACAGGTCGTAGCCGTCGTCGACGATGATGAGCTGACCACACGGGCGCTTCTGGATGGAATGGTAGACGAGGTATTTCTCGGCGCTATGTGCACGGATGTATCGTTTGAGTGCGAACTCGCGTGCAACGATGTCTTCAACAGCAATTTTTTTTTCCCAACAGTCGTGGCAGTACTTCTTTTCACCACGCGGTTCCGACACCTCTTTCGCACCACACAGCGTGCAGCGGACTTGGGCCGCTGATCGAGGAGACATTGTGTCGATTCTAGTCCCAGGCTTTTGCGGGCGGCAAGTCGTCCCGGTACCATATAAGTATGGTCTATCGACCTAGTCATCTTGGCATCCGTCACCTGGCACTCCATGCCCACGCGCTCGAGGAGATGAAGCGTTTTTATGTCGAACTACTGGGGTTTCGCGTGGAGTGGGAACCTGATCCCGACAACGTCTATCTTACGTCGGGCACGGACAACCTTGCGCTTCATCGTGCGCCGGCTGGCGACATCTCTGGCGTTTCGACACTCGATCACCTGGGCTTGATCGTACGAGCGCCGGAGGAGGTCGATGCGTGGGCCACATATCTGGAAGCGCATGGTGTCGTACTCGTCAAGTGGCCCAAGACTCATCGCGATGGTGCCCGGTCGTGCTATTTCCGAGATCCTGACGGTAATCAGATCCAGATTATTCATCATCCGTCGATTAGTGGCGGCTGACGGTGGCTCGAGTATGTGGGTGCCGCCCTAGAATTAGTTTCACTTAGGTCTGGGAGTGCCTTAGTAGCGGAACGTTCTTTTCGTTCTCAGGGCGACTACAACCGGGGACAAACCCGTATGGTGCGCGGAAGATGGTGCGACGTACCAGACGCGTCGGATAAGACCTGGACTCTGGATTAAGATTTTTCCCAGTGTAGAATAGATATCCCCTGTGAATGTTCTCGGCTTCGGCTCAGAACGGGTTCACATGTACGAGTAACTTCACGTGGCGTCGACGTAATCACTTGATCCCCTGCAACGTTTCTAGGACGATGCCAACGGCGCTAGGCGATGGACTATATTGAGCCTCAAGCGCTTTCGCCGTGGGCCAAATTATTCTTACCCGTTCAAGTGCTACCTGTACGAATAGGAGGACGACTGGCTGAGGTATAGGCGTTATGTTGCCCACGGTTTCATGCTTGATCGTTCCGTCCTCACGGACGGTACGTTGCTACAAGTAGCTCCCATAGACCTTGTTGTTGTGTCTAGGACAGAACTTGGCTACATGAATACCCGGGGCAACTCCGCTCTCTGTCCATCCCCAATTACTCTGTTCGGATGGCGGGGAATTTTGACCCCGACAAACGATTTGCCCCACGACGCCATTCTGATATCCGCGTTAGTCCGAGGAAGCTTGTGAGCGGCGCGCCTGGTCGAGTGCCGGCCGATACATCTCGTTCACGTATTGCTTTACCATGCGGCGAGCACTGAAGCGCGGTGCCACGGTACGGATCGCCTCGCGGACGACCTGCAACCACCGCGTGGGAATGTCTCGCTCATCGCGTTCGTAGAACAACGGGACGATCTCAGTTTCAAGCAGACGATAGAGCGCGTTGGCGTCTGCCGCGTCGTCCGTGTCCTCGCTGCGACGATCAGTGTCAGTACCGCCCTCGATCGTCCATCCGTTACTGCCGTTGTAGCCTTCGGCCCACCAGCCGTCGCCGATGCTCAGGTGGGGCACTCCGTTGATCGATGCCTTCATACCGCTTGTGCCACTGGCCTCGAGCGGTTTACGCGGGTTGTTCAGCCACACGTCGCAACCTTGTACGATGAAGTGTGCTACGTGGAGGTCGTAGTCGTCCACGAACGCGATACGCCCGCCAAATGCGGCATCGATCGCGCCTCGGTACACACGTTGCAGAAGATGCTTGCCGGATTCATCCGCCGGGTGAGACTTGCCGGAGAAGACAACCTGCACCGGCCGCTTTGCCGCGTTTAGAATGTTACCAAGCCGTTTGGGGTCCTGAAATAAGAGTTCGGGACGCTTGTATCCGGTGAACCGGCGTGCGAATCCGATCGTCAGTGCGGCCGGATCGAGAAGTGTTCCCGCGGCTACTACGCGCCCGGTGCTGACCCGTTCATCGGTCCACCGCTGACGTGCCCGCTCGCGGATGAAGGCGAAGAGGTAGCTGCGAAGGGCACGTCGAACCCTCCAGAGTTCAACGTTCGGAATTTCAGACACGCGATTCCAGAGAGCGGGTTCCTCTTGTCGGTCGCGCCAATCGAAGCCGAGATACCGGTCGAACAACTCGGCCATGTCCGGTGCGACCCATGTCGTGATATGTACCCCGTTGGTCAGAGGGCGGACGGGTCGCTTGTCGAGCGATACGCTGGGCCAGATCGGCCCCCACATCTGGCGTGTAACCTCCGTGTGGCGCTGGCTTACAGCGTTCACGTGATTGGCGGTCCGCAACGCAAGAGCAGTCATGTTGAACAGTGGACCCGCACCATCGTCATAGTGGCCGAGAGCAAGAAAGGACTCGCGATGATGGCCGAGAGTGCCCCAGCACCCGGAAAGGTGGCGCTCGACGAGGTGGAAGGGGAAGGCATCATGGCCGGCGGCCACGGGTGTGTGCGTGGTGAATACGGTGGTGCGACGTACCTGGGCGAGCGCGTCGTCGAAAGTATGGCGCTGTTCGATTAGCTCTCTGATCCTCTGAAGCGCAACGAAGGCCGCATGCCCTTCGTTGAGATGCCACACGGCCGGGTCTGAGCCGAGCGCCCGGAGTGCTAGCACGCCACCAATCCCGAGAATGATTTCTTGCTGCACGCGTGTCTCGCTGTCGCCGCCGTACAAGCGCGCCGAAAGCTCCCGGTCCCACGGTGCGTTCTCTTCGAGGCCGGTGTCGAGCAGATATAGTTTGGTTAGTCCGAGACGTACCCGCCACACTGCAACAGAGACCGTGCGATTTCCGAGCGGTACCGCAACCACACACTGACGACCGGCTGGGGTCGTCGCACGCTCGATAGGGGCGTTTGCCCAGTCGATTTGTTCGTATTCTTCTTGCTGCCAGCCTTCTGCCGAAATGTGTTGATGGAAATAGCCTTGCGGATACATAAAGCCGACGCCGACAAGTGGGATGCCGAGATCGCTCGCTTCCTTACAGATGTCACCCGCTAGCACTCCTAGGCCACCGGCGTAAATTGGCAATGATTGGTGGAGTGCAAACTCGGCTGAGAAGTACGCGATCGACCGCCCTGGAAGCTCTCCGACCTCCTGGCGCCACCACGTATGTTCCGCTGTTCGTGTTTGGTCAAGATCGGCTAACGCGCGGTCGTACAGATCGAGAAAGGACTTCTCGTTGGCCACGGCTGCTAGTCGCTCGGTTGTCAACATGCGCAACATTCGCACCGGATTGTGTGCCGTTGAGCGCCAGAGCGGGTAGTCGAGTCTCCGTAACACTTCGCGTGCGTGACGGTTCCACGTCCACCACAGGTCGTTGGCGAGCTCGTTCAGCCGGTCGATACGCTGCGGAAGTAGGGTCACGCGGATACGATCTCGCTGAAGGTAGGCAAATCGATATTGCCCCCGGACACGACGGCGGCGATCGGCCCCTTGCCGGCGCGCCCGGTCAGCGCGGCGGCCACGGCACACGCACCGGCACCTTCCGTGATCACGTGCGCGTGCCTCGCGACGAGCTTCATGGCATGCCTAATCTCATCGAGTGAGACCACGATTGATTCGTCCACGAGGTCTCGTAGCAACGGCCACATCGTCGGGATGACCGATTTGCCGCCACATCCGTCGACGAAAGACGATGTCCACTCGTCGACATAGCATGCGCGCCCCGCGTTCAACGAGGCTACTAGCGGTGCCGCCGTTTCAGGTTCCGCAGCGTAGACGCGCACAGCTGGTCTGAGCGCGCGAACGGCCGTTGCGATCCCCGCGAGTAGGCCGCCGCCGCCGACTGGCACGACGACGGCAGTGACGTCCGGAAGATCCTCGAAGATTTCCACACCGATCGTCCCATTTCCACTGATGAACTGATCATCGTCGAACGGATGGATGAAATGCCCAGGTAGACGGCCCGACCGGTGCGTTTCGACTGTCTGCCAACACTCGTCGTAACTCGCCTTAACGATCGTGGCACCTAGATTCTCGATCGCATCGAACTTGGTTTCTGGAGCTGTGTCGATCATCAGAACGGTGCACGGGACGCCGGCCGCACGTGCGGCCAAGGCGACTCCTTGCGCAGCGTTGCCGGCACTGACTGTCCACACGCCGCAGGCTAGTTCGGCCGGCGTCAATTGCCGGACAGCATTGTATGCACCGCGGATCTTAAACGAGCCGATCGGCTGTAACGTTTCGAGCTTGAGATACACGTTGGGGGTGTCGTTCCTACTAGGCGCCGTTGCATCCAGTTTCACGAGTGGAGTGCGTCGTGCGATCGTGTAGATGGCCGCACCGGCGTCGCGAATGGTTTCGAGCGTGACGTGTCGTGCCATGCGTCGTCTACCGCTCGCCCCATTTGAGCTTTTCACGAAGTACCGCGAAGTAGTTACGAGCATCGGCCCGCACGACCTTGAGTGCATACTCAGCGCACGCCACGGTGATGACATCACCCGGTTCGAGAGCGAAGCCGTACTGGCCGTCGAAACTAATGGACGCGTCGACGTACGGCCTGTCGAGTGCCGGTTCGATTCGCACTGGGGCGTGCGTCGGCAGGACGATCGGACGGTTCGTTAGGGTATGCGGGGCGATGGGTGTTAGCAGCAGCGCATCCACCGCCGGATGTACGATCGGTCCGCCGAGTGACAGGTTGTAGGCGGTAGACCCGGTCGGGCTAGCAACGACGATCCCATCGGCTCGGCAGCAGGTGACGAACTGATCGCCGACCGAGACGGACAGTTCAATAAGACTGGAGAGCGCGGCCTTACTGATTGCGACGTCGTTCAACACCAGTCGATCGGTCCTCGTTGTCCCGTTCCTAAGCACCTGTGAGCGGAGCATTTGTCGTTCGTCGATCCCCGCCGTGCCGGTTAATACCGAGTGAAGCGCATCGTAGAGCTCAGGTAGTGTGATCTCGGTCAAGAAACCGAGACTGCCGAAGTTCACCGCAAGGACGGGGACGTCGGCGGCGGCCGCTGCGATTCGGTGTGCGACACCTAGCAGTGTGCCATCACCGCCCAGCACCAAGAGGAGATCGGAAGATTTAGGTAGGTCGTCCTTCGGACACGTGGTCTGGTCCTTGAGTCCGCTGTGCCGGGCCGTTTCTGACTCGACGACCGTTTTGACGTTGCGCTCAGCCAGCCACGCAGTCACTTGACGCACAACCGCCGCGGCTTCATCGAGTCGTGTCTTGGCGATGATACCGACGGTCTCGATGGGCTGGTTCCGTGGGCGGTGAGATGATGGGTCTCCGATCATGGCTAATCGGACACGCGGCGCAGGTGCAGGAAGAATTCCTGGTTGCCTTCTGTCCCCGTGATGGGTGACGGTGTGGTCGCGCGCCGCACCAATCCTACCTCATCAGCTGCGGCTGTCACCTCGTTAACGACACGGGCCTGGACCACGGCGTCGGTGACCAGTCCCTTCTTGCCAACTTCACTGCGGCTCGCTTCGAACTGGGGTTTTACCAACACGAGCACATCGCCATCGGGTTTGAGTACCGGGGGGACGACTCCAATCAACAACCGGATTGAGATAAACGCGACATCGATCGTGACGACGTCGATTTGTCGAACATCGGGATGCAGCATGTCTGGTGTCAGATGACGTGCATTGATCCTTTCGAGGACGACGACCCGTGCGTCCTGTCGGAGTTTCCAATCGAGTTGCCCATGTCCCACGTCGAGAGCTGCCACCCGAGAGGCCCCACGTCGCAGCAGCACGTCGGTAAAGCCACCGGTCGACGCGCCGATGTCAAGAGCCACACGTCCACGCACTGATATTTTGAACGCGTCCAGCGCGTGCGCCAGTTTAACCCCACCGCGACCAACATACGGATGATCCGGCTGGGCAAGTGTCAATCGCGCATTGGTGGACACCAGCGTGCCGGCTTTCGACACCATGGCGTCATCCACCCGAACCTGGCCGGCCAGGATAAGAGCTCGTGCCCGAGTCCGTGTATCTGCAAGCCCACGATCAAGGACGAGTATGTCGAGGCGCATCCGTCGGTTCATACGATTCTTTCGCTCGCCGACTCGGGGTTCAGGGCATGTGTGTAGGCTTCAGTGCGTCCTGGTGAGCATCCAATCAGCTATCGCGCCAAGATGACCACCAAGGCTGGCATCGGACAACGCTCGTTTTGCTCTGTCAATCGACTGAGCGGCTAACCGGCGCGATTCAGCGAGGCCGTAGAAGGCCGGATAAGTCAGCTTACCGGCGACTGCGTCCTTGCCGGTCGTCTTACCCAACTCTTCGGTGGCACCCTCCACGTCAAGAATGTCATCGACGATTTGGAAGGCCAGACCGAACTGCGACCCGAAGGAATCCATCGCATCGACGGTTGCGTCGGGTGCCCCTGCCATGATGGCACCCGCCATGACGGCAGCACGGATAAGGGCGCCAGTCTTGCGTGCGTGCATCGCTTGGAGACCGGTACCGTCGAGTGCCGTGTCTTTACCTCTGGCCGTGGTTTCCGGTAGACATGCCTGCCCAGTGGTTTGGAGATCGATCGCCTGGCCACCCACCATGCCGACGACGCCCGCAGCCTCGGCGATGCAGTCGACAGTACGAATCTTACGTGCCACGATGGCAGTATCGACCGTTTCCGGATGGTGGGCTAGCACGTGGAACGCCTCGGTCAGCAGTGCATCACCAGCCAATACTGCGATTCCGTCGCCGTAAACAACATGCGCGGTTGGCCGACCACGTCGGAGCGCATCGTTATCCATTGCCGGTAGGTCGTCGTGGATTAGTGAGTAGGTATGGATCATTTCGATGGCGCAGGCGGCAGGCATCGCCATCGTATCGGTGTCATGGTCGGCTACGCTGTCCCCTGCAGCCAGGGTGAGTATGGGACGGATCCGTTTGCCGCCGGCGAAGAGGCTGTACCGCATTGCCTGACCGATCAACGGCGGGCACGCGGGGGGAGTGGGGATGAAGCGCTCGAGTGCGGTGTCGATGGCGTTGCGACGAGATTGGAGGTAGTTACCTAGATCATTCATCGATTGAATCGGCCCCGGCCTCGCTACCGGTAAGCGAGGCCGGGGCAGGGCGTGGCTCGCCGTGCTCGGTGAGTACTTCGATCCGCCGTTCGGCCTCCTCGAGTCGCGTGTGGCAGAATCGGGATAGCTCGACGCCTCGTTCGAACAGTTCCAGCGATTTTTCCAACGGGAGCTGTCCATTCTCCAGTGTTTTAACGACCGACTCGAGCTCGGTGAGCGCCGACTCGAAGTCCTTGATTTTAGGATTCATTAGTCATGTTTCCTGACCTCACAGAGGAGCTCACCGTTATGGAGAGTGACTCGAACCGCGTCGCCTGGCGACACTGTTGTCGCGTCCCGCACAATGGCCGTACGTTCACCGTTCCAGCACACTGCATAGCCACGCGCCAGCACACCGAGTGGGCTGAGTGTTTCAAGCCGTCCCGTCAAAGCCTGTACCCGAGTGCCACACACGCGTCGCGTGTCGCTTATCCCTCGCACGATCCGAGCGTAGTTCGCGGTGAGGCGAGATCGAATCTGGACGAGCTGGCGGCTGAGGTCGAGTGCTTGGAGTCGCAACCTGAGCTCGTGACACCGTCTCCGTTGCACGGCGGCGCCTGTTTGCATGCTGTGAGTCAGACGATGTGTTAGCTCGCCGGCGTGCCGGCCTCGTAGTACGAGGCGGGCATGCCAGGATGAAAGCCCAGGGCGCGTCTCGAGGGTGTGAACCACCACACGACGTCGCTCAAGGCCAGCGTGCGCCGCCGCCTGCAGACCGGTGGTCACCCGGTCGATCCGTCCCAGGATCTCCGTATGGCGTGTTACTACTAGCTCAGCAGCAGCCGACGGTGTCGGTGCACGCACGTCGGCGACGTAATCACTGATAGTAGAGTCCGTTTCGTGGCCGACAGCTGAAATGATTGGGACGGGTGATGCGGCAATGGCACGCGCCAGCTGTTCGTCGTTGAACGCCCAGAGATCCTCGATTGATCCGCCGCCACGACCTACGATGATGACCTCGACGGACGGGACTCCGTGCAGACGTTGTATAGCACGCACGATGTCGCGCGCCGCGCCTTCGCCTTGTACACGCGTGGGGCTAATGACCAGGTGAGCGTTCGGGTATCGTCGTCCAAGAACCTTGATAATGTCGCGAAGGGCTGCACCGTCGACCGATGTGACGATCCCGATTTTTCGGGGAAGAGCTGGCAACGGGCGCTTATGTTCTGTGTCGAAGAGCCCTTCGTTGGTGAGCCGTTGCCGAAGCTGGTCGAACGCTAGCTGCAAAGCACCGAGCCCGTGGGGTTCCAGATGTTCGGCGATGATCTGGTACTCGCCCTTCGGTTCATAGACGCTAACGCGGCCGCGGGCGACAACTTGGAGGCCATCTTCCGGTTCGAAGCGCAAGTACCGCCGCGTGGACCGGAACATCACCGCACGTATCTGCGCGGTCCTGTCCTTTAGCGTGAAATACAGATGGCCAGTTTTCCAGAGCCTGCAGTTTGAGATCTCACCTTCCAGCCAGACCTCCTGGTAATTAGATTCGAGGATAGACCTAATGGCGGTGGTTAGCTGCGTAACGGTAAGTATGCGTCGGATAGTTGAGGTGAGTTTTGCATCGTCGATCGGGAGTTGGGCTCCTTTGGTCATGTCACCGAAACCGTTGTGCGATCGAGCAGCTCAACATCTTCAGCGGAGAGATCTAGTCGATCTATTGCACTCGCGCGACCCGTTTCAGAATCGGCCGTCACGATGACTGCATTGAGCCGCGGGTTGCCGGTCGCTGTGTCGAAGCGGGCTGGCATGCCATCGATGAAACGCTTCAACGCCGCCCGTGAGTCTACGCCGATGATCGAGTCGTGCGGGCCAGTCATCCCCACATCGGTAATGTAAGCCGTGCACTCCGGCAGGATCCGCGCATCGGCAGTCTGAACATGGGTGTGTGTCCCGATGACTGCGGACACTTGGCCATCGAGGTGCCATGCCATAGCGAGCTTTTCTGACGTAGCCTCAGCGTGAAAGTCAACGATCACGACCCTTGCATTGGTATTGGTACGGAGTGTTTCGATTTCTTGGCGGACGATCTGGAAAGGGTTGTCGAGTGGAGCCATAAAGATTCGCCCCATTACGTTCACCACGCCGACGGTGTCTCCGGAGCGGGTATGGGCGACGTAGTGGCCTAGTCCAGGGACACCCTCAGGGTAATTCGCGGGTCGGATCAAGCGTGGCTCGAGTTGGATGTAGTCGAGTGCTTCCTTTTTGTCCCAGACATGATTACCCGTAGTCATGACGTCTACGCCGAAGTCACGAATAGCTTCGCCGACGTCGCGTGTGATGCCGTTGCCCCCTGCAGCGTTCTCCACATTGGCAATCACAAGATCTATTCTGTGCCGGGCGATCAGTGGCGGTACCGCCGCCCGCGTGATAGCACGGCCCGGTTTACCGACGATATCGCCAATGAAGAGAATTTTCACTACTCCAACCCAGACTAATGATCGCACAGTTACCTCACTGGGGGGGCGAGGAACATGATGCTGGGACTTATGCCACGAACAGGACGGGCACTAGCAGTGCGTGGCGGAGTTGCGCTGGGTCGACTTTGTGACGAGCTTTCGCGTATTCTAATAACTGATGGATGAAGAGAATGGCGTAGTCGATACGAAGACGGCTGAGGACACCGTCTTTCCTGAGTCCGAGCCGGAGCGGGATCCGATGCCACCGATAGAGAGCCGTTTTCTGTACGTTGACGTTGCGGCACAGCGAGCCAAGCAGCTCCGCCGGGGTGCGTTGCCGCGATTGAAGGACTTAGCACCTAACCCCGAAACGGGTGTTCGACCTGATCCTCAGAACAAACTCGAGCGGGTTGCTATGCAAGAGGTCGACGGTGGGTTGATCGTCTTCGAACTTCCCGAAACGAAAGCTCCGGTATCGTGATTCCCGCAGAAATTCAGTCGATTGCTATGGCTGCCCTGCAAGGACTGATCACGTCGACAGTGTTTATTCTCGTGCTCTTCGTCGGGTTTATAGTCGTCGCCGGCTTCACGAAGTTCCGCCGCACAGGTCGCGACTCCCTTGTCGTGCGAGACCTTTCCGAGCAGATGGGCGGTGTTCTCCAGTATCTGCCACCAAACGCTCCGCGGGGTCCAGTCGACCAGCTTCGCACACCAGAACTTTTAGAGCAGGTCGGCCGTAAGGAATAACAGCGTCGTCACCAGGACCGCTTTTCCCGGAATCGAGTTCGCGGCACTGCTCACGTTCGTGATGGCCATCGTCAGGACACTGGTCTGCATTCTGCCGGTGCGGACGGCTGGTTTTGTGCGAGTCGTTCCCCTAATTGCCCTCGCGCTCGCTGCCATTGCATCTCTGAACCCAGTTTTTCGGTTCGGGCTGGGAATCTCAACGTTTTTCAGACTGCTAGCGAGGCCCGCCACTGCTTAGTGTCCCGTTACAGTTCTTCGTTGTATTTGTTCCAGCGGTGTGCCCATTACGAGTACGGATATGAAGAACCCCGACGAGGCAGCAGGTTGAGCATTTTTGCCCGAGTAGCAATATCGTCTAGTCGGGAAGCCCAAATCAGCAACAAACGTGCGAGGTGCTCTGGTGGGATACTAACAACCCGTCGTACTGTCGCAAAGAGTCGAAGATTTACTCACCGAGAGGTGGATGTTCCCACCACCAGGGCACGGTGTGCTCGAATGCATCGCCAAGGCTGAAGAGCGTAGCTTCATCGAATGGTCGTCCTACCAACTGAAACCCTACCGGCAGGCGTGCAGTGGTCAGACCACCCGGAAGACTGATCGCCGGAAGCCCGGTCAGATTAGCACTAACCGTAAACACGTCACCGAGATACATTGCAAGTGGGTCGTCCGTGTGCTCGCCGAGACGGAAAGCCGGCGTCGGCGTCGTCGGCATTGCGATGACATCGATGCCGCGTTCACTGAACGCCACGTCGTAATCGCGCCGAATCAGACTCCGGACGCGTTGCGCCTGAACGTAGTACGCATCGTAGTATCCAGCACTGAGTGCGTAAGTACCGAGCATTATCCGGCGCTTAACCTCGGTGCCGAATCCTTCGTCGCGAGTGCGGTCGTACATGGCCGCCACGTTCGGAGCAAGGTCATCGGATACGGCGGCGCGAAATCCATAGCGAACGCCGTCGTACCGGGCTAGGTTCGAGCTGGCCTCGGCCGGTGCCACCAGGTAATACACCGGAATTGCATAGCTCGCGTGTGGCAGCTCGACGTCGACTAGCTCCGCCCCGTGTTCTGTCAGTACCCGCAAGCATTCCTTAAATGATTTTTCTACTTCGATGTCAACACCGCTATCGAGCACAGCGCGGGGAACCCCGACACGGACGCCCCTCACCTCACCACGCACCGGGTCGAGGAAAATGTTGGCCGGTTCGTCGACAGATGTCGCGTCACACGGATCCCTACCCGCCATTACGCCGAGCAGTGTGGCGGCGTCGTCGACGGTCAGCGTAATCGGACCGATCTGGTCTAACGACGATGCGAAGGCGAGTAGACCGTAACGGGAGACACGCCCGTACGTAGGTTTCAGACCAACCACGCCACATAGCGCGGCCGGTTGTCGGATAGAGCCTCCGGTGTCAGAGGCTATTGACGCGGGTGCGAACCGCGCCGCAACCGCAACGGCGGCGCCACCACTCGAACCGCCGGGTGTACGATCCGGTGCCCATGGATTGCGACTGGGACCATAGGCCGAGTGTTCGGTCGACGAGCCCATCGCGAATTCGTCGCAGTTGGTCTTACCGATCACGACTGCACCCGCGTCGAGCAGACGCGTGACGACTGTGGCGTGGTACGGCGGACGGAAACCGTTGAGAATCCGGGATGCGGCGGTTGTCGGTAGCCCACGTGTGCAGATGACATCCTTGACGGTGAGGGGAACCCCGAGGAGTGGTCGGTCTCGCCATTCTTCGCGGTGGCGGTCGATTTCGTCGGCGCGCGCTAGCGCGTCGTCGCCGAGCACGGTTGTCATGGCGTTCAGTTGACCGTCGGCGGCGGCAATCCGATCGAGGTACGCCTGGCAGATGTCCACCGCCGAGCGGTCTCCACCGGCAACCGCTCGGCGAATGGTGGTTACCGTTCCGTTGTCTGGGGCCGACGTCGGTGGCATCAGCCGATCACCTTGGGCACTCTGAAGAAGGCCGGACCGCGTACCGTTGCGTCAGGAGCGTTGGACAGCGCGTCTTCACTTGGGAGAGATGCCCGCACGTCGTCACGACGCAATGGTGACTGGATGTCGCTCGGGTTCCATGTCGATGTTATGTCGTCCGTGTCCACTTCTTGCAAGCGCTCAGCGTACTCAAGGATGGCTCCAAGTTGTCGCGTGAAGAGTTCGGTTTCGTCCGTGGTGAGCTCTAGATGTGCGAGGGCGGCAATCTGCTCGACTTCGACTTTCGTTAATCGCTTTGACACGGCTGAACACTAGCATAGGCTTGAGGACGAATCCTGGCCAGGTCACGTCTTTGGCGACGAGTATCGGATCGTCGTGAGATGATAGTTGCCGTGGAGGAATCACTCTTCGGGCGCTCACAGGCCGACGTTGAAGCGGCACTTCCCACGCGCGAGCCGGTCGATTGCCCACTCTGCCACCGGCCACCCTGCAGATTCGGTGTCGACTTCCAGGGATTCCACCTGGCGCGATGTCCGACGTGCGGACTGCAGTTTCAGAATCCGCGTCCGGTGTTTGGGCAGCTTGTCAAAGCCGTGTATGGGGATGTGTATCATCCCGCGGACGATGCGTCTGTTGCCACGCGGCGTCACGGGTTAGAGCGTCAGTTCGATCGCCTTGAGACGATGCTGACCGCACCGCGTAGGGCGATGCTTGATGTCGGTTGTGGTGCGGGAGCTTTCATCCGGCTTGCTAGCGCACGTGGGTGGCAAGTCGATGGCACGGACGTCGTCGTTACCGATTGGGCCCGTCAGACCGGTGCACGCCTGTGGGAAGGGCAGCTCCCAGACATAGAGTTTGGCACAGCGCGGTTCGATGTTGTCCGCTTCAATCACGTGCTTGAGCACACCCAGTATCCACTCGACGAGCTCAGGCGGGCGCGGGAGGTCGTTACAAGACGTGGTCTTCTTCTAGTAGGGGTACCGAATCTAGTCAGCCTGACGAATAGCCTGAAGACCTGGCAGAGCCGTCTGCATCTCAAGATAAAGCGCTGGCGGCACTACGGTGCCCTTCATCACCTCTGGTTCTTCACGCCTAGCACCCTCTGCCGGTTGGTTGAGACAGCAGGGTTCGACGTCGTGCACTGGGAGACACCGGTTCCGGAGCGGTCGGGCCTGCTTGATAGGTGGGTCACATCTTTGGTGCGTCGCCCGGTAGAAGCGGTGTGTGGTGGTGACGTCATCGAGCTTTATGCCCGCGCGCGGTGATGGGGTTGGTTGGAATTCCCCATCGCACGGACACTACAAACGTGAGCACTACACCCAACGGATGTTGAACATAGTATGTCCGAAGTTGAGGCGCCGGGCAGTCGGACCCAGGAGATCATCAAGGCAATGTGGCTACGTTGACTGAGGATGAAATTTGCCACGACATCCCCTCGGTCTACCTGCGTGCTGATGGGTCCGGAGTGTCAATAGATCGGGTCGGTCGAGCGAGCCGGGTTCGCGTAGCCGTCTATTGATACGTATCTGTGCGACACGCTAATGAGTGGCGTGGTAGTTGAGTTCCCCAGCTTCAACGCGTAGAGGGAGTCGGTTCTCCGGCGGCGGCAGCGGGCATGTGGTATGCGGGTTGAACGCGCAAGGTGGGTTGTAGGCTTGATTGAAGTCAAGCACGGTCCACCCGTCCCCCGGTGCATCCGCATACAAAAATCGTGCGGCGGGATAAGTTTCAGATCCGCTCGTCAGATCACGGAAGATGAACCATAGTCGGTCTCCTGAGTCGACCGCCATCATTCTTAGCTCCTGGCTGCCGAGGGTGAATGTGACCGACCCGCTGCTGGTGAAAGTTTCGATGTCACCGAGGATATTCGGGAGTTTGACTACGCGTGATCGATCGTGCGGCCTGTAGCGCGCGCGTACCCGATAGCCCTTGTCGATTGGGAACCAACGTAGCCCTCGGAACTCGTACCTGATTTTGCTCTCCTTGTCGCGCATCCGTATCGCGAGCCTGTCACCGCTGTAGTGGGCAAACATGCTGAGCGCCCCTATTGTGATAGTGGGGAGTCGGTCACCTTCGTGCGGCCAAAGATTCGCACTAGTCACATTCTTGCCGTCGATCGACAGCGTTCGACCGTCGGTGGCGCGGACGCTGATCCGCTTGTTCTGCAGCGTGAACAGCCCCGCAACTTCTGGCCCCTCCCGAAGGACGATGTCGTTGGTCGGTGAGCTCCCGAAGCTGTTCTCACCCTCGATGAGGAAGAACAGCCCGTTAACGGTCAGCCAGCCGTCGTCGGCCTTTAGACGCTCCTCGCGGTCGATCCGCCAAGCTTCGATGCCTGCAGTGTAATCCTGAGCTGCGCTTTTGGCAGGAACGGCCATTGCAAGGGAAAAAGTGCCGACCACCAAGTACAGTGCCCCCTGGCAACTCATGTGTGGCGCCTCATTGTTAAATCCGACGTCAGAATAGTGGACCCATTGTCTTGGGTCAACGATGTTGCTCTAAATCGGTGACAATGCCACGATCCAGAGGAAGGGACGAGCAAATGCAACGGGATGCGCCGTTGGCGTCCGAGCCAATTAGAGCGACCGCTGTAGCCGGGTCCTGGTATCCAAGTGAGCCCCAGGAACTGGCCGCGGTCGTCGACCGCTATTTGGACGACGCGGACATGGAGCCGAGGAACGGCGTGCGCGCAATCATCGCACCGCACGCGGGGCTAGTCTACTCAGGATCTGTGGCGGCACACGCGTACGGCGCTGTCCGTAATCGGTCCTATGAAGTCGCGGTGCTCATTGGGCCCTCACACTTCGTTGGCTTCGATGGTGTGTCGATTTACCAGCGAGGGGCGTTCGATACACCGCTCGGACCTGCTCCGATCGATACCGAGATCGCCGAGCGAATCCTGGCACGGTCCTCACTAATAGTGCCTTATGCTGCCGCTCACCGGCGAGAACACTCGCTAGAGCTCCAGCTCCCGTTCCTTAAGCGCGTACTGCCGGAGACGCCCATCGTGCCGCTCGTTATTGGCTACCAGGTGCGGAAGACGATCATGGTGCTGGCAGAGGTGTTGGCCGAAGTACTCTCCGGGAAGCAGGCTTTACTCGTCGCCAGTACCGATCTATCGCACTACTTCGATGCCCGTCGGGCAGCGGAGTTAGATGGTCGCGTGATCGAGCATGTTGGTCGGTTCGATGGTGACGGTCTATTGAGTGAGTTCGAGCGGTACCCCGAAAACGAGCGCGGGCGTTACGTGGCTTGTGGCGGCGGTGCTGCCATTGCCGCCATGTGGACTGCTCGAGCTCTAGGTGCCATACGTGCCACCGTGTTAAAGCGCTCTGATTCAGGGGAAGTTTCAGGCGACACGAAACGCGTAGTCGGTTACCTTGCGGCGATTATGGAATGACGAGTGGTTCAGCGGTGCGACTCTCAGTGCTTGAGCAGCACCAGTTGCTGCGCATCGCACGCCGTTCGGTTGCACAAACGATCGGTCCTGTGTCGACGAAGATGTTCGACTTCGACGCAGACACGCCGGCGCTACGCCAACATGCCGGCGTGTTTGTTACTTTGCGTCTGGCGAAGGTCCTCCGGGGTTGCATCGGGCATGTCGAAGCCGACCGACCGCTTGTCGACCTGGTACGCCGTGTTGCTATTGTTGCCGCGACAGAGGATCCACGGTTTGGGCCGGTAACGGTAAACGAATTACCCGGTATCGTCTTTGAGGTATCGGTGCTCGGTCCCCTCGTCGAGCACACGGATCCACTCCAGATCGAAGCGGGTCGGTACGGGCTTGTAGTCGACGACGGCACGCGCCACGGCCTACTTTTGCCACAGGTGGCCGTCGAGTGGGGATGGGACACGAGGACGTTTTTGGCAGAGACCTGTAAGAAGGCGGGGCTCGGACCTGATGCCTGGCGGACGACTGCGCGAGTGTTCGTGTTCGAGGCTGAGGTGTTCGCAGAAGATGACTAGTACTCTGTCTTGTTCATACTGTAGTGCGCTTTACCGTTCGGTGATCCAGGCCTGCGGTGTTGCACCTTAACCACAAATGCCAGTCTTGCTCCTAGGCTGTGCCTTCCCAGTGGGGTGTCGTGCGCCCTGGTTCGATCTGGATCTGACGTGGACAGAGCACCAGCTCAGTCTCGTTTGCTACGGAGCTGTTTGAGTAAGGCGAGGTTCTCGAGATCTTTCGGATCAGCATCGATGTCCAAAGGCCGTACGTTTCCACTCTTCGGTGTTTCGAGCACCATCGGTAGATCGACGAATCGCTCGTCGCAAAGAAGCCGGCGAAAAGGGTCTGTTCCGATGTGTCCTCGGCCGATCGCGTCGTGTCGGTCGACACGGCTGCCCAACGGTTTCTTCGAGTCGTTGAGGTGGAAGACCTTCAGCCGGTCGAAGCCAAGCAGCGATTCGAATTCCTCGAAGACGTCTTGATATCCCTCGTCCGAGATAAGGTCGTAGCCGGCGGCCACCAGGTGGCAGGTGTCTAGACAAATGCCGACGCGTGACGAATCGTCGAGCGGTTCGATCATCTCACTCAACTGATCGAACCGGTAGCCGAGCATCGTGCCCTGACCTGCGGTGTGCTCGAGTAACAACAAAGTCTGACCCGTTTGTTGGGCTTGTGCCTCAGCAATCCCGTCGGTGATCCGCCGGAGGCCGTCCTGTACACTACTCGTCGTGTACGCCCCAGGGTGCAACACGACACCGGCGAGACCAAGACGGTCTCCACGACTTAGCTCGTCTGCTAGTGCCGCTACTGAGCGCTTCCGTAGTGTACGATCGGGAGCCGCGAGGTTGATTAGATAGCTCGCATGCGACACGATCGGGCTGATGCCGCTCGACTCCGCCCGCGAGCGGAATTTGGCAACATCGGTCTCCTCCAATGGTCGTCCCTGCCACTGGTTCGAGTTCTTCGTGAAGATCTGGAGCGTCTCGCAGCCAGTTGCTTCCGCTCGGTCAATGGCGCGCGCGACGCCACCGGCGATCGACATGTGCGCACCGAGACGTGGGCGAGGGTAGGCCATGTCAGTCGCCCGCTTTCAGCTGGCGGGCTTGCGCAGTGAGACCGCTGTGAATGATCATTGTAGGTTAGGTCACGAGGAGCTGCTGCGTTGTAGGTCCGGCGCAGCCGAACTAAAGATGCCGCGCTACCCCAACACGAGGATACGCTAGTTCGACATGACGTGGGTCGTACGCCATCCCCCGAGTCGATTGTAACTAGTATGAGTACACAGAATTCCTTCGACACGCAGCAGCCTCTGACTGTTGGAGGCAATACGAGTATTCAGTTGTACAGCCTCCGCCGGTTGGAAGCCGCCGGTTATCCGGATGTTGCGCAGCTTCCGTATTCACTCAAGATCCTTTTGGAGAACATGCTGCGCTGCGAGGATGGTCGCATCGTCAAGGCGGAGGATATTGAGGCCCTAGCACGCTGGAAGCCGGGCGTTAGCAAGGAGATCGCGTTCATGCCGGCCCGGGTCCTGCTGCAGGACTTTACCGGCGTGCCGGTGGTCGTCGACCTTGCCGCAATGCGTGACGGTATCGTCCGCTTGGGTGGGGATTCGGGCAGCGTGAACCCTGTACAACCGGCTGAGCTGGTCATCGATCACTCGGTCCAGGTCGATCACTTCGGCACGCCGAAAGCGTTCGAACTGAATGCCCAGCTCGAGTTCGCACGCAACAAGGAGCGTTACGCCTTCCTTAAGTGGGGGCAGGACGCGTTTCACAACTTCAAGGTGGTTCCGCCTGACACCGGTATCGTCCATCAGATTAACATCGAGAACCTAGCGCGAGTGGTGTGTCGTGAGACGATCAACGGCCAAACTTTAGCGTATCCCGATACGCTTGTCGGCACCGATTCGCACACCACGATGGTCAATGGTTTGGGTGTTGTCGGCTGGGGCGTTGGGGGTATTGAGGCCGAGGCGGCCATGCTTGGCCAACCGATCTCGATGCTGGTTCCTGACGTTATCGGCTTCCGCTTGAACGGGACGCTACCCGAGGGCACGACGGCGACTGACCTAGTGCTAACGATTACTGAGCGCCTGCGCCACCATGGTGTCGTTGGGAAGTTCGTTGAGTTCTGTGGGCCTGGCCTCGCGTCGCTCACGCTGGCCGACCGCGCGACGCTCGGTAACATGTCGCCGGAGTACGGCTCGACTGTTGCGATCTGTCCGATCGATCAAACGACGCTCGACTACCTGAGGCTCACGGGCCGTGATAGCGGTCGGATCGATCTGGTCGAAACCTACGCGAAAGCACAGGGGCTCTTTGCTACGGAGAGAGACCACCCGACGTACACGGAGGTGATTGAGTTCGATCTTGGTACGGTCGAGCCCAGCATTGCCGGTCCGAAACGGCCGCAGGACCGTGTACCCCTCAAGCAGGCGAAGCTGGCGTTTGCGCGCGTCCTAGAGAGTACGCAGGTGATCGGCACACGCGGTACCGTGTCGACGACCGTAGCGTCCCCCGGAAACGGCGTGGACCATGGTGCCGTTGTCGTGGCGGCGATCACGAGCTGCACGAACACGTCGAACCCAAGTGTCATGCTCGCCGCTGGACTCGTTGCCAAGAAGGCGGTCGAGCGCGGATTGCAGTCGAAGTCATGGGTCAAGACTAGCCTGGCACCAGGTTCGATGGTGGTCACCGAGTACCTACGGGCCGCTGGGCTGCTGGAGCCACTCGCGCAGCTTGGTTTCGGGCTCGTCGGCTATGGCTGCACCACGTGCATCGGCAACAGTGGACCATTACTTGAGGAGGTGGCAGCTACGGTGAAGGATCGCGACTTGGTTGTGACCTCTGTTCTGAGCGGTAACCGGAACTTTGAGGGACGCGTCCAACCGTTGGTGCGTGCAAACTATCTCGCGTCGCCGCCACTGGTCGTGGCTTACGCACTGGCGGGTTCGATGACGACCGATCTAACAAGCGAGCCGCTCGGACAGGATCGAGCAGGCAACGACGTTTTTCTTGCGGACGTCTGGCCGTCGACGAGTGAGATCCAATCGGCGATAGCGTCCGCTGTTCGCACGGAGCAGTTCACTGAGAAATATGTTGGCGTCTTTGATGGCGACGACCGCTGGCGCGGGCTACCGGCGCCAACGGGACAACGTTTCGACTGGCAGAGTGAATCAACTTATGTCAGGAAACCACCGTTTTTTGAGGCGTTGTCTCTCCAGCCGGTGGCGACCGGCGACATCCAGGCGGCGCGGGTTCTCGCCATGCTTGGTGACAGCGTGACCACCGATCATATTTCGCCGGCCGGCGCGATTCCAGCCGACGGGCCGGCTGGGCAATATCTGATTGACCATGGGGTCGACCCGAAGGATTTCAACTCGTTTGGCAGCCGACGGGGTAACCACGAAGTGATGGTGAGAGGGACGTTCGCCAATATCAGACTGCGTAACAAGCTTGCTCCGGAGACAGAGGGGGGGTGGACGCGCCACCAGCCCAGTGGTGAGCCGATGAGCATCTACGATGCCGGCATGCGGTATAAGCACGAAGCCACCCCGCTCGTCGTGCTAGCTGGTAAGGAGTACGGCTCCGGCTCGTCGCGCGATTGGGCGGCGAAGGGGACGATGCTGCTCGGCGTTCGCGCCGTCATTGCTGAAAATTTTGAACGGATCCATCGCAGCAACCTAGTCTTTATGGGTGTGCTACCGCTCGTCTTTAAGGACGGCGATAGCGTGGCGAGCCTCGGCCTGACCGGACAGGAATCATTTGACTTGATTGGGATTGCCGATGGTTTACAGCCACGGAGCGATGTCCAAGCCCGGGTGACTGCGCCCGATGGGTCGAGGAAGACGTTTGTCGTGACCGCAGGGATCGATACTCCGGAAGAGCTGAACTATTATTTCCATGGCGGGATCCTGCCATACGTGCTCCGACAACTCGTGTCCCGGTCCCGTAGTTCGTGACGCTGCTAGTACATGTTCAAGTCACTCTTTCGCTACGTCTTGATGACCTAACGCCGCGTGCCGGAACTTCTGCACGAAATATCGGGATGAGAGATACGAGTCCCGACCGGTCGTAAGGAACAGTCGATACCCGTCCCTCGTCGTCCTACAGCGTTGCTGGAATTAGAAGCATCGCAATGATGCTGACGATTAGGCAAACGAGCGCGACGATTCCCGTGTAACCGAGAACATCACCAAACTTCAGTCGTGTAACGGTCAAGATCGGGATCGCCCAGAATGGTTGGATCAGGTTTGTCGTCGAGTCCCCGTAAGCGTAGGCAAGCATCGTGGTCGTTGCTGAGACACCGAGCTCTCGGGCCGCCGGGAGCAGATACGGTGCTTCGATCAGCCACTTCGAGCCTGCCGACGGCACGAACAAGTTCATAAACCCAGAGTAGAAGTAAACCACCAACGGATAAGTATCCGTTGTCGCGATCTGTACGAACAGTTCACCCAGCCAACTTCCGAGCCCGGTATTGTTGATGACACCGAAGATCCCCGCGTAGAACGGAAACTGTAGGATGACGCCCGACGCCGTGCGCGCGCCGTTTCCGAAGGCTCGGACGAGGTTCGCTGGGCGACCTTGTAGCAGTAGCGCCGAGACTAGGAACACAGCGTTGTACGCGTTGATGTTCCAGGTCGCGCCGAAACCGCGGGTTACCATCGAATAGCCGAGCGGATACCCGATAAGGATCGCGGCAAGGATGACCCACCCACGGAACGACTCCATTCCTCCCGCTGGCGTATCCCGGCGGTCGACCTCCGGGAGTACCGGCATTATCCGATCGATCTGCTCGGGCGTCAGCGTTTGGGGTTTACCCCGCGGGTGGAGTGCGACGACCGTCATGAGCGCCATCGTGCCGATGATGACGATGTATATAAGGTTGAACGGGATGAAGAGGCTTTCGGTGACAGGGATCAAGCGGTCGATGACCGGTGAACCGGTAGCCGGTGCTATCAAAGGATTGCCTGGCGTGGCTAGGATCAACGGAGCGGAACCTGACAGACCACCGTGCCACACGGTGCCGAGACCGAGATAGGCTGCCGCAATCAGCACGCGGATATCGACCTTTGGATTACGTTTGGCGACGAATGGGACGAACAGCGCGGAGGCGACGACACTGAGCGCCCAGTTCAGGTAGGCAGTTAGCATCGAATAGGTAGCGATGAGCGCAATTGCTTGCAGCGGCCGATTTTTGTCAGGTATGTTGGCGAGCCGGTCGAGGAGCCTAAACATCGGCCGCGACGACACACACGCGTGCGCGGCGATCATGGCGATCGAGAATTGCATTGCCAGCTCCAGCAAAGCCCACATCCCACTGCCCCACGCAAGAATTGACTCGCTGAGGCTTGCGCCGGCACCCGACATGGCCAGCAGGATCGCCATTACCGTGAGGATCATGCAGACGACCCACGAATCGGGGACCCACCGCTGGGTGAAGCGTGACAGGGTCTCACCGAGATAGCCGACTAGACGGATAAGAGAAGACATCAACACGGAACCATGGGTTTGACCAGAGCGGCTAGTCGTTTCGGGATAGGGTCGGGGCGGGTCAGACGGCGACCTCCTCCGTCATTGGGTTCTTCGCGGCGAGCAGTACAAGTAGGGCCATGAGCGACGGTGCCGTGGTGCGGAAGAACGCCCACTGACAGTTACCTAACGTGCCAAACTCCAGTCCGGTCACTGGCCCGAGAAGAACGTTGAAATACCCCGTACTCAGAACAGCACACCGGCGTTCAGATTCTTGTGGGCTATGATGATTCAGTAGCACCAAGGTGCACACGCCGTTCGAGGTCTGCGAACCCCTTCTCTGCTTCTGCTTCTGGCCATAGAACCGCCACGACCACCGCCACGAGAAAAGCGAGGGGTATCGATACGATGCCAGGATTCCGCAACGGGAACATTGCCGCGTCGTTACCCAGGACGTCCACCTGAATTGCTGGTGAGAGATAGATCAGAAGGAGACTGGCTACCGTACCGGTAAGCATGCTCGCCTGTGCTGCGCGTGTTGTGAACTTTCGCCAAAAGACTGAGAGTAACAACGCGGGGAAATTAGCGCTCGCGGCGATAGCAAAGGCGAGGCCGACCATGTAGGCTACATTTTGCCCCTCGAATGCGATCCCAAGAACAATCGCTAGCACTCCAAGCAGTGCCGAAGAGATACGGGCGACACGTAACTGCTCTTTTTCGGAAGCCGTGCCGCCTCTAACGACATGCACCCACAGGTCGTGTGAAAGAGCGGCGGCACCGGCCAGCGTCAATCCCGCAACAACGGCAAGGATTGTGGCGAACGCCACGGCGGAAATGAATCCCATGAACCCGGGTCCACCAACGGCATTGGCCAAAAGTAAGGCCGCCATGTTGCCACCCGCGTCAACGCCGCGAATTGCGTCCTGCCCGACAATCACCATGGCACCGAAACCGAGAATAAAGGTGAGCAAGTAGAAAATACCGATGAACGCTGTGGCGTAGGACACCGATGTCCGGGCTGTGCGGGCATCCGGCACGGTGTAGAACCGCATCAGGATGTGCGGAAGGCCAGCCGTACCTAGCATCAGGGCTAAGCCGAGCGAGAAGGCCTCTATCGGGTTTGAGACCAACCCCCCCGGACCCAAGACGCCGGCACCATATTGATCGGATGCCGCCTGAAAAAGCGCCAACGGGTTAAACCCGAAGCGCGCAAGGGCCAAAATTGCCAGCAAAAAAGCCCCAAACAACAGGAGGACGGCTTTGACGATTTGCACCCAAGTGGTGGCGATCATGCCTCCGAAGAGCACGTAGACCAACATCACCGCACCAACGATGATGACAGCTAGCTCATACGGCAGGCCGAACAGTAACTGGATGAGTTTGCCGGCGCCTACCATCTGGGCAATCAGATAGAACGCCACTACCGCCAATGAACCGGCTGCGGCAGCAACACGTACCGGCACCTGGCGTAGCCGAAACGCAACGACGTCTGAGAATGTGTAGCGTCCGAGATTTCTGAGCGGTTCAGCAATCAGAAACATCACGATCGGCCAACCAACTAAAAATCCGATGGAGTAAATGAGCCCGTCGAAACCGGACAAAGCAACTAATCCAGCGATGCCAAGGAAACTAGCCGCGCTCATATAGTCGCCCGCCAGGGCCAAGCCGTTCTGAAGTGCGGTGACACTGCGACCGGCGGCGTAGAAGTGCTCCGCGCTACGCGTGCGCCGCGCAGCAAAGTAGGTAATACCGAGCGAAAGTGCGATGAAGAGAAAGAAGCCCGTTATCGCAACAGCGTTTGGATCACCTAGACCACTCGTCACAGCGATCCTCGGAGTGCGGCAACGCCGGCGTCATAGTCTCGGTTTGCCCAGCGGACATAAAACCAGATGACGATCCATGCCCATACGATCACGAGCACGCCAATGAGCATACCGAGACTAAGGCCAGGTCTCAGAAGCGTCGCCAGTAAAGGCTTGTTAAACGCGACCAATCCAATGAAACCAAAGTACACCACCATCATGGCGATGGTTAATCCGCCAGCCACGCGCCAGCGCGCCTCGTTCAGACGCCTCAGGTCGTCAGAGAAAGACATGGCCACAGGGGGTGCAAGGGTATAGACCGTAGGCGTGAGGGTCAACACCCAACGTACCGATATGGGTCGGGTCGCCCCTCCGATGCAGCAGTGTACGTGCTAGCGCGCTCGAAATTTCGGCAGGGGCTGAGGGTGTCGAGCGGCACCGAGCGGACTGTTGACACAGCGGGTTCTCAACTCCCTACGGAGCTACTCCACCGTGGGTATGGCGAGACTCACCGCATCTGATCGGTCTGGCGACCGTAAGGTGAAAAGGTAATGACTTTCGTGCACGTGTAGAACTTGATGCCGTCGGGGGCCGTGGACGTATAGGTTGTCAAGCAGCGAATTCTTCCAGTCGCCAAACGAAAAGAACACTGTGTGCACGAACGGGCGAACGTGATTGGGCGACGCGGCTGGCAGGTTGGGTCCCAACGCTGGCCGGACGAGAGATTGAACCGCCATTCGCCCTTGCACATCAGTTTCAGGCTGTTGCCCTGAACTTTGTGTCCGACATGTGGTTTGACCCCTAACTCTCCGACGCCGACTCGGTCACGACGACCGTCGTCAACGGGATTGTCCGTCTCCGGCTCATCAGATGTTTCTTCTGGTGTGTGTTCGGTGGTGAACCGTCCGCCGCACGGCGACCTTAATCACGGCTACTGCACTCGATCAACGGCAGTAGGATGCGTAGTGGATCGACCCATAGGCTGTGACTGCCTATTGCACGGAAAGCATCGCTAAACTATTGATCGATTGAGTTCTTACGTGCTTGACGCGATTTGCGGCAGGCTCGTAGAATAAGCGCGCGTTGACGGGCTCACTACGCCTCCGGAGCGGCTACCGTTGTGTTTCTGGTAGTTCTTCCAAGCGGTGTGGTGGAACGAGCGGGGAAAGAATAACGTGCTGTTTGTTATGAGAGGTCGGAGTTTCTACATGTCGGCCTCACATGTCGTGTCAATCAGTAGATCTCGATCGACGACAAGGATCTATTCCGGTCTCCGGTGGTTAACCTAAGGAGATGGCGGCGCCCACCGGGGATGAGTGATCGGATGCCGTCGGCTGTTCCACACGCAAGCACATCAAGCGGGCGGGCGTGATGATGACGCCATGGCCGCGATTATGATCGTTGCCGCTGGCCATGATGACCCGACTATCGATTTCGGTTCCAGCCCTAGCAGCCCGTCGTGCAAGTCAGCCTGAATTTAGTGGACGATGTGTCCCGACTTGCGGTGTTACAGCGCGATCACGCGTGGCTACCGCTTTGAGACCTCGTCAAATCTTGCCAGTCAGATGTCTCGCCGCCCTTAGCGTAACGACCGACATACACTATAGGTTTCTAGCGATAGCTTTCCTGATTCCCTTTGTGATCGGTTCGATCGCCGGCGCCCAGTCGGATGTCACGGGCGTTTGGGAGATCACGCTCAATACTCAGACCGGTGAGACGACCTGGACGGCGACGTTTGAACAGGAAGGCGAGAAGCTGTTGGGTAAGGTCGACCTCGGAGGCCGTGAGATCCTACCGCTGGAGGGAACCGTCGAGGGCAGCACGATCAAGCTCCAGTTTATCGTTCCGGATCTCGACGGCGATATGCCGATCGACTTAGCTGGCGAAGTCGATGGTGCAACGATCGCAGGTGATCAGGGGAGTTTTATCTGGTATGGCGCCGGCGATTGGACCGGCAAGAAAAAATAACGACTTGACGGCACGTGGCCTGCAGCGCTCGATGCATTAAGCCAAGGAAGGGGGACGACAACACCATGAAAGCACGACAAGGGGGCGTGGTAGTCGCCGTCCTGTTGCTCGCCGGGGTGCTCACGTGGGTGACCCTTGCGGGTCAAGCCGCCGAGGGTGGCGACATCAGCGGCGTGGTGACGAGCAGCAACGGAGCAGAGGAGGGTGTCTGGGTCATCGCCGAGACCAACGACCTCGCGACCCGATTTATCAAGAGTGTTGTTACTGGGGACGACGGCCGCTTTTTGATTCCGGAGCTCCCGGTCGCTCGTTACAAGGTATGGGTTCGTGGCTACGGGTTGGCCGATTCGGCTCGGGTAGACGCGTCGCCTGGGCAGGAACTGACCCTTCAGGCTAGTGTTGCCGTGAACGGCGCGGAGGCGGCTAAGGTCTACCCAGCCAACTATTGGTACTCGTTGATCGAGCCACCGACGGCGGGCGAGTTCCCCGGGACGGGCCCGGGTGGCAATGGGATTGCCCAGAACATCGCCCATCAGAGTCAGTGGGTCGATATCCAGAAGCAGGGTTGCATGCTCTGCCACCAGCTCGGCACGCGCATCGTACGTGAGATCGACAATATCGATCAGTTTGACTCGACGGTCGCTGCATGGGACCACCGAGTGCAGATGGGGCAGCGCGGCTCGCAGATGACCAACGTGATGAGCCGGTTTGGCCGCGAGCGGGGTTTGCAGATGTTCGCCGATTGGAGCGACCGTATCGCCGCCGGTGCCTTGCCGCCTAAGCCGCCCCGTCCGGAGGGTGTGGAGCGGAACGTTGTCGTCACGATGTGGGAGTGGGGTACCGAGTTCGACTACATCCACGACGAGATCGCGAGTGATAAGCGCGATCCCACGGTGAACGCCAACGGTCCTATTTATGGTGTGAACATCTCGAACGATCAGCTGGCGATCCTTGACCCTTTGACGCACCGAGCGACGAATCTCAAGGTCCCTCTGCGTGTCGATCCAGCGACCGTGCCCGGGATGATCGCGCGGTCGATGCCGGTGCCGTCTCGATTCTACGGCGAGGAGTTGATCTGGAACGATCCAGCCAATCCGCATAACCCGATGATGGACCAGAAGGGGCGTGTCTGGCTGACGTCGGCCATTCGTGCGCGACCCAACCCCGACTGGTGCAAGTCAGGCTCGGACAACAAGTTTGCCAACTACTACCCGATCGAGCGGGGTTATCGGGGGGCGGTCTACTACGATCCACCGACCGAGAAGTTCGTGATGATCGACACCTGTTTCGGCACACACCATCTCCAGTTCGCTGAGGACGACGATCACACCTTGTTCTTTAGCGGTGGCGGACAGGTGATCGGCTGGCTTAAGACCGCCGTCTATGACGAGACGGGCGACGAGCAATTCTCGCAAGGCTGGTGTCCAACCGTGGTCGACACCAACGGTGATGGCAGAATCACAAAGCCGTGGAACGAGCCGAATCAGCGTGGCGAGATCGAAAACTTCGACACCAGAAAGGATACACGTGTCGTAGTCCGGAGCTACGGCGTCGTGCCCGATCCGATGAACGATTCCGGTGTCTGGATTGTTTCGAACAGGTTCCCGGGTCGCCTTGCCTATATGAACATCGGTGACAACCCACCGGAGACTTGCATCAGTGAGATGTACGAGGTTCCGTCGGTCCTCGACCCAAACGTACCGAGGGATAAGACTGGCTTTGGCCCCCGCGGGCTCGACATCGACCGTAACGGGGTCATCTGGACGGCGCTGTCTGGCAGTAGCGACTTCGCATCATTCGATCGTTCAAAGTGTCGCGTGAAGAACGGGCCAGACGTAGTGGATGGACGCCACTGCGTCGATGGGTGGTCGCTGTATCCAACGCCGGGCCCGGTGATTCCCGGGACCGACCCGCCGATGCGAGCCGACTACCACTATTACAACTGGGTCGACCAGCACAACGCGCTCGGGTTAGGCAAGAATATCCCGATTGCCAACGGATCGAACTCCGATTCGTTGCTGGTGCTTATGCCAGACACTGGAGAGTGGATCGTGATGCGCGTGCCGTATCCGCAGGGTTTCTTTAGCCGTGGTCTTGACGGTCGTATTGACGACCCGAATGCCGGTTGGAAAGGCCGTGGCGTGTGGGCGACTTACGGTGCGGCCGTGACGTGGCATATAGAGGGCGGCAAGGGTGCCAAACCTGGTATCGTGAAGTTCCAGGTGCGGCCGAATCCGCTGGCGAACTAGTTAAGTTGAGAGCAACGAAACCCTTTGACGATCTGTGGCGCGCGAAATTTTCTCTCTCAAATGCTGGAAACAACACCTCGACTGCATTTATCGCAAGTAGGAGAGGTGTCGATGAACCGGTAGGAGCTGGCAAGATGACAGTCAACGTGAGTCGGTGGTTTGTCAAGAGTGCGGTGTGCGGGATGATCGCAGTACTCCTTGCACTGAACCCGGTGGGTGCCTGGGCACGACAAGGCGGAACGGGCACGATTCGTGGAGCGGTTACGGACGAGAGTGGAGCCGTTCTGCCCGGCGTAACCGTCACGGTAACCAACGTGGGAACCCGGCTCGCGATAAGTGCCGTGACGGACGCGCAGGGTGACTACCAGATCGGTAGCTTGGATAGTGGCCGCTACGAAGTCAGCGGCACACTGCCTGGGTTTCGTGGTCAGCCCGCCACGGTCACTGTCGGCGATGGAGTAAGTCAGCTCAACCTCTCACTCGACATCGCACCGCTGGCCGAGACCGTAACAGTCACCCGTAGTGAGCAGACCCTTGCGTCAGTGCCGAACTCCGTTGCGTTGATCCAGCAGGATGATGTCGATTTTGCGCAGCGCAAGGCATCGATGGACGAAGCACTACGGGGCATTCCGGGGCTATTTGTGCAGAACCGTCGTAACTATGGATTGTCCGGTGGTGTCGGGTTGAGTATTCGGTCACCCCAACCTAAATTTGGACTCCGCGGTATAGCGATTGTGCAAGATGGCATTCCGATCACTACCGCTGATGGTACGACTGAGCCGAGCAATGTCGATCTCGGATCCGTTCGGCGTATAGAGGTCATTCGTGGCCCAAGTTCCGTGCTCTACGGCAACTCAGCCGGTGGCGTCATCAGTTTGTTCACCGAAATCGACAGGTCGCGTCGGTTGACGGTGCGTCCTGATATTCAGGTCGGGAGTAATGGTTACAACAGGCAGCAGTTACGGGTCGACGGCCACAACAATAGCGGGACCGAGTTCATGGGTAGCTTCAGCCGGTTCGAAACCGATGGTTGGCGCAAACATAGTGCTGCAGAGATTAGACAGACTAATATCGTCGTTCGCCAGGTGCTGTCGGCAGGCACCCGCCTTTCTGGCATCTTCAACCACTACGATTCGCCGTTCGCTGAAAACCCGAGCATGATGAACGAACAGAATGCACGGAACGATCCGCGTGGAACTCGGGCGATCGCCGTGAAGCAGCATTGGGGAGAAGCGACTGAGCAAGGCCAGTACGGTGCTACGCTCGAGCATAGCTTTGGCACACAGATGTTCCGTGCCACGGGCTGGGGAGTATCGCGCGACTTGTTCGCCTCGAATCCAGGGCGGATTATTGACCTTAGCCGGCAGGGTGGCGGTTTGCGCTCCGAGTATCTCGGCACGAAGGGAATCATGCAATGGAGTATGGGTGTCGATGTGTCTTCTCAGAGCGACACCCGAAAGGAAAGTAGTAATAGGACCACGCCAGACACAGGCCATCTGCGAGGTGGCTTATTGGTTCAACAAGTCGAAGACGTTCTTTCGGCTGGTCCCTTCGCCCAGGTGAGTGTCACGCCACATAGTCGTGTGACGATGACTGCTGGCGTTCGCTATGACTATTACAGCTTTTCAGCGACCGATCAAAAATTGGACGATGGCGATCAGTCGGGTACGCGAACAATGAACGCCGCGAGTCCCTCGGTTGGTCTCACGTTCACGGCGACGCCGACGTTGAACCTCTTCACCAATTTCTCCACTGCGTACCAGACTCCAACGACAGTCGAGCTCTCGAATCGACCGGAGGGTGAGGGCGGTTTTAACCAACTACTCGAGCCGGAGCGCATGCGTAGTTTTGAGTTTGGTCTTCGTGGACTCGTGGAGCCGGCGCGCTTGCAGTACGAGGTCGCGGTGTATCGAGCCCGGTTACTGGACGCATTCGTGTCACAGGAAGGAGCTGATGAGCAGACGTTCTTTTCCAACGCCGGTGAGTCATCGCGTAATGGCGTGGAGTTGTCTTTGAGTTGGCAGCCAGTCTCACGATTGAATGCACGAATGGCATACACCCACCAGAATTTTTTGTTCGAGAAGTTTGTTTCGAACAATGGCACTGACTATTCTGGAAAATTTGAGCCCGGGGCTCCGCCTAACCGTTTCTTCGCTGGTGTGAATTATGCGGCGCCATTCGGGCTACGTTCGGGCCTGTCGGTTAGATGGGTTGACGACTTCTTTGCGAACAATGCTAATACGGCTTCGAACTGGGCTTATAGGGTGGTTGATCTCAGATTTGGATTGGAGCGTCTGTGGGGTAACAGTGACATCCGCCCGTTCTTTGGAATCGACAACTTGTTCAACGAGCGCTACAACTCGTCTGTGATCGTCAACGCTTGGGGGAGACGTTACTTCGAGCCCTCGCCGGATCGTGAATTCTACGTTGGCCTCACCATCGGGTTCGGTGTGCGTTAACGCATACTCCAACCTTTTTGGGTGCCTGTCGTCATTGTAATGACGTTCGGATGAACAGACGCCTCGCAGCCATTGTGATTGTCGGGGTTGCCTGGGGTCTGGCGACTCATCCGAGCGCTGCGCAAGGACAGGCGGCTTCGCTCGACGGCCGCGTGACCGACGAGCAAGATGGCGCGCTTGTGGGTGTCATGGTTGCGGCGCGCACCGGACGGCTTCCGCAATCAATTGTTGTCATCACCGATGCCACCGGTCACTATCAGTTTCCCGACCTGCCGGATGGCATCTACACGTTGACCTTCAGCCTCTCTGGTTTTCAGACTCAACGACACGAAGGTGTGGTGCTGCAATCCGGCACGGCGAGCGTCCTCTCCGTGCGGCTTTTCTTGGCACCGGTGTCGCAGCGCGTCGATGTAATCGCTGTCGCGCCCTTACTCGGAGCCGGGGTGAGTCGAGAAAGGGTGCCGACGACCGTCACCGTACTTGATGCTGACGATTTGGAGCGTCGTCGGGCCGCATCGCTGGCCGACGCATTGAACGGACAACTCGGAGCTGTGACGCTCACCGACACAACGACAAATATCTTTCAACCGACACTTCGTTTCCGTGGCTTCACCGCCTCGCCGCTTCTAGGACTCCCGCAGGGTGTGGCGGTGTACCAGAACGGTATCCGGATCAACGAGCCGTTCGGCGATACCGTCCAGTTCGATCTGATCCCGCAGTTCGCACTCCAGCGGGTCCAGCTCAGCGCTGGTGTCGACCCGACCTTTGGCCTTAACGCGCTCGGTGGAACACTAGCATTACAGCTCAAGAACGGCTTTGAGGCGGACGGGTTCCGTGGTGAGTTCTCCGGAGGATCGTTCGACCGGATTACCGGCACAGCCGAGGTCGGGACTAGTTCCGGTCCATGGGCAATCTATCTCGGGGGCACGCGGTTCGACGAGACCGGCTGGCGTGTCGCTTCTGAATCGGAAGTTACGCAGTCGGTGGCGGATCTCGCTTATCGTGCGAACCGCATCGACGCTGGTGTGAGCTTGATCTACGCTGACACTACGCTGAACGGTAATGGTCCGGCTCCCGTCGAACTCCTTGCGGCCGATCGCGGTGCCGTCTTCACGTTTCCGGATACCACCGAGAATCGTCTTGGGCTTGGACAGGCGCGCTTTAACTTCGTGGTGTCACCGACATGGTCGCTGCAGGTCAATGGTTACTACCGTGACCTCGATCGACAAACTCTTAACGGCGATGAGGCCGATTTTGAAGTGTGCGAACCGGGCGCACTTCCCCACGGTGCGCCGAGTAACACGTTGTGTCACGGCTCTGGTGACGACGGCGCAGGCGAGGCCGCAGCCGCTGTGCTAGTCGACGTTCCATCGGGCAAATTCATCACGGCGGATGATGCACGTGGTGATGGGGCGTTCAACCGGACTACGACGGCAGCGGCCAGCTACGGCGCGACCGCGCAGGTATCCTCGGCGAACCAAATCAGCCACCTGGACAACATGCTGATCATCGGCGCGTCTCTCGATCTGGCCAGTGTCGCGTTTGCCTCTAACGGTGAGGTTGGCACCCTGACACCCGAACGTTCGGTCGCTGGTTCGGGGCTTTTCATGGGAGTCTTCGACCAAGCGCCGGATGATGAATTCAACACAGCGCTCGACACGGAAACTCGAAACTACGGATTCTACTTTAGTGACACTCTGTCGCTAACGGACCGTTTCCATGTGACCGTATCTGGTCGCTACAATGAGGCGTGGGTCGATATTGCTGATCGGCTTGGCACGGCACTCGACGGCCGCCACTTCTTCTCACGATTTAATCCGGCGGTGGGCGCCGTGTATGCTGCGTCGGATGGGGTCTCGCTATTCGGACGCTACAGCGAGTCGAATCGCACGCCAACGGCGGCCGAGCTTAGCTGTGCCGACCCGTCCGAGCCGTGCCGCGTGCCGAACGCATTCGTCTCGGATCCGCCGCTCGAGCAACCTGTGGCACGGTCGATCGAAACTGGTGTTCGTGGCCGTATTACTACCGGCCCGCTCACCGGCATTGAGTGGTCGACCGCTGGGTATGCCACACGAATACGGGACGACATCCTCTTCGTAGCGTCGTCCGAGCTCATCGGCACTGGATTCTTCCAGAACGCCGGCGGTACCGCACGCGTTGGCCTCGACTTGGATCTCGCGGGGCGTGCTGGTCAGCTCGATTGGTACGCGAGTTATGGGCTCATCGAGGCGACCTTCGACTCAGCCCTCGTGCTGCCGAGCAATCCAGAGGTGAACGATGCCGCGACCGATAACGGTGAGCTTCATGTCGAGCGAGGCGACCGGTTACCGAATATACCCAGACACAGCTTTAAGGGTGGTGTCCGTAGCGACTTAACAGACGCCTGGGAGTTAGTGGTTGAGGCGCTCGTGACATCCAGTCAGGTTTTCCGCGGCGACGAAGGAAACGACCAGTCTGAGCTGGCCGGTTACGGCATCGTGAATCTCCGGTCAGTGTACCAGGTCGACGATCGATTCGAGTTGTTTCTCACCGTCCACAATCTTCTGGGCCGAGACTATGAGACGTTCGGCATTTTGGCCGAACTCGAACTCGAACTCGATGAGGCACCGGGTGCTGAAGACCCGCGGTTCATCTCAGCTGGTGCGCCGCAGAGTGTCTTCGCTGGCTTTCGCGTACGGTTCTGAAGAAGAAGATGATCCCATTGGGTGCGCCAGACATCCCACGTCGCTAGACAGCCCGGGCCAGTTCATGACTGATGATCGTCCTTTTTGGGACAAGCAAGTTGAAACTATCAGTCGCGATGAATTAGCCGCGCTGCAACTCGCGCGTCTTCGTATCCAGGTCGATCGGTTGTATCACGGCTCGGTGTTCTACCGCGAGAAACTGACCGCCACGGGCTTTGAACCTGGTGCGCTTGAGTCCCTCGATGACCTCACGCGGCTGCCGCTTGTTACCAAGCAGGAGCTTCGTGAGGAGCAGGTTTCGCACCCGCCGTTTGGTCGTTATACGCTCGTCCCACCCCGCCAATGGGCTGAGCTACACCCGTCGACTGGAACCACCGGCGTGCCGGTCGCGACTATCTGGTCAGTGCGAGACGTTAACGTCATCACCGATGTTACCGCGCGAACGATGTGGGGGGTTGGTGTGCGGTCGGGAGACATCGTGCAGAATGCATTCGCCTACGGGTTATGGGTGGCCGGGATGAGTGTCCACTATGCGACGCGGCACCTCGGCTGCTTTGTAATCCCGATCGGTGCAATCGCGACCGAACAACAGATTCACTATTTACGCATGGCAGGCCCGACGGTTCTGTTCAGCACGCCGTCCTATGCCTTGCACATTGCCGAGCGTCTCAAGGAACGGGGCGTTGCTCCCTCAGAGCTTAGTCTGCGCGTCGGATGCTTCGGGGGTGAAGCAGGCACCGAAAATCCTGCGACGCGTGCCAAGATCGAGGATGGCTTGGGTATTAAGGCCTATGACTACTTCGGTCTTGGTGAAATAGGGCCGACGATGGCGTGTGAGTGCACCGCTAAGGTGGGGCTGCACTGGAGTGAGGATCTCCACATCGTCGAGATTATCGACGCCGTCACACGACGTCCGGTACGCGAAGGAGAAACAGGGATTGTAGTCCTCACCCACCTCGACCGTGACGCGACACCGATGCTGCGATACTGGACTAACGACTATGCGAAGCTCGACACATCGCCCTGTGTGTGCGGGCGGACACACGCGCGGTCACCCGGCGGTATTCTCGGTCGCGCTGATGACCTCGTTATCTTCCGTGGTGCGAAGTTCTACCCAGTGCAGGTAGAGCAGGTCGTGCGGAGCCTCGATGGTCTTGGTGACGAGTTCAGGATCGAGCGCCGTCACGTGGGTGATGGGGTCGTCGAGACGTGTGTCGTCGTCGCCGAATTGGCTCCCGGTGCGGAAGCGCAGCAAGCCGGAGTGCGTGACCAGCTACAGGACTCTCTTCGATCGGCTCTCGGTGTGACACCTGAGGTGCGCGTGGAGCCGTTTGGTGCGATCGAACGCACAACATTTAAGGCGAAGCGGTTGATCGACTTGTAGTATCGAATGGATGTCGAGGAACTGGAATCACACCAATCTCTCGATTGTTTCTGGAAAGGGGATGTCCTGCGCCGAGCGCGAGTGTACGAAGAAATGACTATTAGATGTCTTCATGCGAATGGTGC
>Ga0310345_10000706_pt1 | contig 44643 bp, 37 predicted proteins | sample HC15DNA20500_MG_FD_204667 | JGI IMG/M metagenome (GOLD analysis project Ga0310345, IMG submission 204667) | Marine microbial communities from station ALOHA, North Pacific Subtropical Gyre - HC15-DNA-20-500_MG | ecosystem: Environmental > Aquatic > Marine > Oceanic | place: Pacific Ocean: North... | reverse complement strand
GCGCGTGGCCCGACGCCCACGCCGTCGCCGACAGGCGATGGGCGGCCGAGGGGGCTCGATGCCCCCGAGGACGCCCCCTGCCCCACGCGGGACGCCGTCCTCGCGGACGACGGTCGACGAACCGCCGACGCCAGGCGCCGCCGCCTTCAGGCGGCGGGCGACCGAGGGGGCTCGACGCCCCCGAGGACGCCCCCTGCCCCACGCGAGACGTCGTCCCGACGGCGACGGCCGACGAACCGCCGACGCCAGGCGCCGCCGCCTTCAGGCGGCGGGCGGCCGAGGGGGCTCGACGCCCCCGAGGACGCCCACCCGCCCCCGGCGCGGCGGTCAGCCGGCGGCGGCGTCGGAGGCGGCGCGGCCGGAGCTCAGGGTCAGGCCCGGCCAGTCCCGCTCGGCCAGCGCCGCCACCTGGCGGCGATACTCGTCCTGGCCGATGTAGGGCATGAACACCCGCGGCTTGCCGGGAATGTTCGCCCCCATGTACCAGCTCGCCGCCCGGGGATAGAGCGTCGCCGCCGCGCGCGCGTTGACATGGGCGACCCAGTCCTCCTGCGCCTGCGGATCCGCCTCGATCCGGGTCGCGCCCCGCGCGGCGAGGCGGGAGAGCTGCTCGCAGATCATCTCCACGTGGTGCTCGATCGAGACGATCATGTTGGTCAGCACCGAGGGGCTGCCCGGTCCGGTCACCAGGAACAGGTTCGGGAACCCGGCGCTCAGCAGGCCCAGATAGGCCTTCGGCCCCTCGGCCCAGGCCTCCGACATACGCCGCCCGCCCCGGCCCACCGGATCGATCGCCAGGATCGTCCCGGTCATCGCGTCGAAGCCGGTGGCGTAGACGATCGCGTCATAGGCCTCCTCGCCCGCCGAGGTGCGGATGCCGGCCTCGGTCACCGTCTCCAGCGGCGTCTCGCGCAGGTTCACCAGGCGCACGTGGGGGAGGTTGAAGGTCTCGAAATAGTCGGTGTCGACGCAGATCCGCTTGGTGAAGATCGGATAGTCGGTCGGGCACAGCGCCTCGGCCGTCGCCGGGTCCCGGACGATCTCGCGGATCCGCTCGCGCACGAACTCGGCGGCGTAGGCGTTCGCCTCCGGGTCCAGCGCCAGGTCGTTGAAGGCGGCCGAGAAGGTGATGCCCCCGCTCTCCCAGCGGCGGCGGAACTCGGCCTCGCGCTCCTCGGGGGTGGCCTCCAGCACCGGCTTCTCGGGCAGCGTGGTGACGATGGCGTTGCGGGTGTTGGCGCGGGCCCATTCCCGCCGCTCGGCCGAGCGCTCGGCCCACTCGGCGCGCTGGGCGTCGGTCAGGGGCGCGTTGCGCGCGGGGATCGAGAAGTTGGGGGTGCGCTGGTGCACCGCCAGCTCCCGCGCCTGCGCCGCGATGATCGGGATCGCCTGGATCGCCGAGGAGCCGGTGCCGATCACCGCCACCCTCTTGCCGGTGAAATCCACGCCCTCGTGGGGCCATAGGCCTGTGTGATACGTCTCCCCCCGGAAGGCGTCGCGCCCGGGGATGTCGGGCAGCGAGGTCGACGACAGGCAGCCGGTGGCCAGCACCAGGTGGCGCGCCTCGGCGGGGCCGGCGGAAGTGGCGATGCGCCAGAGGCCGGCGGCCTCGTCCCACTGCGCGCCCTCGACCGAGGTCCGGAAGCGGATGTCGCGCTTCAGGTCGTGCCGCTCGGCCACGAACTCGGCATAGGCCTGGATCTCGGGCTGGGCCGCGTATTTCTCGGACCAGGTCCAGTCGCGCTCCAGCTCCGGGTCCCAGGAGTAGGAATACTGCAGCGATTCCACGTCGCAGCGGGCGCCGGGGTAGCGGTTCCACCACCAGGTGCCGCCGACGCCCTCGGCGCGCTCATAGACGCGGGCCGAGAGGCCCATGCCGCGCAGGCGGTGCAGCAGGTAGAGGCCGGCGAAACCGGCGCCGACCACGACCACGTCGTGGCGCTCGGCCGGCTGGCTCTGGGGGTCCGACATGAAGCTCCTCCCGTGGATCTGGGGCTCGGCGGCGGGCCGCCGGGGCGTCTGCGCGCCGCCGACATCATGGGCCTGACCGACCGGCCGTTCAATAGATGGCGGGGGCGCGTAAACGCTTCCTAAACCCTGGCCGGCGAGGCTGCTCGCGAACGCCCCCGCCGGGCAGGAGGCTCGGGACATGTCGCTGGACGCCCAGATCACCGCCGCCATGGCCTCGGTGCCCGAGTGCATCGCGGCCGGCTACGTCGACATGAGCACGGGGATGCTGATGTCGGTGCGCACGCTCGACACCCATCCCCAGGAGGTGCTGGACATGGTGGCGGCGGCGACCGCGGACCTGTTCCAGGGCCCCACCGTCTCGGAGATCGAGCGGCGCTTCAAACGCGAGCGCGGCCTGCCGCCGGACAAGGAGATCCGCTACTTCAAGGAGATGCTGGTGCTGTCGGAGAACCTGATCCACGTCTTCCTGCGCGCCCCCTCGGCGCCCGACCACGCGGCCGTCTTCGTCACCCGGCGCACGGCCAACGTCGGCATGGTGCTGACCAAGGCCCGCATGTCGATGCAGGCCCTCGGAGAGGCCGTGCAGGGGCCGGCGGCAGGGTGAAACGGTCGCCCGGGGCCAGCTGGCGGGGAAGGCGGACCCGTCGCTCCGCCGGACTGCGGCGGTCGAGACGCGTCACGGTCAAGCGGCGATGCGGGGTTCTGGGTTCGGAAAGCAGGGCGGTCGCCGCGAGGGCCGCAAGCGAGGGACCGGGCGCCCTGCGGGCGGGCCTGGTCCTGGCGGCGCAGTTGCCGCGAGGCGGGAACGGGCGGAAGGGATGCGAGGGCGGAGGGCGCTTCTGGAACCCACCCAAGAACAAGCCGCGCCTGTTCTCCGCAGCCGTCCGTCGCTGGTGATGCCTGAGCGACTCGGAGGGAGGGGTCAAGGACAAGCCCGGCTTCGCCGGGTCGCTGCGCGATCCTTGACCCCTCCCCCCGAGTCGCTCTGATCGGCATCAGCGACGGACGGCTCCGGAGAACAGGCGCTCGCGGCAGGGCTTGGGGCGCGGGCCTGGGACGGGGCGGGCGGGGCGCCTGGCCGGGCGGGGGTGGAGCGGGTCGGGAGGGAGGAGGAGGCCGCGGGGCCGCCGTCGGCCGGGCGGCCTGTCGCTCCGACGCCATGCCGCGCCCCCATCGGGGGGCGGGCGGGTTAGGGTGCGGGCGGTTTCGAAGCGCCGGACCGCGAGGCTCCCCATGACCGATTCCCCCCGCCGCGACTGGATCCTGACCCTCAACGCCGGATCCTCCTCGCTCAAGCTCGCCCTCTACGACCTGCAGGGGGCGGAGATCGCGGCCGGGCAGATGTCGGAGCTCGACGTGATGACCGTCCCGGCCGCCCGCCTCGCCGAGGCGGTGGAGGGGATGGTCGAGGGGCGCGGCCTCGCGCCCGCCCCCCTCGCCGTCGGCCACCGCGTCGCCCATGGGGTCGAGTTCCGCGCCCCGGGCGAGCTGACGGGCGAGATGCGCGCGGCCCTCGAGAAGGCCTGCGCCTTCGCGCCCCTGCACAACCCACCCGCCCTGCACGTCATCGACGCCGCCGCCGAGCTCTTTCCCCGGGCGCGCCGCGTCGCCTGCTTCGACACCGCCTTCCACGCCTCCCAGCCGCCGGAGGAGACCACCTTCCCGATCCCCGAGCGCTGGCGCGCCGCCGGCCTGCGCCGCTACGGCTTCCACGGGCTGAGCTACGCCTCGATGGTCCGCCGCCTGCCGGCGCAGCTGGGCGGGCCCCTGCCCCGCCGGCTGCTCGCCTGCCACCTCGGCGCGGGCTCCTCGATGGCGGCGATCCTCGACGGACGCTCCGTCGCCACCACCATGGGCTTCTCGCCGATGGAGGGGCTGGTGATGGCCACGCGCTGCGGCGAGCTCGACCCCGGCGTGATCTTCCACCTGCTGCGCGGCGGCGAGAGCGCGCAGAGCCTGGAGACCGCGCTGAACCGCGAGAGCGGGCTGAAGGCCCTGGGCGGCTCCCCCTCGATGAAGGCGCTGCTGGAGCGCGACGACCCGCAGGCCCGCTTCGCGGTCGAGCACTACTGCCACTGGGCGCTGCGCCACGCGGGCTCGCTGATCGCCTGCATGGGGGGCGTGGATGCGATCTGCTTCACCGGCGGCATCGGCGAGCATGCGGCCCCGGTGCGCGCGAAGATCCTCGACGGGCTGCGCTGGACCGGGCTCGACGCGGCCGCGGCCCATGTGATCGTGGCCGACGAGGCGGGCGAGATCGCCCACGCCACGCTGGCGATCCTGCGGGGCTGAAACGCGAAAGGCCCGGGCGTCGCCGCCCGGGCCTCGTCAGGGACCGCGCCCCTCAGGCGAGGATCAGGAAATCCGAGGCCGAGAGGTCGTCCGCGTCGGTCCGCGCCAGCGTCACGCTGGAGCCGCCGCCGAGGTCGATGCGCAGGTCGCGCCCCAGGTCGACGGCGAGCGCCAACAGCCCCTCGAAATCCGCGGCGGGCAGCAGCAGCGGGCCGTCGGAGAGCAGCACCAGCAGGTCCTCGCCGGGCCTGAAATCCTCGATCACGTCGGCGCCGCCGCCCATGAAGTACTCGAACTCGTCGGCGCCCTTGCCGCCGACCAGCCGGTCGTCGCCGCCCTCGCCGCCGAGCACGTCGTCGCCCTTGCCGCCGAAGATCGCGTCCTCGCCCGCGCCGCCGTAGAGCCGGTCGTTCCCGTCGCCGCCATCGAGCAGGTTGAAGGTCGGCGTGGCACCCGGCGCCGTGCCCGACTGGCCATCGGCATGGATCACGTCGTCGCCGTCGCCGCCGTAGAGCAGGTCGATCCCCTCGCCGCCGCGGATCCGGTCGTCGCCGTCGCCGCCGTAGGCGAGGTTGTTCCCGGCCGTGTCGGCCAGCACGCCCACCGCGTCGGTGTAGATGGTGTCGTTCCCGGCCCCGCCGTAGATCACGTCGTCGCCCAGGTGCACCTCGTAGAGCGCCGAGGGATCGGCCTGGAAATCGCCGTAGATCACGTCGTCGCCGTCGCCGCCGTAGATCAGGTCGTCGCCGGCGAAGGTGGCGGGCGAGGTAGCGGGCGTCTCGCCCGCCGCCGGGATCAGCCCGGCCGCGTCGCCCACGATCAGGTCGCCGCCGCCGAAGCCCGCCAGCACGTCGTCGCCCAGCGCCGAGCCGGCCGCGACCGGCGCGGCGCCGTCGCCGTAAAGCGCGTCGACCGCATCGGTTCCGAACTCGAACCCGATCCCGAAGAGCGACCCGCCGCGGCCGTGAAGGCCGCCGATCAGATGTCCGAAAAGGCTCCCGACTCCGCGAGGCATGATACGCACCTCCCCCTGTGGCCGTCCCGCGGCAGGAGAGGCCGGGGGACGCTGAAATGAACGCCGCCCGTATTGTTAACCTTTCTGAACGGATTCGCCAGCGTTAATTCCGGAGCGTGGAATGCCGCCCCGCCGCGCTGGCCCTCAGCTGAGGATCACCCCGGCCGCGACGACCGCCAGGCCCAGGAAGCCGGTGGAGACCGAGGCGAGGTTGATCACGTTGAGCTTGCGCAGGCGGGCGCGGACCTCCTCCGGCTCGCGGTCGGGGGCGCGCAGGCGCAGCCCTTCGCGGATGCACCACGCGAGGCCCCCGAGCCCCAGCACCGCCAGCACGGCTCCCACCCAGATCAACGCCTGCATCGCTTCAATCCTCTCCGATCACGCCCGCGACCTCGGCGGCGAGCGTCGCGCCGTCGGTCAATCTCATCAGCCACGGCGCCGGAACGCCGGCGCCGCCGAGGCCATGTATGGCCCCTTCCACGGCGCCGATCAGGATCGCGCGCCCGCAGCTGTCGCCCCCCGCCCGGATGTTCATCTCCACCGCCTCGGCGAAGGAGCGGGCGTGGAGCAGGATGTGGGCCGCGACCGGCACGGACATCGACATCGGGCAGGCCCGCCCGACCTCGCCGGCGAAGGCGACGGCGTCGGGCTTTGCGGCGCGGGCGCGGGCGAGGCCCTGGGCCACGGCCTCAGGCGCGCCGGTCTCGCCGGCGGCGACGGCCTCGGCCGGGCTCGCCCCGATCAGCGCGGCGGCGAGCATCCGCGCCCCGGCCAGCGCCCAGTCGCGCGCCTCGGCCCCGGTGGAGGTCATCGCGACGGCCGCGGCGAGCTGCACCGCGTCGGCCGCGCCGCCCGGCCGGCAGACCAGGGCCGGCAGGCGGGCGAAGCCGGGGATCTGGTCGTCCTCGACGCCCGAGGGATCGAGCCGCCCCGCGGCGAGGTTCGCCAGCGTGCCGCGGGTGGGCTTGTCGATGTAGCCCGCCCACCAGCCGCCCGCGCCGAAGGCGGCGGCGAAGCGGGCCTGCGCCTCGGCGAGGTCCACGGCCCCGCCGGCGGCCCCCACCGCCTGCATCGCGGTGCGCAGGGCGGCGCCGTAGTGCGACAGCTCCCCCGCCCGCTTGCCGTCATGGACGAAGACGCCGCGCACGCCCTCGAAATCGGACGCGTCGGGGGTGCGGAAGGCCAGCGGCCCCGCCAGGGCCGCGATGCGCCCGGGGTCGTAGAGCCAGTGCAGCCCCAGCGCCGCCGCATCGGCGACCAGCGCGCCCAGGAGCGCGGCCTCGGCGCGGTCGCGCCGTTCGTTCCTGGCCTGCATGGTCGGCCTCCCTCCGGCGTTCGGCATCCGGCTCCCGCGTTACCAGAGCGGGCGCGGGCGTGCTATGGTCAGGGGGTCGCGCGCGCCGCAACGGGAGGCGGGGGGATGGAGCGGGTTCTGAAGTCGCTGGGCCTGATGGTGACCGCCGCGGTGGGGCTGGGCGGGCTCGCGATCAGCGCCTGGAACTACGCCGCGACGCAGGAGCTCGCCGCCCGCCGCCCGTTTCTCGAGCGGCAGATGACGCTCTGCTTCGAGACCTCGCGCCTCGCGGCCCAGCTCGCCACCTCCCCCGACGCCGCCGTCCGCTCCCAGGCTGGCGCCCGGTTCGAGGAGCTCTACTGGGGCGAGCTCGCCATCGTCGAGGACGCCCCCGTCGAGCAGGCGATGGTCGCCTTCCGCCGGACCTGGACCGCGGGCGAGGACGCTTCCGCCCTGCGCGCGCCGGCCCTGCGCATCGCCCACAGCTGCCGGGAGCTGGTGCTGTCGAGCTGGGGCATCGACCTCGGCCCCCTCCCCGCCCTTCGCCCGTGACGCGCGCCGCCCCGGCGCCCGCCCGGCCCCGCCGCGAGCGCCTGTTCTTCGGAGCCGTCCGTCGCTCAGGCATCTTCGGCGACGGACGGATCCGAAGGACAGGCGCGGGCCTGTTCTTTGGTGAGTTCAGAAGCGTCCCCCGCGGGCCCCCGGCCCGCGCGCGCGGAACGCGCGCAAGCCAAGCCCGCCCGCAGGGCGCCTGCAGAGCGCTCCGCGCCCCTCACTCCTCCGGCAGGCACCCCCCGCCCGAGGGCGTGTCGAGCCAGAACACGTCCCCCGCCGCCATCTCGGTCTTGTCGGCCGAGCGCAGCTCCTCGACCGAGCCGTCGGCCCGCTCGATCCGCGTGCGCCCCAGCGCCCCCGGCCCGCCGCCCCCGAGCCCCGGCGGCGGCGTCACCCGGTGGCCCGAGAGGATCGAGGCGGTCATCGGCTCCAGGAACCGGATCCGCCGGCGCGTCCCGTCCCCGCCCCGGAACTTCCCCGCCCCGCCGGAGCCCCGGCGGATGGAGAATTCCTCCAGCAGAACGGGGAAGCGCCATTCCAGCACCTCCGGATCGGTGAGGCGGGAGTTGGTCATGTGCGTGTGCACGCCCGAGGTCCCCGGATGCCCGGTCCCGTCATGCAGCAGCCCCGCGCCGGAGCCGCCGCAGACCGTCTCGTAGTACTGATACGTGGCGTTGCCCCAGGTGACGTTGTTCATCGTCGACTGGGCCGCCGCCTGCACGCCCAGCGCCAGCAGCAGGCAGGAGGTCACCGCCTGGCTGACCTCGACGTTCCCCGCGATCACAGCCGCCGGATATTCCGGCGCGATCATCGAGCGGGGCGGCACGATGACGTTGAGGGGCTTCATCACCCCCTCGTTCATCGGGATCCCGTCCTCGACCAGCAGGCGGAAGACATAGAGCACAGCGGCCCGCGTCACCGGCTCGGGGGCGTTGTAGTTGGTGCCGAGCTGATGGGTCGTGCCGGTGAAGTCGACGGTCGCCTCCCGCGCCTCCCGGTCGACGGTGATCTTCACCCGGATCTCGCGCGGGTTCCCGTCGTAGTCGGGGTCCATCGGGTAGACGTATTCTGCGTCCTTCAGGGTCGCGATCGCCCGCCGCACGCATTCCTCGGCGTTGTCCTGCACGTGGCGCATGTAGGCGTCGACCACCTCACGGCCGAACTGGGCGACCATGCGGCGCAGCTCCCGCGCGCCCTTCTCGCAGGAGGCCACCTGCGCCTTCAGGTCGGCGATGTTGGTATCCGGCGCCCGGCACGGCCAGTCGCCGGAGGTCAGCAGCTCGCGCGTCTCCGCCTCCCGGAACACGCCCTGGTCGACCAGCTTCCAGTTGTCGATCAGCACGCCCTCTTCCTCGACCCGCCGGCTGTCGGGGGGCATCGAGCCCGGCGTCAGCCCGCCGATGTCGGTGTGGTGGCCGCGGGCGGAGGTGTAGAAGACGATCTCCGTCTCGCTCTCGTCCCAGACGGGCGTCACCACGGTCACGTCCGGCAGGTGGGTGCCGCCGTTGTAGGGCGCGTTCAGCACGAAGACGTCGCCCGGCTTCATCTCCGGGTTCTGGGCGATGATCGACTTCACGGAGGCGCCCATCGAGCCCAGGTGCACCGGCATGTGCGGCGCATTGGCGATCAGGTCGCCCTCGGCGTCGAAGACCGCGCAGGAGAAGTCGAGCCGCTCCTTGATCGTGACGGAGGCGGCGGTGTTCTCCAGCACCGCGCCCATCTGCTCGGCGATGGACATGAAGAGGTTGTTGAACACCTCCAGCAGCACCGGATCGGCCTTGGTCCCCGCCGCCTCGGCCCGCGCCTTCGCCTTGATGCGGTGCAACTTCACGTGGTCATGGGCGGTGATCCGCGCCTGCCAGCCGTCCTCGACGACGATCGAGGTATGGGGCTCGACCAGCACCGCGGGGCCGGTCAGGACGTCGCCCGGGCGCATCTCCTCGCGCTTCACGTAGCGGGCCCGGCGCCATTCGCCTTCGGAGAAGAACTCGCCCTCGAAGGCGGTGGCGAAGTCGCTCTCCGCCCGCTCCTGCGTCTCGTGAGCGGGCTCGGAGAGGTCGGCGGCGCGGCCCACGGCCTCCTGGCTGATCGCCTCGATCACCAGGGGCTTGTCGCCGGGATCGAAGCCGAAGCGCTGGCGGTGGGCCTCGGCGAAGGCCGCGCGCATGTCGCCCTCGGTCGAGAGCGGGATCTCCAGCGCCGTGTCCGTGCCTTCCACCTTCAGCAGCAGCCGGGGGTGGTAGGTGATCTCCTTGGGGTTCACGCCCTGCGCCTCGACCTCGCCCCCCACGATCATCGATATCCGGTCGAGGTCGGCGGCCGCCTGCAGGCGCGTCTCCCGCGTCAGCCGCGCCTCCACCGCCTGCTGGCGCGAGGCGCGGATGTCCGCGAGCCCCATGCCGTAGGCCGAGAGCAGCGAGGCCAGCGGATGGATCAACGCCCGCTCCATCCCCAGCAGGTCGGCGATGCGGCAGGCATGCTGCGCCCCCGCGCCCCCGAACACCGTCAGGCAGTATTTCGAGACGTCGTGCCCCCGCTGCACCGAGATCGTCTTGACCGCGTTCGCCATGTTCTCGCAGGCGATGCGCAGGAAGCCGTCGGCGAGCTCCTCCGGCGCGCGGCCGACCTCCTCCGCCATCGCCTCGAACTTCGCCCGCGTCGCGGCGGCGTCCAGCGGCTGGTCCGCGTTCGGCCCGAAGATCGAGGGGAAGAACTCCGGCCGCAGCTTGCCGACCATCACGTTGGCGTCGGTCACCGCCAGCGGCCCGCCGTTGCCGTAGCAGGCGGGGCCGGGAAAGGCGCCGGCGCTCTGCGGCCCGACCTGGAGGCGGCCGTCCTTGTACTGCAGCAGGCTGCCGCCGCCGGCCGCGACCGTGTGGATATGCATCATCGGCGCCCGCAGGCGCACGCCCGCGACCTCGGTGTGCAGCACCCGCTCGAACTCGCCGGCGTAGTGGCACACGTCGGTGGAGGTGCCGCCCATGTCGAAGCCGATGATCCTGCGCTCGTCCGCGATCTCGGAGGTGCGCACCGCGCCCACCACGCCCCCGGCCGGCCCCGAGAGGATCGCGTCCTTGCCCTGGAAGAGCGTCGCGTCGGTCAGTCCGCCGGAGCTCATCATGAACATCAGTTTTCCATTCAGCGCCTCGGCGCCCTCGTCCTCGCCGACCCGGTCGAAGGCGGAGGCGACCCGGTCGACGTAGCGGCGCAGGATCGGGCTCAGGTAGGCGTCCACCACGGTGGTGTCGCCGCGCGAGACCATCTTCATCAGCGGGCTGACCTCGTGGGAGGCCGAGACCTGCCCGAAGCCCGCCTCGCGCGCGATCTCGGCCGCGCGCTTCTCATGCCGGGGATGGCGGTAGGCGTGGACGAAGACGATGGCGACGGCGTCGATGCCGTCGGCCTTCGCGGCCTCCAGCCCTTCGCGCAGGGCGTCCTCGTCGAGCGGCGTCTCCACCGTGCCGTCGGGCAGGAGCCGCTCGTCGGCCTCGATCACCTGCTCGTAGAGCAGCTCGGGCAGCACGATGTGGCGGTCGAAGAGGCGGGGGCGGTTCTGGTAGCCCAGCCGCAGCTGGTCGCGCAGGCCCTTCGTGGTCACCAGCAGGGTGCGGTCGCCCTTGCGCTCCAGCAGCGCGTTGGTGGCGACGGTGGTGCCCATCTTCACGGCGTTGATGCGGGCGGCGGGGATGGGATCGTCCGAGCCGAGGCCGAGGAACCGCCGGATCCCTTCCAGGGCCGCGTCAGGATACTGGTCGGGGTTTTCCGAGAGCAGCTTGGCGGTCAGGATCTCGCCGTCGGGGTCGCGGGCCACCACGTCGGTGAAGGTGCCGCCGCGGTCGATCCAGAAGTCCCACCGGCTCATCCATGCCTCCTTCACCATCCCGTCCCGCAGGCGTAAAGGGGGTTGCAGGCATAGGCAACCGGGAGCGGGCCGCAGACATGGAAATCAGGCCCCTGGCGTCCCCGGACCTGCCCGCCGTGGCCGCGGTCTGGAACCCGATCGTGCGCGAGACGGCGATCACCTTCACCTCGATCGAGAAGACGCCCGAGGCGCTGCTCGCCTGGCTGGAGGCGCCCGGCCCCTGCCTCGGCCTCTTCGAGGGCGGCCGCCTGCTGGGCTTCGCCTCCGCCCACCAGTTCCGGCCCGGCCCCGGCTATGCGCGCACCTTCGAGCATTCGATCAACCTCGCGCCCGAGGCCCGCGGCCGCGGCCTCGCCCGGCCGCTGATGGAGGCGCTGTTCGAGGCCCTGCGCCCGACCGAGGTGCACAGCCTGATCGGCGCGATCACCGCGAGCAACGCCGCCTCGATCGCCTTCCACGCCCGCCTCGGCTTCGCCGAGGTCGGCCGCATCCCCGACGCCGGCTGGAAGTTCGAAACCTTCCACGAGCTGGTGCTGATGCAGAAGATCCTCTGACCCCGAGAACTGCGCGGGCGCGACCTCTCCGCTGCGCGCCTCCGGCACGACCTCCCCTATGCGCGCCACTGGCGCGACCTCGAGTGTGCGCGCCAGTGGCGCGACGGCCGCCAAGCCTCGCCGAGCGCCTGTTCTTCGGAGCCGTCCATCGCGCTGCCGATCAGAGCGACTCGTCCCCGGGGGTCAAGGATCGCGAAGCGACCGCGCTTGCGCGGCTTGTCCTTGACCCCCGGGGGCGAGTCGCTCAGGCAGCAAGAGCGATGGACGGATCCGGAGAACAGGCGCGGGGCTTGTTCTTTGGTGAGTCAGGAGCCCGCCGGCGGCTCCCCCCTCTCCAATCCCTGATGCCCTCGCGACCCTCGCGGCGCAGCCAAGCCCGCCCGCAGGGCGCCTGTAGACCGCTCCCTCAGCGCCCTTCGATCCGCCAGGCCGCCAGCGCGAGGCCCGAGGCGAGCAGCAGCATCAGCCATCCCGGCGCCAGCGGGGTGAGGGTGATGTCGCGCACCGAATAGGCCTCCTGCCGCGCCATGCCGATCCAGCCGCGCCCCGCCGCCGTGCGCCCCGGGCGCATCCGGCGCAGGTCCGGCATCCCGTCGGCGAGGCGCATCACCCCGCCGTTGGATGCGTCGACCAGCGCCGCCAGCACCGCGCCGGTGGAGACGGGGTTCTCGAACTCCTTCGGGGCCGGGGGGCCCACGGCCGCGACGCCTTCGAGAACGCCGTCGGTCAGGGTCCACAGGCCCGGCTCCTCGGCCCGGATGGTGGCCTGCCAGCGGCCGGGGCCGACCTCGACGAACTCCGCCTCGACCGTCTCGCCGGAGGGGGAGGTGGCGGTGAGGCGGCCGGGCGTGGTCTCGACCGAGCGGCGGGTGACGGTCACCTCGGCGCCGGCGACCTCGGCGGTCAGCGCCTCCTCCTCCAGCTCCGGCTCCTTCATCAGCCAGTGGGCGAGGCGGCGCAGCAGCTCCGCCTGCGGCCCGCCGCCCTCGAAGCCGCGCGACCACAGCCACGCGTGGTCGGAGGCGAGCGAGGCGACCCGCCCCTCTCCCACCCGGTCCAGGATCAGGAGCGGCGCGGCGGAGGCGCCCGACATCACCGTCTGGCCGGAGGTCGCCTCCAGCTCGATCTGGCGGAACCAGCGGCCCCAGGTCGGGCCCTCGCCCGCCTCGGTCTCCTCGGCCGAGGGGGCGGCCTGCACCGCGCTCTCGTGGACGAGGCCGGCGGTGACCGGGTGGCGCTCGCCCAGCTCGGTCACCTCGGGGCGATAGCCCTGCTCGAAGATCCGGGCGGTGGGGCGGCCGGGGAGGACCGAGCGCAGCGGCGTGCGATAGAGGCTCTCGACGCCGGCGAAGGCGGGGCCCGAGGCGATCAGGATCGCGCCGCCCTCGCGCACGTAGCGGGCCACGTTCTCGATATAGGCGTTGGGCAGCACGCCGCGGCGGCGGTAGCGGTCGAAGATGATCAGATCGAACTCGTCGATCTTCTGCATGAAGAGCTCGCGCGTGGGGAAGGAGATCAGCGAGAGCTCGAAGACCGGCACCCCGTCCTGCTTGGTCGGCGGGCGGAGAATGGTGAAATGCACCAGGTCGACCGAGGGGTCGGCCTTGAGGAGGTTGCGCCAGGTCCGCTCGCCCGGATGCGGCTCGCCGGAGACGAGCAGCACCCGCAGCCGATCGCGGACGCCGTTGACCGAGAAGACGGCGGCGTTGTTGCGGTCGGTCAGCTCGCCCTCGCGCATCGCGACCGAGAGCGAGACGACGTTGGAGCCGCCATGCTCGATGGGGATCGGGAGCGTGGCGGTCCGGCCCACGGGGGCGTCGACGACGGTGTGGATCTCGCCGTCGAGGCGCACCTCGACGCGGGCGAAGCGGGTGGCTTCCTCGGGGGCGTCGCCCAGCGCCTCGACGCGGAAGGCGACCTCGACCTCCTCGCCGACGATGCCGAAGGCGGGGGCGGTCTGCAGGGCGAGGCGGCGGTCCCATTCGCCCTCGCGCCCGGTCAGCAGGACGTGGACGGGGGCGGGGAAGTTCGCGAAGACCTCAGGGTCGTGGGCCTGGCCGTCGGTGACGAGGATCGCGCCGGCGATGCGGTCGGGGGCGATCTCGGCCGCCGCCCCCTCGAGCGCGGTCAAGAGGCGCGTGCCCTGGTCCGCGTCCTCGACGCTTTCGGAGCGGCGGTCGACGCGGACGGTGCGCACCTCCATCGGGGCGTCGGGGTCGCGGGCGAGGGCATCGAGGGCGGCGGCCAGCTCCGTCTCCGCCTCTTCGGTCTGCACGTCGCGGCCGTCGATGGCGTTCGAGGCGCTCTCGTCGATCACCACGATGGCGACGTCGGGGAGGGGGTCGCGAAGCTCCTGCGTCAGCGAAGGGTTGCCCAGCGCCGCCAGCAGCGCCAGCGCCGCCAGCCCCCGCAGCGCCCAGCCGGGCGAGCGCAGGACCAGCGACAGCGCCACCGCCGCGGCCGAGATCGCGGCGAGGACCGCGAGCCACTCCAGCGGCAGCAGGGGGGCGAAGTCGATCTCGGCGTTCATGCTCGGGTCGCCTCCTGGCGTCGGGCGCGCATCAGTTGCCCAGCCTCTCGAGCAGGGCGGGAACGTGGACCTGGTCGGACTTGTAGGAGCCGGTGAGCACGTACATCACCAGGTTGACCCCGAAGCGGAAGGCCATCTCGCGCTGGCGGCCGCCGTCGCGGCCGACGGGGATCACGAACTGGCCGTCGTCGTCCACCGCCCAGGCCGCCGCCCAGTCCGCCGCCCCGATCACCACCGGCGAGACGCCGTCGTTGAGGTGGCGGAAGGGGGCGCCGTCGGTCTCGGAGGCGTCGGCCGCGGCCTCCAGCCAGACCTCGCCGCCGCGCCAACGGCCGGGGTAGGACTGCAGCAGGTAGAAGGTGCGGGTCAGCACGTGGTCGGCGGGCGCCGGCTCCAGCGGCGGCAGGTCGAGGGGGGCGGCCAGCCGGCGCAGCGCCCGCCCCTCCGGCGTGCCGGTCCCGAAGCCGGAGGCGAGATGCGCGTCGCGGGTGTCGAAGACGATCATCCCGCCGGTCCGGGTGAACTGGTTCAGCCGCGCATAGGCCGCGTCCGAGGGGGTCGGCATGTCGGCCGAGATCGGCCAGTAGAGCAGCGGGTAGAAGGCGAGCTCGTCGGATTCGAGATCGACGCCGATCGGGTCCGCCGGCTCCACCGCAGTGCGCGAGGTCAGCACGCGAGAGAGGCCCCGCAGCCCGGCCTCGGAGATCCGGTCAACCTCCGGATCGCCGGTCACCACATAGGCCAGCACCGTGTCCAGCGTCGCCGCCAGCGCCTTCTCGTCGGAGGCGGAGCCGGGGGCGCGCACCGCCCGCTCGCCCGCCGACTGGGCGAGAAGGCCGTGGGGGACCAGCAGCCCCGCCGCCAGCGCGAACGCGATGCCGGCGGCCGCCCGGCGCGGCAGGTGGAGGCGCCCCGCGACGCCGAGCGCGGCCACCGCGTCGATGGCGAGCAGGATCAGGGCGGCGGCCAGCAGCGCGCCCTTGTAGTCCCGCTCGACCGCCCGGGTCATGCTCTCGACGCGGGCGGAGGCCGGGGGGGCGACGGCGGGGGTCAGCTCGGTCTCGGCGTCGGAGAGGTTGATCGCCACCGTCCGCTCGCCCGAGCGCCAGACGCCCGGCGGGGCGTCGGGGCCGGGGCGCCCTTCGGAGAGGCGCGCGCCCTGCACGCCGCGCAGCCGGCCCGGGTCGGCGGGGCGGCCGTAGCCGTCGAGCACCGTGACCGGGGTCCAGATCGCGCCCTCCAGCTGCTCCAGCGTCGCCTCGGGCGAGACGGAGGCCGCCAGCGCCAGCCGCTCCAGCATCTGCACGAAGAGGCCGGAGAGGGGCAGCGAGGACCACTCGGCGTTGGCGGTGACGTGGAAGAGGACCACCCGCCCGTCGCCCCGGTCGGCGGCGGTGACGAGGGGCGTGCCGTCCGCAAGCGCGGCCTGGGTGCGCTCGGCGAGGTCGGGGCCCGGCTGGGCCAGCACCTGGCGGCGCACCTCGATGTCGGCGGGGACCGGCAGGCCCGCGAAGACGGAGGCGTCGGCGAAGGGGCGGATGCCCTGCGGCGCCTCCCAGGACATCGCGCCGCCCACGGCCCGGCCGCCGGCGCGCAGGCGCACGGGGAGCAGCGGATCCTCGCCCGCAGGCCCGCCCGAGGCCGCGTCGCGCAGCGCCTCGGTCTCGGCCCGCGCGGTGCGGGCGCCGGCGAAGCGGACCAGCAGGCCGCCCTCCTCCATCCACGCCGTCAGCCCCTCGCGCTGGTCGTCGGTCATCACGCCGAGGTCGGCGAGGATGATGGCGTCGGGGCGGCTCTCGATGATCTCGCTCAGCGTGCCCTCGACCACCTCCGCCGTGGGCTCCAGCGCCTTTCGCAGGAAGTGCAGGGAGGAGGTGAGGGGGCGGGAGCCCGCGTCGTCCTCGCCCGAGATCAGCCCCACGCGCTTGCGCCGCACCGCGTCGTCGGCGAGCGCCACGCCGCCGGCGGAGGTCTCGCCCAGGATCGAGACGCGCTCGACCTGGTTGCGCAGTTCGAGGGGGAGGTCGAAGGCGAGGTCCACGGTCTCCTCGCCCTCGGGGAAGGCGGCCTCGGCCACGGCGAGGCGACGGTCGGCGCCCTCGGGGCCCCGGCCGATGGCGGCGGCGGTGACGGTGCGGGGGCCGGCGGAGGGGTCGGCGCGCAGAGCGGTCGCGACCAGCGCGCCGCCCTCGAGCCGCGGCGGGCGCAGGGCCAGCGCCAGGCGGTCGGGGCCGACCACGGTCAGGGGGCCGGCGTCGGCCAGCAGCTCGCCCAGGTCGCCGGCGTCGCCGTGGGAGAGGCCGTCGGTCAGCCACAGGGTCTCGAACCCGCCCAGCGTCTCGTCCAGGCCCTCGACGGCGTCGGCGAAGGCGTCGCGGTCGGGGGCCCAGGGGCGGGGCGCCATGGCCTCGAGCGCGCCGCGCCAGTCGCCGGCGGGGCGGGCGGCGGGAGGCTCGCCGCCGGGCAGCGGCTCGGCGAGGTTCACGACCACCACCGGGCGGCCGGCGCGCTCGGCCTGCTCCAGCGCCTCCAGCGCGCGCTCGCGCCGCGCCTCCCAGTCGGGGGCCGAGGCCCAGCCGCCGTCCATCGCCAGCACCAGCGCGCCGTCGCCGCCGAACTCGCGCTGCGGGTTCTCGACGGGGCGGGCGAAGGCGAGGATGGCGGCGGCGACGGCCGCGAGGCGGAGCAGGAGCAGCCACCAGGGCGTGCGGTCCGGCATCCGCTCGGGGTCCTGCAGGCCCAGCAGCAGGCGCACGCCGGGGAAGCTGATCCGGCGCGGCGCGGGCGGGGTGGCGCGCAAGAGCCACCACAGCGCCGGCAGCGCGGCCAGCGCCAGCAGCAGCCAGGGGTTCAGGAAGGCGATCGAGCCGATGCTCAGCATTCCACGTCACCTCTTGCGCGGGGGTCCGCGCCTCGCCTCCGCCGGCCGGCGCCGGCGGGCCCAGGGCGCCCCGCCGCTCGCGCGGCGCCCGCATTCGCCGCGGCTCGCGGCCCGTCCTTCCCGGCCGCGCATCCCGGCCGGCGGATCCCCGCGCCGCGTCGGGGCGCGCCCGTCGCCGCCGCGCGATCCGGCGAACCGGGCGCCTGCGCGCGTCGCGGCGCGCCCATTGTCGTCGCGCGTCGCGGCGCGCTCATTGTCGTCGCGCGTCGCGGCGCGCCCATTGTCGTCGCGCATCGCGGCGGGGTCATGGCCGCCGCGCCTCTCGTCCGGCGCATCACGGGCGTTTCATCCCGCTCGGTCCCGGCGGCGCCCTGCGACGGCGGCGACCCGGGGACCGGCCGTCCCTGAAGGCGGCCCGGCGCGCCCTGCCCCGCCGGCGCTGCGGCCGGCCGGCGCGGCGTCCTCCCCCGCGCGGGCGGGCGCGGGTGGGCGGGCGGGGCGTCCGCCCGCGCGGGGGAGGGCGCCGCGGTCACGCGTCCCCGATGGCGGCGTAGAGCCACAGGAGCGCCTTGCGGGGGCTTTCGTCGGTGCGGTGGATCAGGCAGCGCCAGCCGCAGCTGCGCGCCGTGTCCATCAGGTCCGCCCGCCGGGCGGCCAGCTTCTCCAGATAGGCCTCGCGCAGGCCCCGCGCCCGGTGCGTCTCGAACTGCACCGTGCCGCCGAGCGAGCGCAGCACCAGCCGCCCGTCGAAGGGAAAGCTCTCCTCGGCCGGGTCCACGATCTGCACGTAGGCGCCCGAGACGCCGCGCTCGGCGGCATGGATCAGCGCCGGGAAGATCTCCTCCCGCGGGCCCATGAAGTCGGAGAGGAACACCGCCTTGCCGCCCGCGGCCAGCGCCGTGCGGGGGGGCGCGCCGAAGTCGGGCCGCGCCTCCTCCGGCTCGACCTTGGCAAGCTCCATCGCCATGCGCAGCAGCTGCGGCTCCCCCGTCGCGGGGCGTTCGGCGAGCGTGCCGAGCAGGCTCGTGCGCTCCCCGCCCCGGGTCAGCAGCACGCCCAGCGCCAGCGCCAGCAGCCGCGCCCGCTCCCCCTTGGTGCGGGGGGCGTGGTCGGAGACATAGTCCATCGAGCGCGCCGGATCGGCCCAGATCGAGACGGTCTGCGCCGCCTCCCACTCCATCTCCCGGATGTAGTGGGCGTCCGAGCGGCCGGAGCGCCGCCAGTCGATCGCCGTCGCGGGATCCCCGGGCATGGCCTGGCGGTACTGCCAGAAGGTCTCGCCCGGACCCGAGCGCCGGCGCCCGTGCACGCCGGGCACCACCGAGGCGGCCAGCCGCTCGGCCTCCGCCATCAGCGGCGGCAGCGCGCCCGAGATCTGCTCGGCGTCGCGCCGCAGCCAGGCGGGGCCGCCGCGGTCGGGGATCGAGCTGGGCGCAGGGGCGCGGCTCACGCGGCCGCCTCATGCTCGGCGGCATGAGCGACGAGCCCGTCGATCACCGCCTCGATGGTCTGGCCCTCGGCCTTGGCGGCGAAGGTCAGCGCCATGCGGTGCTTCAGGGTCGGGCGGGCCAGCGCCGCCACGTCGGCGACCGAGGGCACCAGCCGCTGCTCCAGCACCGCCTTGGCGCGCACCGCCATCATCAGCGCCTGCGCCGCGCGCGGCCCCGGACCCCAGGCGACGGAGCGGTTCACCGTCGCCGTCGCCTCCGGCTCCCCCGGGCGGGCGCAGCGCACCAGGGCGAGGATCGCGTCCACCACGCTCTCGCCCACCGGCATCCGGCGGATCAGCTTCTGCGCGGCGATCAGGGAGGCGGCGTCGAACACCCCCTCCGCCTCGGCCTCGTCGAGGCCGGTGGTCGCCATCAGGATCGCCCGCTCGGCGTCGAGCTTGGGATAGTCGACGTCGATCTGCAGCAGGAACCGGTCCAGCTGCGCCTCGGGCAGCGGATAGGTCCCCTCCTGCTCGATCGGGTTCTGGGTGGCGAGCACGTGGAACGGCCGCGGCAGGGGACGGTTGGCGCCGGCGACGGTCACCTCCCGCTCCTGCATCGCCTGCAGCAGGGCGGACTGGGTGCGGGGCGAGGCGCGGTTGATCTCGTCGGCCATCAGGAGCTGGCAGAAGATCGGGCCCTGGATGAAGCGGAAGGCGCGCCCGCCATGGGCGTCCTGCTCCAGCACCTCGGCGCCGAGGATGTCGGCGGGCATCAGGTCCGGGGTGAACTGGACGCGGGCGGCGTCGAGGCCCATCACCCGGCCCAGCGTCTCCACCAGCCGGGTCTTGGCGAGGCCCGGCGCGCCGACCAGCAGCGCGTGGCCGCCCGAGAGCAGCGCGTTCAGCGCCAGGTCGACCACCGTCTCCTGCCCGATGACGCGGCGGCCGATCTGCCCGCGCGCGCGGGCCAGCGTCGCGCCCAGCGCCTCGATCTCGGCGAGCAGGTCGTCGTGGGCCTCTGAGCCTTGGGCAGGGGCGTCGGTCATGGGGCCTCTCCGGTCTGGGGGCGGGGCGCGCCGGCGCGCGTCGCCCGTGCGGCGCGGTGGATTCGGCATCCTGCCCGCGACATCCTTTGAAAACAGTAAGCGCGGGACCTAGCTTGTCCAAGAGCGGCGGCGCCGCGGCGCCGCGAACGGGAGGAGAACCATGGCCGAGACGGATCAAGACCTCGCGAGCCGGCCGTCATCGGGCGCCGGCGCCGGGGGTCCGGACGCCGACGCGCTGGAGAAATCGATCCGCACGCTCGGCCGCAAGCGCGGCCCGGCGCCGGTGCATCTGTGGAACCCGCCCTTCGCCGGCGACATCGACATGCGCATCGCCCGCGACGGGACCTGGTTCTACAACGGCACCCCGATCAACCGCCCCGCCCTGGTGCAGCTGTTCGCGAGCGTCATGCGCCGGGACGACGACGCCTATTTCCTGGTGACCCCGGTCGAGAAGGTGGGCATCACGGTCGAGGACGCGCCCTTCGTCGCCGTCGACTTCCAGGTCGAGGACGAGGGCGGCCCCGACCAGGCCCTGACCTTCCGCACCAATGTCGAGGACGAGGCCCCCGCCGGCCCCGACCACCCGATCCGCGTGGTCCGCGACCCCGAGACCGGCGAGCCCAGCCCCTACGTCCTGGTGCGCGCGAACCTCGAGGCCCTGATCGATCGCAAGAGCTTCTACCGCCTGGTCGAGATCTGCGAGCATCGCGAGCTGGAGGGCGAGCGCTGGTTCGGCGTCCGCTCCCGCGGCGAATTCTTCCCCGTGATCCCCTCGGCGGAGCTGCCGGAGTAGGGCGCGCCGCCCCGACCGGCGCGACGCAGCCAAGCCCGCCCGCAGGGCGCCTGTAGACCGCGCCGCCCCTCGGGCGGCGCCTGTCGGGCCGCGGGCCGGCGCCTCAGTCCTCGCCCAGGTAGGCGCGGCGCACCTCGGCGTCGCCGCGGATCTCGGCGACCGAGCCCGAGGCGATCACCCGCCCCGCCACCAGCACCGAGATCCGGTCGGCGAGGCGGAAGACCGCGTCCATGTCGTGCTCGACCAGCAGGATCGGCGCCTCGGCCTTGAGGTCCTCCAGCAGGTCGGCGAGCTGGGCGGAGCCCTCCATCCCCAGCCCCGCCATCGGCTCGTCCAGCAGCAGAGCCCGGGGGCCCAGCGCCAGGGCGCAGGCGACCTCCAGCAGGCGCCGCTCGCCGTGGGAGAGCTCGGCGGCGGGGACCGAGGCGCGGGGGAGCAGGCCGACCCGGTCGAGCGCCGCGTCGGCGGCCTCGCGCAGGCTCCGGTCCCAGGCGACGGGACGCAGGAAGCGGAAGCTCGAGCCCTGGCGCGCCTGCGCCGCGATCATCGCGTTGCGCCGGGCCGAGAGCGGCGCGGCGAGCGAGGAGACCTGGAAGCTCCGCCCCAGCCCCCTGCGCGCCCGCGCCGCCACGTCGAGCGCGGTGACCTCCTCGCCCCCCAGCTCCACCCGCCCGGCATCGGGCGCGATCCAGCCGGCGATCTGGCCGATCAGCGTGGACTTCCCCGCCCCGTTGGGCCCGATCAGCGCGTGGATCTCGCCCGGGCGCAGGTCGAGGCTCACGTCGTCGGTGGCGGTCAGCCCCCCGAAGCTCTTGCGCAACCCGTGGACGGCGAGGGCGGGGACGGGCTCAGCCATCGCGAGGCCTCCCCGCCAGCGCGCCGACGATGCCGCCGCGGAAGAACAGCACCACCGCCAGCAGGGCGAGGCCGAGGAAGAACGGCCAGCGCTCGGTCGCGCCGCCCAGGAAATGCTCGAGCAGCACCCAGGCGGCGGCGCCGGCGACGGGGCCAGCCAGCCGCCCGACCCCGCCCAGGATGCAGAACACGATCAGCTCCCCCGACATGTGCCAGGACAGCATCGTGGGCGAGACGAAGCCGTTGAGATCCGCATAGAGCGCCCCCGCCCAGCCGGTCAGCACCGCCGAGACGACGAGGGCCGTCAGCCGGATCGGGAACGGGCGGATGCCGGCGGTGGCCAGCCGGGTCTCGTTCAGCCGCGCCATGCTCAGCGCCGCCCCGAAGCGCGAGGACATCAGCACCCGGGTGATCGCCAGCGTCGCCAGCAGGCCGCCGAAGGCCAGCGCGAAGAAGCTGAGCGGATCGTAGCTGTCGAGCCCCGGGAACCCGTTGCGCACGTAGATCGAGAGCCCGTCCTCGCCCCCGTAGGCCGGCCAGGAGACGGCGAAGTAGTAGACCATCTGCGCGAAGGCGAGGGTGATCATGATGAAGTAGACGCCCGAGGTGCGCAGGCTCAGCGCCCCGAAGGCCAGGCCGGCGATCCCCGCCATCACCATCCCCGCGAGCCAGATCGTCGGCATCTGGTCGGAGGCCTCGATCACGAAGGGCCAGGAGAGGACCGGCTCGTAGTTCATCGCGTGATGGGCGGCGATGCCGGCGGCGTAGCCTCCCAGGCCGAAGAAGGCGGCATGGCCGAAGCTGACCATCCCCCCGAAGCCCAGCGCCAGGTTCAGCCCGGCGCCGGCCATGGCGAGGATGGTGATGCGCGAGACGAGGTTGACGTAATAGGGCTCGCCCGCCGCCTCGGCCCAGATCGCGGCGCCGGCCAGCAGGGCAAGCAGCGCGACGCTGACCAGCGGCTCGCGCCAGGCGGCGGGGGCGTGGGGGGTCGAGACGTCAGCCATTCGCCGGAAACAGTCCCTGGGGCCGCCAGACCAGCACGCCGGCCATCAGCAGGTAGATCAGGAGCGAGGCGACGGCGGCGCCGACGCCCGAGGCCTCGGAGGGCGGCAGGAAGGCCGCGAACCCCATCGGCAGGAACACCCGGCCCAGCGTGTCGACCACGCCCACCAGCAGCGCGCCCACCAGCGCGCCCTTGATCGAGCCGATGCCCCCGATGACGATGACCACGAAGGCGAGGATCAGCACCGGCTCGCCCATGCCCACCTGCACCGACTGCAGCGCGCCGACCATGGCGCCGGCGAAGCCCGCCAGCCCCGCGCCCAGCGCGAAGACGGCGGTGTAGAGCACGGCGATGTTCACCCCCAGGGCGCCGATCATCTCGCGGTCGCTCTCGCCGGCGCGGATCCGCATGCCCATGCGGGTGCGCGAGATCAGCAGCCACAGCAGGACCGCCGCGGCGATCCCCGCCCCGATGATCGCGAGGCGATAGGTCGGATAGGCCGCGCCTCCGGGCAGCGCCACCGCGCCCTGCAGGGCGGCCGGCACGTCGAGCCACAGCGGCTGCGGCCCGAAGATCCAGCGCGCGCCTTCGGAGAAGATCAGGATCAGCGCGAAGGTCGCCAGCACCTGGTCGATGTGGTCGCGGTCGTAGAGCCTGCGCAGCACCAGCACTTCGACCACGGCGCCCGCGGCGGCGGCGGCCGCGGCGCCCGCGGCCAGGCCCAGCCAGAAGCTGCCGGTCGACCCCGCCACCCAGGCGCAGACGAAGGCGCCGGTCATGTAGAGCGAGCCATGGGCGAGGTTGATCAGCCCCATCACCCCGAACACCAGCGTCAGCCCGGCGGCGGCGAGGAACAGCATCACCCCCAGCTGCACCCCGTTCAGCAGCTGCTCGATCAGGAGGGCGGTCGTCATGCCGGCCGCTGCGCCATGGCGATGGAGCGGTGCGCCGCCGGCGCGAAGCCATGGCGGGCATGGCGCCGGTCGGCGGGAAGGTCCGCGATCAGGTTGAGAGGGAGGCCGGCGGCAAGCTCGGCCCGCGCCGCGGTCATCGGGGCGCTCATGATCGCCTGGCCCGGACCGCGGCCCTGGAATTCCGGCTCGACCGCGATGTCGGTCGCCTGGGCGTGCTGGCCCCCGTCCCCCACGACCCGTCCCATGCCCACCGCGCGCCCGCCGGGGGCGTGCAGCTCGACCACCCCCGCGATCAGGCTGCTCGGCAGACCGCGCTCGGCGGCCTCGCGCGGATCGGCGCTCGACCCGGCCGCCTCGCGCAGGCGCAATTCGTCGTCGACCGACGGCGTGCGGCGCACGCGCCGGGTCCCGGGTTCGGAGGCCGGAGGGGCGAGGATCGGGGCGTCGGTCATCGGGGTTTCCGGAACGGAGCGGCCCGCCCCCGGGCCCTCAGGCGGGCCGGGGACGGGCCGGGTCGGGGCGGACGGGCTTACTGCAGCTCGCACTCGGCGGCGTAGACGTCCTGGCGCTGCTTCACCGCGACGCCGACCAGCTTGTTGGTGGGCTTGCCCTCGCCGGCCACCACCTCGCGGACGTAGATGTCCTGGATGGGGTGGTTGTTGTTGCCGAACCTGAACTCGCCGCGGACCGAGTCGAACTCCGCCGCCTTCAGCGCCGCGCGGAAGGCGTCCTTGTCCTTGGGGTCGGCCTTCTCGATCGCCGAGAGGATCAGGTTCGCCGCGTCGTAGGCCTGGGCCGCGTAGATCGTCGGCGTGCGGTCGTACTTGGCGCGGAACGCCTCGACGAAGGCCTTCGACTTGGCGTTGTCGAGGTCATGGCTCCACTCGGCGGTGTTCTTCACCCCGATGGCGGCGTCGCCCACCGCGCCCAGGATGATCTCGTCGAAGGAGAAGGCGGGGCCGAAGACGGGGATCTCCACGCCCGCGCCCGCATACTGCTTCATGAAGGCGATGCCCATGCCGCCGGGCAGGAAGAAGAACACCGAATCCGCCCCCGAGGCGCGGATCTGGGCGATCTCGGCCGCATAGTCGGTCTGGCCGAGCTGGGTGTAGATCTCGGCCACCGGCTCGCCCTCGTAGAGGCGCTTGAACCCGGTCAGGCTGTCCTTGCCGGCGGGGTAGTTGGGGGCGAGGATGAAGGGCTTCTCGAAGCCCTGCTCCTTCATGTAGGCGCCCATCGCCTCGTGCAGGTTGTCGTTCTGGTAGGCGGCGTTGAAGTAGTTCTCGTGGCAGCCCTTGCCGGCGAGCTGGCTGGGGCCCGCGTTGACCGAGACGTAGAAGACCCCCTGGCGCACCGCGCCCGGCACCACCGCCATGGCGAGGTTCGACCAGATGATGCCGGTGAGAATGTCGACGCCGTCCTTCTGGATCAGCTCGTCGGCGAGGCTCTTGGCCACGTCCGGCTTCTGGGCGTCGTCCTTCTCGATCACCACCACGTCGGGGTTGCCGGCCTCCTCGACCGCGAGCATGAAGGCGTCGCGGGCGTCGATGCCCAGGTGCGAGCCGCCGCCCGAGAGCGTGGTGATCATGCCGATCCTGGTCTCGGCCATGGCGGGCGCGGCCGCGAGCAGCGCGGCGCAGGCCGCGGCGACGATGGAGCGTTTCATGGAATGGTCCCCCGGTTCCCTGTCGGTCTCGATTTGCGCGCAGAATGCCCCGGCGCGCCCGGCAGGGAAAGGCCCCCGGGGGCTCCTTTCTCGCCTCCACCCCCGGGTTGCGGCGCGATGAGCGCGCCCCCGCGCCCCTGCCCCGCGCTCGAGGCCGCGATCGACGCCGCCCGGGCCGAAGTGGGGCTGCCTCCGCTCGCCCCCCATCCGGCCCTCACGGCCGCGGCCCTCGCCCATGCCGCCGACCTCCTGGGCAACGGCGCCTTCGACCACGCCGGCTCCGACGGCTCGCTGCCGCTCGAGCGGGTGCTGCGCCAGGGCTTCTCCCCGCGTCTCGCCGCCGAGAACATCTCCACCGGCCAGCCGGACGCGCGGGCGGTGGTGGCGGGCTGGCTGACCTCCGAGGGCCACCGCGCCAACACCCTCGACCCGAGCGCGACCCTGGTCGGCGCCGCCGAGGCGCGCTACCCCCGCCACGGCCTGGTCACCGACGACCAGCCCCTGTGGATCGCCGTCTTCGCCGCCCCTTTCTGACCCCGCCTGCCGCTCCCGCGCCCCCTCGCCCACGCGCGCCCCGGCGCGACGCCCGCCAGGCCTCGTCGAGCGCCTGTTCTTCGGAGCCGTCTCTCGCGGATGCCGATCAGAGCGACTCGTCCGAAGCGGTCCAGGATCGCGAAGCGACCCGCGCTTGCGCGGGCTTGTCCTTGACCGCTTCGGGCGAGTCGCTCAGGCATCCATCAGCGAGAGACGGATCCGAAGAACAGGCGCGGGCCTTGTTCTTTGGTGAGTCAGGAGCCCGCCGGAGGCTCCCCCGCCTCCCGGCTCTCGCCCCGCGCCCCACGTGCTCGACGCAGCCAAGCCCGCCCGCAGGGCGCCTGCAGCCCCCTGCCGGGCCGCCGCCTCCGGCGGCCCGGCCCAGGCCCTTCAGCCCGCCTGCATCTTCGCGATGGCCTCCGCCTGGGCGATCAGCTTCCTGGCGGTCTCGACGTGCAGGTTCTCTACGATCCGCCCGTCGACCACCGCCACGGCCTCGCCCTTGGCGCGGGTGTCCTCGAACGCCTTCACCTGGCGCTTCGCCAGCTCCAGGTCCGCCTCGGAGGGCCCGAATTCCTCGTTGGCGATATCGAGCTGCGCGGGGTGGATCAGGGTCTTGCCGTCGAAGCCCATCTCGCGCCCCATCCGGCAGGCCGCGCGGTTGCCCTCGGCGTCCTGGTAGCCGTTGTAGACCCCGTCGAGGATCGCGAGCCCGTGGGCCCGCGCCGCCAGCAGGCACCAGCCCAGCGAGGTCGCGACCTCCGCCCGGCCCTCGGTGTGCAGGGCGCCCAGCTCCTTGACCAGGTCGTTGGTGCCCATGACGAGACAGGCCAGCCGCGGGGTCGCGGCGGCGATCTCGCGCGCGTTGAGGATCCCGATCGGCGTCTCCATCATCGCCCAGATCTTCGTCGAGGCGGGGGCGCCGGCGGCGTCCATCAGCGCCTCGACCGCATGCAGGTCGGCGGGCGCGTTCACCTTGGGGACCACGATGGCGTCGGGGCCCATGGCGGCGACGGCCTTGATGTCGTCCTCGCCCCATTCGGTGTCGAGCCCGTTCACCCGCACCGTCACTTCGCGCAGGCCGAAGCCGCCCTCCTCGAGGGTCTGCACCACCAGCTCGCGGGCGGCGACCTTCTCGGTCGGGCCGACGGCGTCCTCGAGGTCGAGGATCAGCGCGTCGGCCGGCAGGCCGCGGGCCTTCTCCAGCGCGCGGGCCTTGGCGCCGGGCATGTAGAGGACGGAGCGGCGCGGGCGGGCGAGATCGGACATGGAGGCTCCTGCAAGCGGAAGATCGGGTCGCCTGCGGGGATACAAGCCGCGCGGCGACGGCGCAAGAAGATGGCCCGGCGCAGCGCCGCCGCGCAATTTTCGCGGCGCCGCAGGGGTCCGTTAACCTTGTTTTCGTCCTTTCGGCGCATCGTCGGGACCAGGCCGTCGCCGGCGTCGGCCGCCTCCCGCCGCTCCGTCGCGACAGGCCGCGATGGGGGCGGGAGGCGCCTCCGGCGGCCGATCCGTCGACCCGAGCACCGGCGCCCGGCCGGATCGGTCGGCGGCTCGGGGGTCCGGGCCCCGGCGGCGCCCGGCGCCCAGCGCAAAGGTGATGCCATGGACCGCGACGCCGACCCCCGTTCCCGCCCCGCCCGCCGTCGCCCCGCGACGAGATCCCGCGCTCGAGCCCTCCTGCGCGGCGCGCCTCTGGCCGGCCTGCTGGCGGCGACCCTGCTGGGCACCGCCCCCGGCCTCGCCCCCGCCCCCGCCGCGGCCCAGGCGGTCCCCGCCCAGGGCGCCACCTGCGGCGCGCGGGCGGAGGTCGTCTCCCGCCTGAAGGCCAGGTACGGCGAGACCCGCCGCGGCTACGGCCTGCAGCGCGGCCAGGCGGTGGTGGAGGTCTACGCCTCGGCCGAGACCGGCTCCTGGACGATCATCATGTCGATGCCCAACGGCCTCGCCTGCCTGGTCGCCGCCGGCGAGAACTGGGCCGCCCCCGCCGCCGAGGCCTCCGAGCCGGTCGGCGACCCGGCCTGAGCCGCCCTGCCCGCCCGCGCCCGCGCGCGGGCGCATCCAACACGACGGGCGGCCGCATCGCCTCCGCGTTGCGACCGCCCGCGCGCGTGCATGCCAGCCGTGCGGGCCCTCTCCGCCGCGTCCGGAACCGCCCGCCCGTGCTCAGGCGGGCGCCCCTCGCCCCGGAGAGCCCAGGCGCGCCGATCCCGGCGCCCGATCCGCCCCCGGCGCGCCGCAGCCAAGCCCGCCCGCAGGGCGCCTGCGGGCCCGGGAGCCGCCATGCGAAAGGGGCGGCCCGGAAGCCGCCCCTTGCATTGCCGGCTGCGTCGTAGCAGCGGTCACGCCGCCTCGAAGATCGCGGCGACCCCCTGGCCGCCGCCCACGCACATGGTCTCGAGCCCGTATTTCGCCCCCCGCCGCTTCATCTCGTGCAGCAGCGTGGTCATGATCCGCACGCCCGTGGCCCCGATCGGGTGGCCCAGCGAGATCCCCGAGCCGTTCACGTTCAGCCGCGGGTCGGAGGCGTCCATCCCCCACTCCTTCAGCACCGAGAGCACCTGGCAGGCGAAGGCCTCGTTCACCTCGATCAGGTCCATCTGGTCGAGGCTCAGGCCGTTGCGCTCCATCACCCGCTTCGTCGCCGGCGCCGGCCCGATGCCCATGTGCGAGGGCTCGCAGCCCGCCGCGGCCCAGCCGGTGAGGAAGGCGAGCGGCTCGAGGCCCAGCTCCTCGAGCTTGTCCTCGGCCACCACCAGGCAGGCCGCCGCCGCGTCGTTCTGCTGGGAGGCGTTGCCGGCCGTCACCGTGCCGCCCCGGGTGATGGCGCGCAGCTTGCCCAGGCTCTCGGCCGTCGCCTCGGGGCGGATGCCCTCGTCGCGGGCCACGCTCACCGGGTCGCCCTTGCGCTGGGGCACGTCGACCTTGATGACCTCGCCGTCGAAGCGCCCCTCCTCCCAGGCGGCATGGGCCTTGGCGTGGGAGGCGGCGGCGAAGGCGTCGGCGTCCTCGCGGGCGATCTGGTAGTCGCGGGCCAGGTTCTCCGCCGTCTCGATCATGCCGGAAATCTTGCCGAAGCGGTCCTCGGGCTGGGAGCGCTCGCGGCCGCGGTCGAGGCGGTCGTAGAACTGCGCGGTGCCCGCGCGTTTGCCCCAGCGCATGTCGGTCGAATAGTACTCGATCCGGCTCATGCTCTCGACGCCGCCGGCGAGCACCGCGTCGCAGGCGCCGGTCTGCACCATCATCGCGGCGGTGGCGATGGCCTGCAGGCCGCCGCCGCAGCGACGGTCGAGCTGCAGGCCCGGGACCTCCACCGGCAGGCCCGCGGCGAGCGCGATCCAGCGGCCGGTGCAGGGCGTCTCGGAGTTGGCATAGGACTGGGCGAAGACCACGTCGTCGATGCGCGCGGGGTCGATGCCCGACTGCGCGATCACGGCGCGGGCGGCGGCGCCGCCCAGATCCTCGACCGGCAGGTCCTTGAAGGCGCCGCCGAAGCGGCCGATGGGGGTGCGCAGGGGGGCTACGATGGCGGCGCGACGGGTCACGGGCGTCTCTCCCACGGATGGATTCGAGGTCCCTGCCGGGCGGCAGGGAAGCGACCGCACCCTACGCCCCCGCGCCGCCGGGCGCGAGGGGGGAGTGCGACGCCCCGGCGCCGCAGGGCGGAACGCCCGCGTCGCAACGCTGCGCCGAAGGGCTCAGGCCTTGCCGGCCTTGCGCATCCGCCAGGCCGCCAGCCCCACGCAGATCGCCACCAGCACGATCAGCAGGGTGGCCAGCGCGTTGATCTCCGGCGTCACGCCGAGGCGCACCTTGGAGAACACCACCATCGGCAGGGTCGAGGCGCCGGGGCCGGAGACGAAGCTCGCGATCACCAGGTCGTCCAGCGAGAGGGTGAAGCTCAGCAGCCAGCCCGCCACCAGCGCCGGCGCCATCATCGGCAGGGTCACGTCGAAGAACACCCGCGGCTGGCGGGCGCCGAGGTCCATCGCCGCCTCCTCGACCGAGGTGTCGACGTCGGTCAGACGCGCCTGCACGATCACCGCGACGAAGGCCATGCAGAAGGTGGCGTGGGCGATGACGATGGTGTCGACCCCCCGCTCCGCCGGCCAGCCCAGCAGCGCCTCCATCGAGATGAAGAGGAGCAGCAGCGACAGGCCGGTGACCACGTCGGGCATCACGATCGGCGCGGTGGCCATGCCCGACAGCAGCAGGCGGGGCCGGAAGCGGCCGAAGCGGGACATGGCGTAGCCGATCAGGCAGCCGAAGATCGTGCCCAGCGTCGCCGCCATCGCCGCCACCTTCAGGCTGACCCAGGCGGCCTGCAGGATCTGGTCGTTGCGCAGCAGCTCGCCATACCACTGCACCGACCAGCCCCCCCAGACCGAGGCGAGCTTGGAGGCGTTGAACGAGTAGATCACCATGATCGCCAGCGGCACGTAGAGCACCGCGAAGCCGAAGGCCGCCGCCATCGGCAGGGCGAAGCGCGAGAGGCCGCGGCCGGACATGCGGGAGTCGCTCATGCGGTCACTCCTTCACGCCGAGCGCGTTGCGCGCGAACATGATCGGCACCACCAGGAAGGCCAGCATCGCGATCGCCACCGCCGAGGCGAGCGGCCAGTCGCGGTTGTTGAAGAACTCGGTCCACAGGGTCTTGCCGATCATCAGCTGGTCGGGGCCGCCGAGCAGCGCGGGGATCACGTACTCGCCGACCGAGGGGATGAAGACCAGCAGGCTCCCCGCGATCACGCCTGGCATCGACAGCGGCAGGGTGACGTCGACGAAGGCCCGCCAGGGCCGGGCCCCGAGGTCGTGGGAGGCCTCGAGCAGCGCGCCGTCGAGTTTCTCCAGCGTGGAATAGAGCGGCAGGATCATCAGCGGCAGGTAGCCGGTGACCATGCCCATGTAGACCGCGAAATCGGTCTGCAGCATGGTGAAGGGGCCCAGCCCGATCAGCCCCAGGGCGGAGTTGATGAAGCCGGTGGGGCTCATCAGCCCGATCAGCGCGTACATGCGCAGCAGGAAGCTGGTCCAGAACGGCAGGATCACCAGCATCAGCAGCAGGTTCTTCATCGGCGAGCGGGCGATCCACAGCGCCATCGGATAGGCGATCAGCAGGCAGATCACGGTCGAGGCCGAGGCCATCCAGATCGAGTTCAGGTAGGCCGAGAGATAGAGGTCGTCCTCGAGCAGGTAGCTGTAGTTGCCGAGGTTGAGCGTGATCGTCAGCAGCCCCTGGTCCCAGTCGAAGAGCGAGGTGTAGGGCGGGCGCGCGATGGCGGGCTCGGAGAAGCTGACCCGCAGCACCACCAGGAACGGGATCAGGAAGAACAGGGCCAGCCACAGGGTGGGCACGGCGACGACCAGCGCGCGGCCGCGGCGGACGATCCAGCTCATGCGAGGGGCCTCCGAGGGGGACGCGGGGCGAGGGAGGCGGGCCGGAGTCCCCGGCCCGCGGGCGCCTGCGGGCCGGACGGCCGCGGGAAGCGCGCCGGGGCGGCGGTCACGAGAGCAGCGCCACGCCGGCCGCGGGGGGCCAGGAGATCCAGACCGTCTCCTCCCAGGTCGGCGCGTCGGCGTCGTGGCGGTCGCGGTTGGCCAGCGTCGCGCGCACCCGCTGGCCCGACGGCAGGGCGACGCGGTAGTGGCTGAGCCCGCCCATGTAGGCGATGTCCTCGACCACCCCCTGGGCGGCGCCGCCGACCGGGCCCTCGGGCGGCTCGCGGCGCAGGCGCATCTTCTCGGGGCGCACCGCCACCCAGACCGTCTGGCCGAGCTGGCAGCTCATCCCGTGGTCGATGTAGATCTCGCCGCCCAGCGCCGCGGAGCCGACGCGCAGGTGGTCGGACTCGTCCTCGGTCACCTGCCCCTCGAAGATGTTCACCGAGCCGACGAAATCGGCGATGAACCGGTTCTTGGGATATTCGTAGAGGTCGCGCGGCGCATCCACCTGCACCAGCCGGCCCTGGTCCATGACGCCGATCCGGGTGCCCAGCGTCATCGCCTCCTCCTGGTCGTGGGTGACCACGATGAAGGTGGTGCCGAGCGTCTCCTGGATGTCCATCAGCTCGAACTGGGTCTCCTCGCGCAGCTTCTTGTCGAGCGCGGAGAGCGGCTCGTCCAGCAGCAGCGCCTTGGGCTTCTTGGCGAGCGCGCGGGCCAGCGCCACGCGCTGGCGCTGCCCGCCCGAGAGCTGGTGGGGCTTGCGATGCGCGAACCGGTCGAGCTTCACCAGCTCCAGCATCCGCGTCACCTGGGCCTCGATCTCGGCCTTCGGCATGCGGTCCTGCTTCAGGCCGTAGGCGACGTTCTTCGCGACCGACATGTGCGGGAAGAGGGCATAGCTCTGGAACATCATGTTGACCGGCCGGTCCCAGGGCGGGACCGAGGTCATGTCCTGGCCGTCGATCTCGATGCGGCCGCTGTCGGGCGTCTCGAACCCCGCCAGCATCCGCAGCAGCGTCGACTTGCCCGAGCCCGAGCCGCCGAGGAGGCAGAAGATCTCCCCCTCGGCGACGTCGAGGCTGATGTTGTCGACGGCCCGGAAGCCGTCGAAGGTCTTCACCACGTCCGCGATGCGGATGAAGGCGCGGTCCGATTTCGGGGCGCGCGTCGGGGGGCTCGCGGGCGCGGTCATCCGGCTGCGCCTTACTGGCCGGTCTTGATCGAGGTCCAGGCCCGGTTGACGGTGCGCGAGACGCGCGCGTCATAGACCACGGCCGTGTAGAGCTTCGACTTCGCCGCCTCGGTCGGGAAGATGCCCGGGTCGGAGGTGATCTCCTCGTCCACCATCGGCAGCGAGGCGGTGTTGGCGTTCGCGTACCAGACGTAGTTGGTGATGTCGGCGGTGATCTGCGCGTCCATGATAAAGTTGATGAACTTGTGCGCATTCTCCGGATGCGGCGCGTCGGCGGGAATGGCGAGCGTGTCCATCCACAGCAGCGCCCCCTCGTCGGGGATCACATAGGCGATCTCGACCCCGTTCTCCGCCTCGGCGGCGCGGTCGCGGGCGATGAAGATGTCGCCCGACCAGCCGACCGAAAGGCACACGTCCCCGTTCGCCAGGTCGTTGATGTACTGCGAGGAATGGAAGTAGCGCACATGCGGCGCGATGGTCTTTAGCAGTTCCTCGGCCTTCTCGATGTCCGCCGTCTCGGTCGACTGGGGATCGAGGCCGAGGTAGTTCATCGCCGCCGGAATGATCTCCGTCGGGGCGTCGAGCAGGGTGATCCCGCAGTCGGCGAGCTTGGCCGCGTTCGCCTCGTCGAAGACCAGCGCCCAGGAGTTGGTCGGCGCGTCGGCGCCCAGCCGCTCCTCGATCTTGGCGGTGTTGTAGCCGATGCCGGTGGTGCCCCACATGTAGACGACCGCGTGGGCGTTCTCGGGGTCCCAGTTCGCCAGGCGCGCCATCAGGTCGGCGTCCATGTTCTCGAGGTTCGGGAGCTTGGACTTGTCCAGCGGCTGGTAAATGCCGGCCTGGATCTGGCGGGCGAGGAAGTCGCCGGTGGGGACCACCACGTCGTAGCCGGTGGAGCCGGCCATCAGCTTGGTCTCCAGCACCTCGTTGGAGTCGTAGACGTCGTAGGTGACCTTGATGCCGGTCTCCGCCTCGAACTTCTCGATGGTGTCCTCGGCGATGTAGTCGGACCAGTTGTAGACGTTGAGGACGGGCTCCTCCTGCGCCTGCGCGGCCCCGGCGGCGAGGCCGGCCGCGGCGGCGGCGATGAGGGAAAGAGCGGTCTTGGAGGTCATTGAGCGGGCTCCCTGTCGTCGGCGCCTGCGCGGCGTGCAGGCCCTGTCGAGAGACGACCATATGAGCGGTCTCGCAGGCGCGAAAGGGGGATTCTGAACGCGTCCGCGCCGCGCCGCAGGCGCCCTGCCGGACGAAGCCGCCGGGCCTGCGCCCCGCGGCCCGGCCGCGCCGGCCCGACCGGGCCGCGCCCCGGTCCCCCGCGGGCTCAGTAGCCCTGGAAGCCCTCCACCGCCCACAGCACGTAGTTCACCGAGCGGTCGGAATGGGTGTCGAAGCGGCCGGAGCCGACCGGCACCGCCCAGGCGAAATGCTCGGCGATCTCGCGGCCCTGCTCCTCGCTCTCGACCGCCAGCAGCATCACGCGATCGTCGCCCGGCGCGAGGCGGGAGCGGAACTCGAAATGGTTCGAGGGCACGCCGTCGGGGTCCCAGACGGCGACGTCCCGGAACCCCATGCCGCCCTCGAACAGGCATTCGGACAGGCGGCGGCGGTCGTTGGAGAGGAGGACCTGCGCCCCCTCGCCCTCCATCGCGCTCAGCGCCGCCTCGCAGAAGGGTCCGCCGTTGCGCATCTTCTTGAAGGGGTCCGCGAAGCGCGGCAGGTCCCGGCCCCAGAGGTCGTAGACCCCGCCCAGCAGGAACACCGCGACCACGGCGACGACGCCGACCGCGGCCTGGACCTTGCCCGCGAGCTCCCCCCAGGGCCGCGCCAGCAGCCAGCGCGCGGCGAGGATCGAGCCCCCCACATAGGCCGGCGCCGCCCAGTTGGCGTTGGCCTGGCTGAGGATCGCCTGCACGCACATCGCCCCCAGCAGGGGCGCGGCCGACCAGGCCAGCGCCCGCTCGCGCCAGTCGCCGCGGCGGGCGGGATCGAAGGGCAGCGTGACGAGCGCGGCGAGGATCGCGAGGAACGCCACCGGCCCGATGACGCCGAACTGGGCGCCGAGGAACTCCGCCAGCTCGCCCGGGTGCACCAGCCCGCCGCGCCCGACCTCGGCGTTCTCGCCGAGATGCGTGACGGTGACGAAGCCATGCCTCGCGTTCCACACCAGGTTGGGCGAGAGCACCAGCAGCGCCGCGCCCGCCGCCAGCGCCGCCCCCCTGCGGCGCGAGGGCGCGATCGGCGTCTCGCGCGAGAAGATCACGTAGCCCAGCAGCCCCAGCGGCAGGGCGACGGCGGTGTACTTGGCCAGCATCCCCAGGCCCACGCCGACGCCCATCAGGGCCCACCAGCCCCAGGGCTCGGCGGTCTTCGGCCCCGGCTGAACCTCCAAGGCGCGGACCAGCGCGTAGAGCGCCAGGACCCAGCCCGCCATCATCACCGGATCGGTGGTCATCAGCCCGGCCGAGATCGAGACCCCCGGCGCCGCGGAATAGAGCAGCGCCGCCCAGAACCCGGTCCTTGCATCGAACAGCCGGCGGCCGACCAGGAACACCCCCGCCCCCACCGCCAGATGCGCCAGCGGCGCGAAGAAGCGCAGCGCGAAGGCGGTGTCGCCCAGCGCCGAGGTCGAGGCGAGGATCAGCCACCCCACCAGCGGCGGCTTGGAATAGTGCCCGGCCGCCATCTCGCGCCCATAGGCCCAGTACTGCGCCTCGTCGAAATGCACCGGGATCAGCCCCAGCGCGTTCAGCGCCAGCCGCAGCACGCAGAGCCCCGCCAGCATCGCCCAGGCCCGCTGGGTCCACAGCGCCCTCTCGGCTGCCGCCGCCGCCGCCGCGCCGCCCCCGCGTCGCCCGCCGCCGCCGCCCTTCGGCGCGGCTTTCGCCCCGCCTGCGGCCGGCTTCCGGGGCGCGGAGGTCCGCGCCCGCGAGGGGGTCCTGCTGCTTTGCGCGCTCATGCTCGCTCCGGGCTCCCGCGCCTCGCTGTCCGGCGCGCCCCGGTTCTGCCAGCGCCCGCCCCCGCGCGCAACAGCCCCAGCCCCGCTCCCCCGCCAGCCCCAGGCCCCGCCCGCCACGAGCCCTGCCGGGAGCGCCTGTTCTCCGGAGCCGTCCGTCGCTGATGCCGTAAAGAGCGACTCGTCCGATGGGGTCAAGGATCGCGCAGCGACCGCGCTTGCGCGGCTTGTCCTTGACCCCATCGGGCGAGTCGCTCAGGCATCAACAGCGACGGACGGCTTTGGAGAACAGGCGCGGCTTGTTCTCTGGTGAGTTCAGAAGCGGCCCGCGGGCGCCAGCCCGCCGCGCGCGAAGCGCGCGCATGCCAAGCCCGCCCGCAGGGCGCCTGTAGCCCCCCAACGAAAACGGCGCGCCCCGCAGGACGCGCCGCCGATGATCGAGGCGCCGTCAGCCCCCGATCACACCTTTTCTTGCGTGTACTGGCGCAGCTCGCGGCGGGCCACCTGGCGGCGGTGGACCGCGTCGGGCCCGTCGGCCTGGCGCAGGGTGCGGACGTGGGTCCACATGTGGGCCAGCGGGAAGTCCTGGCTGAGCCCGCCCGCGCCGTGCATCTGCATGGCCTCGTCGATCACCTCGAGCGCCATGCGCGGCGCCGCGGTCTTGATCATCGAGATCCACGGCCCCGCCTGGCGCGGGTCGCCCTGGTCCATCATCCAGGCCGCCTTCAGGCACAGCAGACGGGTCTGCTCGATCTTGATCCGGCACTCGGCGATGATGTCGTAGTTGGCGCCCAGCTTGTAGAGCGGCTGGCCGAAGGCCTCGCGGTCCATCGAGCGCTTGATCATCAGCTCCAGCGCCCGCTCGGCCTGGCCGATGGCGCGCATGCAGTGGTGGATGCGCCCCGGCCCGAGGCGGCCCTGGGAGATCTCGAAGCCCCGGCCCTCGCCCAGCAGCAGGTTCTCCGCCGGCACGCGCACGTTCTCGAAGCGCAGGTGCAGGTGGCCATGGGGCGCGTCGGGGTTGCCGAAGACCTGCATCGCCCGCAGCTTGGTGATGCCGGGCGTCTTCGGGTCCACCAGGATCTGCGAATGCTGCTGGTGCTTCGGCCGGTCGTCGGAGGGCGTGTGCACCATGACGATGTAGAGCTCGCAGCGCGGGTCGCCGGCGCCCGAGATCCACCACTTCTCGCCGTTCAGCACATACTCGTCGCCGTCGCGCACGCAGCTCAGGCGGATGTTGGTGGCGTCGGAGGAGGCCGTCTGCGGCTCGGTCATCACGTAGGCCGAGCGGATCTTGCCCTCGAGCAGCTTGCCCAGCCACTTGTCCTTGTGGGCCTGCGAGCCGTAGCGCTCCAGCACCTCCATGTTGCCGGTGTCGGGGGCGGAGCAGTTGAAGGTCTCGGCCCCCAGCGGCGCCTTGCCCATCTCCTCGGCCAGGTAGGCGTATTCGACGGTCGAGAGGCCGTAGCCGCGCTCGCTGTCGGTCAGCCAGAAGTTCCACAGGCCGCGGTCCTTCGCCTTGGCCTTCAGCCCGTCGATGATCTCCAGCATCTCGGGGGTGTAGGTCCAGGGGTCGGGGGCCTTGGCATGGGCCTCCTCGAAGGCGGCCGAGGCGGGGATGATCTCGTCGCGCACCATCGTGGCGACGGCCTCGTGCAGGGGCTTCAGCCGCTCGGTCATGCCCAGCGACATGGTCTCGAGCTCGGGCTTGATGAACTCGGGTCTGGCGTTCATGGGGTCTCCTCCCGTTTCCGTCGCCCCCCCCTCTCGCGGGGATGCCTTCAGCGGGCTTCCAGCCCGCCCAGGGCGAAGGCGACGATTTCGTCGATGATCCGGTCCAGGTGCGCCTCGGTCTCGCCCTCGCGGGGGCGGTACCAGTAGACGGCGCCGTTGAGGGCCGGCAGCAGGGTGCGCACCGTCACCGCCGCGTCGCAGCGGCGGAAGGCGCCGGTCTCCATCCCCTGCTCCAGCACCCGCAGGAACAGGCGTTCGTGGGCGCCGCGCAGGTGGATCAGGTCGGCCATGGCGGCGCGCTGTTCGGGCGCCGCGCTCTCGCGCAGGAACATCTCCACGCCCTGCAGGGCGCAGCGATGCCAGGGCTGATCCTCGAGGATCGAGCGGACGTGCACCCGCATCATCCGCTCCATCCGCGCCTGCGGGTCTCCGCCCGCCCCCTCGGCCTGCGCCACCGCCTCATGGATCATCTCCAGGCTGCGGCGGATCACGTCGGCGAAGAGGTCGAGCTTCGAGCGGTAGTAGTGGTAGACGCGCCCCTTGGTGGCCCCCATCCCGCGCGCCACGTCGTCGATCGAGGTGGCGGCGAAGCCCCGCTCCATGAAGGCCACGGCGGCGGCGGCGAGCACTTCTTCGAGCGCCTGCGCGCGGGCCGCCTCGGCGGCGGCGGCGGGGTCGAGGGGGGCGCCCTGCACGGGGTCTCCGACAACCGTTCCGACCACCTCGACGGAGGGATCGGAGGGGGCCGCGCCGGGCCGGTGCTGCGGGGTTGCGCTCATCATCGGGAGCCTACATACTGCCGAGTATGTCGTCAACGCCGGCGATCGAGATCCGCTCCGGCGCCCCTCGGGGGACGGCCGGAGCCGGGCGCGAGACCCGGCCACAAGGAATGCATGGGGAGGACGCGTTGAGCTATCTCGACGACCTGTTCGGCGTGCGCGGCAAGACCGCGCTGGTCACCGGCGGCGCCACCGGCATCGGGCGGATGATCGCCGAGGCCCTGGCCCAGGGCGGCGCGCGCGTGCTGATCGCCTCGCGCAAGGGCCCCGACTGCGAAGCGGCCGCCGATGAGATCAACGCCCTGATCAAGGATACCGGCGGCGCCGGCTCGGTCGAGGGGTTCGCGGGCGACGTGGGCTCGGAGGGCGGCTGCGAGCTGCTGGCCCAGGAGGTCGCCAAGCGTACCGACCGCCTGCACATCCTCTTCAACAACGCCGGCGTCGCCTGGGCCGCGAAGGACTTCGACACCTTCCCCTACGCCGCCTGGGACAAGGTGTTCCGCGTGAACGTCGCGGGCGCCTACGAGCTGACCCGCCAGCTGCTGCCGCTGCTGGAGAAGGCCGCCACCGACGCTGACCCCGCCCGGGTGATCAGCCTAGGCTCGGTGATGGGTCACTGGCCGATCGGGGACGGGAGCTATTCCTACTCCGCCTCCAAGGCCGCGGTGCACCAGATGACGAAGATCCTGGCCAAGGAATGCGCCTCGCGCCGGATCACCTTCAACGCCTTCGCGCCCGGGCCCTTCCCCTCCCGCATGACCGCCTTCGCGACCGGGACGGAAGAAAAGCAGGAGGCCGTGGGCCAGGACATCCCGCTGGGCCGCGTGGGCCGGGCGCAGGACATGGCCGGCGCCGCGCTCTACCTGTGCTCGCGCGCCGGGGCCTATGTGACGGGCTGCATCCTGCCGCTGGACGGCGGGATCGGCGTGATGACGGGCGGAGACCTGTGGGAAAAGGGGAGAGACTGAGATGCTGACCGAAAACGGGGTCGAGGACTACGATCCGCTCGCCCGCGACGTGCCGACCTGGTCGGTGGCCGACTTCAAGGCGAAGGTCGGCGAGGAGATCGGCGTGACCGAGTGGTTCCACATCACCCAGGAGGCCGTCGACGCCTTCGCGGTGGCCACCGACGACCGCAACTTCATCCACGTCAACCCGCCCCGCGCGAAGGAGCACGGCCTGCCCGGCACCATCGCCCACGGGTTCTTCACCCTGTCGCTGCTGGCCGGCTTCTCCTACCAGCTGTCGCCCAAGGTGAAGGGCGCGGTGATGGGCTTCAACTACGGCCTCGATAAAGTCCGCTTCATCAACCAGGTGACCGTCGGGTCCCGCGTGCGCGGCCGCTACAAGCTCGCCGACGCGCAGGAGAAGGACGGCGCGCTCGTGACCGCCTACGACGTGGTGGTGGAGATCGAGGGGCAGGAGGTCGCCTCCGGCGGCAAGCCGGCGCTGGTCGCCACCTCGCGCGGCTACGCCAAGCTCGGGGGGGACGCATGAGCCGCGAAGCCAACGCCGCCGCCGCCCTCGACGAGGCGGCGCTGGGCGCCTATCTCGAAAAGCATGTCGAGGGCTTCAAGGGCCTGACCGAGGCGAAGAAGTTCTCCGGCGGCCAGTCGAACCCGACCTACCTGCTGACCGCGGATTCCGGCCGCTACGTGATGCGCGCGAAGCCCCCGGGGGAGCTCCTGAAGTCCGCCCACCAGGTGGACCGCGAGTACCGGGTGATGAAGGCGCTCGGCCCCACCGACGTGCCGGTCCCCAAGATGTATCACCTGGCCCCCGACGGGGACGAGAGCCCCATCGGCCGGATGTTCTACGTGATGGAGTATCTCGAGGGCCGCGTGCTGTGGGACCCGCGCCTGCCGGATCTCGACCCCGAGCAGCGCTTCCTCACCTACGATGCGCTGAACGCCGCCATGGCCGCCCTGCACGACGTCGACGTGAAGGCGGTGGGGCTGGAGGATTTCGGCCGCCCCGGCAGCTACTACGAGCGTCAGTTCGGCCGCTGGTCCAAGAACTACCGCGCCTCGGAGACCGAGCATCACCCGGATATGGAAGCCCTGATCACCTGGCTGGAAGAGAACATGCCGGCCGATGACGGCACGGTCTGCCTGGTGCACGGCGACTACCGGCTCGACAACGCCATGTTCCACCCGACCGAGCCGAAGCTGCTCGCGGTGCTGGACTGGGAGCTGTCGACGCTCGGCCACCCCTACGCGGACCTCGGCTACCAGTGCGCCTACTGGCGCCTGCCCTATTCCGAGCGCGTGCGCGGCATCGGCAACCTCGAGCGCAGCCGCGCCACCGGCCTGCCGGTCGAGGAGGAATACGTCGAGGCCTACTGCAAGCGCCGCGGCCTGACGGGGATCCCGAACTGGGAGTTCTACGTGGCCTTCTCGCTGTTCCGCTACGCGGCGATCATCCAGGGCGTCTACAAGCGCGGCCTGGACGGCAACGCCTCGGACCCCGAGACGGCGAAGAAGTCCGGCAAGAACGTCCCCATCGTGGCCCGCGTCGCCATCGAGGGGCTGCAGAAGGCGGGGCATCTCTGATGGCCGCCGCGCGGCCGGGACGGTTCGAGGGCCTCACGGTCCTGATCACCGGGGCCACGGGCGGCTTCGGATCGGTCTCCGCCGCGATGTTCGCGCAGGAGGGGGCCCGCCTGGTCCTCTCCGACCACCCCTCGACGCCGCTCGACGAGGTGGCGTCGGGGATCGACGGCGAGGTCGCCACGCTCGCCGGCGACGTGACCGAGGACGACCTCCACGCGCGCCTGGTGGCCCTCGCGATAGACCGCTTCGGCGGCCTCGACGTCGCGATCAACAACGCCGGCCTCTCCCACCCCCGCGCCCGCCTGGAAGACGTCGAGGAGGCCCGCGCCCGCCTGGTCTTCGAGGTCGACCTCTGGGCCGTCTGGAAGGCGATGGCCGCCCAGATCCCGGCGATGGACACCCGCCAGGGCGGCCGCGGCGGCGCGATCGTCAACATCGCCTCGCTGGCCGGCATCGCCGGCGCCCCGATGATCTCGGTCTACTCCGCCGCCAAGCACGGCGTCATCGGTCTGACGAAATCCGCGGCCGCCGAGAACGCCCGCCGCGGCATCCGCATCAACGCCATCTGCCCCGCCTTCGCGAAGACCCCCATCGTGATGCAGGGCGCGGTGAAGGCGATGATGGACAAGGGCTCCACCCAGGAGGAGGCCGAGGCCTTCGTCTCCCGCGGCGTCCCCATGCGCCGCCTCGGCGCCCCGGAAGAGGTCTGCCAGGCGATCCTCTGGGCCGCCGACCCGCTCAACGGCTTCATGACCGGCCAGGCCATCGCCATCGACGGCGGCGTCACCGCCGTCTGAGCCCCTCCGGGCGCCCGGCCCGCCCCGGCCCCCGGCCCCCGGCCCGCCAGAGGCCCTGCCGGGAGCGCCTGTTCTCCGGAGCCGTCCGTCGCTGATGCCGTAAAGAGCGACTCGGCCGAAGGGGTCAAGGATCGCGAAGCGACCGCGCGAAGCGCGGCTTGTCCTTGACCCCTTCGGCCGAGTCGCTCAGGCATCAACAGCGACGGACGGCTGCGGAGAACAGGCGCGGCTTGTTCTCTGGTGAGTTCAGAAGCGTCCCTTCGCGGGCGAAGCCCGCGCGCGCGGCATGCGCGCAAGCCAAGCCCGCCCGCAGGGCGCCTCCTCTCCCCCTCCTGCGCGGCGCACAGCCGCGCCTGCCGCAAGCCGCTGGACAGCCCCGCTTCCCCCGACGTAGCGCGGAACGGCAAGGAGATCGCCCGCATGTCCCAGCCGCCCAGCTCCCCGCCCTCGTCCGACGTCGTGATCGTCGGAGGCGGCGTCGTCGGCGCCGCCGTCGCCTGCTGGCTGAAGGCCTTCCTGGATTTCCCCGGCGCGGTGACGGTGATCGAGCGCGATCCCTCCTACGCCCGCGCCTCCACCGCCCTCTCCGCCGCGGGCCTGCGCCAGCAGTTCTCGACGCCGGTCTGCATCGCCCTCTCGCGCTACGGGGCCGAGGTGCTGCGCGACGCCCCCGCCCTCTTCGCCGTGGGGGACGAGCCCGGGCCCGACCTGACCTTCCGCGAGGACGGCTACCTGATGCTCGCCGCCACCGCCTCGCAGGAGGCCGCGATCCGCGCGAACCACGCCGTGCAGGCCGCGGCCGGGGCCGAGACCGCGCTGCTGAGCCCGGCCGAGATCGCCGTCCGCTGGCCGCATCTGCGCACGCACGACCTCAGGCTCGGCGCCTTCGGGCCCCGGGGCGAGGGCTGGTTCGACAACATGGGCTTCCTCACCGCCCTCTCCCGCAAGGCCCGCGCGGCGGGCGCGCGGTTCGTGACCGACGAGGCCGTGGGGGTCGAGCGGCAGGGCGGCCGGATCGAGGCGGTGCGCCTCGCCTCCGGCGCCCGCATCGCCTGCGGCGCGGCGGTGGTCGCGGCGGGGCCGCGCAGCGGGGCCGCGGCCGCCTGGGCCGGCCTCGCCCTGCCCGTCGGCCCGCGCAAGCGCACGCTCTTCGTCTTCGACTGCGCGACGCCCCCCGATCCGGCGAGCCGCCCGCCGATGATGATCGACCCGTCGGGCGTGTTCTGCCGCCCCGAGGGCCGGTATTTCCTCGCCGGCGCCCCGCCGGTCGAGGACCCAGAGGTCGCGCTCGACGACTTCGACCCCCGCCACGAGGAGTTCGAGGAGATCGTCTGGCCGGCGCTGGCCGAGCGCTCGGAGGCCTTCGAGGCGATCCGCCTGCAGCGCTTCTGGGCCGGCCACTACGAATGGAACGCCTTCGACCGCAACGGCGTGGTAGGGCCGCATCCCGAGGTCGAGAACCTGATCTTCGCCACCGGCTTCTCGGGCCACGGCCTGCAGCACGCCGCCGGCGTCGGACGCGGCGTGGCGGAACGGCTGATGCACGGGAGCTACCGCAGCCTGGATCTGGGCCCGCTCGGCTGGGAGCGGCTGCTGGAGAACCGGCCGCTGATCGAGACCGAGATCATCTGAGCCCCCTGCCCGCGCCCCAGGCCCGTCCCGGGCCTGACCCGGGACCTCTTGCGCCGCCTGCGGCCGAGGCCCCGGCTCGAGCCCGGGGCGCCCGCACGCCGCCGGAGGAACGCGAACAGGCCCCGGAGAGGCTCCGGGGCCTTCGTCCTGCCTGGGGCCGGTCCTCAGGCCCGGTCGGCCTGCAGGATGGTCGCGTAGTTGGCGACCGCGGCGCCGCCCATGTTGAACAGGAGCCCGTGCTCGGCCCCCTCGGCCTGCATGCCGCCGGCCTGGTTGGTCAGCTGGCGGAAGCCCAGCGCGTGCATCGAGACGCCGGTGGCCCCCACCGGGTGCCCCTTGGCCTTCAGCCCGCCCGAGAGGTTCACCGGGGTCTTGCCGCCCTTGAGCACCGTGCCCTCGGCGAGCGCCTGCCCGCCCTTGCCGGCCGGCGCCAGGCCCATGGCCTCGTAGACCAGCAGCTCGGCGATGGTGAAGCAGTCGTGGACCTCGGCGAAGTCGATGTCCGCCACGCTCAGGCCCGCCGCGGCATAGGCCTGGGCGATGGCCCGGGCCGGCCCCTCGAAGGCCACGAAGTCGCGGCGCGACATCGGCAGGTAGTCGGAGACATGCTCGGCCGCGGCGATCTTCACCCGGCGCTTCGCGTCGCCCGCCACGTCGGCGGCCTGCAGCACGATGGCCGCGGCGCCGTCGGTGACCAGCGAGCAGTCGGTCAGCCGCAGCGGCGGGGCGATCAGCGGGTTCTTGTCGCCGACCTCGTTGCAGGCCTCGAAGCTCATCGGGCGCTGCATCTGGGCGAGCGGGTTGTCCATCGCGTTGGAATGGTTCTTGGAGGCGATGCGGGCCATGTCCTCCAGCGGGTCGCCGTGGCGCTCGGCATAGGCGCGCGCGGCGAGGCCGAAGACCTGCGGGAAGCTCAGCGCCGCCTCGGCTGCATCGTTCTGGTAGCCGGCGCCGGCCAGCGCCTCGGTCACGTCCGGCGTCGAGCGGTGGGTCATCTTCTCGGCCCCCACCACCAGGACGGTTCTGGCCTTGCCCGCCAGGATCGCGTTGATCCCGGCATGGATCGCGGCCGCGCCCGAGGCGCAGGCGTTCTCGCAGCGCGCGGCCGGCGTGAAGCGGAAGTCGGGATGCGCCTGGTGGATCAGGGAGGAGGCGAAGCCGTCCTTCACCAGGCCCGAGTTGAAGTGGCCGAGGAACACCGCGTCGATCTGCGAGGGGGCGGTCTGCGCCTCCTCCATCGCCTCGCGGGCGCTCTCGACGATCAGGTCCTCGAGACTGTCGGGCAGGCGGCCGAACTTGGTGTGGCCGGCGCCGGTGATGTGGATGTCCTGGGTCATGGGTCGCTCCCTTCCCGTCGGCTTCGCGTCGACGTGCATATGCACAGCTCCAGCGGCTTGCTTCCATACGCAGGACTACGTAGGTCCCTGCGTAGACGGACGGGGAGGCGACCGACATGGCGGGACGAAAGCGGCCTCCGGCGCCGCCGCAGCCGGACCTCTTCGTCGAGGCGGGCCTGACCCCCGCCCCGCCGGCCGAGGCGCCGCCGAAGCGGCGGACCCCGCCCCCGGACCTGAGCGCCACCGACGACGCCTCGCTCTCGGCGCTGGCCTTCGCCGAGGCGCCGGTGGCGCTGCTGGTGCTGGCCAACCGGCGGATCCTGCAGGCGAACCCGGCGGCGGCGACGCTGTTCGGCTGGCCGCGCCACCTGATGCAGGGGCAGTCGGTGCGCATGCTCTACCCCTCGGCCTTCGAGTTCCGCACGGTCGGGGAGCGCTGGCTGCGGCTGATGCGCGACCGGCCGGTGCACGAGGACGAGCGGGTGATGCAGGCCCGCGGCGGCGTGCTGTTCTGGGCCCGCGCCCGCGGACGCACCCTGACGCCGGAGCGGCCCTTCGAGCTGATGGTCTGGACCTTCGAGCGGATGGAGGGGCCCGAGACCCCCGACCAGCCCGGCCTGACGGCACGCGAGCGCGAGATCGCCCTGCACGTGGTCGCCGGGCGCACCGCCAAGCAGATCGCGCGGCTGCTCGACATCTCCCACCGCACGGTCGAGGTGCACCGGGCCTCGGTGATGCGCAAGCTGGGGGCGCGCAACGTGGCGGAACTGGTGTCGCGGATCATGGAAACGCGGTGAGCGGGGGGCTCCCGGGTCCGCAGGCGCCCTGCGGGCGGGCTTGGCATGCGCGCTCTGCGAGCGCGGGCGGGCTTCGCCCGCGAAGGGCCGCTTCTGAACTCACCAGAGAACAAGCCGCGCCTGTTCTCCGGAGCCGTCCGTCGCTTCTGATGCCTGAGCGACTCGCCCGCCCCGGTCAAGGACGAGCCGCGCAGAGCGCGGTCGCTTCGCGATCCTTGACCGGGG
>Ga0310345_10000703_pt1 | contig 44740 bp, 44 predicted proteins | sample HC15DNA20500_MG_FD_204667 | JGI IMG/M metagenome (GOLD analysis project Ga0310345, IMG submission 204667) | Marine microbial communities from station ALOHA, North Pacific Subtropical Gyre - HC15-DNA-20-500_MG | ecosystem: Environmental > Aquatic > Marine > Oceanic | place: Pacific Ocean: North... | reverse complement strand
CGCCTATTACTGCGAATGGATCACCGTCTACGACTACTGGGGCAACTGGGTCACCGTCTGGCAGTGCTACTGAGCCCCAACCCCTCCCGAACCAAAAAGGCCCGCCATCACGGCGGGCCTTCTTGTGTTCAGAAAGCACTCAAAGCCGCCGCATCCAGAATTGCAGCGGATGCGGCGTTTCCTCCTCGCGGTCGAGATCCTTCCACGAAAACTCCGCCACCGCCCCCTCGACCTTCTCATACCCGCGCTTGCGCCAGAACCCGTCGAGCGGGCTATAGCCTTCCGGCCTCAGCGGATGATCCTCCGGCCGCACCACCCCGCAAAACGCACTGTACGACCGCCCCAGCGCCCGCGCATGGGCCTCCCGCGCGTCAAAGAACCGATGCCCCAGCCCGTGCCCGCGATACTCCGGCAACAGCACGCTCTCGGCACAGTAGAAGATATCCTCGAGCGGAATTTCCCGCCCCGCGAAGGCCGCCCCGAAATCCTCGGCGTGATCCTCCATCGGCGTGCCGGTCGCGGCGCCCACCAGCCGGTCGCCATCAAAGGCGCCCACCAAAATCGCATCCGCGCTCTCGCGATAGGCCTGCAGATACTCCGCCTCATACGCCGCATCCCCGTCATAGAGATACGGCCACGCCCGGAAGACCTCGATCCGCAACCGTGCGACATCGTCGAGCGCCTCGGCCAGCGCCGCGCCGGTCAGCCGCTCGACACGGATCACCGCGACACCTGGCGCGTCCAGTCGGCGAGGTTGTAATAGGTGACGACGCGCGTGATCAGCCCGTCCTGCAACGAAAAGAACGACCCGGCCGGCAGGCGATAGCTCTGCCCCGTCGCTTCCGGCAACCCCTCGTCGGTCTGCAGATAGGTGCCGTTCACCACGTATTCCGCCGCCGCCCGCGTGCCCTTCTCCGCCTCGAAGATCACCATGTCGGTCAGCTCCTCGCGATAGCACCGGCTCATGTGGTCGCAGAAGGCGCGGAACTTGTCCTTGCCCACGCGCACCTGCCCTTCGTTCACGTGATGCGCGATGTCATCGCTCAGACAGGCCAGCATCGCGGCCGTGTCGCCATTGTTGAACGCATCGAAATAGGCTTTGACGGTCTCGTTCATAATCCAATCCCCGGGTCGCCCCATCTGTCCTTGAGGTGCTTGATGATCTGGTCGCGTGTCTGGCGATAGGCGTTCAGCTTGGCCTCCCGCGTTTCGCCAAGGCCGGTCGGGTCCATGATCGGCCAGTAGACCACGTCGAGGTGAAACAGCCGCGTCAGGTCCAGCGCCTTGCGCTGGCTGGCGGGGCTGAGCGCGACGATCAGGTCGAAGGACGACAGGTCGTCGCCCCATTGCTCCATCTCGTCGAAACTTCTGGTGCGGTGGCGGTCAAGCTCGACCCCCAGCTCGCGGCAGACGGCGATGGCAAAGCCGTCGATATCCATGTCGCCCTTGACGCCGGCCGACTGCACATAGGTATCGGCGCCATAGAGCTTCTTCATCACGCCCTCGGCCATGGGCGAGCGCACGGCATTGTGGTCGCAGCAGAAGAGCACCGATTGGGGAAGCTCCAGAGCCACCGCGTCAGCTCCCGAAATGCAATACGCAGATCAGCGTGAAGAGGCGCCGCGCGGTGTCGCTGTCGACATCCGCCTTGCCCTCCAGCCGTTCCTCCAGCACCCGGGCACCCTCGTTGTGAATACCGCGGCGGGCCATGTCGATCGTTTCGATCTGGCCGGGCGGCAAGTTCTTCACGGCGTCGAAATAGCTCTCGCAGATCGACCAGTAATCCTTGACCACCTGCCGGAAGGGCGACAGCGACAGGTGGAACTCCGCCGCCGGTTCGTTTTCCTCGGTGCGGATGTCGAAGACCAGCCGTTTTTCGCGGATCGAGAGGCCCACGCGATAGGGCCCGTCGGGCACCACCCGGTCATCCCGATTGGGCAGGGTGAAGGAGTTCTCCTCGATCAGGTCGAACATGGCGACCTTGCGCTCCTGTTCGATTTCCGGCGTGGGCGGCGGCAGGTTGCCGTCGTCCAGTTCGATATGGCAGATGCGGCTCATCATGACGGTCTTTCGGTCTGTTCGCGTGGCCTTGCCTAGCCCAGCCGGCGGGGCTCGGCAATGCGGCCAAGCGACCGGACCCAGCGTTTTTGCGGCGGTGTGGCGGAAAGGGGAGAGGCACTCCGGTCGAGAAGCCGCGCATCGACGGGCCGCGGGGCGGCGAACCAACGATGGTGATGGGCAGTTTATGCCTGCCAAGCCCCTCCAACATCAGATCGTCGCGCTTCCCTCACCAAATCGCCGGACCGTCGGGGCGGCCCGGCGATGCGCGGCGGGCTTCGCCCTTGTTCCGCGCAGGGCGCCCAACCCTACCCCTCGTTCAGCTTGTCCAACCTCGCCCTTATGCTCAGCCCATGCGCCTCGAGGCTCTCCGCAATCGCCAGCCGCTCCGCCGCCGGGCCGATCGCCTTCAGCGCCTCGGGCGTCATCTTGGCCAGCGTCGTCCGCTTAAGGAAATCCATCACCGACAGCCCGGACGAAAACCGCGCCGACCGCGCCGTCGGCAGCACGTGGTTCGGCCCGCCCACGTAATCGCCGATCGCCTCGGGCGTCCATGCTCCAAGGAAAATCGCCCCCGCATGACAGATCTTGCGCGACAGCCCGTCCGCATCGGCCACGCACAGTTCCAGATGCTCCGGCGCGATCCGGTCGGAAAGCCTTGCCGCCACCTCCAGATCCGGCACCACGATCACCGCCCCGAAATCGCGCCAGCTCGCCCCGGCAATCTCCCGCCGTTCCAGCGGTTCCAGCCGCGCCTCCACCGCCGCGGCCACTTTCTCGCCAAACCCCGCATCGTCGGTGATCAATATCGCCTGCGCGCTCTCGTCATGCTCGGCCTGGCTCAGCATATCCACCGCGATCCAGTCCGGTTCGTTATCCGCATCCGCGATCACCAATATCTCCGACGGCCCCGCGATCATGTCGATCCCGACGCGCCCGAAAACCCGCCGCTTGGCCGCCGCCACGAAGGCGTTGCCCGGCCCGGTGATCTTGTCGACCGGCGCGATGCTCTCGGTGCCATAGGCCAACGCGGCAATCGCCTGCGCCCCGCCCACGCGGTAAATCTCGTCGACCCCGGCGATGCGCGCCGCCAAAAGCACCAGCGGATTGGCCACGCCATCGGGCGTCGGCACCGTAATGGCCAGCCTTTCCACCCCGGCCACCTTGGCGGGAATGGCATTCATCAGAACCGAAGACGGGTACGACGCCAGCCCGCCCGGCACGTACAGCCCCGCCGCCGAAACCGGCGTCCAGCGCCAGCCCAGCGTCGCGCCCTCCGGATCGGTCCAGCTTTCGTCCCTCGGCATCTGCCGCGCGTGATAGCCCCGGATGCGCCCCGCGGCGAGTTCCAGCGCCGCGCGATCCTCGTCCGAGACCTGCGCCACCAGCGCATCGACCTCGGCGGTGGAGAACCGAAGCCGTTCCGCCGTCAGCTCCATCCGGTCGAACTTCGCCGTCAGCTCGATCAGCGCCGCATCGCCCCTAGCCCGCACGTCGGCGATGATCGCGGCCACCGCGTCATCCACATCCTGCGCCTCTTCGCGCTTGGTGCCCAGCAGGGCGGCGAAATCCTCCTCGAAACCGGCATCATCGGCGTTCAGAAAACGGGGCATGGCAGATCCTTTCGCGGAACCCATAAACGGCCCCCGCCGTGGCCTCAAGGGGCGCCGCCCAGCGCCTTCCTCATCGGCTGGCCGCGGGTGCGGAAACTCTCCACCTCCGGCCCGTCATTGCGCCAGCCATGGCGCAGGTAGAAGCCATGCGCCGTCTTGGTGCTGACAAGGGTGCCTTCCGCATGGCCCGCCTTGGCCAGTTCCGCCTCCAGCACCTCCAGAAGCGCGGCGCTGTGCCCCTTCCCGCGATACTCGGGCGCCACGTAAAGCAGCAATACCTCGCCCTCGCCCGACACCGCGCCCACGGCGGCGATCTCGTCGTCTTCCTCGGCCACATGCACCCCGTGATCGCCTTGCAGCCAGACGGCCACCTGCTCCGGCGTCTTGTTGGCGGTCCATGCCTCGATGGCGGCGGCATCCCCTTCGTGATCGGGCGTGCAAAGCTGCCGGATCGACGCGATCAGCACGGCGCTGATCCGTGGCGCATCCTCTGACCGGGCGGCGCGCACATGGGTCATTCCGTCAGTCCCCGTGATCGGGCGCCTTGCCCGACGGCGCCTTGTAGGGCCGGGTCACATCCTTCAGCGTCACCTCCAGCGCTTCGACCGCCAGCCGGATCGCCCCATCCCCCGCCAGCGTCAGCAGCACATGGCCGGTGCCATCCTCGCCCGGTTCGAACTCCACCGTCAGCACCGACAGGATCAGGTCCTTGTCACTCCGGTCGACCCCCTGGCTCGACACCTTGAGCACGTGATCCACCGCCAGCACCGAGCGCACCCGCTCGGCCCCGTGCCGGTCACGGCCCTTATCTTCCCACCGGAACCGGTTCAGCAACATCGCAAACCGCCGCTCACGCGGGCGCCATGCCATCTCATTCGCGGGAAACACGGCATCCTGCACCAGCGACGACAGAACCTGCAGGTCCTCGAGGTCGAAAGCACCAAGGTTCAGCGGCGCCTCGCGCCCGTCCTCGAATCTCGCGTCATCGCTCACGAGCCCTTCACCCTTTCGATCTGCGCGCCCACGTTGCCCAGCTTCTGCTCGACACTCTCATAGCCGCGGTCAAGGTGATAGACCCGGTTGACCAGCGTCTCACCCTCGGCCGCCAGCCCCGCAAGGATCAGCGAAACGCTCGCCCGCAAATCGGTCGCCATCACCGGCGCGCCCTTCATCCGCTCGACGCCCGTCACCGTGGCGGTGCCGCCCTGTACGTCGATCTTGGCGCCCATCCGCATCAGCTCCGGCGCATGCATGAAGCGGTTTTCGAAAATCCTCTCTTCCAGCACGCTCTTGCCCTCGGCAATACACATCAGCGCCATCATCTGCGCCTGCAAATCTGTCGGAAAGCCGGGGAAGGGCTCGGTCGTGACATCCACCGCCTTCACCCGCCCGTTGCCGCGCGAGACCTTGATGCCCCGCTCGGTTTCCTCGACGGAGATGCCGGCCTCGTCCAGCTTCTCGCTGAACGCCTCGACCAGTTCCAGCCGCCCGCCAAGGCACTCCACCGCGCCGCCGCACATGGCGGGCGCCAGCATGTAGGTGCCAAGCTCGATCCGGTCGGGCACCACCGGATGCGTCGCCCCGTTCAACCGGTCGACACCCTGAATGGTGATCTCGTGCGTGCCCTCGCCCTCGATCTGCGCGCCCATCTTCCGCAGGCAGCGGGCCAGATCGACGATCTCCGGCTCCCGCGCCGCGTTCTTCAGAACCGTCGTCCCCTTCGCCAGCGTCGCGGCCAGAAGCGCGTTCTCGGTAGCCCCCACCGAGACCATCGAAAACTCTACCACGCCGCCAGATAACCCGCCCTTGGCGGTGGCGTGCACATAGCCGTCCTTCAGCTCAAGCTCCGCCCCCATCGCCTCCAGCGCCTTGAGGTGCAGATCGACCGGCCGCGCCCCGATGGCACAGCCGCCCGGCAGTGACACCACCGCATGCCCGTCGCGCGCCAGAAGCGGGCCCAGCACGAGGATCGAGGCGCGCATCTTCCGCACGATATCGTAATCCGCCACGTGGCTCTTGAGCGCATGGCTCGACATCGTCAGAACCTTGCCCTCCTGCATGCTTGTCACCTCGGCGCCAAGGCTTTGCAGCAAAAGGCTCATCGTGCGGATATCCGACAGCCGCGGCGCATTGGTCAGCGTCAGCGGCTCCTCGCTCAAAAGCGTCGCCGGCATCAGCGTCAGACAGGCATTCTTGGCCCCCGCAATCGGGATATCCCCGTTCAGCTGGCCATTGCCCTTTACCAGTATCGAATCCATCGGCTCTTATCCCTCGTCCTTGTCTGCCTCATCCGCCCCGGAAGCGTTTTTTCTGCCCCGCATCTGCGCCTTGCGCCGCGCCATGTTGGCCTTCAGCGCGGCCTTCAGCCGGTCTTCCCGGCTGTCCTTCCCGGCGGGGCGGGCCTTGTCGGGGTGTTTCTTCGTCATCCTGCGGTCCTATTGTGTTTCGCTTTGTACCCGAGAAATCAAGACGGCGAAACTAGAAGCCGGTGATATAATACGCCCGGGCACGGCGCGAAATCCCGCCCCGGCGGATTTTCCGGACATTGCGGCAAAGCCGTCGGAAAAACCCGGCCAGATAGCCCTTGCGCGGCCGCCCGGAACGGTCTAAGAGGCCCGCCATTGGCGAGGCTGCTGTAGCTCAGTGGTAGAGCGCACCCTTGGTAAGGGTGAGGTCGGGAGTTCAATCCTCCCCAGCAGCACCAGTCCCTCCCGTGAAGATCACCCGAGAATGCCCCGCGCCGGCTGACACGCCGCGCGACGACGGGCCGTGGCACGGCGAACCGCACCCCCACCCAACCCAACGTGGCGATAAATTAAGTTGCCCGTGAAAGACCTTCTTCCCAAGGTCGATCGGCGACCCATCGGTCTCGACTGCGTCCTCCGCGATGCCTTTGACGCGCCCCTCGCGACACGGCAAACCCTGCGGTGGATCGTCGCGTGATGCCGCGACCTGCCCCGCCATCACATGGAAATGACTGCCGGGGAGGCCCCCGCTCGATCTCATGGCCGGGGTCACGACGTCGCCCGCCTTTGCGGGGCCGCGGCCATGCTGGGCAACCCCTGAACCACTGCCACGCGCATGGCAGGCCCCCTGCGCGGCCGGCTCGGCAATGGCAGGATCTCGGCCGTGGGCCCCGCCACACCCGCCGACCCGGCATAATAACGCTCACCCCTTGGAAAACTGCCCCTTTCGCCCATGCCGCACGCACTCTATAACTCACTCGGCTTCCGAGCTCGCGAGTCGGTGGCCTATGTAGCAATTGGGCGATGGATCAGCAGGCACAGATGTCGATTTTTGATAAAATTCCCGGCCTATTCTCGTCGGATATGGCAATCGATCTGGGCACTGCGAACACACTGGTCTACGTCAAGGGTCGCGGGGTGATCCTGTCGGAACCCTCGGTCGTGGCCTACCACGTGAAGGACGGGGTCAAGAAAGTGCTCGCCGTCGGTGAGGACGCCAAGCTCATGCTGGGCCGGACACCGGGCAGCATCGAGGCGATCCGCCCGATGCGCGAAGGCGTGATCGCCGATTTCGACACCGCCGAGGCGATGATCAAGCACTTCATCCGCAAGGTCCACAAGCGCTCGACCTTCTCGAAACCCAAGATCATCGTCTGCGTGCCCCACGGCGCCACCCCGGTCGAGAAACGCGCGATTCGCCAGTCCGTGCTCTCCGCCGGCGCACGGCGCGCCGGGCTCGTGGCCGAACCCATCGCGGCGGCCATCGGCGCGGGCATGCCCATCACCGACCCCACCGGCAACATGGTCGTCGATATCGGCGGCGGCACCACCGAGGTGGCGGTCCTGTCGCTGGGCGACATCGTCTATGCCCGCTCGATCCGCGTCGGCGGCGACCGGATGGACGAGGCGATCATCAACTACCTGCGCCGCCAGCTCAACCTGCTGGTGGGCGAATCGACGGCCGAGCGCATCAAGACCTCGATCGGCACCGCCCGCATGCCCGATGACGGGCGCGGCACCTCGATGCAGATCCGCGGCCGCGACCTGCTGAACGGCGTGCCCAAGGAAACCGAGATCACCCAGGCCCAGGTGGCCGAGGCGCTGGCCGAACCCGTTCAGGCAATCTGCGAGGCGGTGATGACCGCGCTCGAGACCACCCCGCCCGACCTTGCGGCGGATATCGTCGACCGGGGCGTCATGCTCACCGGCGGCGGCGCCCTGCTGGGCGATCTCGACCTCGCGCTGCGCGAACAGACCGGCCTTGCCGTTTCCATTGCTGATGACAGCCTCAATTGCGTGGCGCTGGGCACCGGCAAGGCGTTGGAGTTTGAAAAACAGCTCCGACACGCGATAGACTACGACAGCTAAGACGATCCGCGCTATCCTCACCCGGAAACACCGGCGCGGACCGTCCCGAACCTATTGATGTTGAAGGCGGATCGGAGTTCCGGCCCCAGCCCGGGCACGCTCCGGCCCCTCCACGCCATCCACCTGTCTGACGAAGGGGCAGCCGTTGGCAAAGGACAGAAACCAGGACGGGGATTATTCCGGCCAGCTCAGACGCCTTCTGGTCGGCGTCCTTCTGCTGTGCCTGCTCGGCCTGTTCCTCGTCTGGCGCATCGACAGCCCGCGCATCGAACGCTTCCGCGCGCAGGTGATCGACCGCGTCGTGCCCAGCTTCGACTGGGCGATGGCGCCGGTGACCGGCGCGGTCAACATCATCCACGATTTCCAGAGCTACCAGCGCATCTACCAGCAGAACCAGGAACTGCGCCGCGAACTTCAACAGATGAAGGCGTGGAAAGAGGCCGCGCTCCAGCTCGAACAGGAAAACGCCCGCCTGCTCGACCTCAACAACGTCCAGCTCGACCCGCGCCTCACCTTCGTCACCGGCGTGGTGCTGGCCGACAGCGGCTCGCCCTTCCGGCAATCGGTGTTGATCAATGTGGGCGCGCGCGACGGCATCGTCGACGGCTGGGCAGCGATGGACGGGCTGGGCCTCGTCGGGCGCATCTCGGGCGTGGGCGACAACACCTCGCGCGTCATCCTGCTTACCGACACCTCCAGCCACATCCCCGTCACCATCGAACCCTCGGGCCAGCAGGCGCTGGTCTCGGGCGACAACACCCCGTCGCCCACCGTCAGCTTCATCGAGGCGCCCGACCGCGTCCGCCCCGGCGACCGGCTGATCACCTCGGGCGATGGCGGCGTCTTCCCCGCCGGGCTGCATGTGGGCCAGCTAGCCAAGGATCCCGGCGGCCGCCTCCGCGTGCGCCTCTCGGCCGATTACGAGCGGCTCGAATTCCTCCGCGTCCTGCGCAACTGGCGCGACGAGCGGATTTCCGATCCCGGCGGCCTCGTCACCCCCTACGGCCCGATCCCCAACCCGGTCGACCCCGAGAACGCCGCGCAGGAAAGCGTCGTCGCCGAGCCCGCCGATGGCTGAGCGCAGCCAGACATATCTCTGGGCCATGCGCGCCCTCTTCGTGGGCATCTGCACGCTCTTCGTCTTCCTGCGCCTCCTGCCGCTCGACACCCTGCCGCGCGGCTGGGCCGGGCCCGACTTCATCCTCGCCTTCACCCTCGCCTGGGGCCTGCGCCGGCCGGAATTCGTGCCGCCCCTGCTGGTGGCCGCCGTCTTCCTGCTCTGCGACCTGCTCTTTCACCGCCCGCCGGGCCTCTGGGCCGCGCTTGTGCTGATCGGCAGCCAGACACTCCGCGCCCGCGCCCCCGACCTGCGCGACCTGACCTTCCCGGTCGAATGGGTCAGCGTCGCCACCACGCTGGTGGCGATGACGCTCGGTTACCGGCTGATCCTCGGCGTGCTGATGGTCGACCAGGCGCCGCTGGGCCTCAGCCTGATGCAGATGCTCATGACCCTGATCGCCTATCCGCTGGTGGTGCTGGTCTCGCAATCCCTGCTCGGCGTGCGCAAGGTCGCGCCGGGCGAACTTGACGCGATGAGGCCCTGACATGAGACGCCCGACACGCGATTCCGCCGAAAGCCAGCGCAGGATCACACGCCGCGGCCTGATCCTCGGCGGCAGCATGACCGGTCTCGTTGGCGCGCTCGCGCTCAGGATGCGCTACCTGCAGGTCGAACAGGCCGACCAGTTCCGCCTGCTGGCCGACGAGAACCGCATCAACATCCGCCTGATCCCGCCGACCCGCGGCCGCATCTTCGACCGCAACGGCAACACCGTGGCCGAGAACGTGCCCAGCTACCGCATCACCATGGTCCGCGAGGAGGCGGGCGATGTGGAGGAGGTGATCGCCCGCCTGTCCAAGCTGGTCGATCTGAACCCCGAGGAACTCGAGCGCGCCCGCCGCGACCTCGAACGCCTGCGCGGGGACACGCCCGTCACCATCGCCGACCGCGTCAGCTGGGAGGATATCAGCCGCGTCGCCGTCAACACCCCCGCCCTGCCCGGCATCACCCCCGATGTGGGCCTGTCGCGCCGCTACCCGCATGGCGAGGCCTATGCCCACGTGGTGGGCTATGTCGGCCCGGTCAGCGACCGCGATCTCGAACGGATCGACGCGCCCGACGCGCTGCTGCTGATCCCCCGCTTCCAGATCGGCAAGATCGGGCTCGAGGCCAAGCGCGAGGAGCTGCTGCGCGGCGAGGCGGGCACCAAACGGGTCGAGGTCAACGCCGCCGGCCGCGTCATGCGCGAACTGGAACGGCAGGAGGGCATTTCGGGCACCGACATCCAGATCACCATCGACAACGCGCTCCAGACCTACGCCCATGCCCGGCTGTCCAAGGAAAGCGCCGCCGCCGTGGTGATCGACTGCGAGACCGGCGACCTGCTCGCCTGCGCCTCGACGCCCAGCTACGACCCCAACCTCTTCGTGCGCGGCATCTCGGTCGCCAATTATCAGGCGCTGCTGGAAAACGAATACCGGCCCCTGCCCAACAAGGCGGTGCAGGGCATCTATCCGCCCGGCTCGACCTTCAAGATGGTGGTGGCGCTGGCGGCGATGGAGGCGGGCGAGCTGGACCTTACCGAAACCGTCTACTGCCCCGGCCATCTCGAGGTCAGCAACCGCCGCTTCCACTGCTGGAAACGCGCCGGGCACGGCAATGTCGACCTGCACCGCTCGCTCCGCGAAAGCTGCGACGTGTTCTACTACGACATGGCCCTGCGCGTCGGCATCGAGAAGATCTCGGACATGGCCCGCCGGCTGGGCATGGGCATCGAGCATGACCTGCCGCTGACCTCGGTCGCCGGAGGCCTCACCCCCACCAAGGAATGGAAGCTGATCAACCGCAGCGCCGAATGGGTGATCGGCGACAGCGTCAACGCCTCCATCGGGCAAGGCTTCGTGCTGGCCTCGCCGCTGCAACTGGCCATCATGACCGCCCGCCTCGCCACCGGGCGCGAGGTCAAACCGCGCATCATCAAGTCGATCGACGGGGTCGAACAGCCCTCGGGCGTGGGCCCCTCTCTGGGCATCAACGAGAACAGCCTGCGCGAGGTGCGCAAGGCGATGTTCGCCGTCTCCAACGACCGGCGCGGCACGGCCTATTCCAGCCGCATCATCGAGGATGCCTTCCGCATGGCCGGCAAGACCGGCACCAGCCAGGTGCGCAACATCTCCTCGGGCGAGCGCGCCTCCGGCGTGCGCCGCAACGAGGACCTGCCCTGGCGCCAGCGCGACCACGCGCTCTTCGTCGACTACGCGCCTTTCGACAACCCCAAGGTCGCGGTCGCGGTGGTGGTCGAACATGGCGGCGGCGGCTCGGCGGTGGCCGCCCCCATCGCCCGCGACATCACCCTTCAGGCGCTCTATAACGGCGACCCGCCGCTCTCGGCCTACCCCTCCAAGGATCGCGGCCGCATCCAGACCCAGCAGGAGGAACTGCGCCAGTACCGCCCCGGCGCCCCCGGCGACGAAAGCGACCGCGCATGAGCTATCTCGAGTACTCGGTCAAGACCACCCCGGCGGGCATCCGCAAGGTGCTCTATTTCAACTGGGGCCTCGCCATCCTGCTGACGGCGGTGGCGGGCATCGGCTTCCTGATGCTCTACTCGGTCGCCGGCGGCTCGTTCAACCCGTGGGCCGAGCCGCAGATGAAACGCTACGCGGTGGGCTTCGTTGCGATGTTCATGATCGGCCTCGTGCCGATCTGGTTCTGGCGCAACATGTCCGTTCTGGCCTACCTCGTCTCGGTCCTGCTGCTGGTGGCGGTGGAACTGGTGGGCACCGAGGGCAAGGGCGCCCAGCGCTGGATCGACCTCGGCGTCATGCGCCTGCAGCCCTCCGAGCTGATGAAGGTCACGCTGATCATGGTGCTGGCGGCCTATTACGACTGGCTGCCCATGTCGCGGCTCTCGCGCCCGCTCTGGGTGATCTTCCCGGTGATCCTGATCATCCTGCCCGTGGCCCTCGTGCTGCGCCAGCCCGATCTCGGCACCTCGATTCTGCTGATCATGGGGGGCGGCGCGCTGATGTTCCTCGCCGGGGTGCACTGGGCCTATTTCGCCGTGGTGATCGCCGCCGTCGGCGGGCTGGTCACGGCGGTGTTCCGCAGCCGCGGCACCGACTGGCAAATGCTGGCCGACTACCAGTACCGCCGCATCGACACCTTCCTCGACCCGGCCTCCGACCCGCTCGGCGCGGGCTATCACATCACCCAGTCCAAGATCGCTCTCGGCTCCGGCGGCTGGACAGGGCGCGGCTTCATGCAGGGCACCCAGTCGCGGCTCAACTTCCTGCCCGAGAAACACACCGACTTCATCTTCACCACGCTGGCCGAGGAATTCGGCTTCGTCGGCGCGGTCTCGCTGCTGGTGCTCTACGCGCTGATCATCGTGTTCTGCATCTCCTCGGCCATGACCAACCGCGACCGTTTCGCCTCCCTGCTGACATACGGTATCGCGCTCACCTTCTTCCTGTTCTTCGCGGTCAACATGTCGATGGTGATGGGCCTCGCCCCCGTCGTCGGCGTGCCGCTCCCGCTGGTCAGCTACGGCGGCTCGGCCATGCTGATCCTGATGCTGGGCTTCGGCCTCGTGCAAAGCGCCCATATCCACAGACCAAGGTAATCCATGACCCTCAACGTCCTCTTCGCGGCCCGCCCCGAGCGGTGGGAAACCTACGAACCGATCCTCAAGGCCGAATTCGCCCGGCAGGGCCTCGACGTTTCGCTCGCCACCGATCACCCGCCCGAAACCGTCGATTACATCATCTACGCCCCCAACGGCCCGGTACAGGATTTCACCGCCTTTACCCGCTGCAAGGCGGTGATGAACCTCTGGGCCGGGGTCGAACAGATCGTCGGCAACGAAACCCTGACCCAGCCGCTCACCCGAATGGTCGAGGAAGGGCTCACGGGCGGCATGGCCGAATGGGTCACCGGCCACACGCTACGCCACCACCTCGAAATGGATATCGACCTCGCCCGCAAACCCGGCGACTGGTCGCAACACAACCCCCCGCTCGCTCAAGATCGGCCCGTCACCATCCTCGGCCTCGGCCAGCTCGGGCAGGCCGCGGCGCGGATGCTGGCCGGCATCGGCTTTCCCGTCACCGGCTGGAGCCGCACGCAGAAGGATGTCGAGGGCATCACCTGCCTCTCCGGCGATGACGGGCTTCTCGAGGCGCTGAAAACGGCCCAGATCCTCGTCCTCCTCCTGCCCGACACACCGGCCACCGAGAACATCATCAACCCCGAATCCCTCGCGCTCCTGCCGAAAGGCGCGGTCATCCTCAACCCCGGCCGCGGGCCCCTGATCGACGACGACGCCCTGCTCGCGGCGCTCGACCTCGGCCAGATCGCCCATGCCACGCTCGACGTCTTCCGCACCGAACCCCTGCCCGAGGATCACCCCTACTGGCACCACCCCAAGGTCACCGTCACCCCCCACATCGCCGCCGAAACCCGGCCCGAAACGGCGGCCGAGGTCGTGGCCGAGAACATCCGCCGCGGCGAGGCGGGCGAGCCGTTCCTCTACCTCGTGGACCGCGACCAGGGGTATTGAGGGGTGCCGGCGGGATTGAGGGGCCAGCCCCTCAAACTCCCCGGGATATTTTTCGCCAGAAGAAGCAGGGGCGTCGTCAATCCCCCGCGATGAAGGTGATCATCTTCCACTCACCCTCGCGCTTCTCGAAATACGCCCGGTAATCGACCAGCGCGCGCAGGTAGTCGCGGTGCACGAAGCCCCTGGTGTCATCTGCCCGCGCGACCTGCACGTAAGGCGTGCCGCTGACCCAGTCGAGATGGCGCACCACGTCATGGTCGAGCCATGCCGTCACCTTGCCATAGCGGATCGGCCTGTCGCGCATCGCCACGCCCGTGCCGGTCACGAACATCACCTCGAACGGGTCCATCCCGTCGGGCGGCTGGAACGCCCACGTATAGGGCGCCACGAACCGCCCCTCGCTGTCGAACACGCCGCCCATCCGCAGCACCGTTTCCAGATCGGCCCAGTTGCGCTGGCGCAGCGCCGGCGCCTCGTGGCGCTGGCCTTCGGGGAAGGTCTGTGGATCGACGGTCAGGTATTCCCGCAGCGCCTCGTGGCCGGAGACGCCGCCGAAGCTCAGCCTGATATCCTCCGCCGCCATGCCGACGATGGCGTCGATATCCCGCCTGACCACCGCGTCGATCAGCCGCTCGCGATAGGCCGCGAAGCTTTCGTCCTGCGCCGCCTCGTCCACCGGCGGCAGCGTCAGCGCCTGCGCCGCCAGCGACACCGGCAGGGCCAGCAGCAGAAGAGTGAGGAAAGTCCGTATCATGGCGGATTTATCGCCTCGCGCGGCGCCTTGGTCAATCGCCCCCGTCCATACCGCTTATCGCAACCTCGGCGGCCTGTCCGGGTCCATCCCCGGCGCTCCCGGCGTCTCCGCCACCTCCGCCTCCGGCAGATCGAAGCGCAGCCCGACCCGCGCCAGCCGCGCCGCCGCCGCGTCCTCGGCCCGGAAGAACGCCACGTCCAGCGCCGCCGCCTCCAGCCCGGAGAACTGCAACAGGTCCGACACCGCCCGCGCCAGCGCCCCCTCGGCCCCCGGCACCGCGTCGATCACGCCCAGCATGTGCCCCTCGGCCCCGCTCTCGTACTCGACGCCCACCAGATAGGCGCTCGACGCCAGCCCCGCCGCGCTCGCCAGCCGCGCGTCAAGCGCCGTCAGCAGCCGCTCCGGCAGCCCGCCCGGCGCGGTGAACGCCCGCACCTTGGTCTCCACCTCGCGCGGCCCCTGCTCCAGCGTCCCGGCCAGCCACGCCACCGCCTCGGGCGGCAGGATCATCGCCGAGGGCGCCACATCAAGGTTCAGCCCCAGCCCCAGCCCCGCCGGCGCCAGCATCTCCGCCACGGCCCGCCCCGACAGCGCCGCGTAGGGCGCCTCGCCTCCGGCAAACTGCGCCAGCCTGTCCTCGCCATCGAAGACCAGCACGTAAGACTGCCCCTCCACGTCGAACGTCCGCGGCGTCACGCGCTCGCCCTCCGCCTCGCGCTCCAGCAATAAAAACAGCTCCGACGCCGCCAACTGCCCGTAGAAATCCAGCCGCGCGCCCTCGTCCTCCGGCGCCGCCTCCATCGCCGCATGCGCCGCGTCCAGCCGTGTCGCCTCAGCCATTCATCACCTCTCTCACCCTTGCCCGCAGCACCGGCAGCACCTCCGCCTCGAACCACGGGTTCCTGCGCAGCCACGCGGTGTTGCGCCATGACGGGTGCGGCAGGGGAAACACCTCCGGCGCCCAGTCCCGCCACGCCTTCACCGTCTCGGTCACCCCGGTCTTCACGCCAAGGTGATACTTCTGCGCATAGCCCCCCACAAGCACGCGCAGCCGCACGCTGGCCAGCTCCTGCATCACCCGGTCATGCCATGTCTGCCCGCAGACCTTGGGCGGCGGCAGGTCACTCCCCTTCGCGTCATATCCCGGAAAGCAGAAGGCCATCGGCACGATGGCGACCCGCGCGGTGTCATAGAACTCATGCTTCGACAGCCCCAGCCAGTCGCGCAGCCGGTCGCCAGACGCATCGTCGAACGGCTTGCCCGACTGGTGCACCCTTGCGCCCGGCGCCTGCCCGGCGATCAGCATCCTTGCCCCGGGCCGGAACCACACCACCGGGCGCGGCGCGTGGCCCGTCGCCGTCTCGGCAAACCGCTGGGCACAGATCCGGCAGGCCGCGATCTCGTGCTCAAGCCCGGCCATTCAGACCACCTTGACCCCCGCGCCCTTCATCCCCTCCAGCGCGGCGGCAAGCGAGCCGTCAAGGTCAATCCCCCGGCACAGCTCGGTCAGAACCGTCACGTCATAACCCAGCTTCGCCGCGTCCACCGCCGAGAAATTGACGCAGAAATCCGTCGCCAGCCCCACCATGGTGAGCTGCTCGATCCCCCGCGTCTGCAGATAGCCATGCAGCCCGGTGGGCGTCTCGTGATCATTCTCGAAGAACGCCGAATAGCTGTCGATGCCCGCGTTGAACCCCTTGCGCACGATCATATCGGCACTGTCCGTGTCGAGATCCGCGTGAAACGCCGCCCCGTCGCTGCCCTGAATGCAATGATCGGGCCACAGCACCTGCGTGCCATAGTCCATCTCGACCGTCTCGAACGGCGCCTTGTCCTTGTAGCTCGACGCGAAGGAGGAATGCCCCGCCGGGTGCCAGTCCTGCGTCAGGATCACCGCCGGAAACTCGTCGATCAGCGCGTTGATGCCGGGCACGATGGCGTCGCCCTCCTCCACCGCCAGCGCCCCGCCGGGGCAGAAATCATACTGCATGTCGATCACGATCAGCGCTTCGGTCATCGGGCCATCCTCCGTTTCACAAAGACCTAAGGAGGCCGGCGCCCCCCGTCAACGCCGCGTCACCGGTGAACTTTCTGCGTCGCGGCGCGTTACCGTACCAAACCCGATACAGGACAAAGGACGCCCACCCATGGCAAACCCCCTCACCTTCGCCGTGATCAGCGGCTCGCTGCGCAAGGAAAGCTTCTCGACCAAGATCGCCGAAACCCTGCCCGAGCTGGTGCCCGACGATGTCACCGTCGTGCCGCAGGACATTCACGAAATCCCCCTCTACAACGAGGATCTCAAGGTCGATGGCAGCTCCCCCGCGCAGGTGCAGGACCTCGCACAGGCCATCGAGGGGTCCGACGCCGTGGTCATCTCCTCGCCGGAATACAACCGCGGCACCTCGGGCGTGATGAAGAACGTGATCGACTGGATGTCGAAGGAGCCCAACACCCCCTTCGCCGGCAAACCCGTCCTGATCATCACCCAGTCGCCCAGCGCCACGGGCGGGCTCGTCGCGCAATACGACCTGCGCAAGGCGCTCTCGGTCATCAATGCCGAGATCGTGCCGGGCTTCGAGATCGCCGTCAGCAAGTCGAACGAAAAGATCACCGACGGCAAGCTCACCCATGACGACACCAAGGAATTCATCGCCGACAACCTCTCCCGCCTCGCCAACCGCATCCGCGGCTGAGGCCCACCCCGCCCCCTTGCCCGACACGGGGCAAGGGGCTAGAGGATCGGCCCATGTACACCATCGCCGCCCTCTACCACTTCACCCGCTTCCCCGACCCGGCCGCCATTCAGGCGCCGCTGCTGGAGTTGTGCGAGCGGGAAAAAATCTCCGGCTCCCTCCTCTTGGCCCATGAGGGCATCAACGGCACCATCGCCGGCCCCCGCGCCGGCATCGACGCCGTCCTCGCCCATATCCGCGCGCTGCCCGGCTGCGCCGATCTCGACTGGAAGGAAAGCACCAGCGAGCATCAGCCCTTCCGCCGCCTCAAGGTGCGGCTGAAGAAGGAAATCGTCACCATGGGCCAGCCGGATGTCGACCCGCAGGCCCGCGTCGGCCACTATGTCGACCCGCAGGACTGGAACGATCTGATCCAGTCGCCGGATGTCGCCGTCATCGACACGCGCAACGACTACGAGGTCGCCATCGGCACGTTCGACGGCGCCATCGACCCCCAAACCGCCAGCTTCCGCGACTTCCCCGCATGGTGGGAGGCCAACAAGCACCGCTTCCACAACAAGCGCATCGCCATGTTCTGCACCGGCGGCATCCGCTGCGAGAAATCCACCAACTACCTGCTGGGCCAAGGCGTCGAGGACGTCTACCACCTCAAGGGCGGCATCCTGAAATACCTCGAAGAGGTGCCCGAGGATGAAAGCACATGGACCGGCGAGTGCTTCGTCTTCGACAACCGCGTCTCCGTCGGCCACGGGCTCCGGGAAGGCCCGCATCAGCTCTGCTACGCCTGCCGCCGCCCGATCCTGCCCGAAGACCGGGACCGCCCGGAATACGAGCATGGCGTCTCCTGCCACCAGTGCCATTCGGAAACCACGGAAGACGACAAATCCCGCTTCCGCGAACGCCAGAAACAGATGGCGCTGGCCGAGGCCCGCGGCGAAAAACACATCCGCATCGTCCACGAAAACTGAAGCGAGGCAGCCCGCAAGGGCTGACGAGCAGCCGCCTCAGGCCGCCACCGCCACCGCCTTCCGCGGCCGCGTCCGCAACAGGATCAGCACCATGATCCCCATGTTCAGGAAATTCCACACGATCCCGTTCACGAACGCCATCTGGTAGCTGCCCGTCACGTCATAGATCCAGCCCGACATCCACCCGCCCAGCGCCATGCCCATGATCGTCGCCATGATCACGAAGCCCACGCGCCGCCCGGCCTCGACGCTCGGCATGTATTCCCTGACCACCAGCGCATAGCTCGGCACGATCCCCCCCTGCGACAGCCCGAACACCGCGCTCACCACGAAGAGCGAGGTCAGCCCCCCGGTCGGCAGATACAGAAACAGCGCCAGACATTGCAGCGACGACCCGATCAGCAGCGTCTTCACCCCGCCCAGCCAGTCCGCCACGAACCCGAACACCAGCCGCGACGCCGCCCCGCCCAACAGCATCAGCGCCAGCATCTGCCCCCCCACCGCCGGGCCATAGCCCAGATCGGTGCACAGGCTCACGATATGCACCTGCGGCATCGACATCGCCACGCAACACCCGATCCCCGCCAGCCCCAGCAGGATCATCAGCGTCCGGGGCGAGAACCCGGCGGCCTTGGCCCGCAGGCTCGAAATCGCGTCCGACCGCGCCGTCGCCTCCAGCGGCACCCGCCGGCGCAACAGGAAGGACAGCGGCACCATCGTCACCACCGTGATCACCGCCAGCCAGACATAGACCGCCCGCCACCCGTCCGCCTCCAGCACGCCGGCCAGCAGCAGCGGCCAGACCGCGCCGGAGAGGTAATTACCGCAGGCCGTGATCGCCACGGCAATCCCCCGGCGCTTGAGAAACCACATCGACACATCCGTCATCAGCGGCCCGAAACTGGCCCCCGTGCCGAACCCGATGATCAACTGCAACCCCGCCAGCAACAGCACCGAGGGGCTGATCGCGGCCAGCCCCATGCCCCCCGCAATGATCGCCGCCGACAGGCTCAGCGCGAAGGTCACCCCGAACCGGTCGATGATCCGCCCCACCGCGAAATTGCCCACCGCATAACCGATCATCGTCATCGTATAGGGGAACGATGCCTCGCCCCGGTCGATCCCGAACTCGGCCTGTATCGCGGGCATGACCATCACGATCACCCAGATGCCCACGTTCCCCACCGTCGCGATCAGAAGCGAGACGGCAAGGCGGAACCACGAATACCGGCTGTCGAGAACATCAGGGCCTGTCATGGCCGCGACGTTAGTGGCGCGCCCGGCGATGCGCCAGAGCGAAAACCGCCGGGGCTTGGCCTCGCCGCGACAGCGGGGTATGGCTGCGCCACAAGCAACGCACCGGAGCCGGCAAGATGACCTCCTCCCCCCGCCCCACCGACATCGCCCGCGACGTGCTCGCCATCGAAGGCGCCGCACTCGCCCGCCTGCGCGACGAGATGCCCGACAGCTTCGACACCGTGGCCGAGCTGCTGCTGAACGTGCCCGGCCGGGTGGTGGTCTCGGGCATGGGCAAATCGGGTCATATCGCCGCCAAGATCGCCGCCACCATGGCCAGCACCGGCACCCCCGCCCAATATGTCCACCCGGGCGAGGCCAGCCACGGCGACATGGGCATGATCACCAGCGCCGACGCGGTGATCCTCATTTCCAACTCCGGCGAGACCCGCGAACTGGCCGACATCATCGGCCACACCCGCCGCTTCGCCATCCCGATGATCGCCATCACCAAGAAACCCGACAGCACTTTGGGCCGGCAGGCCGATCACGTCCTCCCCCTCCCCGACGCGCCCGAGGCTTGTGCCATCGGCATGGCGCCGACCACCTCCACGACCTGCACGCTGGCTTTGGGCGACGCGCTCGCCGTCGCGCTGATGCGCCTGCGCGGCTTCGACCGCGACAGCTACCTCGCCTACCACCCCGGCGGCACGCTGGGCGCACAGCTCCTGCTGGTCTCTGCCGTGATGCACAAGGGCGACGAACTCCCCGTCGTGGCCGAGGACACGCCGATGGGCGAGGCGCTGGTCGAGATGACCCGTAAAAGCTTCGGCGTCGCCGCCGTGGTCACGGGCGGGCGGCTGGTCGGCATCATCACCGACGGCGACCTCCGCCGCAACATGGAGGGGCTGATGACCCGCACCGCGGGCGAAGTCGCCACCCGCTCGCCGCTGGTCACCGCCCCTGACGCCCTGCTGGTCGAGGCGCTCGGCGTCATGAACGCCAACAAGCGCACCGTGCTGCTGGTAACCGATGCGGAAAACCACCTCGTCGGGCTGGTCCACATCCACGACGCCCTGCGCGCCGGCGTGGCCTGAGCCGCCCGCCGGGCGAGCGCCAATCCGTAGGGTGGGTGCCAACCCACCTCCCATGCCGATCAACCACGCACCGACGGAATACCGACGTAATACCGACGTTACATTTTCCCGGAAATCCGGCCCTCGTAGGGTGGGTGAAACCCACCACACCCCACTCCGCGCTTACTTCACCGCCTCGATATTCAACGACACGAGAACCCCGTTCTCCTTGTCCATATGCGGCAGGTAGGCTTGGCTGTAATCATCCATATGGGCATGCTCGGTCTCCCGCCAATCCCACAGCCGCGTCTCGGAAAACCCGACCTCCTTCAAGGCGTCAGCCAACGACGCCTCGTCGAAGATCATCCCGTGAAAATCATACTCGTCCCGCTGCCCGCCGGTCACCAGCCCGCGCACATCCTCGATCCCGCGCGGCAGCCGCCCGGACATGTAAAGCCTTGCCGCCGCACCGAAATCCGGCACCGCCAGCCGCAGTACCCCGCCCGGCGCCAGCACCCGGCACCACTCCTTGAGCGCATCCTTGTAGGTGTTCCGCCCGAAATGCTCGAGAACGTGACAGGCATAGATCAGCTTCGCCGTGCCATCGGGAATGAACGACAGATCCTCGACCCGGCCGACGTGATCCACATGCTCGTAGTCCAGCGCATCCACGTGAAACCAGCCCGGCAGATGCTTGACGCCGCAACCAAGGTGGATCTTGTCATATTGTCCCATCACGCCTCTCCTTCACGCCGTCGCGCGCATCTCTTCGAATTCCCTGACACACCGCGCGATCCCCTCCTCAAGGGAAATCCCCGGCCGCCACCCCAGCCCGTGCAGCCGCCCGCTATCCATCAGCTTCCGCGGCGTGCCATCGGGCTTCGTCGTGTCATGCACGATCCGCCCCTTGTACCCCGCCGCCCCGGCAATCGTCTCGCCCAGCTCGCGGATCGAAATCTCCTGCCCCGAGCCGACATTCACATGCTCATGCCCCGAGTAATGCTGCATCAAAAACACCAGCGCATCGGCCAAATCATCGGCATGCATGAACTCGCGCAGCGGGCTGCCCGTGCCCCACATCACCACCTCCTCACGCCCCTCGTTCCGCGCCTCCACCATCTTGCGGATGAGCGCCGGCAGGACATGACTGGTCTCAAGGTCGTAATTGTCGCCCGTGCCATAGAGGTTCGTCGGCATGGCCGAGATGAAATCCGCCCCGTGCTGCTTCCGATAGGCCTGGCACAGCTTGATGCCGGCGATCTTGGCAATGGCGTACCACTCGTTCGTCGGCTCCAGCGGCCCGGTCAGCAGCGCATCCTCCCGCATCGGCTGATCCGCCAGCTTGGGATAAATACAGCTCGATCCGAGAAACATCAGCTTTTCGACACCAAACCGGTGCGAGGCGTGGATAACATTGGCCTCGATCATCAGGTTTTCGTAAAGGAAGTCTGCCGGATATGTGTCATTGGCGAGGATACCGCCCACCTTCGCAGCGGCCACGAACACCGCATCTGGCTTGTTGGCGGCGATCCACTCTTCCGCCTCCGCCTGCCGCGTCAGGTCGGCCTCCCCGCGCCCGGCGGTCAGAACCGTGCAGTCCTCCCGCTCCAGCCGCCGACAGATCGCCTGTCCCACCATTCCCCCGTGCCCGGCCACGTAGACCCGCTTGCCCGACAGCGCATAGACCGGCTCAGCCATGGCGCTTGGCCTCCGCCAGATCGCTCTCGACCATCTCGCGCACCAGCTCGTCAAAGCTCGTCTCGGGCTCCCACCCCAGTTGCTGCCGCGCCTTCGAGGCATCGCCCAGAAGCGTTTCCACCTCCGCCGGGCGGAAATACTGCGGATCGACCCGCACGATCACCTTTCCGCTCTCGTCCCGGCCCACCTCGTCGACGCCTTCGCCCTCGAAGGTGATCGACATGCCCAGCACCTCCGCCGCACGCGCCACGAATTCCCGCACCGAATACTGCTCGCCCGTGGCGATCACGTAATCCTCGGGCTTGTCCTGCTGCAGCATCAGCCACATCATCTTGACGTAATCCCGCGCATGACCCCAGTCGCGCTTGGCATCCATGTTGCCCAGCCTCAACTCGCTCTGCGTGCCCAGCTTGATCCGCGCCAGCGCCCGGGTGATCTTGCGGGTGACGAAGGTCTCGCCCCGGAGCGGGCTCTCGTGGTTGAACAGCGTCCCGTTACAGGCATAAAGCCCGTAAGCCTCGCGATAGTTCACCGTGATCCAGTAGGCGTAGAGCTTGGCCACGGCATAGGGGCTGCGCGGGTGGAACGGCGTGGTCTCCCTTTGCGGCACCTCCTGCACCAGCCCGTAAAGCTCGGATGTCGAAGCCTGGTAAAACCGCGTCTTCTCTCCCAGCCCAAGGAACCGGATCGCCTCCAGCAGCCGCAGCGCGCCCAGCGCGTCGGAATTGGCGGTATATTCCGGCTCCTCGAACGACACCGCCACGTGGCTTTGCGCGGCAAGGTTATAGACCTCGTCGGGCTTCACCTTCTGCAGGATATGAGTCAGCGACGAGCTGTCGGTCATGTCGCCATGATGCAGCACGAACCGCCCCTCGCGCCCCGGCGCCCCCTCGATCAGGTGGTCGATCCGGGCGGTGTTGAACAGCGACGTGCGCCGCTTGATGCCATGCACCTCGTAGCCCTTGTCGAGCAGGAACTCCGCCAGATAGGCGCCGTCCTGCCCGGTGACGCCGGTGATGAGTGCTGTTGTCTCGCCCATGTCTGTCTCGCCTTGGCTTCGGGGTTCATCCGATAAAGGCTAACACCACGGTTGAAAAGGGGGTTGGGCGGGGAGGGGCTGGTGGGGCCCGCCAAACCGCCCCCGCCCGGACTCAAGGCGAGCCCTTGGCTCGCCGCCGGGCAGCGCCCGATCGCCCCCCCGGGCGGGCGCTTCTGCACCGGCACCATGCAGAGCCATCGTCGGAGGTACGCCGCGCCATAAATCAACCAACTCAGGCGTCGGTGCGCCCACCCGCGGTCGGGCCCTGCCCGGCTTGACCGCCCTCTCAGATACACCGCCCCCCGTCGACCTCCATGCACACCCCCGTCACCATCCCCGCCTCGTCCGAGCACAGGTAGCAGGCCGCGTTCCCCATATCCTCGGCCGTGGAAAACCGCCCCAGCGGGATGGTCGAGATGAACTTCTCCCGCATCTCCGGCGTATCCTCCCCCAGAAACGAGGCCAGCAACGGCGTCTCGCCCGCCACCGGGTTCAGCGCGTTCACCCTGATCCCCTCCGGCGCCAGCTCCACCGCCATGGTCTTCGTCGCGGTGATCATCCACCCCTTCGAGGCGTTGTACCAGTTCAGCTTCGGCCGCGGGCTCACCCCGGCGGTCGAGGCCACGTTCAGGATCACCCCCGACCCGCGCGCCTTCATCCCCGGCACGAAGGCCCTTGCCATCAGGTAGACCGACTTGCAATTCACCGCGAAGACCCGGTCGAAATCCTCTTCCGTGACATATTCCATCCCCTGCGGCAGATGCGTAATCCCGGCATTGTTCACGATGATATCCGGCACGCCGAAGGTCTTCTCGGCGGCCAGCGCCATGCCCTGCACGCTGCCCCCGTCCGACACGTCCACCGCGCAGGCATAACAGCCCAGCGCCTCGGCCAGCGCCGCCGCCTTCTCGCCGTTGATATCGGCGATCATCACCTCGGCGCCCTCGCTCAGAAACTTCCGCACGATCCCTTCACCGAACCCACTCGCCCCGCCGGTGACGATGGCCTTCTTCCCGTCAAGCCGCATGGCCGCTCCTCCTCCGATAGCCGTTTGACGCTCTTGCTATCGCCTTTGTCGCCGCTGTACCAGATTCCCGAGACGACCGGTGCTCGACTGTTCCGGCACAGTATTTGAAAAGGACATCGCATGATCCCCCAGTTCGGCCCCGAAACCGCCCTCCTCCTGATCGACGTGCAAAAGGGCGTGAACGTGCTCGAGCATTGGGGTGGGCCAACCGGCCGCCGCAACAACCCCGGCGCCGAGGCCGAGATGGCCCGCCTCTTGGCGGCATGGCGCGCGGCGGGCCTGCCGGTGATCTACACCCAGCATGACAGCCGCGAGGCCGCCTCGCCCCTCAAACTCTCCCTGCCCACCGGCGCGATGATCGAGGGGTTCGAACCCTCCGCCAGCGAGATCGTCGTCAGGAAGGATGTGAACTCCGCCTTCATCGGCACCGACATAGAACTCCGCATGCGCCAGCACGGCATCACAAGGCTGGTCGTCGTGGGCTTCTTCACCAATTTCTGCGTCGAAACCTCGACCCGGATGGCCGGCAACATGGGCTACGACACCTACCTCGTGCCCGATGCCTGCGCCACCACCAACCGCGTCGGCCCGGACGGTACCGATCATGACCCCGAAACGGTGCACGCCCTGTCGGTGGCCTCGCTGCATGGCGAGTTCTGCACGGCCCTGACGACGGATCAGGCGCTTGCGCTGACCAAAGCGGATGCGCCGGACCTGAAGCGTGTGCAAGGCAACGAGTAAGACTCCTTCCGCGGAATCAAGGCGCGCCAAAGCGCGCCGCCGCGGATCGCCGGGCCGCCCCGACGGCACGGCGATTCGACTGCCGCAGGCAACCCGCTCGAATGTTGGATGCACTTGGCTGACATAAACTGCCCATCACCCCCGTTGGTTCGCCGCACCGCGGCCCGCCGATCCGCGGCCCTGTAAACCTCACCCGTCCCGGGCCCGACCCGGGACCTCGCGCCGCGTTCCGCGCCGTACCTGCCGTCACGAGGCCCCGGCTCAGGGCCGGGGCGCGATGACCGCGTCTCCCGGCCGCGCCACCGCCCACTCGATCTCGCGTATCCCCGCCAGCCGCGCGAACCTTGCCAGTTCCGCCTCCAGCTTCTCAACCCTTGCCGGCCCCCACTTGACACCCCGTTCCGGCCAGAACCCGGTCACCCGAAGCCACCCCGCCGCCCGGTCCGCCTTCACCTCGCAGCGCCCCACGAACCGGCCCCCCTCCAGCAGCGGATACACGTAATACCCCCAAAGCCGCTTCTCCTTCGGCACGAACATCTCGTTGCGATAGGCAAACCCGAACAGCCGCTCCAGCCTGACCCGGTCCCGGATCGCCGGATCGAACGGGTTCAATATCCGCAGCCGCGTCGTCGGCGCCGGCGCTGCCGCCAGCCGCGCCTCGATATCCGGCACGCCCCAGGCCGCCCGCCACGCCCCGTCGGCCCCCTGCACCTCCACCGGCACCGGCCGCCTTGCCTCGGCCCAGCCCTTCGCCTCGCCCGCCTCCATCGCCTCCCAGAAGCGTTGCACCTCCCCCGTCGTGCCCACGCTCAACCGGTCCAAAGCCGCGTCGCACAGCCACAGCGCACTCTCCGCCTCCCCCGGCCCGTCGCGCAGATGCCCCGGAAAGACCCGCTCGCCAAGGTCATAGAACTTCACGAAATTCTCGCGGTGACAGGTCGCCAGCTCCCCGGCATACCACATCTGGTCCAGCGCCTTCTTGTGCGGCGGCCGCGCCCACATCTCGCGGCTTTCGGCCTTGGTCTCGAACGCATGGGTCGACAGCGCCCCCTCCGCCGCGATCCGTTCCCTTATCCGCGCAATCTGCTCCTGCCCCAGCCCCGACTGGTACCAGCCATGCCGCGCCGCCCGCTCCCCCAGCCGCCGGAACTGGCGCTGCCACATCGGCAGAACATCCATCGGGATGAGCGAGGCGTCATGGGTGAAATGTTCGAAAATCTCCCGCTGGCGCAAGAGCGGCCAAAGCATCTTCTCCCGGTAATTCTGGTTCCGGCTCCACAGGATGTGATGATGCGCCCGCGTCACGTTGCGGATCGTGTCGATCTGGACAAAGCCCAGCGCCCGGATCAGCCCCATCACGTCGACCGGCCCCACCGGCGTGCCCGACAACCCGTTCGTCCATAGCCAGAGCCGCCGCGCCTCGCGGTTGCCGATGCGAAGCGGTGCGCTCACGGGGCGCTCATGAAAATCAACGCGTCGCGCTGAACCTGCCCCTCCAGCCGCATCACCGCGTCATACATCAGCCGCCCGATCACACAGGCCCGCCGGTCATCGGCCCGCCGCAGGTCGCGCATCGCCTCGATGATCGACTCGGGCCTCGGCGTGCCGGCAACCAGCACGTCCATCTGCGCGTCGAGCCCCGCGCGCACCCGGTCGAACTGCGCCCGCGACAGCCGCACGGCCCTCCGGTTCGCCCCCAGCCGCGCGGCGCGCAGCTGGATCGCGTAATATTCTTTCAGCGCCGGCGCGTTCAGCCGTGCGGCCATCCGGCTCATCGCGTCCGAATGCGCCTCCGCCGACAGGTCGTTGCGAATGATCCGCCCGCATTGCGCCACCGGCAGCGCATGGATCATCGTCGATTCCACCTCGTAGTAATACCGCAGCTTCCGCGTCGGCAGATGCCCCAGCCCCCGGTCGATCAGCGGCCAGATCAGCCCCTGCGCCTGACCGGGCTGGCCGGGGTTGGCATAGGCCATCATCACCTGTTCCGCGATATGCCCGGCGATCACCGGATCGGTATAGAACGCCCGGTTCTGCGCCACCGCCAGTTCCAGATTCTCGCCCCGAAACCCCAGCGCCCGCATATCCTCGCGCACCGGCGCGATATCGGGGATCTGCGCCAGAAGCGCCATGATATCCTGCTTGGTCACGACGACGATATCCTCCTCCGGCGCGGCGGGCGCGGCGGCGGGCAGAAGGGTCAGGCAGAGGCAAAGGGCGATGATCAGGCGCAAGGCAATCTCCGGGCTCGGGGCTCTCCGCCCAGTTGTAGGGGAGGCCGGCGCGCTTGGCTATGCCGACCTCGGCAGTTTCGGCACGGCAGCGATCAACTCTTGGGTATAGGCATGCCGCGGCCGGGCGAACACCGCCTCCGTCTCGCCCTTCTCCACGATCCGGCCCGCCTGCATCACCAGCACCCGGTCGGTCACGTTGCGCACCACCGACAGGTCATGGCTGATGAAGAGGTAAGTCAGCCCCAGCCGATCCGACAGCCCCGCCAACAGGTCGAGGATCTGCGCCCGAACCTGCACGTCCAGCGCGCTCACCGCCTCGTCGAGGATGATCAATTCGGGCCGGATGATCAGCGCCCGCGCAATCGCGATCCGCTGCCGCTGCCCGCCGCTGAACTCGTGGATATATTTCTCCGCATCCCCCGCTTGCAGCCCCACGCTTTCCAACGCCTCGGCCACCGCCGCCTCCCGCTCGGCCCCCGCAGGCGCCTCGTCCAGCAAATAAAACGGCTCCGCCACCAGCCGCCCGACCCGGTGACGCGGGTTGAAGCTGCCATAGGGGTCCTGAAACACCACCTGCATCCGCCGCCTCACTGCCCGGTTGGGCCGGTTGCCCACGAAAACCGGCTGCCCGTCCAGCCGGATCTCGCCCCCCTGCACCTCCTCCAGCCCCAGTATCGCTCGCGTCAGCGTCGACTTCCCGCAGCCCGATTCCCCCACCAGCCCAAGGTTCTCACCCCTCTTCACGTCGAAGCTCACCCCGTCCACCGCCCGGAACACCCCCGGCGTGCCCAGCCACCCCTGCCGCGGCGTCGCATACTCCCGCACCACCTCCCGCACCTCCAGCAAGGGCGCCTCCCCCGCCCGGCCCTCACGCTCCGGCACATGGTCCGACGCCTCCAGCAGCCTTTGCGAATAGGGATGGCTCAGCGTTCCGAACCGCCCCTCCTCCATCACCCGGCCATCCCGCATGATGACGATCCGGTCCGCCATCCCCGCCACGACGCCAAGGTCATGCGAGATCAGCAGGCATCCCATCCCGTCCTCGCGCACCAGCCGCTTCAGAAGCCGCAAAACCTCCGCCTGCGTAGTCACGTCCAGCGCCGTGGTCGGCTCGTCGGCAATCAACAGCTTGGGGCGCAGCGCGATCGCCATGGCGATCCCCACCCGCTGCCTCTGCCCGCCCGACAGCTCATGCGGATACCGCCCCAGCGGAAACCGGCTCAGCGGCAGCTCCACCCGCTCCAGCGCCTCCGCCGCCCGCGCCATCGCCTCGGCCCGGCCCACCCGCTCATGGATCAGAACCGTCTCCGCCACCTGATCGCCAATCGTCTGCAACGGGTTCAGCGCCGTCATCGGCTCCTGAAACACCATGCCAACCTCTCGGCCACGCACCCGGCAGAGCGCCCTTTCCCGCATCGACAGCACATCCTGCCCCGCCAGCGTGATTCGCCCGCTGCACCTCGCCCCCTGCGGCAGCAACTGCATCACGCTCAGCGCGGTCATCGACTTGCCGCTGCCCGACTCGCCGATCACCCCCACGATCTCGCCCGCGCCCACCGACAGCGACACATCCTCCAGCACCTTCGCCCGCCCGATGCGCAGCCCCAGCCCCTCGATCTCGAGCAAGCTCACTGCCGCACCCTCCGAAGCCGCGGGTCGAGCAGATCGCGCAACCCGTCCCCCATCAGGTTCAGCCCCAGCACCGTCAGCAAGATCGCCAGCCCCGGAAACAGCGCCATATGCGGCGCAAAGGAAATCATCGTCTGGCTGTCGGCCAGCATCCGCCCCCAGCTCGGCACCGGCGGCTGCGCGCCAAGACCCACATAAGACAGCCCCGCCTCCGCCAGTATCCCCAAGCTGAACTGGATCGTCCCCTGCACGATCAGCAGGTTGGCGACATTCGGCAGGATATGTTCCCACGAAATCCGCACCGCCCCCTTCCCGGCAACCCTTGCCGCCAGAACATATTCCCGCGTCCACAGGCTCATCGCCGCCCCGCGCACCAGCCGCGCGAACACGGGGATGTTGAATATCCCGATGGCAATGATCGCGTTCACCGCGCTCGGCCCGAACACCGCCGTAATCATGATCGCGATCAACAGGCTCGGAAAGGCGAATATCAGGTCGTTCCCCCGGCTGATCACCTCGTCCAGCCACGACCCCCGCCGCGCCGCCGCCGCCAGCCCCAAGGGCACGCCCAGCCCCATGCCGATTCCCACCGCCACCAGCGCCACGGCAATCGAGGTCCGTGCGCCGACCATGATCATCGACAGGATATCCCGCCCGAAATGATCCGTCCCCAGCGGATGCGCCCAAGACGGCGGCTGGATCTTGTTGGCGATATCCAGCGCCTCGATATCGTAAGGCACCCACAGGAAAGACAGCAAAGCCACCCCGGCAAACACCGCCGAGAGGCAGGCCCCGAAGATCAGCACCCCCCTCACCGCCGCCCCCTCAGCCTAGGGTCGACCCAGGCATAGGTCAGGTCCACCACGAAATTCACCACCACCACGGCAAAGACCAGGAACATCACCACCGATTCCACCACGATCAGATCCCGCGACGAAATCGCCTGAAACACCAGCCGCCCCAGCCCCGGCAGGAAGAACACGTTCTCGATGATGATCACCCCCGCCAGCAGGAAGGAAAACTGCAACCCGATGATCGTCAGCACCGGAATCATCGCATTCCTGAGCGCATGCCGCCTGAGCGCCTGCCCCCGCGTCAGCCCCTTGGCCCGCGCCGTACGAATGAAATCCTCCCCCAGCGTGTCCAAGAGCGCCGAGCGCATCACCCGCGTCAAAATACTCGCCTGCGGCAGAGCCAGCGCAATGGCGGGCAGCGTCAGGCTCTTCATCCCCGCCAGCAGCCCATTCTCCCACCCGGCAAACCCGCCCGCACTGAACCAGCGCAGGTTGATGGCAAAGACCAGCACCATCAGCATCGCGAACCAGAAATTCGGGATCGCCACGCCCAGTTGCGTCACCCCCATCACCCCCCAGTCGACAGGCGAGCCACGCTTCGACGCGGCCCAGATGCCGGCCGGAAAGGCAATGAGTGTCGAGAGCAAAAGCGCATAGACCGCCAGCGGCAGGCTCACCCACAACCGCTCCCCGATCATCTCCGCCACCGGTGTGCGATAGGTATAGGAAGTGCCGAAATCCCCCTGCACCATGCCGCCGACCCAGCTCAGATACCGCTCCACCCGCGACTGATCCAGCCCCAGCTCGGCCCGCAACGCGGCCAGCGTATCCTCCTGCGCATTGATCCCCAGCATGTAGGCCGCCGGATCACCCGGCACGACCTCCAGCGCCAGAAAGATCACCACCGACGCCACCAGCAGCGAGACCGCAAGCGACACCACCCGCCGCCCCACGTAGCGCAGCATCACGCCACCCCCGGCTTCTTCTTGGCCGAAATACTCAAATCCGAACGCCCCGGAACCCCGGCCCGGTTGCGGCGGCGGTCCCCCGCCCCCGCCCGCGCCCCGGAATTTTCAAAAATTCCGGGCAAGAAAACCCCTGTTTTCCTGCCCCTTTTCCGCGCGGAAAACACTGCCCCGCCGGTCACTCCTCCCAATACACCCCCGTCAGGTCCGTGGCCTGCGTCGGCGCATCTTTCCACAATCCCTTGATCTTCGCATTGGCCACCGTCGGCGTCGCCAGCTGGAAGAGATAGCCGTTCACGTAATCCTCCGCGATCCTGCGCTGCATCCGTTCCAGCAGGTCAGACCGTTTCGCCGGGTCCGCCTCGCCCCCCAGTTCCGCGTTCATCTCCTGAAACTCGGCGCTGTCATACTGGAAATAGTAATCCGGCCGCGCATAGATCCCGATATCGAACGGCTCGGTATGGCTCACGATGGTCAGCCCGAAATCCTTGCCGTTGAACACCTGCTCCAGCCATTGCGCCCATTCGAGGTTGGAAATCTCCGCCTCGATCCCCACGGCCCTGAGTTGCGCCGCGATGATCTCGCCCCCGCGCCGCGCATAGGAGGGCGGCGGCAGCTTCAGCGTGGTCTCGAACCCGTCTTCGTACCCCGCCTCGGCCAAGAGCGCCTTGGCCTTCTCCGGGTCGTACTCCGACATCCCCGTCAAATCGACATAATCCGGGTTATGCGGCGCGAAATGCGTGCCAATCGGCGTGCCAAGCCCGAACATCGCCCCGTCGATGATCGCCTGCCGGTCGATCGCATAAGCCAGCGCCTCGCGCACCTTCACGTCGTCGAAGGGCTTCATCTTGTTGTTGGTCGACAGGATCGTCTCGCCCTCGGTCGAGCCCACCAGCACCTGAAACCGCTGATCCGCCTCGAATTGCGGCAGGTTCTCGGGCGCCGGGAACCCCGGAAACGCATGCACATCCTCGGCCATCACCGCGGCAAAGGCCGCCGTCGGGTCGGAAATGAACTTGAACGTCACCCGGTCCAGCTTCGCGGGCTCGCCCCAGTACTCGGGGTTCTTCACCAGCGTGATCCGGTCGCCCTGCACCCAGTCGTCGAAGACAAAGGCGCCGGTGCCCACCGGCTCCTGCGCGATCTCGGTGATGCTCTCGGGCGCCACGATCACCGCGTCGCCCCATGCCATGTTGAACAGGAAGCTCCCGTCCGGCGCCTTGAGCGTGACCTTCACCGTCAGGTCGTCCACCGCCTCGACGCTCTCGATCCCCTCGAACAACGCCTTCTGCGCGTTCTGGCTGTCCTCGTCCCGCGCCCGGTCAAGGCTGAACTTCACATCACCGGCATCGAGGACCGAGCCGTCATGAAACGTCACCCCCTCGTGCAAATGAAAGGTATAGGTCAGCCCGTCCTCGGAAATCTCCCAGCTCTCCGCCAGCCCCGGATTGACCGCCCCATCCGGGCCAAACCGCGTCAACCCCTCGAAAACATTGGCATACAGCACCTGGTCGATAGCCCCGGCCGCGGCGCTTGTCGGGTCCAGATGCGGCGGCTCGAGGTTCAGCCCGACGACGATGTCGCTCTTCGCCTGCGCGGTCCCCGCCGCCATCACCATCGCGCCGGCCAGCGCAGCCATACGGAACGTCTTCATCCTACCCGGTCTCCTATACCCTCGTGGAATCCCACCCTGTGGACGAAGTCTCACCGGAAACCGCCCCGCAATCAACCTCAAGCCGCACGCGAGGCGGTGGATTCCCCGCGGCACAGGGGCTAGAACCCGCCCCGACACATGCAAAAGACCCGAAAGCCCAGCCGATGACCCCGCCCCCCATCCTCCGCCGCCTCGCCGATCTGCGCGGCAAGACCCGCACCTGGCACGACGCGCACGAGACCATCGGCGTCGTCCCCACCATGGGCGCGCTGCATGACGGGCACCTGTCGCTGGTGCAGGCAGCCAAGGACCGCTGCGACCGGGTGATCGTCACCATCTTCGTGAACCCCAAGCAGTTCAACAACCCCGACGACCTCGCCAACTACCCCCGCACCGAGGAGGAAGACGCCCGCAAACTCGCCCGCTTCGACGTCGACGCGCTCTACGTCCCCGACCCCGACCAGATCTACCCCGACGGCTTCGCCACCACCGTTTCGGTCACGGGCCTCACCGACGTGATGGACGGTGTCCTGCGCCCCTGCCATTTCGACGGCGTCGCCACCGTCTGCACCAAGCTCTTTACCCAGACCACGGCGACCGACGCCTTCTTCGGCGAAAAGGACTTCCAGCAATTACAGGTCGTCACCCGCCTCGCCCGCGACCTCGACCTCCAGATCACCATTCACGGCTGCCCCACCATCCGCGACATCGACGGGCTGGCGCTGTCGTCGCGCAACCTGCTCCTGTCGGACCGCGTTCGCACCCTCGCGCCGCGCCTCTTCGAGGAGATGGAAGCGGTCGCCGCCGGCCTCCACTCCGGCCAGCCCTTCGGCGAGTTGCAACGCACCGCCATCGACCGTCTCGAGAAAACCGGCTTCACCAAGGTCGAATATCTCGATCTGCGCGCCGCCGACGATCTCCATCTGCTCGACGCGCCGACGCGCCCCGCCCGCCTCTTCGCCGCCGCCTGGCTCGCGGGCGTCCGCCTCATCGACAACATCGCGGTCTAGACACAGCCAGACTTTCATCTTTCTCCAAATACTCAAATCCCCCGCTCACCTCAGGCGGTGTCATTCGAGTATTTTTGGAAAGATGAAACTCAGGCCCCGCCCAGCAGATCGTTCAGCGCCAGCGCCATCACCTGCGCCGATTGCACCATGTCCTCGATCCCCACATATTCATCCGGCTTGTGCGCCAGATCTAGGATGCCGGGCCCGTAGGCGATACAGTTCTTCAACCGCCCGATCCGGTCGATATGCTTCTGGTCATAGGTGCCGGGGCTGACCACGTAAGTCGCCTCCCGCCCGAACACCTCATTCACGGCCCCCGCGACCGAGGTCACCACCGGCGCCTCGCGCTCGGTCATCGTCGGCAGCACCCGGAACAGCTCGGTGATCTCGTAATCGAACCCCGGCCGCCCGTCGCGCACCCGTTCCAGCACGGCGCGGATCTCGGCCTGCACCTCCTCGATATCCTCCTCGATCAGGAATCGCCGGTCGATCACCATGCGGCAGCGGTCGGGCACGCAGGGGCTTGGCAGGCCGGAGTAATCCTCTTCCTGCTCCTTCTCCCCGCCATGGATCGAGTTGATGTTGAGCGTCGACTGCTTTGCCCCCTCGGGCACCACCGGCATCTCCGTCCGCTTTTCGGCCAGCGCCGGGAACAGGCTCGTCTCCATCTCCTGCAACACCGCCCCCATATGCCGCACCGCGCAATCGCCGAGGAAAGGCATCGAGCCATGGGCGATCTCGCCCTTGGTCTCCACCTCCGCCCACCAGACGCCGCGATGGCCCAGACAGATGCGATCCTTGTTCAAAGGCTCCGGGATGATCACGTGCTGCACCCGCTCGGGGCTGAAATACCCCTTCTCGGCAAGGTAGGCGACGCCGCCGAACCCGCCCGATTCCTCGTCCGCCGTGCCGGAGATTTCGATGGCGCCCGCGTAATCGGGGCACAGATCGATGAACACCTCCGCCGCGATGATACTCGCCGCCAGCCCCCCCTTCATGTCACAGGCGCCCCGGCCATACACCTTGCCATCCTTCACCTCGCCGCCGAACGGGTCGACCGTCCAGCCATGGCCGGTCTCGACCACGTCGATATGCGAGTTGAAATGCACGCATTGCCCCGGTGCTTTCCCCTCCCGCCGCGCCACGATGTTCCAGCGCGGGTAGCGGTCGCTGTCGCCCCGCGCGCCCTCGGCCCGGATCAGCTCGGTATGAAACCCCGACCGCAGCAGCCGCCGGTCGAGGTAATCGCAGATCGTCCGGTACTCCCGCCCCGGCGGGTTGAGCGTGGGAATGCGGATCAGATCCTGCGTCAGCGCGACCAGATCCTCCTGCCGCGCCGCGATCTCTTCCTTCAACCTGTCCGCGATACTCATGCCATGCTCCCTGCCTTTGCGGCGAAGCGTAGCACCGGTTTGAGGGGAGGAGAACCGCCCGGAATCGAGCCGCGCTTTAGCGCGGCGCCGGGCGAGCGGTCGCCATTGTTGCGCCATTGGTCCGAGCGACAATGGCGACACCGCCCCCCGAGGGCGGGCGCTTTTGCAGCGTGACCATGTCGAACAACAGTCAGAGGCACGCGGCACCATAAAGCAACCATCACAGCCGTAGCAGCGCCCACCCGCGGTCGGCCGCCCGCCCGGCGGTCACAACCTCAGGCCGCCCCCGCCACCGCCTCCCGCAGCGCCTTCATATTCGCCCCATACACCTCCGGCGTATCGACAGACCCGCCCTTGAACACCGCCGACCCGGCCACAAGCACATCCGCCCCGGCCGCCACAACCGCCGGCGCCGTCTCGGGCGTCACGCCACCATCGATCTGGATATGCACCGGCCGATCACCGATCATCTCGCGCAAACGCCGCGTCTTCTCCACCCCGCTCTGAATGAATTTCTGCCCGCCGAACCCGGGGTTCACCGTCATCAAGAGCACCATGTCCACGTCATCCAGCAGATACGCGATGCTCTCCAGCGGCGTCGCCGGGTTCAGCGACACCCCCGCCATCTTCCCCGTCGCCCGGATCGCCTGCATCGTCCGGTGGATATGCGGCTCCGCCTCCACATGGGCGGTGATCATGTCGGCCCCCGCCTCGGCATAAGCCGCAATCGACGCATCCACCGGCGAGATCATCAGATGCACGTCCATGAACGTCTTCACATGCGGCCGGAACGCCTTCACCGCCTGCGGCCCGAAGGTCAGGTTCGGCACGAAATGGTTGTCCATCACGTCCACATGCACCCAGTCGGCCCCCTGATCCTCGATGGCCCGGATCTCGGCCCCGAAATTGGCGAAATCGGCCGACAGGATGGAGGGGGCGATCTTGATCGAACGGTCGAACGGCATGGGGTCTCTCCTGCATGGGATGCTCAGGCCCCCGGTTAGGCCCGCCGCGCCGCGCGGTCAAGGCTGCCGGCATCGCATTGAATGCCCCGGAGCTTTGTGCCACCGTCCCCCGCAACAGGAACAAGACCGCGAAAGGCACGGCCCCGATGCAAGGCATGATGATGCACCGAGACCTGAGGATCATCGACATCCTCACCTACGCCGCCGAGGCATTTCCAGATCAGGGCATCATCTCCGCCCGAGACGAGGGCGACACCAACCGCCTCTCCTACCCCGAGGTACTGGGCCGCGTCTCGCAACTGGCCCACGGGCTGAAGTCGATCGGCGTCAAGGAAGGCGACCGTGTCGCCACGCTGGCCTGGAACGGCCACCGCCATTTCGAGCTCTACTACGGCGTCTCCGGCATCGGCGCGATCTGCCACACGCTCAACCCCCGCCTTCCGGCCGAGCAGATGAGCTATATCCTCAACCACGCGCAAGACAGCGTGCTCTTCGTCGATCTCAGCCTTGTCGGCCTTGTCGAAGCGCTCAAGGGCGACGTGCCCGACGGCCTGAAGATCGTGGTCATGACCGACCGCGCCCACATGCCCGACACCACCCTCGACGTGCTCTGCTACGAGGAGCTGCTCGACGGCCAGCCCACCACGATGGACTGGCCCGAATTCCCCGAAACCACCGCCGCGGGCCTCTGCTACACCTCCGGCACCACCGGCAACCCCAAGGGCGCGCTCTATTCCCACCGCTCCACCGTGCTGCACGCGCTCTACGTGGTCGCCGGCCACCCGCAAAGCCTCGCCTTCGGGCGCCGCGCCCTGCCGGTCGTGCCGCTCTTCCACGTCAACGCATGGGGCCTGCCCTACACCGCGCCGCTGGCCGGCATGACCATGGTCATGCCCGGCCGCTTCCTCGACGGCGCCAGCCTCTATGACCTGATGGAGGCCGAAGACGTCTTCTGCGCCTGGGGCGTGCCCACCGTCTGGGCCGGGCTTCAGGCCGAGATCGAGAAGCGCGGCAACACCCCGCCCAAGGGCTTCGAGAACCTCCTCGTCGGCGGCTCCGCCGCGCCCCGCGCCATGATCGCCGCCTTCGAGGCCATGGGCGTCGACGTGTACCAAGCCTGGGGCATGACCGAGATGAGCCCCATCGGCACCCGCGGCCTGCTGCCCGGATGGCTCAATTCCGCCCCCAAGGACGAACAGATCGACGCCAAGACAGGCGCCGGCCGCCGCCTCTTCGGGGTCGAGTTCAAGATCGTCGACGATGACGGCAACCGCCTGCCCCATAACGGCGAAACCACGGGCGAGCTCTACGTGCGCGGCAACACCGTGATCCGCGCCTATTACGAGAACGAGGAGGCCACCAAAGCCGCCTTCGACGCCGAGGGCTGGTTCGGCACCGGCGATGTCTGCACCGTGGGCGAGGATGGCCGCCTGATCATCCGCGACCGCGCCAAGGATCTCGTCAAATCCGGCGGCGAGTGGATCAGCTCCATCGACCTCGAGAACCACGCCACCGCCCATCCCGACATTGCCTCCTGCGCGGTCATTTCCGTGCCCCACCCGAAATGGGATGAGCGCCCCGTGCTGGTCGTCGTTCCCGCCGGCGACAAGCGCCTCACCCTCGACGAGCTGCACGACTTCATGTCCGACCACTTCGCCAAGTGGCAGCTCCCCGACGATATCGTCTTCGTCGAGGACCTGCCGCTCACGGCCACCGGCAAGGTCTCCAAGCTCACCCTGCGCGAGCGCTTCGGCGATTACGTCCTGCCCGAATTCCGCGAGGGCGGCGCATGAGCGGCCTCGCACTCGACACCGCCGCGGTCGAAAGCTGGGCCAAGGCCAACATCCCCGGCTTCACCGGCCCCGTCACCGCAACCAAGTTCTCCGGCGGCCAGTCGAACCCCACCTACCGGCTCGACACGCCCACCGGCGCCTACGTGCTTCGGCGCAAGCCCCCCGGCGTGCTGCTCAAATCCGCCCATGCCGTCGACCGCGAATACCGCGTGCAATCGGCGCTGCAGGACACCGACGTGCCGGTCGCCAAGATGCACGCGCTCTGCGAAGACGATGACGTGATCGGCTCGGCCTTCTACATCATGGACCTCGTCCATGGCCGCACCTTCGATCAGCCCAGCCTGCCCGACCAGACGCCGGCCGAGCGCTCCGCCATCATCGACGAGATGAACCGCGTCCTCGCCGCCATCCACTCGGTCGATCTGGATGCAGTGGGCCTCGCCGATTACGGCCCTCCCGGCCATTACTGCCAGCGCCAGACCGACCGCTGGACCAAGCAATACCACGCCACCCAGACGGACGACCTCCCCGACATGGAGGCGCTGATCACATGGCTTCAGGCCAACATGCCCGCCGACGACGGCCAGCGCACGCTGGTCCATGGCGACTACCGGCTCGACAACCTGCTCTACGCCCCCGACAGCGCGCAAGTGCTGGCGGTGCTCGACTGGGAACTTTCCACCACCGGCCACCCCTATGCCGACCTCGCCGCCGTGATCATGCAATGGTCCATGCCCGCCACCACCGAAGGCCGCGGCCTCGCCGGCATCGACCGCGAGGCGAAGGGCCTCTGGTCCGACCAGCGCTTCATCGACACCTATTGCCAGCGCCGCGGCATCTCCGGCATCGGCGATTTCAACTTCTACCTCGCCTTCTGCTTCTTCCGCATGGCCGCGATCCTGCAAGGGGTCAAGAAACGCGCCCTCGACGGCAATGCATCAGACCCCGAACGCGGCCTGAAACTCGGCGAATACGTCCCCGAATTCGCCCGCTCGGGGCTGGAGGCGGCGCAGCGATGAGCGACCGCCTCGACCCCAACCTGATCGAGCCGCCCTACCCCCTGCAAACCCATCTCGGCATCGAGATGAGCGCATGGTCCGACGGCGCGGCCACGGTCGAACTGCCGTTGCAGCCCTTCCTCGGCAACCGGCAGGGCCTGCCCCATGGCGGCGTTCACGCCACGCTGCTCGACACGGCGATGGGCTATGCCGGCTGCTACACCGGCGACCCCGACCGCAAGCAGAACGCGCTCACCCTGTCGCTGACGGTGAATTACGTGGGACAGGCGCGCGGCACCCGCCTCATCGCCCACGGCCACAAGACCGGCGGCGGCGCCAAGACCTATTTCGCCGAGGGCCGCATCGTTGACGACATGGGCACCCTCGTCGCCACCGCCACCGGCGTCTTCCGCTACCGCTCGATGGGCTGACCCGTCCCGGCCCCCGAGCCGGGACCTCGCTTGTGGTGGGTTGGCACCCACCCTACGAGGCGACAGTCGCCCGGCGGGTCGACGTAGGGTGGGTGAAACCCACCACCCCGCCCCGACAAAAAAACCGACGCAATACCGACAAAATACCGACGTTATACCGACATCGCAAAACGCCGCCCCAAACGCCGCTAATGCAACACCCGCAACAGGAACAACGTGATCCCCGGAAACGCCACCAATATCACCACCCGCACGATATCGGACGCCACGAAGGGCATCACCGCCTTGTAGGTGTCGATCATCCGCGTCTTCGGATCCATCGAGTTGATCACGAACAGGTTCATCCCCACCGGCGGCGTGATCAGCCCGACCTCCACCACGATCAGCACGAGGATGCCGAACCAGATCGCCACCTCCTCGGCCTCGATCCGGTTGGCCATGACCGGCGTCACGTTGATCCCGATCGCCTGCATCTGCTCCCGCGTCAGCTCCGCCCCCCCGGCAATCGCCGCGCGTATCCCCTCCAGCATCTCCGGCGCCACGTCCGGCACCCCCGCCGCCAGCGCCTCCCTTGCCGCATCCGCCTGCATCGCGGCCAAGGAAACAAAGCCGAAATCAAGCTCCGAGATGATCGGGAAGAAGATCGGAATCGTCAGCAGGATCATCGACAGGCTGTCCATCAGACAGCCGAAAACAAGATACAGCAGCAGGATACAGGCCAGCACCATCCAAGGGCTCATCCCCTGCTCCACCACCCATTGCGACAGCTCCTGCGGCACCTGCGTCAGCGCCAGAAACCCGTTATAGAACGCCGCCCCCAGCACGATGAAGAAGATCATCGCCGTGTTCCGCGCCGTCGCATAAAAGCTCTGCACCAGCGTCCGCCGCGTCAGCCCCCGGTTCAGCAGCGCGATCAGCCCGGTGCCCGCCGCGCCCACCGCCGCGCCCTCCGTGGGCGTGAACCAGCCAAGGTAAATGCCGCCCACCACCAACAGGAAGACCAGCAGCACCGGCCACACATCCATCAGCGCCCGGAACCGCTCGTGCATCGGGATCGGCGCCCGCAGCCCGGCGGACGACGGATTAACCCTTACGTAAATCGCGATGGTCATCATGTAGCCGATCGCGGCCAGAATGCCCGGAATGAACGCCGACAGAAACAGTTTCGCAATATTCTGCTCTGTCAGAATGGCGTAAATGACCAAGATCACCGAGGGCGGAATGAGAATGCCCAGCGTGCCGCCCGCGGCCAGCGTTGCCGTGGAAAACCCGCCCGAATAGCCGTAGCGCCGCAGCTCCGGCAGCGCGACCTGGCTCATCGTGGCGGCGGTCGCCAGCGACGAGCCGCAGATCGCCCCGAACCCCGCACAGGCGCCCACCGAGGCCATCGCCACCCCGCCCTTGCGGTGGCCCAGAAACGCCTCCGCCGCCTTGAACAGCGCCGCCGACATGCCCCCCAGCGTCGCGAAATGCCCCATCAGAAGGAACATCGGCACGATCGACAGCGAGTAGCTGGAAAAGGTCGAAAACGTCTCGTGCTTGAGCCGCGACAGCGCCACGCTCATCCCGTCCGTGACGAAATAGAGGCCCCCCAGCGCCACCAGGAACATCGCAAGGCCAATCGGCACCCGCAGGAAAATCAGCCCCATCAACACGGGAAACGAGGCCAGTCCGATCTCGAGGCTCGTCACGCATCCGCCCCTTCATTGCCCTGCAAAATCACCCGGCCGGTCACGACCTCGCCCAGCCTTGCCAGCGCCACGAACACCCCCACCAGCGCCGCCACCCCGGCGGCGAAGAGGCTCGCGGCATAGGCCCACCAGACCGGGAATTGCAGCATGAATGTCGTCTCGTTATACCGCACCTTTTCCAGCATCCCCTGGTACAATTGCCACGCGATCAGGATCAGCACCGCGGCAAAGACCCAGTCGATGACCAGCTGAATCCCGCGGTTCACCGCGTCCGGCAGCTTCGAGGTGAAGATATCCACGCTCGCATGGCCCCCGGTGATCTGGCACAGCGGCAGGAAGGCGAAGATCGCGAACGCCACCCCGGCCTCGACCAGCTCGAAATCCCCCAGCAGCGGGCCAACCCCCGCCGCGATCAGCCGGTCGGCCAGATCGGGAAACAGGCTTTCGGCCAGCCCGCCATGCAAAAACCCGTTCAGCATCCGGCCCGCCACCGAAAAGCAGGTGACGAAGATCACCAGCGTCAGGACCGCCCCGCCAAGGACGGCCATGAAACGGGCCAAAGCCAAGAACAGTCTGTGCATGTCGAACCCTGCCCCGGAAATACGTCCGGCGCCGGGGGTCTCCCGGCGCCGGCCCTCGTCCGCATCAATCGGCGGTGTTTTCCTCGATCAGCGACCGCGCCTGATCGACCAGCGCCTGACCGTCAAAGCCCTTCTCGTCCATCTCGGCGATCCACTTGGCCTCGGCGCCGCTGGCGGCCTCTTTCCACTCGGCCACCTGCTCGGGGCTCAGGTCGATGATGTTGTTGCCCATGTCTTCGGCCAGTTGCCGCGACGGCCCGTCGGCCCCGGCCTGCAACCCGCCGGCCATGGCCGAGAAATCCTCGCCCGAATGCTCGTCGATGATCGCCTTCAGATCGTCGGGCAGGCTTTCATACTTGTCCTTGTTCATCGCAAAGACGAAGGCCGTGGTATAAAGCGCCTCGCCCCCGAACACGGTGTGGTTCTGCACCAGCTCCGGCACTTTCAGCGCGGCGGTCACCTCCCACGGGATCACGCAGGCGTCGATCACACCCTTCGACAGCGCCTCGGGGATCGCCGGAACCGGCAGGCCCACGGCGGTGGCGCCCAGATCGGTCAGCATGCCGGTGATCACACGCGTCGGCCCGCGCACCTTCAGGCCGTTGAGATCGGCGATCTCGTTGACCGGCGAGCTGGAATGGATCACGCCGGGCCCGTGAACCCAGACCCCCAACACCTTGATATCGCTGAAATCACTGTCCATCATGTTGGCTTCGGCATATTGCCAGTAGGCGCGCGAGGTATCCTCGGCATTGGTCATCATGAAGGGCAGTTCGAACACCTCTGCCTGCGGGAAGCGGCCCGGCGTGTAACCCGCCACCGTCCAGATGATGTCGGCCACCCCGTCGGTGACCTGGCTGGCCAGTTCGGGCGGCTTGCCGCCAAGCTGCATCGCCGGGTAATGGTCGATCTGGATGCGCCCGTCCGAGGCCTCCATGATCCGGTCGGCCCATGGCTGCAGGATCAGCTTGGGCACGTTCGCCTGCGGCGGCAGGAACTGGTGCATCTTCAGCGTCACCTCCTGCGCCATTGCCGCGCCGCCGATTCCGGCCGCCACGACGCTGGCCAGCGCGGTGCGCATGGCTTTCGTCACAAATGTCATTCTCGGGTCTCCTCCCTTGAGATCGCTCTTCCCGGCGCGTCCTGCGCGGGCCGTCCTTCATAAGCCGAAGCCGCCCCGCCCGTTCACCGGATCTTGGGCCGCTCCGATGTTCGCATTGAAATGATGCGTTTTGCAACTGTCATCAGGGAAAATGTTTCAGAAATGTGGTGTTGCAATGTTTTTTGAAACGTGTCGGTTGAGGGGCTCTCCCATAGGGTGACTCCGCCGCGCCCCGGCCCCCGGCCCGGTCGGTGGCGGCGAGGCGGATCAAGGGGCGCCGGCCCCGCATTGGCGCCCTTTTCAGAAAGACCGTTCAACGCGGACCACGACGATCGCGTCCGGTTTTTTCTCAGCCCCGAGAAGCTCCTCCGGCAGAGTCCGCAGTTTCGAGTTCCAGTGCCCGACATAACGAACCTCCCGGAAGGTCGCGTCGAAGAAGGCGCGTATGGCGTGAGTGTAGGAATCGCCAACGATCCACACGGTTTTCTCCGACAACGGAGAGGCGTTCGACACGATCTCGGCACGGCCAAAGGACGATGTGGGCTGCTCCGGCAGCGGGGTGACGTTCAATTCCGGTTCGCCGGCCCATTCGACCTGCCAGTTGTCGCCTGTCGCGACCGGGAAATCGTCAAGCTGGGACATCGTGATCAAATCACCCGCATACGGCGCCCCGGCCTCGAACGACACCCGCGGAACCGGCCAGCCCATGCGCTCCGCCAGAACCGAGAAGGCAAGAAACGCCCCCTTGTCGTTCCAGTGCGTATCCGTCCTGTAATACAACAGGCCGGCCTCCTCCTTCGCCTGCAACAGATCCTCGAGCGGGTCAACCACGACCAGATTCGCAACCGCTTTCAACGGCTCGGTGAAATATGACACGTAGCGCGTTTCCGAAGGCTCGACACCCTCGGGCAGGAACTCGGGGTAAATGGTCGATTTGTTGGGCCCGACGAGCAAGGCAACCGGCGTGTCCGTCCTTGCGGCCGCCCCGGCCAGGTTCGCGAAAAGCTGTAATTTCTCGTCAACGTCCTCCGGCTCGGGCGGGGAGGCGAGTTTCAGCTTCGCAACCGTGTTGTCGATACTGTTCCCCAAAAAGAGCCAGCCCTCCTGACCCTCGTACCATCTGGAGGACGGCCCGATGATGTGTTCAGCCCCGGGACGTTTGATCACAAGGTCGTCGAGCGTACGCGTCCCGGCATAATCGGTCCGGCTTATCACGAGCCCGGCGAGCCCCACGCAAACCATCGCGCCGGCCAGACCGGTGATCTTCAGGCGGACGTTCCCACGACCAAATCTCAAAGGCCGTTCGACGAACCTGACCGTCAGCCACGAAAGGCCAATCGCCAGAACGACCGCAGCAATCCTTGCATCCCTGTGCGGGGTCTCGCCGCTCTCCACGATCCGGAGGAAAGACAGGATGGGCCAGTGCCACAGGTAAAGCGGATAGCTGATCAACCCGAACCAGACGGCCACCGGGTTCATCATGAATATCCTGTTGGACCACGCAGCCGATCCGGCGGCGATGATCAGAATGGCACCGCAGACCGGAACCAGCGCCCAGGCCGACGGGAACGGCACGTCCGAGGTGATCCCCACGAAACCGTAAATCAGCAGGCAAAGCCCCCCGAGGCCCATGGCATGGTCGACAAGGGCCGTCTGTCCCGCGGGCCCGCCCAAGGGGATCATGCGCCCGATAAAGGCATGAATCCTCGCCTTGGCGCGATCCAGCGCATCCCGCTTGTACAGCATCAGCCATGCCAGCGCGCTGCCGCTCAACAATTCCCAGAACCGGCCGTAGGGCCAGAAGAAGACCCCTGTCGGGTTCGTCGCCACGTATCGCAGGTTGAAATAGAACGACGCGACCGCCACCAACAGAGTGATCCCCAGCAGGTTAATGCGCTGTCGCCACGCCAGCCACAGAACCAGCGGCCAGACGATGTAAAACTGCTCTTCGACCGCGAGGCTCCACAGATGCAGCATGGGCTTGGTGTCTGCCGCAGCGTCGAAATACCCGCTTTCGCCCACCAGTATGAAATTGACGATGAAGGCGGCGCCGCTCGCCACGTGTTTGCCAAGTTGCTGGAACTCTTCTTCCAAAAGGGCGAACCAGCCGAAAACGACAGAGACGGCCATCACCAGAACGAGCGCCGGAAAAATCCGCCGGATGCGACGGCCAAAGAAGTTGGCGAAAGAAAACCTGCCGTCGTCGAGGCTGGCGAAAATATGCGACGTGATCAGGTAACCGCTGATAACGAAAAAGACATCGACACCGATGAAGCCCCCCGTCAAACCGGCTGGAAAGGCATGGTACAAGACAACCGAAAGCACGGCAAAGGCTCTCAGCCCGTCTATTTCAGCCCTGTAATCCGTGGTTCTCGGGGCTGCCGAGGACAAGTTATGCGCTCGTCTGCCGCGCCAGTCCTTAGACCGAACCTGCCCGTTTTCACCATCAACCGAGCCGTCGCTTTCAACCATGTGCTGCATCTGATGATGTTCGTTTTTTGCCCTGAACCGTCCTTGGCGGCAAATCTTGTCAGAGGCCTCAGCGAAACATTGAGGATTCTTCTGGTTGTCTTAGCCTGCTATGGTTGGCCATGAGACAGAGCTTCACAACCCAGCCCGCCCTTTTCGCTCCGCATGAGCTGTTCGAGCATCCCGCGCT
>Ga0310345_10000702_pt1 | contig 44765 bp, 46 predicted proteins | sample HC15DNA20500_MG_FD_204667 | JGI IMG/M metagenome (GOLD analysis project Ga0310345, IMG submission 204667) | Marine microbial communities from station ALOHA, North Pacific Subtropical Gyre - HC15-DNA-20-500_MG | ecosystem: Environmental > Aquatic > Marine > Oceanic | place: Pacific Ocean: North... | reverse complement strand
GGAGTCGGCTCCGACGGCTCGGGGTCCACGGGCTCGGGGTCGACCGGGGTCGGCTCCGTCGGCTCGGAGTCGACGGGCGGGGGATCGGTCGGGGTCGGGCTCGTCGGCTCGGGGTCGACCGGCTCGGGATCGGCCGGGGGCGGGGCGGTCGGCGCGGGGTTCGGGGCGGCGACGGGAGGATTGGCGCCCGACCGGGGGGCGGTCGGCGTCAGCGGGGACGGCGGCGGGGCGGAGGGCGCGGCGGCCGTCGTCTCGGCGGACGCGGGAAAGGCCGAAACCGGCGCGGGGGCGCCGAGGTTCAGCGGGGCGCGCGTCGCGGGCGGATGCGCGGGGGCGAGGGCCTCGGGGCCGGCGGGGGGCGGGGGAGAGGCGCCGGGGGCGGGCGCGGCGGCGGAGGGCGCGGGCTCCGCGAGGCCCGGCAGGCCTTCGCCGCGCATCGGCGACTGCGCCTCCGGCAGAGCGGGGGCCGGGTCGCGCGCCCGAAGACCCTCCAGCGCGGCGAGGCCCGAGGCGCCGCCGGCGGCGGCCTGGGCGTCGTCGCCCTCGAAGGGCTGCAGATCGCGCAGCGGGGCGGCGCGCTCGCGCGCCTCGGCCCGCGCGGCGGCGCTCTCGGCCGAGGGCGACGCCTGCGGCCGCTCGGCCCCGCGGGCCCCGAAGAGAATCCTGCGAATCGAGTCCATCTCGCTCCCCACCCATCCGCGGGCAGTAGGCGCGAGAGCCGCCAAGATCGCCTTAACGCCCCGCCGCGGCGGAGCTCTCGATCAGCCGAGCTTCGAGGAGATCACCCCGGTGTTGATCCCGCCCATGCGCAGCTCGCCGAACAGGCGCTGGTATTCCATCTTCGGGCACAGGTTCTGCACCACCTCGACGCCCCTGGCGCGGGCGCGGGCGGCGGCGGGCTCGTTCACCACGCCGATCTGCAGCCAGATCACCTTCAGCCCGCGGTCGAGCAGGACCTCCAGCGCCTCGTCCACCACCTCGCCGGCCTGGTCGGAGCGGCGGAACACGTCGACCATGTCGATCGGCCCGAGCTCGGCGGGGATGTCGGCGAGCGAGGCGCGCACCTCCTGCCCCCACAGCCGCTGCCCGGCGGCGACCGGATTGACGGGAATCACCCGGTAGCCCTTCAGCGCCAGATAGCGCCCGACGTAGTTCGAGGGCCGCACGGGGTTGGTCGAGACCCCCACCATGGCCACCGTCTTTACGCCGCGCAGGATGCGGCGCAGCCCCTCGGGCGAGGGATTGGAGGCGGGGTCGAAGTCGCTCTGGCTCTCGGTCATGGGCGCAACTTAAGCGGCGCGCCGGGCGCGGGAAAGCGTCCCCGGCGCCGGGCGCGAAAAAAAGCGCCCGCACAAGGCGGGCGCTGAAGTCGGAACGAGGGACAGTGAGTGGATGACGCGGGCGGACCCGACATCATCGCCTCATGGGAAGTATATGGAGCCGCGACGGGAGCTTGGAAACCCCCTCGCGAAAGTTTGCGGGATGTTTCAGAGCGCCGTCGCGCCGCCGTCACGCCCCGCCCCCTGCGGCGAGGCGCTCAGGCCCCGCCCCGCGGCCGGGTGGCGGCATAGAGCGACACCGCCGCCGCATTGGAGACGTTGAGCGAGGCGAAATCCGCCGCCGAGGGGATCCGCACCAGCGCGTCGCAGGTCTCGCGGGTCTTGGGGCGCAGGCCCGGCCCCTCGGCGCCCAGCGCCAGGGCGACGGGGCCGGGGCGGGCGGCCAGCGCCTCGTCCAGCGTCGCCTCCCCCTCGCCGTCGAGGCCGAGGATCGCGTAGCCCAGCTCGCGCAGCGTCTCCATCGCCGCCGAGAGGTTCTTCACCCGCAGGTAGGGCTGGCGCTCCAGCGCGCCCGAGGCGGTCTTGGCCAGCGCCCCGGTCTCGGGCGCGGCATGGCGGGCGGGGGCGACGACGGCGCGGGCCCCGAAGACCTCGGCCGAGCGCAGCACCGCGCCGACGTTGTGCGGATCGGTGACCCGGTCGAGCAGCACCACCACCTCGCGCCCGGTGCGCGGGGCGCAGACCTCCTCCAGCGCGCCCCAGTCGAGGGGCAGCACCTCCATCGCCGCGCCCTGGTGGACCGACTGGGGGTCGAGGGGGGCGTGGAAGCGGCGGGGGTCGGCGGGCTCGGGCGTCAGGCCGGCGGCCTCGATCACGTCCTCGCCCAGCCGCACGGCGGCGTTGGGGGTCAGGATCAGGCGGGTCTTCCTGCGCCGGGGATTGGCCAGCGCGTCGCGCACCGCGTGCAGGCCGAACAGCCACAGCGCCCCGTCGCCCCCCGGCCCCTGCCGCCAGGGCGCGGGCCGCGGCGCGCCGGGGCCTCCGCGCGGGGGACCTTTCGCGCCGCCCTTGGCGCCGGGGCGCGGCCCCTTTGCCGGGCGCGCGCCGCCCCGCTCGGCGCGGTCGCTCGTCCTGGCCCTGGGTTTGCTGCGATCGCCGTCCTCGGCCATGACGTTGCTCCTTCGCGCGGGAAAAGGCGCGGGGACCGCTTGACCTCCCGCACGGAGCCCCTTACACCCCGCGTCGCGCCCTGTGGAGGGGTGGCAGAGCGGTCAAATGCAACGGACTGTAAATCCGTCGGGGAAACCCTACGCTGGTTCGAATCCAGCCCCCTCCACCACGCAGCCCTTCTCAAAACCGCTGATCCTGCGTCGACCTGGAAGTCTCCGAAATTTCCGAGGGTTAGCCGCGCGTCGCGCCACCAAGACCTCACGAGAGCACCGGAACCGGAGCAAAAACGCCCCTCGAAGGGGCGTTTGCTCTGCGGCCGAGTTTCAGGTGAGGTCTTGAGGCAGGCGCCGCGCCGCGCGCCCGGTCAGGTCCGGCGCGGCTCGAAGCCCAGGACGCGGCATTGCTCGGTCCAATCGAGCGGGAGGTCCGGCAGCCGCCGCAGCGCCCCGGCGGTCAGATCGTCCGGCTGCCCGCCGTTAAGGATCGCCTGCGCGATGTCCGGCGCCAGGAACGCCAGCGGCAGGATGCGGCTGACCGCTCCCTTCCGCCCGCCCTCCCGCCGCTCGATCTCGCCGACCGATGGGGTCGCGCCCGAGAGCAGCTCGCCCGCCCAGCGCCGCGCATCGGCGACCATCGCGATCAGTTCCGCATCCGGCTTCCGCTCGCGCCGGTCGAGCCCGATCACGATGGGCTTCGCCCGACCGGCCTGGCGGGTCTGCAGCGGCGCCTCGATGCGAACCGATTCGCCAGGCGCGTCGCGATCGGGATCGCTGACGAGGACGCCGGAACTGAGCATGATCGCGATCGTCTCTCGGCCCAGATCGATCCGCTCGACCAGGTCGACCAGCGGCGCGATGCGGTCCTCCGCGTCGGAGGCGAGGACCGTCGCACGCTTCAGCGCTTCGGCGATGCCTGTCGGCGGCACGCCAGCTCGATGCAGATCCGCGGCAAGATGATCCGCGTCACCGAGATAGACCTTGAGGGTGCGCAAGACGAAGCCCTCCAACTCCACGGCCGGCATCCGCATCGCCGGCCCGTCCCCATCCGACCGGGAGGCATAGTACCAGTAGCGCCTGCGCACGACGCCCTGCCCTGCCTTCACCGACCGCGATGCATGCGTCGGCTTCATCGCGCGTCCCTGCGCATCGAACAGCAACCCGTCGAGCGGCCGCGCCGAGCTGCGCGAGGCGCCGGATCGCTTGCCGCCGCCGTTGTCATCCAGCGCATCCTGCACCGCGTCCCAGGCGTCGCGATCCAGGATCGCCTCGTGCATCCCGGGATGCCTCTCGCCCTTGTGCCGCGTCTCGCCGATGTACATCGGGTTGCGCAGAAGCTCGTAGAGCGCCCCGCGCGAGATCGACTTGCCGCCAGAGCCGTTCGCCCGCCGCTTGCTCACCACGCCGGTCGCATCCAGCTCCGCCTTCAGCGCCCGGACGCAGCCGAGATCCAGATAGCGGCGGAAGATCCTCCGCACCGTCTCGGCTTCGGCCTCGTTCACCACCAGCGCCCGGTCCTTCACGTCGTAGCCCAGCGGCGGCAGACCGCCCATCCACATCCCCTTGCGCTTCGAGGCCGCGATCTTGTCCCGGATCCGCTCCGCCGTGACCTCCCGCTCGAACTGCGCGAAGGACAGCAGCACGTTCAGCGTCAGCCGCCCCATCGAGCTGGTGGTGTTGAACGCCTGGGTCACCGAGACGAAGGACACGCCGGCCGCGTCGAAGATCTCCACGATCTTGGCGAAGTCCGACAGCGCCCGGGTCAGCCGGTCCACCTTGTAGACCACCACCACGTCGATCCGCCCGGCGCGGACGTCGTCGAGCAGCCGCTGCAGCCCCGGCCGGTTCATGGTCCCGCCCGAGATCCCGCCGTCGTCGTAGCGCTCCGGCAGTTCCCGCCAACCCTCGTGCCGCTGGCTCAGCACATAGGCGGCGCAGGCCTCGCGCTGCGCCTCAAGCGAGCTAAAGTCCTGGTCCAGTCCCTCCTCGGAGGACTTGCGGGTGTAGATGGCGCAGCGCTTCAGGCTCATCGGCTGGCATCCTCGCGAAGACCGAAGAAGGCGGGCCCGTTGCGGCGCGTGCCGGTGATGGCGCGGGCCACCGCGGAAAGCGAAGCGTAGCGACGCCCCTTCCACTCCACTCCGTCCGCGGTCACCGCCACCTCGTGCGTCTCGCCGCGCCAGACCTTGATCAGCCGCGCGCCGGCAGGGGCGGCGGCCGGCGGCGCTCCGCGCCCCACCGCCTGCAGCGCCGCCTCGGCCGAGGCGCCGGTCGCCCGCGCCGTCTCGATCCGCCGCCAGGCGTTGGCCAGCCGGACGGGTTCGCCGCCCAGCGCCTCGGCCTGCGCGGCATGCGCCAGCGCCAGCCGCATCAGCCGGCCGCTGGCCGAGGTGGGCGCCGGCGCGCCCGTCCTCTCTTCCCACTCTCGACGCAGGGTGGCGGCGTCCAGCTCGCCCAGCTGCTCCAGCTCCGCGGCCAGGCGCAAGGCGGCCGAGCCGCCGCCTCGCTTCGTCACCCGCTCAGGCCGCATCGACCGCGGCCTCCGCCTGGCCGAGCCGGTAGACCGTCTTGCCGTCGGCGCCCTTTGCGCTCTCGACCGCCAGCCCCTTCTTGCGCAGCCCGGTCAGCGCCGCGCGCGTGGTGTGCACCTGCCAGCCGAGCGCCTTGGAGAGCGCGTCGATGCCCGCGCCCTCCGGCGCCGAGATCAGCTCGACCAGTCGCGCCTGCTTCGTACCCGGCCGAAAGAGCGGCTTCGCCAGAGAAGCCTCTTCCCAGCGCTCAGCTTCGTCCCCGGGCGCGGCCTCGGCCGTGGCCGGGGATGCATCGGCGTCCGTCGGCTCCCCCTCCGCCGGCTCGCCGTCGCTCGGCTCGGCTTCGCCGTCCGCTGCTGCGGCCGCCCCGAGGTCCGCAGGCGTCGCAGCCGCTGCCGCCAGTTCCGCGGCCTCGGCGTCCTCCGCAGCCCGCGCTGGCAGGCCGATCGCCTCCAGCCCGGCCGGCGCGATCCGCAGTCCGAAGCTCCAGCCATCCTCGGTCTCCCGCCAGGTCTCGGCATCGTGGCGGGCGGTCACTTCCTCGACGAGGCCCGCCGCCAGCATTCGGGCCAGCGCCCGCTCCAGCGTCTTCCCCTTCGCCCGCACGCTCTCGGGCGGCGGCAAAAGGATGAAGTCCGGCCGTGCGGCGGCGGTGGAGAGCAGCACCAGCTGCAGGTCGGTGAGCTTGATCTTGGTCATCGTCGCGGTCTCCAGGCGAGGCTCGCGCCCGATGCGCGACCTCCCACCGCGCAAGGCCCCGACGGAAGCGCCGAGGCGGTCACCGCAGGCCAGGCCCTGCGTCGCGACGTCGACACCACCGCTTCCCGTGCCCGGGAAGTCGAGCGAATTCGACCTGCGTCGGCGAGAAACCCGCTTCGGAGGCGGAACAGCCGGTCCTTGGAGCCAGAGGCCGGGAACTCCGGACCTGCGATCGGCCCCTCGCTATGATCAGGGCCCAGGGGAAGCGGCCATTCGCTGCGACCCACACCGACCAGCATCTTGGGCGGCAAACGGTCCTTCGCTGCGGATCCAAACGGAATGAGATTTTCTTGTGCGGGACCGAACGTTCGAGTCCTGCCCGCACCGCCGACGCATGACGCCTCCTCGAGCGCGGTAAGGGGGCTCCACGAAGTTAGGCGACGTCAGGCTAAGCGCGGCGCAGATCCGGTCGAGACCGTGACGGTACCAAAACAATACTAAAAACCCTGGACCATGATTGAATAGGCAGCACCGTCGCGCGGCGGATCATAAATTGATTATGAATTCGCGATATGATAGCAGAAAAATGGAGCCCGTCTGTGGGGACCGCGCGATGTGCTCGAGTGATTTATCTCTCCAGGGGGGGCCATATGGCCGGAACCAGGTACGACGTGCGCTATAGCGACCAGACTGAAATGGGGTCGCAGGTGCTCACATGGGCTTTTGCCCGCAAAGTTCAGAAAGCGCACGCCCCGGCCGGCGCCAAGGATGTTGATGGCGATGGGTGGGTGTGGATCAACCTGACCGACTCCACGCCCGCGGGAGGAACTGCCGAGTCCTTCGAGGAGGGCGAGGTGTTCACGGCCCGTTTCGGATTGTGGGATCCCGTCCGCGAGACGCTTCTCGACGCCAGCGCCACGAAGAACGACACGACGTTGGACGGGGCGCGCTTCGATTTCCGAATCTCCGGATTCGTCAACGACAGCGTCGGTTTTCTCGGACGCGAGGAGGCGGTGACCGACGCCGAGCAGGAGAGCGGCTTCCGCAATACGAGCCTCGGGTACCGAGTGCGGATCGGCGACTACGTGGTCACCAGCAGCTTCAACAACTACCATCGGGAGTTGGTCGTCCGCGAAGACGACGCCTCACACGACTACCTTGCCACCTGGGGGAGCGGCGGCCGGGGAAACTCGGGCGGACTGGCCCTCTCTGGTCAGCCGAACATCACGATCCTGACGGCGCGCGACGAGCGTTCGCCCTATGCCGACAAGACGCTCGACGGCTTCATCGACGTCAACGCCAACAAGACTCGGCAGATCCAGAAGATCACGATCGAGGCGATTGGCACCGTAACGCTTGATGACGACTCTCGAAGCGTCGTGGAGTCGACATCCGCTTTCAACTACCTGGATTTGCCGCCGGAACCTGCCGATGACGACGAAGATGACGGCGAGGACATCCCGGAGACGCGGCCCGTCCCCGGCACGACGGGCGACGACATCATCGATGGAACGCCGTCGGGGGAAAAGCTTCGGGGCCGCAAAGGCGATGATTTCCTGTCGGGGAAGGGCGGCGACGACCGCATCTTCGGCGGCGGCGGCGCAGACAGCCTCAATGGTGGACCGGGCGCCGACGTCGCCAGGGGCGGAGGCGGCGCCGACTGGTTGTTCGGCTTGGGCGGCGACGACCGCCTGACCGGAGGCCGCGGCAAGGACTACGCAGCCGGCGGAGGCGGCTCGGATCGCCTCGTCGGCGGCAAGGGTCATGACGAACTGTGGGGCGGAAACGGCCGCGACAAGCTCAAGGGAGGCGCGGGCACGGACGATCTCGCAGGCGGAGGCGGGCGCGACGACCTTGCCGGCGGCAAGGGTCGCGACGAACTGACGGGCGGGTCTGGCCGGGACAAACTCGTCGGCGGCCGCGGGGCGGACAAGTTCGTGTTCTTCGGGAAGGATGGCCGGGACGTGGTGAAGGATTTCGAGCGTGGTTCCGATCAGGTCGTGATCGTGGACGGCGCCGACCGCTTTCGCAACCTGGACCTCGACGACGCCAAGGGCGGGGCGATCGTTGCCTTCGCTCAGACGAGGATCGTGCTCAAGGGCATCGACGCGGACGATCTGTCCCCGTCCGACTTCCTCTTCGCCTGATCCGGCGACGCCGCGGGGACTGACCTGAGGTTCGCATCCGCGGGAGGGTAGAGTCCTCGGGTTGATGTCTGATGTCAGGCGGCCTCCTGGGCAAGCCTGATCTTCTTCGCATAGTCCGCCGGCGACAGGTTGCCGAGGGCGGAATGGGGGCGGGTTCGGTTGTAATCCTCCTGCCAGGCCGCGAGCGCGCTCCGGGCATGGGCGAGGAAGGAGAACAGCGTCTCGTTGAGCAGCTCGTCCCTGAGCCGCCCATTGAAGCTCTCCACGAAGGCGTTCTGCTGCGGCTTGCCCGGGGCGATGTAGTGCCAGTCCACGGCCCGCTCCTGCGACCAGGCGAGGATGGCCATGCCGGTGAGTTCCGTGCCGTTGTCGGAGACGCAGGTCTTCGGCCGCCCGCGCCGGTCGATGATCGCGTCCAGCTCCCGGGCGACGCGGCGCCCCGAGAGGGAGGTGTCCGCGTTCAGCGCCAGGCATTCCCGGGTGAAGTCGTCGACGACCGCCAGAACGCGGAACCGCCGCCCATCGGTGAAGGCGTCGGAGACGAAGTCCAGCGACCATCTCCGGTTCGGCCGGTCCGGGACCTCCAGCGGACGCCGGGTTCCCAGGGCCCGCTTGCGGCCGCCCCGCCGCTTCACCTGCAGCTTCTCCTCGGCGTAGAGCCGCCTCAGCTTCTTGAGGTTCATCCTGACGCCCTGGCGCTCGAGCATGACGTGGACGCGCCTGTAGCCGAAGCGCCGGCGCTCGGCCGCGATCTCCCGGATCTTCGCGCGCAGCTCGGCGTCGTCGTCGCGTCGGCGGGCATAGCGGATCGCCGACCGATCCACGGCGAGAACGGCGCACGCCCGACGCTGGCTCGCTCCGTGCGTCCCGCACAGATGCGCCACCGCCGCCCTCTTCGCATCGGACGTCACCATTTTTTTGCCGCCACGTCCTTCAACATGGCGTTGTCGAGCATCGCGTCCGCCAACAGGCGCTTCAGCCGGACGTTCTCGTCCTCCAGGGCCTTCAGCCGCCGGGCGTCGGACACCTCCAGGCCGCCGAACCGCGCCTTCCACTTGATGGGATGGACGGCTCTCCCGCCCCGGCCGACGCTATCGGGTCCACATCAGGAGGAGGAAGACCATGACCATCGTCACGATCGGGGTCGATCTTGCGAAGAACGTGTTCGAGCTCTGCGGGCTCGACGCCGAGGGAAACTGCCTGCTGCGCCGCCGGGTGCGCCGGGAGGGATTGCTTCAGGTCCTCGGCGAGATCCCGCCTTGCGTCATTGGCGTCGAGGCCTGCGCCGGCGCCTTTTTCTGGCAGCGGCGGTTCGAGGCGCTCGGCCACGAGGTGCGGATCATCGCCCCGCAGCATGTGAAGCCATTCGCACGTCGCCAGAAGAACGATCGCAACGACGCCGAGGCGATCTGCGTCGCGATCCGCCAGCCACGCATGCGCTTCGTGCCGAAGAAGACCATCGATCAGCAGGATATCCAGACGCTGCATCACGCCCGACAGCGCCTGGTGAACCATCCACCCCGCTCGTCAGCCAGATGCGGGGGATCCTGCTCGACCGCGGCATAGCCTTCGCCCAGTCGATCGCCCGGGCTCGGAAGATGATCCCGGAGATCGTGGGGGACCAGTCGAACGACCTCACGGACCTATGTCGCGAGACGCTTGGCAGCCTGCTCGCCTTCCTGCACGAGATCGACCGGCGCGTGCGCGAGTTCGACCGCCGGATCGACCGGGTGTTCCGCGAGAGCGAGGCGTGTCAGCGGATCGCGCGGATCAGGGGCGTCGGCCCGAAGACCGCGACTGCGGTGGTGGCGGCCGTCGGGGATGGGCGCGACTTCGACAACGGCCGGCACATGGCGGCCTGGCTCGGTCTCGTTCCGCGCCAGCACTCGAGCGGCGAGCGACGCCTTCTCATGGGGATCAGCAAGCGCGGGGACCAGCATCTCCGGACCCTGCTGGTGCACGGCGCGCGGGCGGTGGTCAGGACCGCGGCCAGCAAGACCGATCGGTTCAGCGCCTGGATCAACGACCTCAAGGAAAGGCGCGGGTCGAACAAGGCGATCGTGGCCGTCGCGAACAAGAACGCCAGGATCATCTGGGCGCTGTTGAGCAGCGGCGAGGACTACCGGGCCGCAGCCTGACGCGGCTCGGAGCGGGGTGCAGGCGAAAGAGGAAATGAACCGACCGGCAGGACCCGGTGCGTGGCGACCCTCGCTTCTATAAAGGCCTTCGAGGCCGGCCACTTGTTGAGGACCACGCTCTGCGGATTACCCATTTGGGCGCGCCGACGACCGGCGACGCCGGATAGATGTCGGCACCCAGCTCGGTCAGATCCATCCCTCGAAGCGCTTGCACGGGGAGAGCCGTCCATAGATGTAAAACGTCGCAGAGCTGATCCCGTGCCGCCGGCAGACATCCGCCGTCGCCACGCCGCTCTCCTGCTCCCTCAGGATCGCGATGACCTGCTCCTCGCTGAACCTCGATCGCTTCATCGTCCGTCTCCTTCGTCGCGACGGACTCTACCTTGGTGCGGAGGGAAATCAGGGTCTCAGGTCACCTGGTCGACCGCTACAGCGAGCGCCGGGAAAGCGCGGCGGAGCTGTCGAAACGCGTGAACCAGAAAGCGATATGATCGCCCTCCCGTCCTGACCCGGTGGATCGCCTTTGCGTCGTCGGTTTCGACGCGACCACCGCCGACGCGACACGCGAGGGTCTTCGCGCTCCCGGCGCTTCGTCCAGGTCTCGGAACCCGTCCGCCCCAAGCTCGTGACCGCCTTCGGCTGTCGTAAGCGCCGCCGGCGCCTCCGGGCCCTGCTCGCAGTGGCGGCGCGCCAGCGCGGCGCGGAACCCGGACCTGCGCGTGCCGCCGGTGTCGAACGCCAGGGCCTGCACCTGCGACAGATCCATGCCTCGTCCCCTCACTCCGTCGCCGCCGCCTGGCGGCGCAGGATGACGGCGAAAGTCTCTTCGCCCTGGGCGCCGGGAACCATCCGGCGGCGGTCGAAGATCATCGCCGGCACGCCGGAGATCCCGCGCTCGACCCAGAACGCCTGCTTCTCGCGCACGGGCGCCGCCCGTTCGCGCGTCTCCAGCACGCGACGGGCCGCGGCGGGATCCAGCCCGACCCGCTTGGCCGTCAAGACCAGCACGCCGAGGTCGGAGACGTTCTCGCCGCGCGTGAAGAAGCTTTCGAAAAGGGCCAGATTGGTCTCATGCGCCTTATCTTCGGTCCCGGCCCAGTCGATCAGCTGGTGGGCGAGGAAGGTGTTCCACATCCGCGTGCGGGGACCGTAGGCGAAATCGAAACCCAGGGCGGCGCCCATCTCGACGATTCGCCGCCGCGCGCCCGAGGATTGTTCGGGCGTCGAGCCGTATTTCCGCGCCACGTGGTCGCTGAGGTTCTCGCCGTCGGGCCCCATGTCGGGGTTCAGCTCGAACGGATGCCAATGTACGTCCAGGGGCACGCCGGTTTCCTCCGAGGCGCGGGCCAGCTGCCGCCAGCCTATCACGCACCACGGGCACACGACGTCCGATACGATGTCCACGCGAACAGCCTGGGTCATGGGTCTCTCCTTGACGTTCGCTGGGGGCAAGGCCGCGCGGCCATGCTCCGACGTCATCCAGCCGGACATGGCATCCGGGTCGGTCCTTCTTCACCCCGCCCGAGGCCGGGCTCGCTGACCAGGTTAGCTCGCCACATGGTCCAAGCACAGTGCATCGAGACGAGGCGACCGATGGGCGATGCACCAGAACGCGGCGTGCGATGCCCTGGATCAGGGCTCTACTCAAGGATCGAGGGCAGCCAGAGCGAGACGCCCGGCACGTAGGTGACCAACAGCAGGGCCGCGAAGATCGCCAGGTAGAAGGGCCAGATCGAGCGCATCGCGTGCTCGATGCGGATCTTTCCCACTGCGCAGCCGACGAACAGGCAGGTGCCCACCGGCGGCGTGCACAGACCGATGCCGAGGTTGATCAGCAGCATGATCCCGAACTGCACCGGGTCCATCCCGAGGCCGGTGGCGATGGGCAGAAAGATCGGCGTGCAGATCAGGATCAGCGCCGCCATGTCCATGATCATGCCCAGCATCAGCAGGATCACGTTGATCATCAGCAGGATCACGATCGGGTTGTCGGAGATCGACACCAGCAGCCCGCTGAGCGCGGCCGGCACCTGATAGAGCGCCAGCAGATAGGCGAAGGAGCTGGCGAAGGCGATCAGGATCATCACCATCGCCGTGGTGCGCACCGCGCCGACCACGGACTTGCGGAACGCATCCCAGGTGAGCGTGCGGTAATAGAATGCGGTCAGCAGCACCGCGTAGATCGCTCCGAACGCGCCGGATTCGGTGACCGTAAACACCCCCGACAGCGTCCCGCCCACGATGATCACCGCCGTCATGAAACCGGGGATGGCGTCCATCGCCGCGCGGCCGACCACGCGCCATCCGGGGAAGGGCTCGGCGGGGTAGTTGTGGCGGATCGACAGGACCCAGGCCGCGACCGCGAGGCTGACGCACATCAGGATGCCGGGGATCACGCCGGCCAGGAACAGCTTGGAGACCGAGATCCCGCCCCCGGCGGCCACCGCGAAGATGATCATGTTGTGGCTGGGCGGGATCACGATGCCCGCGATCGAGGAGGTCACGGTCACATTGACCGCGAAGTCCGGGCGGTAGCCCCGCTCCTTCATCACCGGGACCAGCAGGGAGCCGAGCGCGGAGATGTCGGCCACCGCCGAGCCCGAGATGCCGCCGAACAGCATCGAAGAGAAGATGTTGACCATCGCCAGCCCGCCCTTGAGGTGGCCGACCAGCGCGGAGGCGAGCTTCACCAGCCGCTGGGCGATGCCGCCATGCAGCATGATCTCGCCCGCGAAGATGAAGAACGGGATCGCCAGCAACGAGAACACCGAGACGCCGGCCGTGGCGCGCTGGAAGGTGATCAGGCTGGGGAAGCCCTCGACCAGGAAGGCGGCGGCGGCGGCGATTCCCATGGCGAAGGCCACGGGCATGCCGATGACCACCCCGACGGCGAAGGCGCCGAGCAGAATGAAGAGACCCACGTCAGGCGTCCTTGATATCGTCGTTCAGGAACTCGTCGGGCGTCCAGCTGCGGAACCGAAGGATGCGCAGCAGCGCGCAGGTCCCCGAGAACAGCAGCATCAGGCCGCCGAGCGAGGTGATGGCCAGGGTCCGGATGCTTTCCGGCACATCGAGCATCGGAAGCATCGTGTCCCAGCCGAACGCCGCCAGCTCGAGCCCCGCCAAGAGCATGACGGCCCCGAACGCCGCCAGCATCACGTCCACCGCGATCATCAGCACCTTGCGCACCGGCATCGGCGCCATGTCCCGGAACAGCAGCACGCCGATATGCGTGTCGTCGCGCACGCCGACCGCGGCGCCCAGGAAGGCGATCCAGCAGATCAGCAGCAGCGCCAGCTGCTCGACCCAGGTGGGCGTGGCGTTCAGGGCGTAGCGGCCGAAGACCAGCCAGCCGAACGCGACGATCAGCACGACCAGGGCGATCGACGCGACGACCATGCAGACGCCGCGGATCAGGTCCAAGGCCTGCTCGACGCGCCGGAACGGAAGCGGTTCGGTGGACATGCGTCCCCTCGGGCTTGAAGGAAGGGTGCCGCAGGGCGCCGGCGCGGCCGGCGTCCCGCGGCGGGTCCGATCAGTCGGCGTTGCGGATCAGCGAGACCAGGTCGGCGAGGTCGGGGTTGTCCTCGAGGAAGGCGTCGTAGACCGGGGTCATCGCTTCCTGGAACGGCGCCTTGTCGGCGACGGTGTTCACGATCACGCCGCCGGCTTCGACCGTCTCCATGCTCGCGGCCTCTCGCTCGGCCCACAGCTCGCGCTGCATGTCGGCGCTGGCGCGGCCGGCCGCCATCACGATCTCCTGCTGCTCGGGCGTCAGCTTCTCCCAGGTCTTGAGGCTCATGCACAGGCACTCGGGGATGATCAGATGCTCGGTCAGCGAGTAATACTGCGCGACCTCGTAGTGGTTGGTCGATTCGTAGGAGGGCGGGTTGTTCTCCGCCCCGTCCACGACGCCGGTCTTGATGGACTGGTAGACCTCGGCGAAGGCCATCGGCGTGGCGTTGCCGTCCATCGCCTCGACCATCTTCACGAACAGGTCGTTGCTCATCACGCGGATCTTGAGCCCTTCGACGTCAGCGGACGTGTTGATCGGGCGCGCCGAGTTGTAGAAGGACCGTGCCCCGGCGGCGTACCAGCCCAGCGGCACGATGCCCTTGGCCTTCATGCCCTCGCCGATCGCCTCGCCGGCGGCGCCGTCCATCAGCGCGTACATCTGCGGCACGCTCTTGAAGATGAAGGGCAGCGCGGTGACATTGGCCTCGGGCACGGCCTGGCCCATCGGGCCGAGGTTGAACTCGCCGAAGTCAATCACGCCAAGGCGCAACTGCTCTATCGCGTCGGGCTGCGAGCCCAGGACGCCGTTGTGGTAGACCTTGCCCGAGATCTCGCCGCCGGTCTTTTCCTCGACCTCGGCGATGAAGGACTCCATCGCGATGGATACGGGGTAGTCCTCGACATGGATGTTCCAGCCGCGCAGTTCCAGCCCGGACGCGGAGACCGGCGCCAGGCCCGCGGCCAGCAGCGTCGCGGCCGCAAAGCCTCTCAAGTGCTTCAGTGCGGTCATCGTCTTCCTCCCTGAGAATCTCTCGTCGGCGGAACGCCCACCTCCCGTGGTCGCCGACTCTCGCACAATGCATGTATCCCAACTTGTATCCAAGAAGAAAATCGCGAAGGAGCGCGATTACTGCGCGGCCGGCGAGGCGACCAACGGTGCGGCTGGCTGGGCGGCGCGGCCCTCCGCCCCTCGCCCGGCCTCAATCCTCGTCGTCGAAGTAGGCGGCGCTGGTGATCTTGATCGCCTCGATGGTGGCGTCGAGGCGGGAGAGATGCTCGGTCCCCGCCTCGACCGCCTCTTCCTCGCGGCCGGCCTTCACCGCTTCGGCGATCCGCGCGTGGTCGTCGATCAGTTGCGGCATCCGGTCCTCCCGCGAGAGGCCGAGCCGGCACAGCCGATCCACCTTCTTCTTCTCGGCGCAGATCACGTCGAAGGCGAAGGGCACGCCGGCGATCCCGCAGAGGGCGCGGTGAAAGTCGTAGTCCAGCTGGGCGAACGCGAGCTGGTCGCCCTTCGCCAGGGCCTTGCGCTGCAAGGCCAGGCAGGAGTCTAGCTCATGTCCGTCTGCGACGGCGCAGCGTCGTGCGGCGCGGCGCAGAACCTCCATCTCCACGGCGGCGCGCACGAAGCGGGACTTCTCGATCTCGCTGCGCGAGAAGCGCTTCACCTCGGTGGCCTTGCGGGGACGGATGCGCAGCAGGCCCATGCTCTCCAGCCGGCTGAACGCATCGCGCACCGGCTGACGCGAGACCCCGAACTGCGCGGCGATGTCCGGTTCGGAGATGCGCGAGCCCGGCATCAGACGCATCGAGGATATGTCCTCCTGCAGCCGCTCGACGATCATGTCGACGCTGCTCTTGCGGCCATTCGGCTCGGACGATCTTTCCATGCTGCAGTCTCCCATCGTCTCGCGTGATAGCCGGCGGCACCGAAATTTTCCAGCGCGCGCGCGCCGACCCGCGAGCTGCGGCGGCTGCGAGCCCCAAGCTATCTGTATCCAATCTTGTATTCAAGACTTGACCCCTGCCCGGTTCCGGGCCACCCATGACCTCACCCGGCCGATGCGCCGGCCAGACGGTCCTCCCACCGACGAGGGCCGGGAAGCATGCGGGAGCAGGACATGAAACTGAGCGGCAAAGCGGCGATCGTCACCGGCGGCGGACGCGACATCGGGCGGGCCTGCGCGCTGGCGCTGGCCGCCGACGGCGCCGACGTGGCCATCAATTACCACTCCAGCGCCGAAGGCGCCGAGGCGACAGTCGCGGCGATCAAGCAGGCCGGCGGCCGCGCCTTCGCGATGCAAGGCGACCTGACCCGCCCCGAGGACGCGCAGGCGCTGGCCGACGCGACCGCCGAGGCCTTCGGCGGCGTCCATGTGCTGGTCAACAACACCGGCGGCCTGATCGCGCGAAAAACCATCGCCGAGATGGAGCCCGAGCACTGGAACGCGGTGCTGGCGCTGAACGTGACCAGCGCCTTCCTGATGACCCGGGCCTGCCTGCGCCACATGACCTCCGGCGCGATCGTCAACATCGCCAGCCAGGCCGGGCGCGATGGCGGCGGCGGCGGCGCGGTGGCCTACGGCGCCTCGAAAGGCGCGGTGATGACCATGACGCGCGGACTGGCCAAGGAGCTCGGCCCCGACATCCGCGTCAACGCGCTGTGCCCCGGCATGATCGACACCGATTTCCACAACACCTTCACCCCCGACGAAGTGCGCGCCAAGGTCGCCGGCGCCACGCCGATGCGCCGCGAAGGAACCTCCGAGGATGTTGCCCGCCTGGTCGCCTTCCTCGCCGGCCCGGACGCAGCGTTCATGACCGGGACCAACGTCGACATCAACGGCGGCACGCTGTTCAGCTGAGGTCCTCGCCCGGCGGCGCCGCGCGCGCCGCCGGGTCTGCGCGGAGGAATCCCCATGCGCTTCCTGTCCATCGGCGAATGCATGGCCGAGTTGTCGCCTGCCGGCGACCCGCGCGACCCGAGGGCTTATCGGCTCGACTACGCAGGCGACACCTACAACACCGCTTGGTACTTCCGCCGCCTCCGCCCCGACGCGGGCTGCGCCTACCTGTCGGCGGCGGGGGACGACGCGCCCTCCGACGCGATGATCTCGGCGATCAGGTCCGACGGCGTCGACACGCGGTTCATCCAGCGCCGGACGGGGGAGTCGATCGGGCTTTACATGATCGTGCTCGACGGGGCGGAGCGGCGGTTCTGCTACTGGCGTTCGGCCTCCGCCGCGCGGAACCTCGCCGAGGATCCCGCCCGGCTCGACGCCGCGATGGAGGCTTCGGACCTCCTGTTCTTCTCTGGCATAACCCTGGGCATCCTGCCGCCTTCCGGACGACAAGCCTTGCTCGACGCGCTGTCCCGCGCCCGCGCCCGGGGTCGGACCGTCGCATTCGACCCCAACCTGCGCCCCGCCCTGTGGTCCGATGCGGACGAGATGCGCGCCTGGATCATGCGCGGCGCGCAGGTCTGCGACATCGCCCTGCCGTCGCGCGAGGACGACGCGGTTCATTTCGGCGATCGCGACGGGCAGGCGGTGCTCGACCGTTACCGGAGCGCGGGCGCGCGGTGCGTGGTGGTCAAGGACGGGCCGGGCCCGGTGCTCTACGCCGCGGGGAAGGAGATCGGGGCGGTCGAGACGCCGCCCGCCGCGACCGTCGTCGACACCACGGCGGCGGGCGACGCGTTCAACGCCGGGCTCCTGTCGCGCTTCGACTCCGGCGAGGACCTGGCCAGGCGGATCGCCCACGCCTCGGCTCTCGCGCGTCACGTCATCTCGGTGCGCGGGGCGCTTGCGCCGCCGCCCGACCCCGCTTTTCCCTCCTGAACACGAGGCTCGCCCGACATGCCCGACCCCAAGCCCGCAGCCGAGATCCAGCTGGCGCCCGAGACGCTGGACCAGCTTCGGCGAGTCAGCACCGCCTCGCTCGCGACGCTTCTTTTCAAGCGCGGTTTCCGCAACGCCTATGTGCAGGGCGTCGCTCCGCTGCGCGCGGCCGGGCCGCGGATGGTCGGGCCGGCCTTCACCTTGCGCCACATCCCCGCGCGCGAGGACACCGACCCGCTGGAGGCGTTCCGGGAGCGGGACCACCCCCAGCGCGTGGCGGTGGAGACCTGCCCGGACGGTCATGTTCTGGTCATGGACTGCCGCCGCGACGCTTCCGCTGCGTCCGCCGGCTCGATCCTGCTGACCCGGCTGGAGGTCCGCGGGGCGGCGGGCGTGGTCACCGACGGCGGCGTGCGCGACGCCGAGGGGGCCGCGAAGCTGTCCCTGCCGGTCTTCGCCGCCGGCGCCTCGGCGCCGACGAACCTCACCAGGCACCACGCCATCGACATCGACGTGCCCATCGGCTGCGGCGGCGTGGCGGTCTATCCCGGCGACATCGTGGTGGGCGACGGCGACGGGGTGATGGTGATCCCCCGGGCGCTGGCCGACGACATCGCCCGCGAGGCCGTGTCGATGGAGAGCTACGAGTATTTCGTCCTGGAAGAAGTGCGCGCCGGTCGCCCGGTGATCGGCCTCTACCCGCTGACCGACCCTGAGAACCAGGCGAGGTTCGAGACTTGGCAGGCGGCGCGCCAGCGCTGAGCCGCCCTGTCCGTCCTCTTCAGTGGAGGCGGGCGGCGCCCGTCTCCGGGCGACCCCAAGCCTGCACGTCGCGGGCCAGGGCGTCGGCCAGCTCGGCCAGCGCGGCGGGATCCCCGCCGCGATGCGCCTCCAGACGCAGCGCCGAGATCTCGGTCTGGTAGCGGCGGGCGAGCTGCTCCGGGTCGGCTTCCGCCGGAAGCTCTCCGGCTTCCCGGGCGCGGCGGAACCATTCCGCGAAGGCCGCGCGCATGCCGTCGAAACATTCGCGCGCGCGGGCCGCGACGGCGCCGTCGGCCTCGGTCGTCTCGACCAGGGTCTTCACGATCATGCACATGCGCGCGCCGTCGCACTGTTCAGCCCCCGGCGCCTCGGGCGCGCCGAAGCCGCGCAGATGGCCGGCCAGCCCGCCCAGCACCGTCTCCGACTGCGCCATGCGCGCGTCGAGCCCGGCCAAGCTGCGCTTGAAGTACCGGTCGAGGCTGTCGAGAAACAGCGCCTCCTTGCTGCGGAAGGCCGCATAGATGCTGCCCGGCTTCATCGCCAGCGCCGCCTCGAGATCCTTGAGCGAGGTCGCGTGATAGCCCTTTCGCCAGAACAGGGACATGGCGGCGTCCAACGCCGCCTCACGATCGTATGGCCGGGCTCGCTTCATCGTCTCATCGTACCGTCCTGCGCGCGGCTTGTCCCGTGAGCGATGCAAGCCGCGCGCGCACGATTGAGTGATCGCTCAAATTTAACATTGAGCGTTCGCTCAAACGCGCCTACGTGTGCCTCGATGCCGGCGACGCGCGCCGGCCGAACGAAAAGGACGCCCGAGATGATCGAGTTCGCCAAGCACGACGAGACCACCGCGCCCGAGGGCTCGAAGCCCCTGATCGAGAAGTCCAAGGCCGCCTTCGGACGCCTGCCGGGGCTGCATGCGGTCCTCGCCGAGTCGCCCGCGGCCTACGAGGGCTACCAGGTCCTGCACGCGCTGTTCCTGCAGACCAGCTTCACCGACGAGGAGAAGACCGTCGTCTGGCAGACGATCAACGTCGAGAACCGCTGCCACTACTGCGTGCCCGCCCATACCGGCATCGCCAAGGCGATGAAGGTGGACGACACGATCAGCCAGGCGCTGCGCGACGAGACCCCGCTGCCGACGCCGAAGCTGGAGGCGCTGCGCACCTTCGTGCTGCAGGTGATGCGCCGTCGCGGCGACGTGCCGGAGGCCGACCTGCAGGCCTTCCTCGGCGCCGGTTTCACGAAACAGAACGTGCTGGAGGTGATCCTGGGCCTGAGCCAGAAGATCATCTCCAACTACACCAACCGCTTCGCGCAGACGCCGGTCGACCCGGCGATGCAGAAGTTCGCCTGGGAACCGGCCGACAAGGCCGCCTGAGGGCGCCCGCGCCTCTCGGTTCGGCGAAGGCGCGCGCGTCTTCGCCAATTCATTTTGTCGGCGTCCACCGCGTGGCCGTGGCGCTTATCGATGCGCACGCCTGCGTGCCAAAGCACGCCGGTGATGTCGCAGGCTGGTGACCTGACCAACTTGCTCGGTGTTGAAGTTCTACGGCGGACCGTTCCGCACCAGGGCCTCTTCAGCTTCTTGACGCAGACGTCCGCGTGGACCGTGTTCGACACACGCCAAGCCGGCGCCTTCCGCGTCGCCCAGTCCAAGACCGCGACCGATTAGAGGAACCCGCGGCGCATCGGGCTGCAGGGGGTCTCCCGTGCGCCAGACCTGAACAGGCCGGTCGACGATCCTGTTCCGCAGTAGGTAAGGCTAGACCTTGTGGTCAGGGCGCGGTTGCGATGACTTTGGGCGCTGGTAGACGGCTTGAACGCCGATCTTCGCCATCAGCCGCCGGATGCGCTTGCGCCGGACCTCGCGGCCCGGCGGCGTAGAAGCCGGGCCATCTGGCGCGAGCCGTACCACGACGTCTCCAACAGCGGCTCGTCGATCGGCCGCATCAGGGCCCGGTTCAGCGGATTCTCGCTCTTGGCCGGTCCTAAGTCACGCAGACCGGCTGATCGCCACGAGCCTGCACCGCCGTGCGATCGACAGGCGCAGCTGAGCGGGATCTAACATCTCTCGCCTCCGGGACACGCTCATCGTCCGGAGGCCGTCCGCAAAGCATGACGTTCCACGACCAGTTCTTCAATCTTCGCGTGCAGCTTCGATGGCTCCGTCACCCGATCGGCCGCCGCCCCCTCGGCCTTGCGAAAACACGCCAAACATACCCTCGATGGCCTGTCGCTTCCTGGTGTGGATCAGCGTCACCATTGCCCTACTCGGTACTGCACCGCCGCCTCTTCCCCGCCATGCAGTTCGTCCTCGCTCCTCCACGAAACAGGCTAAGCCGCATGTCCAGATATCGGGGAGCACCTCAAGCCTGAGCCCATGGACGCGACAATGCCGCATCAGCACGTCCTGCCCGCACGCTGCAGGATCAGCTGCTCAAGCATGGCGCGCAGCGTGGCAAGGTCGAAAGGTTTGGCGATGACGCGATCCGCGCCGGCCTGCACGATCCGGTCGTGCTCCGGCCCGTGGGTCATCGCGCTCGCCAACACGATTGCAAGGCCTTCGAAGCGGGGATCCGAGCGGAGCTGCGCGACCACCTGCGGGCCATCCGGCGCCGGCATCATCGCGTCGATCACCAGGGCGTCGAACGATTGCGTCTCCAGAATTTCCAGCGCCTTCGCGCCGGAAGAGGCCAGGGTCAGTTCGACCCCCTCCTCGAACCTCATCGCAATCCTCGCGAGCTGGAGGATGTCCTCCTCGTCATCAACGTAGAGCAATCTCATCAGACCTCCTCGCGCGGCGCGCCCTGTCGCCCCTCGCCCGCCCGGTCGTCGCCGCCATGAACGGCGAAACGGATGCGGAACACGGTGCCCGATGCTTCGCCAGGGGCGATTTCGCCGACGGCCCGGGTCTCGTAGCCGATGTCTCCGCCGAGGCGGGTGACCAGCTCATGGCTGATGGCAAGGCCGAGACCCGTCCCCTGCGCCCCGGCGATGCCCCCCCGATCCCGACCCGGCGCGAAACGCTCGAACAGGCGCGCGCGGAGGTCCCAGGGGATGCCGTCGCCGTCATCCGCTACTTCATACACGACCGAGCCGGCCTCCACCGCCATCGACACGCGCACCTCGCCGTCGCGGGGGCTGAACTTCACGGCATTCGAGATGAGGTTCGCGAAGACCTGCAGCAACCGGTCCCGATCCACCAGGATCGTGGGGTGCGAACCATCGGTGACGAGGATCAACCGCACCCCGAACCCGTCGGCATAGCCCTGGAGACTGTCGACGGCGTCCTGGACAGCCTCGTCGGCTTTCACCGGCGCGACGCTCAACGACAAGCCGTCCGCATCGATCGCCTGCACGGTGAGAACGTCGTTGACCAGGTTCAAGAGCCGCTCTGCGTTGCGCTGCGACAGCTTGATGAGCGTGGCCGCGTCCGCGTCCAGCCCGGCGGCGAAATGGCGGGCGAACATATCGAGAGAGCCCTTGAGCGATGTGAGCGGCGTGCGCAGCTCATGATTGACCGAAGCGACGAACCGGGCGCGTGCGCGCTCCAAGCGACGCTCCTGGGTAAGGTCGCGCAGGATACAGAATAGGGTGAGACGGGCGCCCGTCTCGACGCGGCTCACGGCACAGGAAAACTCCCGCACGACCCCGTCGGGGCCGACGGCCTCGCGCGCCGCCAAGTCGCGTCGCGGGGAGCCCTGATCCTCCTCGATTTCGGGGAAAATCTCCAGCAGCCGCTCGACCGCGCTTTCCGCGTCGGCGGCGCCCAGCTGGTCCAGCGCCGCGCGGCTCGCGCGGGAGAACTCGCCGTCTGCATCATAGATCACCACGCTGTCGCCAACACTCTCGAAGATCGCCTCAAACTCGGCACGCGCGCGGGTGGCCGCGCGCTCGTCGTTGCGGGCGCGGATCATCGCCGTGACCAGCGCAAACTGCCGATTGCGCACTGACACCGCGGACACCGCGAGTATCGCGGCCAGCGAGATGGCGAAGGCTGTGGTCACTATCGCACGAAGCTTCCAATCCGAGATCGCAGGCGCGATGTCCTGCGTGACCGAGATGCGGTAGTCTAGGTTGGGCGCCTGCGCTCCGGCCGCCAGCACTCCAGCGCCGCCCCCAAGCCCCGCCGCGCTCATCATCGCCTCGAAGATGGCGTCCTCGGAGGTCGACTGGCGCGGTGCGCGAACCTCTTCGGATAGCGAGGCGACGAGGACCCGCTCGCCCTTGTTGGTGGCGACTTCGACGGTCATCCCGGGCTCGAGGGCCAGGGTCTCGACGAACGAGCCGAAGAACCCTACGTCAAGCGATGCCGCAAGTACGCCCTTCCGCTCCCCGTCAGCATCGTGCACCGGCCAGGCCAGCGGCGTGAGATAGCGCCCCGTCCCGCGCGAGATGATCGGGTCGCCGAGAACCATCGTGCCCGGCGGCGCTCTCATCGCGTCGCGGAAGTACCCGCGATCGGAGATATCGACGCCGACGATGCGGGTGGTGGTGCTCCACAGCACGACGCCCTCTAGGCCGGCGGCGACGACAGCGTCGATGGCGTCGCTGGAGTCCGCAAGCGCGGTCAGCATCGGCGCATGGCGACGGGAGAAGCGGATGGGGTCGTCGATCCAACCCTTGGCCAGCTCCTCCATCTGCACCTCGATTTGGAGGCTGGCGTTCTGCACCGTGTTCGAGATCTGGATCGCGAGAAGGTCGGCCGCCCTGGCGTTGCGCTCGCCCGCCGCACCGATGGTCTGGCGCAGATCGAAGTAGGCCGACCAGCCGGCGACGCCGATGATGCCGATGCAGGCGAGCGCCACCATCCACAGCTCGATCGGCCCGCCGCGCCGGAGCGTGGCGCGGCTGCGGGCCCGGCGCTCCCTGCGCGGCTCGGGGGGCGGCGGCGGGGGGGACACGCGATCAGAACCGTCGCCAGACGGCGGCCAGGGCTGCGCGCTCGACCAGGGCGTTGCGGCCCCAGACGGTGGCGAACGCGCCGACCTGCACCGACCAGTCCTCGGTCACGTCGTAGACCACGCTGGCCTGCAGCTTGACGTAGTCGCTGTCGGGAAACACGCCGCGCGCCGAACCGTCGGACACGGTCGCGAAGCTCTGTCCCAGCAACAGCCAGTCCTCGTGCGGCCGAACGCCGAGGGAGGCGTCGATGCGGATCTCGTTGGGGGGATCGTCGAAGCGGATCCGGTAGCCCGTTTGCAGCTCTGCGAACGCAGGCAGACCGGCGACCGCGCCCGAGCGTCCGAACAGCAGGCGCAGGTCGGTCTCGACGTCGGTGATGCCCGCCTGGGCGGGATCGCGGGAGTCGGTCGCGCCGGGCAGGCGGACCGAGCCCTGGCCCGAGATCACCCAGCTTTCGCCCTGCGCCAGGCGTTGGCGGAGGCCCAGCTCGGTGTAGTCGAAGCCTTGGTAGTCCGACGCGAAGGGGGGCGCCGTCTCGCGGCTGGTCAGGGTGGTCTGGCCGACCAGGGTGAGGTCGTCGCGCAGGCCGTACTCGAAGAAGCCGGTCGCCTCGATCCGGTCCAGCCCTCCGCCGTTGATCACGGTTCCCGAGCCATCGAAGGTCCGGTCGGCATTGTTGATCACGAGGCCCAGGATCGCCTGCCCCTCGCCTTCCGGCAGGGTCCAGGCGCCGGCCAGGGCGTCGGGCGCGGTCAGCATCGACGCCGCGAACAGCGCGATGCAGGCGGCCAGGCCGCGGCGGAAACAGGAGGAGGAGGAGCGACCGGTCATGTCCCGTTGTATCTTTCGGCGCGAGGCGAGGCGGACGCGGCGGTCCCTGCGGGAGGCGAGTCGATGGCCAGGATCGCGTCGGCGATCAACGTTCCCGGCTGCTGTTCGGCGCCGCCTGCGAACGCAAGGCCGGCGCAATTGGCGCGGCCCTGCACCCCATGAAGAGGATCCTCGTCGCGCGAGAGCCCGGTGAGGATCTCGCCCAGTCGGTCGCGCAACGCGCGGCAGGCTTCGCGATCGCGCCGCTCGACGACCATGACGAAGAGATCGCCTTCGTAGTGGACGAGCAGGTCCCCCGCCAGCGCCGGCGCCGCCGCCAGCGTGCGCGCGACCCGCGCGGTGCGCGCGATCCGCATCGCCTCAGGTTCCGCTTCGGCGTCCTCGGCCGGATCGGAAGGCGCCAGCCAGTCCGCCCGCAGGGCGAGGACCGCCAGAGTCCCGTCGGGGGGCGCGGCCCCGGCGCGCTCGATCAGCCGGGCCCGCAGCACCGACTCGAAGGCGCCGCGCGACGGCAACCCGCCGGGACCGGGCTGGTCGACGCTTTCGGGCGCGCGGCGGCGCAGCTCAGCGACCTGTCGCTCCCGCGCTTGCCGGCGCTCGCGTTCGGCCTTGATCTTGAGGCTGTTGCGCACGCGGGCCCGCAGCTCGACCGGTTGAAACGGCTTGGTCAGGTAGTCGTCCGCCCCCGCCAGCATCGCCTGGTCCAGCGTCTCGACGTCGGTGTCCGCGGTCAGCATGATGATCGGGGTGCCGGCATAGGCCGGCATCTGGCGCAGCGTGGCGCACAGGTCGATCCCGTCGACCCCGGGCATCATCACGTCGAGCAGCACGAGCTCCGGCGGCGGCGCCCCGCGCGCGGCCGCCTCCTGCATGGCGGCGAGAAAGGCCTCTGCGCCCTCGAACAGGGCCACGTCCTCATAGCCGGCATCCGCGAGCGCCGCGCCGATCAGGAGGCGCGCAGTTTCAGAATCGTCGACCGCAACCAAGGTCACGTCGCACCTCCCATCTGCATCAGGGGAAGGGTTCGGCGACGGTAGATGCGCCAGTCCTCCTGCCGCAACACCAGTTCGTAGGTCGGCGAATCCGGCCCCAGAGCCGCGCCGAAGGCGCGCGCGACGGCGTCGGGCCGACCGGCGGGCAGGCCCTCGGCCCGGACCGCGACCCAGGCGCTTGCCGGACGGCCCCGCGCCAGCGCCCGTTCGAAGCGCGGATCGCCCGGCGTCACCACGCCGGGAGGGCCGCCCAGCGCGACGACCAGTTCCGGGCTCGCCTGGGGATCCATCATCAGGTCGTCGCGTCCGCGCAAAAAGGCCGCCACCTCCCCGACTTCGGCAAGAGGCGTGGCCGGCGCGGGGGACAGCGCCGCGGCGCGCCAGGCGCTCGCTCCCGGCGCGGTGGACAGGCCAAGGGTCAGCGCTCCGCCGAAGACCCCGACCAGCGACAGAGCCAGCGCCGCGGGCGTCCGGCCGCGCTTCGTCGGCCAGTAGCGGATGGCCACGAAGGCCGCCGCCAGCATGGGGGCCAGCGCCAGCGCGAGCTCGGGCTGATAGCCATAAGCGAGATCAAGCAGCGCCGCCGCGACCACCGTCGCCGCCGTCGCGGCCATCGGCAGGGCCAGGCGGACCATGGCGCGCGCCGCCGCCAATGCCCCCAAGATCGCCGGCGCCACGCACAAGGCGAGGCACAGACGCCATGCGGCGGCCTGCCAGCCCTGCAGCGCCTGGTCGGCGCCTGCCCGTCCCGGCGGCGAAAGCAACGTCTCCACCAGCCCGTCGGAGAACACGGCCCCGAGGAACAGGTAGGCGAAGGCGGCGCCGGCGACCGGGAAGAACAGCGCCACGAGATAGCCGTGGGGCGAGGAAGTCAGCAGGCTCGGCCGCGCGGCGATGCCGGCGAAGGGAAAGGCGGCCAGAACCAGCATCATGCCGTAGCGATGGGAGAAGGCCAGGATCAGCAGCCCCAGCGCGAAGCGCATCATGTCGTGCGCCGACCCGCTGAGCCGCAGGCTGAAGAAACCCCGCCCCACGGTCCAGACCCCGATCACCAGCAGCACCTGCGCCGGCCCTTCTGCCACGCAGCGCAGGAACAGGGGGTTGAGGACCAGCAGCGCCACGATCGCCAGCGAGGCGAGACTGCCCACGTCGCCCCGCTCCCGCAGGTCGGCCCGCCAGGTCGCCGCCATCAGCCCGCCCAGCAGGCAGGAGACGAGCACCGGCGGCGGCGGTCCCGCAGGCACGAACGTCTGCACCGCCAGGGTCAGCAGGAACGGCAGGGGAGGATAGAAGCTCTGCCCCTGCTGCAGCAGAAAGCCCTCGTGGTCCAGCAGCAGGGCCCGCGACCACAGCTCCAGCGTCTCCCGCGAGAGGAAGCCGCCGCCCTCGACCCAGGCGCAGGCCGCCAGAAGCAGGCCAGAGAACCCGGCGACAACGCCCAGAAAAACCAGCGTGCGCACCGGGTTCATGCCGCCGCCTCCGCATCGGCGATTTCCTCGGCGGTGCGCTTGGACAGGCCGTGCTGGGTCTTCTCCCAGTAGAACGGGTTCCAGATCAGCTGCCCCAGCGCCTTGTAGGAGGCGATGGTCATCAGCACCCAGTAGCCCACGACCGTCATACCCCAGGGCGCCAGCCCGACCCAGCGTCGCCGGAACGGCGCGACCATGGTCAGGTAGATCAGCAGCCCGTTTCCGGCCAGCAGGTTCAGCAGGCTGATGTAGAGGATCACCGGAGGGAACAGCTGTTCGAACATCTCGGCGCCGATGATCAGCCAAAGCGCGAAGATGCCCCAGAAGAACGGGTTCACCACCCCCGACAGGCAGGTGCCGCCGATGAAGAACACGAAGCCCAGCACCCCCAGCGGTCCGATCGAGCGCACCAGGTGCAGCGGCCGGCGGGTGTGGACCAGGAAGGTTTGCATGTAGCCCTTGATCCAGCGCGAGCGCTGCCGGATCCAGTTGGGAATCGAGACGTTGGCCTCCTCGAAGGTGGTCGAGTCGATCACCCGCACCCGGTAGCCCTTCTGGGTCAGGCGGATGCCCAGATCGGCGTCCTCGGTGACGTTGAACGGGTCCCAGGCGCGCAGCTCGCGCAGCACGTCCATGCGGAAATGGTTCGAGGTGCCCCCCAGCGGGATCGGCACGCCCAGCCGCTCGAGCCCCGGAAGCATCAGGTCGAACCACAGCGAGTAGTCCAGCGTGAACATCCGCGTCAGCCAGTTCTCGTCGCTGTTGTAGTAGTTCAGGCGGCACTGCACGCAGGCGGTGTTGGGCGGCGACTGGCGGAAGGCGGCCAGCACCTTCTTGAGCTGATCGGGCTCTGGCTTGTCCTCGGCGTCGAAGATCACCAGGAACTCGCCGCGCGCGAACTGCAGCGCGTAGTTGCAGGCCTTGGGCTTGGTCTGCGGCTGCGAGGCGGGCACGCGGATGATCTCGAACACCCCCTCGAGCCCCAGCGCCCGCGCGGCGTCGATGGTCTCGTGGTCTCCTTCCTCAAGCACGATCTTGATGTCGAGCCGGGCGATCGGATAGTCGAGCCGCCGCAGCGCCGCTGTCAGGATCGGCAGCACCTCGGGCTCGCGAAACATCGGCACGAGCACGGTGTAGACCGGCAGGTGGTCGTCGCGCATCAGCCGAGCCTCGGCCTCGATCGCGGTCGAGGCGCGAGCCTGCGCCTCGCCGCCCAGCCAGACCAGCAGCGCCTTGAACACGAAGTTGCCGAGGTAGAACACCGACATCAGCGCATTGAGCGCGATCAGCGTGGCCCAGGGCGCCAGCCAGAAGCCCAGCGCCAGCAGCGTGACCAGCAGCCAGATCGCCAGAACCTGGCCGGGCACGATCACCCGCTGCGCCGACATCTGCGGGTCGCTCTCGGCCAGGTCGAACACCGCGCGGTGGGACTGGCGGTCGCGGTGCACCCGTTGAATCGCCCAGATCACGTCGAACTTGCTCGCCACCACGAAGCGGATCGCGCGCCCGTAGCGCCGGCGCGAGGCCGAGACCGCCCGCGGGCCGGGAAGCGCGGTGGCGAGCACGGTCACCCCGTTCTCCACCCGCCAGGGCACAGTCAGTTCTTCGGCCATCTGGTCGGGATCGATGCCGGCCAGCAGTGCCGGATCGCAGGGCTCGGCCATGAGGTCGACGCAGGCGAGGCCGAAATGCCGCGACAGCATCTCGTAAAGGCGATCCGGCTCGATCCAGCGACGCGCCAGCAGCACGTCGAGCAGCCCCACCCGCCAGGCCGCGGCGGACTCGACGGCCTCGTCGAGCTGCTCGATCGTCAGCAGCCCGCGCTCCAGCAGCAGGTCTCCGAAGGCCTCGTCGGAGTAGGAGAGCGCCATCGCCTCCGCCTCACTCGCGCTTGCGGCTGCTGGCATAGAGACGCCGGACGATCAGCACCGCGACGACCGTAGCCAGCGCCCAGGCGGCCAGGATCAGCCAGCCGTAGTAGCGTTTCGCCAGACGCAGCGGATCGAATGCCTCGGGATAGCTGATCCGCAGCAGGTCCCGCCTGTCGCTGGCCAGCGAGAGGGCCGTGCCCCCCGCGTCGAGAAAGGCGATGTCGCCGCGATCGAGCGCCACGACGTCGCCCTCGCCCGGCGGCTCGCCTGCGCCGGGGCGGATCCACACGCCCGCCGTCTCGCCCACGCGCACCAGCTGCACCACGTCGGCCTGGTCGATGGCGGCCTGTTCCAGCCAGGGCCGACCGTCCGGCATTGCCAGGCTGGCCCGACCGCGATCGAAGACCAGCGGCGGGGAGGACCCCTCCGGCGCCGAGGCGGAGAGCTGCAAGAAGGGCAGTTGCGGCGCCTCCGGAAGGGCATCCACCACCTGCACCGGCGCGTCCGCGGCGCCAAGCGCGGCGAAGACCGGCGCCACGTGCGCCAGCGCCCGCTCCGCGTCGAAGCCCAACGCCGGGTCTATGGCCAGGATCGCGCCGTTGCGGAAGGCGGGGATCAGCTGGTGGAACTCGCGCGCGGGCTCCGCCGCGGCCAGCAGGATCGCGCTGGACGGCAGAAGCTGCGCGGGAAAGCCGGTCGGGCGGATCAAGCAGTCGCCGCCCGTTGCGCGTCGCTGCACCGCGACGCGCACCTGGTTGGAGCGGCCGACGAGCCCCTCGGGAAGATCCACGACCAGGCGGGTCCGCTCGCCCCCCTCGGTGGTGGTCGATCCCAGCAGCAAGTCGTTCACGAAAGCGCTGATGACCAGGCCGGAGCCTTCGGGGTCCGGCGCCACGGCCATGTCGATCTGCACGGCGGCGGGGCGGCGTCCGGCCGGCATGTGTGCCATCTCGAACCCGGCCTCGAAGAAGGAGCGTTCGACCACGTAGTCGACCGAGGCCGCGCCGGCCGGGATCAGCGAGACCTGGTCGGCATCGCCCTGGCGCGCGGCCGCCCGGTCGAACGACAGCCCCCCGCCGGCCGCGAGCGAAGCAAGCGGCGCCAGCCCTTCGGACAACGCGGCGACGGCGTCCTGCACCGCAGGGCCGCTCACGACCAGCGCCGGCCGGCTGTCGCGCGGCTCGGCCCGCAGTGTGGCGCCGGTCTGTCCGCCGGCGCCGGCGATGACGAACCGCCCGCGCGCCCAGGCACCTTCGTCGGCCGTCTCCGACGGGGCGGAGCCGGGCCCCACCCAGGCCCGCCCGGCGTCCGCCCGGTAGAACGCCGCCGCCCGAAGCGCTGCCGCCAGCATCTCGTCGCTGACCGGGCCCTCCGGCTCGAGCGTGATGCCGACCTTCGATGGAAAAAGCGCAACCGCGTCGGCGACGCCGAGTTCGTCGGCTTGCGAGAAGCTCAGTTCAAGTGCCGTCCGCGGCTCGATGTGGAGATAGTCTCCGGCGGCGCGCTCATCCATGCAGCGGTACTCGCTGATCGCGCCGCCATAGCGAAAGCCCAGCTTCACGAAGCCGTCGCGGCGAGCCTCCGCCGGGACGTCGACTACGATCTCCCGTGCCTCGTCGCCTCCGCTCAGCGTGACCACCCGCTGGACCCGGTCGTCGACGAGCAGGGACAGGTGCCGATCGCTCCGCAGCGCGGCGGCCTGGCGCAGGTGCAGACGCAGGTTCATCGCGCGGACCGGCGCGTTGCGCGGAACCGGAATGAAGACCTCGCGGTAGCCGCTCAGCATCGAGAACTCGAACCCCGCCTCGAAGCCCAGTTCGCGCAGCGTGACTGCGCGCAGGAAACCATCGGGCCCGACCTGGGATCCGACGGCGGTCGTCGGCTGGGACGGAGCGGTCGCGGACGCGTTCTGCTGAGCGGCGACGGGCGCCGCGAGGATCAGCGCGGCGCCAGCCGCCCATGCGGAAAGTCTCGCCATCAGGTCCCTTCGCTCGTTTCGGCGAGCGCGCGTCGAAGCGCGCTCAGACCTTGAGTAAAAAGCTCATGTTCGCGCGGCGTCATCGCCCGGCCGCCCGCGGGTGCAGGACCGAAGGCGCTCAGGATCTCTCGGGCTATGGAAGCGAATTCCGGGAGGTCGAGCATGCCGGCGGTGCCGACGAACTGATGCAGCTCGTGTCGTAGTTTCTGGGTCAGCGCACCCTCTGGATTGCTCATCGCCGTCGCCAGGATCCCGTCGATGCGTTCCGGCCCCTGTCGCAGGAACCTGGCACGAAGGCGCTTCTTTTCTTCCTCGAAGCTCAAACGCGCCTCCAAGTGACTGACGCAGTTCGTCGACGGCAACGGATCGATCATTAGCACCTTCCGCCCAATGCCTTACTCCGTGATCGCGGGCAAGGCGGAGGCCGGCCAAGATTCCTTCCTGACCTGTCGTAGCTGGGCAACAGAGCCCACGTCGTGGCTGCCATCACGTGGTTGGTCGCGCTGGCTGGGGCGTGTTGACAAAGTTCCTTATCCAGAGGCGGATCAACGCGATCTGGGCGAAGCCGAGGTAGCTGTCCGCGGTCTTGTCGTAGCGCGAGGAGAGGCGGCAGGCGTTCTTGAGGCGGTTGAAGCACCGCTCGATGCGGTTGCGCGGGGCGTAGATATGGGCGTCGACGGTGTCGCGGCCTCTGCGGGTCCTGCGGGCCGGCATCACGGCGACGCCGCCGCTGGCTTCCATGTCCTGGCGGATCGCATCGGAATCGTAGCCCTGGTCAGCCAGCGGCATGCGGGGGGCGGCCCGTTCGCCGCCATCACGGGTGTATAGCCGCGATAGTCCGAGCCCTGGCCGCTGCTCTCATCCCCGACAGCTGGACCGAGGGAAGCTAGAAAGCCGGCCGGCGGGCTGACGCGCAGGCGCCGCGTCACTGGCCATCGTTCCGACGGACAGTCGTCAGTCCGGAAACACTTTCCTCATCAAATTCAGCAGGCGCTCGTCATGCTCGATGTCGGCCTCGATCAAGTCGCGGTCCGGATGGTCGGGATCTTCCTCGAGCAGCCGCCTGAGCTCGGCGACCTCGTCCTCGAACATTCGCATACGGGCGCGCAGCCAGTCCCAGTCCGGCTTCTCCTCCACCGTCATCGGCCCGCGGACCTGGACCTGCCCGGTGCGCATGTCGACGACGATGTCGTCGGGATGCGGGACCGGGGCCGGCGCCGAGATGCCGAGCGCCCTGCGCCGCTCCAGCTCCCGGGTCCAATCAGCCTTGTAGCTGATCGCCGTCTCCAGCCACTCGTCATGCAGCCGCTTGTTCCCACGCTCGGTGGCGGCGAGCAGCTCGGTGAACAGCTCCTGTGCCCGGGTCTTGCCCTTCGCCGCGTTCACCGCCAGCGAGCGGACCACCGCCTGCGCGATCGGCACCGTCACGCTGCGCTCGCCGTCGCGTACCGACACCGTCCGGTAGGCCTCGTCCAGGATGATGTCCTTCAGCCGCTCCTCGTGAAGCGCCGGACGATTGCGCGAGCCCTTCGGCCGGCCCTTCGGGTTGCCGGAGACGCCGGGCCGGAAGCGGCTCTTCGCCGGCGGCTTCGCGTAGCCCACCTCGTAGCCGGCCTCCGGGCGGTTCGCCCGGAGCGCCTTGCGGTCCTTGTTCTCGCCCCCGCTCATGCCGCAGCATCCGAGAGGCCGGCGCCCGGCCAGCCACAGACCACACGCTCGGCGTCGTCCTTCGCATAGGTCTCCCAACGCCGGAGGATGCGGTCGCAGTAGACCGGGTCCAGTTCGCACAGGAACGCCCGCCGGCCAGTCTTCTCCGCCGCGATCAGCGTCGAGCCGGAGCCGCCGAACAGGTCCAGCACGATCTCCCCGCGCCCGGAGACGTCCTTGATCGCGTCGGCGATCATCTGCACCGGCTTCACGGTGGGGTGCAGCGCCAGCTCCTCCATGCGTCCCGCCCGCATGGTGTTCACGCCCCGGTATTCCCAGACGTTGGTGCGATAGCGACCATGCTGGCCGAGCTCGAAGGCGTTCACATGCGGCGCCGTCCCGACCTTGAAGGCGAAGATCAGCTCATGGCGGGAGCGGTAGAAACTGCCCATGCCGCCGTTGTCCTTGGCCCAGACGACCAGGTTCTTGAGCTCCGAATAGGCCCCCTGCCCGGCCGCCATGACCTCCTGCATGTGACGCCAGTCCATGCAGACGAAGTGGATGGCGCCGTCGAGGCTGTGATCGGCGAGGTTGCGGAAGGCGGTCCCGAGGAAGGCGGTGAACTCGGCCGAGGTCATCTCGCCCGAGGCCATCGCGAACTCCCGGTGCTTCGTCTTGCCCAACCCGCCCACATGGCCGTCGATCGGCACGTTGTAGGGCGGGTCGGTGAATACCATCCGCGCCCGCTCGCCGTCCATCAGCAGGTCCACCACCTTCGGGTCCAGCGCATCCCCGCACGCCAGCCGGTGTTCGCCGAGCCGCCAGACGTCCCCCGGCCTGCAGCGCCGCGGCCCGTCCGCGACGGGCGCGTCGTCGGCCGGGTCGCCCGGCTCCTCGGGCGCCAGCCCCTCGACCAGGGAGTCGATCTCCGGGATCGAGAAGCCGGTCAAGCTCACGTCGAACTGAAGGTCCTGCAGGGCGCCCAGCTCCTCGGCCAGCAGTTCGTCGTCCCAGCCCGCGTTCAGGGCCAGCTTGTTGTCCGCCAGCACGTAGGCGCGCTTCTGCGCCTCGGTCATCTCCGACAGCAGCCGGCAGGGGACCGTCTCCGTCCCCAACAGCTTCGCCGCCCCCACCCGGCCATGGCCGGCGAGGATGTTGAGGTCCTCGTCGATCAGCACCGGGTTGGTGAAGCCGAACTCCCGGATGCTGTCCGCGATCTGACGCAGCTGCTTCTTCGAGTGCTTGCGCGCGTTGCGCGCCCACGGCCGCAGCCGGTCGGGGGGAATTAGGCGCAGGGCCTCGTCGTGGGGTTTGCGGGACATGTCGGCCTCCTTCTCTGCTCGGCGTCGGCCCCCGTAAGAATCGCGAGAACGTCCGCATTTGTAAGATCCAGAAAACGGTCGCCTTCCGCAAGCATGATGTTTATGAAGTCGGCAGACCATCCGAACAGCGCGGGAGGCCGGCCATGTCGCTGGGGCGCAGGATCAACGAACTCAGGCTCAAGGCGGGGGAGTCCCTGCAGGACGTCGCCACCGCCGTCGGCGTCTCGAAGGCGCACATCTGGGAGCTGGAGAAGGGGCGCACCGACAATCCGTCGATGGCGCTCGTCACTCGGCTGGCCGACCACTTCCAGGTGTCGCTGGGCTACCTGGTCAGCGAAGACCTCGATGCGCCCGACGCCGACGACGACCTGGTGCGCATGTTCCGCCAGGCGCAGGAACTGCCCGTCGAGGACCGGGAGACGCTCGACGCTCTGCTCCAATCCTTTCGGCAGCGGCGCTCCCGGAAGGACTGACGCGGGTGGAACTCGACCGCATCGAGATCGAGAGCGCCGGGTCCGACGCCGAGCGGCTCGCGGCTGCGCTCCTGAAACAGCTGCCGGACCTGGAGGGGCGCGTGCCGATCGACGAGATCGCGCTGGCGCTCGACATCCTTCAGATCGTCGAGGCGCCGCTCGTCGGCGTCGAGGGCTGCCTGCAGACCGACGCGCACAAGAGCCAGGGCCAGATCGTCTTGCGCGAGGGGCGCAGCCCGCGCCGAACGCGCTACACCATCGCTCACGAACTGGGTCATTTCCTCAATGAGCGGCACCGGCCGACCGACGCGGTTGGCTTCGCCTGCACGGCGCAGGACATGCGCTCGCCGGCGCGGGAGGGCGTCCGCCTGCGCCAGGAGCGCGAGGCGAACGCCTTCGCCATCGAGGTGCTCACACCCCGCAGGCTTCTCGCTCGGCATCTCAAGCTCTCCGCCGACCTCGAACACGTGCTGAAGATATCGGATCGTTTCGACGTGAGCCGCGCCGCCGCCGCCCGCCGGTACGTGGCGCTTCACGAGGCGATGCTGGCGGTGATCTTCTCGCACGAAGGGCGGGTCCTCTACATCGACAAGGACGAGGCCTTTCCCCGGACGGCGGCCTGGAAAGGCGACGCGATCGGCCACCTGCTTCCCCAGCCTGGCCGCGAGCCGCTGACCGGCATGGACCAGGTCGACGCGGAGGACTGGATCGCCGGCTGGTTCCCCGGCGAGGTCTTCGCCCAGACCCTTCGCCAGGCGGACGGCCATGCGATGACCTTGCTGCTGGCCGAGCCCGGGGACCGCGCCGACGGTTGAGCCGCCCGGCTTCCCCGGGCTCCCTGTTCCGGCGCCGAACTTCCCTGTTTCGTCCCCGAGAATTCCCTGATCGCCCGGATTCAATTCCCTGTTCCGCGGAACAGGGAAATCGTCTGCAAGCGATTGAGAGAAAGCGGGTTTCTGCGGCGGAGTCCGCCTGCAGCGTCGGAAACCGCTTGGATTTCCCTGTAAATTCCCTGTTCTTGGCTCGGAGCAGGGTTCGCGCGGGACTGCGTCCTCCACCACGCAGCCCTTCTCAAAACCGCTGATCCTGCGTCGACCGGGAAGTCTCCGACATTTCCGAAGGTTAGCCGAGCGTCGCGCCACCAAGCACTCACGAGAGCACCGGAACCGGAGCGAAAACGCCCCTCGAAGGGGCGTTTGCTCTACGGCCGAATTTCAGGTGAGGTCTTGAGGCCGGCGCCGCGCCGCGCGCCCGGTCAGTTCCGCCGCGGCTCGAAGCCCAGGACGCGGCGTTGCTCTGTCCAGTCGAGCGGCAGATCCGGCAACCGCCGCAGCGCCCCGGCGGTCAGATCGTCCGGCTGCCCGCCGTCCAGGATCGCCTGCGCGATGTCCGGCGCCAGGAAGGCCAGCGGCAGGATGCGGCTGACCGATCCCTTCCGCCCGCCCTCCCGCCGCTCGATCTCGCCGACCGAGGCGACCGCGCCCGCGCCCGCGCCCGCGCCCGCGCCCGCGCCCGCGCCCGCGCCCGCGAGCAGTTCGCCCGCCCATCGCCGCGCATCGGCAACCATCCCGATCAGCTCCGCATCCAGCTTCCGCTCGCGTCGATCGAGCCCGATCACGATGGGCTTCGCCCGACCGGCCTGACGGGTCTGCAGCGGCGCCTCGATGCGAATCGATTCGCCCCGCGCGTCGCGATCGGATTCATCGACGAGGGTCGCCAGCCTGATCGTGATCGCCAGCACCTTACGACCCAGATCGATGCGTTCGACCAAGTCGATCAGCGGCGCGATGCGATCGTCCGGCTCGCCCGCGAGGGTCGTCGCACGCTTCAGCGCTTCGGCGATGCCTGTCGATGGCAGGCTAGCCTGATCCAGATCCGCGGCAAGCCGATCCGCATCGCCGAGATGGTCCTTGAGCATCCGCGCGACAAAGCCCTCCAGTTCCTCGGCCGGCATCCGCATGGCCTGCGCGTCGCCATCCGGCCGGGAGACATAGTACCAGTAGCGCTTGCGCCCGACGCCCTGCCCTGCCTTCACGAAACGGGACGCGTGCGTCGGCTTCATCGCGCGGCCCTGCGCATCGAACAGCAGCCCGTCGTGCAGCCGCGCCGATGAGCGAATCCGGCCGGATCGCTTGCCGCCGCCATTGTCATCGAGCGTCTGCCGTACCGCTTCCCATGTCACGCGATCCAGGATCGCCTCGTGCATTCCCGGATGCCGCTCGCCCTTGTGCCGCGTCTCGCCAATGTAGACCGGGTTGCGCAGGAGTTCGTAGAGCGCCCCGCGCGAGATCGCCTTGCCGCCAGAGCCGTTCACCTGCCGGTTGCTGACAATGCCGTCGGCGTCCAGTTCCGCCTTCAGCGCCCGAACGCAGCCGAGATCCAGGTCGCGGCGGTAGATCCTCCGCACCGTCTCCGCCTCGGCCGAGTTCCCCACCTATGGCTCCGCCGAAGTCCTTGGCTGGCTGGTCGAAAGCGGGGGGATCGAACCCCACATCCCGGTGATCGACAACTCACGGCGCAAGGACGGGACCGCCTCCCGCGACGACTGCGCCTTTGATCGTGACGCCGACCGATCACATGTCCCGGCGGGCGAGATCTGCTCCCGAACCGCCGCGCCTTCCTGCCGATCCGGCCGGCGGCGAAGGAGGACGGATTCATCCGCTATCGGGCCTCCAAGGCCGACTGCGACGCCTGCCCGCTGAAGGCGCGGTGCTGTCCGAAAATGCCCCAGCGCAATGTCAGCCGATCGATCCACGTGGTCGCACGCGACTTGGCCCGCGAGATCACCTCCAGCGACGCCTGCGTCGCCTCGGCCTATGCCAGGAAGAAGGTCGAGATGCACTTCGCCCATCTCAAGCGCATCCTGGGCCTGACCCGCCTCCGCCTCAGGCGACCAAACGGGGCCAGGGACGAGGTCCTGGTGGCCGCCACCGTCCAGAAGCTCCGCAGGCTTGCGATGATCCTGCCGACCCCGGCGTGAGGGGGCGCCGGCCCCATATCGGCTCGCCACTCCGCCGCGCCGCAGCATCGACTTCTTCAACAGCATCGGCGGAAAACGGCCGTTCGCTGCACCTGCGTGGAATGCCGGGTCCCGAACGATGGGAGGCGGGCGGCGGGAGCCAGCTCTTGTCGCCCGTCCTGGCATTTCGGCGGTCAACCGTGGCGGCGAGGCCAGGGCGATGGCTGATCTTCGGGCCTGATCCACCCCCTCGCGGGCAGGCTCGCCCTGGTCTATCGATAGCCGCCGAGCCGGGCCCTCGTGCGCTGCAGCCGCGCATCGACCTCCGGTCAGCGCGCCCTCAGCGCCTCGATCACGGCGCGGAGGCCGGCGGAGACGTGGCGGCGGGACGGGAAGTAGAGGTGCAGCCATTCCTGCGCCTCGCACCAGGGGTCGAGGACGCGCATCAGGGCGCCGCCGTGGATCGCCCGCTCGGCCTGCGCCTCCCAGACATAGGCGAGACCCAGGCCCGCGATCGCGGCGCGCACCAGCAGGGCGTGGTCGTCCGAGGCGAAGGCGCCGGAGGGCTGGAACTCGACGGTCTCCGCGCCGTTTCGGAACTCCCACGGGTAGCGGCGGCCGCTGGGGTAGAGGTTCTGCAGGCAGGCATGCTCCGCCAGGTCGCGCGGGGTCAGCGGCGTGCCGCGCCGGGCGAGGTAGGCGGGCGACGCCACCACGGCGAAGCGCAGGGCGGGCCGGATGCGGACCGCGGTCATGCCCTCGCTCAGGCTCTCGCCCAGGCGGATGCCGGCGTCGAAGCCCTCGGCCACGATGTCGACCAGACGGTCGGTGGCCACGACCTCCAGCTCCAGGTGCGGGTTGGCCTCCAGCAGCGGCCCCAGCGCCGGACCCAGCACGAAGGGCGCGACCGAGGAGGGCGCGTTGATCCGGACCTTGCCGAAGGGCGAGTCGCGGAACCGGTTCACCTCGTCCAGCGCCGAGCCGATGCCGTCGAAGGCCGGGGTCAGCTGCGCCAGCAGGCGCGCGCCCGCGTCGGTGGGCGAGACGCTGCGCGTGGTGCGGTTCAGCAGACGCACGCCCAGGCGCGCCTCGAGACCCGCCACCGCATGGCTGATCGCCGAGGCGCCCACCCCCCGCTCCTCCCCCGCCCGACGGAAGCTGCGATGGCGGGCGACCGCCTCGAATGCGGCGAGTTCGGCGAGGTCGGTGGCGCGCATAGCTGAATCTCCTTCAGCAATGTTTCGCAGAATATCCGCCTAATCGCAGCAATGGGGAAGGCGCATCTTCAGCGGGCCCGACGCCCCGTCGCGGCCTGAACCCTGGAGCTTCCTGATGCCCGACTTCGTCCCTCCGCCCCCTGACGCCGCCTCGCCCTTCGCGGACATGCGCTTCCATCATGTCGCCATCCGCACGCCGAGCCTGGAGGAGGCCAAGGCCTTCTACGTCGGCAAGCTCGACTTTCGCGTGGTCGCGGAATGGGCCTATGAGGACCAGAGCCTGGCCTATCTGGCGCCGCCCGCCGACGACGGATTCTACATCGAGGTGCTGGGCGGCGGCGCGCCCCGGCCGACCGGCGTGCGGCCTTACGCGGATCTGGCCGAGAGCCTGCGCCATGGCGGCCTCCACCATGTCTGCCTGAACGTCGCGAGCGTAGAGGCCACCGTCGCCGAGCTGCGCGCCCGCGGCGTCGCCATCGTCGCCGAGCCCTTCGTGCTTCCGGCCATCAGCCGGAAGCTCGCCTTCTTCGCCGACCCGTTCGGGAACCTGGTCGAGCTGGCCGAGATCGTCGGGTGAGGGAGGAGACGATGACCCAGGCGAGCAACCGTTCTCTCCTGATCGTCGGCGCCGGCCCCGGCATCGGCATGGCGACCGCCGCGCGCTTCGGCGCCGAGGGCTGGTCGATCATCGCCGCGGGACGCGACGCCGCCGCGCTGGAGGCGCGGGTCGCGGCCCTCCGCGCCCGGGGGATCGAGGCCCGGGCGCTCGCCTTCGACGCCGCCGACCCGGCCGCCATGGCCGAGGCGATGGCCCAGGCCGACCGCCTCGTCGGCGGCCTGACGGCCGTCCTCTACAACGCCGCGGCGGTGCGGCGGCAGGACCTGTTCTCGATGACCGACGCCGAGATCCTGGAGGACCTGTAGGTCAACGTCGCCGGCGCGATGCATGCGATCCGCGCCGCGGTCCGTGTCTTCGCCGGGCGCGGCGGCACGATCCTGCTCACCGGCGGCGGTCTCGCCGTGGCGCCCCATGCGGACTGGGCGAGCCTCGGCCTCGGCAAGGCGGCGCTGCGCAACCTGGCGCAGGGCCTGGCCCCTGCGCTGGCCACCCGGGGCATGCGGATCGCGACCGCCACCGTGGCGACCCTCGTCGCGCCGGGATCGACCGAGGCGGAGGGCGTCGCGGAGACGCTCTGGCGGCTCGCCGCCGATCCGGACGCGGGCTGGGAGGCCGTCTATCCCGCCCCCGCCGCCTGACCATCCGGGCGCCGCACCGGCGCGCTCCGCCGGGGCCGTTTCCCCCGCGGCGCGCCTCCCTGACCGGCTGGCGCAAGCCCATCCCCCAAGCCCCCCGACAAGGAATGACGACATGAAGAAGATCTGGTTCATCACCGGCGCCTCCCGCGGCTTCGGCGCCCTGGTCGCCGCGCGCGCGCTGGCGCGGGGCCACGCGGTCGTGGCCACCGCCCGCGATCCGGGCGCCATCGTCGCCCGTCTGGGCGACCACGCCGACCTGCTGCCCCTGCCGCTCGACGTGACCGACGAGTCCGCCGCCCGCGCCGCGGCGGCCGCCGCCATCGACCGCTTCGGGCGCATCGACGTGCTGTTCAACAATGCGGGCTTCGGACTGATCGGCGCGGTCGAGGAGGCCTCGGCCGACGAGATCGAGCGGCTCTACCGCACCAACGTCTTCGGCCTGCTCGCCGTGACGCGGGCCGTGCTGCCGCACATGCGGGCGGCCCGGTCGGGACGGGTCCTCAACGTCTCCTCCATCGGCGGCTACGCCGGCGCGGCGGGCTTCGGGGTCTACTGCTCGACCAAGTTCGCGGTCGAGGGCCTGACCGAGGCGCTGGACGCCGAGCTCTCGCCCCTCGGCATCCGTGCGACGGCGATCGAGCCGGGATACTTCCGCACCGACTTCCTCGATGCCGTGTCGCTCGCCGTCAGCCCGGAGGCCATCGCCGACTATGCCGACACCGCCGGCCGAGTGCGCGAGGCCGCGCGGGGCCTGAGCCGCAACCAGCCGGGCGACCCGCGACGCCTCGCCGAGGTGCTGGTCGACTTCGCCGACGCGCCCGAGCCCCCGGTGCGCCTGCCGCTGGGCAGCGACACCGTGGCCGCGATCGAGCGCCGGCTGGCTGGCGACGCGGCGATCCTCGCCGAATGGCACGCCGTGTCCGCCTCCACCGACTTCGCCGCGGCCTGAGCAGGCGACAGGCGCGCGGCGAGCCCGCGCGCCTGCGCACTCTCCGCGGCTAGATAAGGCGCCCTTCGATGAGGAACCGGCAGAAAGCGCCGCGTCCACCCCGCTGACATAGGCGCCTTCAGAGGCGCCGCGAGCTGCGCCATGGCCAGTCCCCCATGCCTCGTCGTCGGGCGGCGATGTGGGGAAAGGGCCGGCGCCAGACCTGGTCGCGACGGGCGGAGAACCGACCTTCGCGGCGCGAGGCATGAACGGCTGGGATGCGCCCCTGGTCGGCCGTTCAATGCATGCTGCGATGATGTCAGAAGCCACCGCCGATGACTCGACGCGATCGCCTGCGTCAGCGATGAACTCTCCCTTGCCTTCGGAGCGACGGGCATCGGTAGGCCTCCACGTTGGTTGGACCCGCCGAGCGAGCAGTTGGCGCTGCTTCATGCGGCTGCGATCCGTTCTGAGAGTTTCGATGAAGGCGATCATGTCTTCGACCGGCGGGCGAGCTCCGCCTGGGCGGAATAGGCGCTGGCCTCGCGCAGGATCTCGTTCGCCTGACGCAGCGCGCGGCTCTCCCGCTCCAGCGCCTTCATCTTCTCCGCCATCGCGGCGGGGACGCCAGCGCGACGGCCGCCGTCGACCTCCGCTCGCTTCGAGAACCATGCGCACGGCACGCTCGCGCGCTTCAGGGGACGCGTGTTCGTCGTCTTGCTCGTGCCGCTCCATCCTGCTCAGGAGCGGCAGCCTCCGGCAGATCCGAAGCGGTTCAGGCTTTCGGATCTTCGCGTTTCCTGCCCCTATGCGCGCTGGATCCGCCGCGCTGCGTCGCCACGGTTCGACCTGTCGTCCCCGTACGGAGCGCGGAATGCTCGGCGATCTCTTCAAGCGAACCGTAGCCTGCTCGGGCGAACGCCCGGCGTTGATAGGCGGGGGGCGGCGGGTGTCCTGGCGCGCGCTGGACGCCAGGGTCGATCAGGCGGTCGAGGTCATGCGGGATGCCGGCGTCATGGACGGCGACCTCGTCGCCCTCGCGCTGCCGGGCGACGAGCGGTTCGTCGCGGCGCATCTCGCGACCCTCGCCTGCGGCGCCGCCAGCCTGCTTCTGGATCCGAGCCCCGGCAGTGGACCGCCTCCGTCGTCACATTGGCTGCTCGCGCCCGATCGCGAAGACCGGGCGGGCGTCGGGATTTCCGAGGCGGTCGAGCCGATCGAAGGGGTCTCGCTGGTGCGACGGGACGGCTCGAGGCCACGGTTCGCCCCCGCGCCTGCGATCGTGCAGCGGACCTCCGGCACGACGGGCGCCGCGCGGGAGATCGCGCGGTCTCACGCTGCGTGTATCGCGGAGGTGCGGCGGTTCTTGAGCGTCACCGCCCTCGGGCCGTCGGACGTGATCGGCGCGCTCGCGCCGTTCCATCACTCCCATGGGCTGTTCCACGGTCTCTGGGCCGCACTGGCGTCCGGAGCCGCATTGGCGATGCCCGAGGCGTCCGGACCCGTGGCTCTGACGCGAGACGCGCAGCTGCGGCTTCTGCAGGCCGAGGGATGCACCGTCGCGGCCGTTACGCCGTATCACCTCGAGGCCATGCTGGCCGGGGACCAGCGCGCCGACCTCTCGCGCCTGCGCTGGTGCCTCTCGGCCGGGGCGCCGGCGGCCCCGGACCTGGCGGCGCGGTTCGAGCGACGTTTCGGCGCCCGCGTCAGGCAACTCTACGGATGCACCGAGCTCGGCGCCATCGCCGTCGATGCCGATCCCGCGGCGGCGGACGACCCGCGGGTCGTGGGCCGCCCCCTGCCCGGCATCCGGATCGAGCTGCGTGGAGAGGACGGCGCGACCGTTAGCGACGGCGAGGTCGGCGAGATCTTCGTCGATGCGCCCGCCTCCGACGCACCGGACGACGCGCCGGGCGACGTGTCGGCCCGCTGGGTCGGAACCGGGGACCTCGGCCGCCTGGACGCCGCCGGACGGCTGATCGTCGCCGGACGGGCCGCGGACCTGATCGTCATCGCCGGGCGCAAGATCTTCCCGGAGGAAGTGGAGCACGCGCTCGAACAGCACGACGCCGTCGTCGAGGCCGCCGTCGTCCCCAGGACGCATCCCCGGCTCGGGCAGGTGCCGGTCGCGCATGTCGTCCTGCGGCCGGGCGAGACGGGCGAGGACCTGCGCGCGCATTGCCTGGCGCGGCTGGCGTCCTGGAAGACGCCGCAGGCGTTCGTCTTCCACCCGGCCCTTCCGCGCGGCCCGTCGGGAAAGCTGCTGCGCCGCGCCCTCAGCGATCGCCCGGCGTGACCGCCAACCGTTCCACCATCGCCGTCACCGCGGCGACGGTGGCGAAGTTCGCCGGAACCATCTCCGACGCGCCGACCTCGATCGCGAAGGCCTCTTCGAGCCAGGTGACCAGGCGCATCAGGCGGATCGAGTCCACGAGCCCCCCGTCCGCCAGCCTGCCGTCGGCCGACAGCTCGCCCGGGTCGAGCCCGTCCGCGGCGACGTCGGCGGTCAGCCAGTCCAGGATCCGGTCGCGGACGCAAGCGGTCATCGCGCGGGTTCGTTGATCGCGACCGTCATCTCGGCCTCCTCGGTCTGCAGCGCGTCGCCCGACGCCGCCGCGGCGCGCAGGTCGTAGGCGTCCGCCGCGACGGGGTCGTTCAAGCCATGCCGATGGATCATGGCCAGCCGCCGCAGCGCCCCGACATGGCCCGGCGCCTGGGTCACGGTCGTCTGGAGCGCGCGCAGGGCCAGATCGGGGCGCCCGCAGCGGAAGATTGAAACCCCGTAGAGGAAATGGCCTTCCGGGTTGAAGAAGCGCCGCCGGACCGAGTCGAGCGCATGTTCCGCCGCGCTCGCGTACTCGCGCTGCGCGAAGCGCAGTTTCGCCAGCCCCAGGTGTCCGTCCGGCTGGTCGGGGTCGAGGTCCACCAGCCGGCGCCATTCGGCTTCGGCCTCCCGGCGCCGCCCCATTCGCGTCAGCGCCATCGCCCGCAGCTTCACGAACCCGGCCCGGTTGTGGACGCGGGTCTCGTCGGCGCCGGCGAGGATGCGCAGCGTCTCGGCCGGCCGGCCGTCGACATAAGCGATCCAGGCCTGCAGGAACGCCATGCCCGAGACGTTGGTCCGGGTGCGCTTCCACAACCGGTTGCGCCGTTCGCGTTCGGCAGGCGACAGGGTCCCCGCACAGCGGGCGTCGAGCTCGCGCAGCTCGGCCAGCGCGGCCGGCAGCATCCGCTTCTTGTCGCGGAACATCCTCTCGAACGCGACGCGCGCGGCGGCTGCATCGCCGCGCATCAGGTGGCAGGTGATCAACTGGTTCGAGGACCGGCTTTCCTCCGGCGCCTCGTCGACCAGGCGCTGCAGCATCTCGACCGCCTCGTCGAGCTCGCCATGGGACTGGCACGACAGCGCATAGGCGAAGCGACGCTCTTCGGCGACCGCGCGCCGCTGCAGGTCGGCGAGATCGCGCGACGGCGGCGGCAGCGGCGCCGAAAGTCTGGCGCGCACCGCGGCGCGGGGCGCCTTCGGGTCGTCCTCCCAGCTGTCGATCTCGGCGTCGGACCCGGAGGTGTCGAGCGCACGCTCCAGCGCCGCGCCGGGCAGGTCCCGCGCCGTCGGCAGGCCGAACAGACGCGTCATCGTCGGGAACACGTCGAGCACCGAGGCGCCGAACGCCAGCTCGTCGCGCCGAAAGCCCGGTCCGGCCGCGACGAACATGCCGGGCAGGTCCGGCAGGCCGGGCGCGCCGGGCTCGGTCGGGCCGATGGGGCTGCGGTCCGCCCCCAGGCGGGCGCCGGAGGGCGAGACGACCATCACCGCCGTCTCCGGCCCGCAGATCTCGCGCAGTCGACCGAGCATCATGTCCTGCATGACGTAGGCCGCACGCAGGACATGCCGCCAGCGCGCGAAATCGTCCTGCGGAACGAACTCCGGACGGGGCGGATGGAAGGCCGCGAAAACCTCGGTCAGCTTCCCGAGACCGGCGTAGTGCACGGCGGCGAAGTCCCAGGGCCGGGTCTCGAGGCACTCGGTCGCCGCGGCGTGCAGGGTCGCCGTCTCGGCGATCACGTTCGCCAGAACCGCGAGGCGCGCATCGTCGGCGCGGGGCGGCAGGGCCTCGTCGCCCAGGTAGAACTGCAGATCCAGGGGGCTGAGATCGGCCGCCGTGAAGGCCAGCTCCGCCAGCGACTCCTTCAGCGCCGCGTCGCCGGTCGCCTCGTCCGGCCCCGGGTTTCGCGGGTAGCGCTCGGTCACGCCGACGCCGCGATCCGCCGGCGCGCAGGCCGGCCAGCCGAAGGCCTGCGTGCGCAGGCCCTGCGCCTGCAGGACCTCCCACAGGCTGCGGGCCACGCGGGACCGGTCGTCGACAGGCCGCAGCCCCTCGTCGCCGGCGAAGTCCAGGCCGCACAGGATCCCGTGCCGATCCGCGAAGCGCCCGGTCGCGATGGACGTCATCTGCGTGGCCGCGCCTTCGGGCGAGACGGGGCGCAGCTTGCCGATCGCGCCGCCCTCGACCATCGCGGCCAGGCGAGGCATGGCGCCTTCGTCGACGAGACGAAGCGCCAGCCGCCAATCGAGATGCGGAACGGCGACGAGCAGGACGCGCGTCATCGCCGACGCGGTCGCCCGGCCGCCGGACTCGCGCTCAGTTCATCGCCTTGCGCCGGCGGCGCAGACCCGCCGCCCCGGCCGCGATGGCCGAGGCCAGCAGGATCGCCGCAGGCGGCGCCGGCACCGCGGACGAGGGGCCGGCCTGGTAGGCCGCGCCGCTGTCCTCGTAGGACCAGCCCTCGATCGAGAAGATCCCGTCGGTGGGATCGGACCCATCCCAGCTGGA
>Ga0310345_10000701_pt1 | contig 44825 bp, 36 predicted proteins | sample HC15DNA20500_MG_FD_204667 | JGI IMG/M metagenome (GOLD analysis project Ga0310345, IMG submission 204667) | Marine microbial communities from station ALOHA, North Pacific Subtropical Gyre - HC15-DNA-20-500_MG | ecosystem: Environmental > Aquatic > Marine > Oceanic | place: Pacific Ocean: North... | reverse complement strand
CACTATCGATGTGAATCTCGTGGTCGTGAATCTCATGGTCGTCTCCTTCCAGTTTTTGTTCGGTTGGGACGAACGCGCGTTCGGGAAGGCAAACAGGACCGCGGCCGGCTCTGTTCCTGGCGGGCGGTCCGTACGTAGCCGTACACTCCGCCGGAACGCGGCCAGTTGGACGGGAACATCTCGCAAGGGTGAGGCCGGCACGAATCCGCGCGCAGGCAGCCGGAGAATGCGCGTTTTGCGGGTATTGGGGCAGCCGAGCGGGCGAACGCTCGAAGCCTCACCAGCCCCAAGCGCGCGCGGCACCGTGCGGAGCGCGGAGAAGAGTCCCTGCCCTCAATCGGGCAACACTTCCACCCGATGTTTGCAACTGTGACGGAGACTAGTAGTTCGCCACGGCTCCGAGGGGCGCGGGGGCATACATGCTCATCATCGGGTCGTCTTCGAGCAGGACCTCGTCATAGAGGCCGTAGCCGTTGAAACGACTCGCCGAAACGCGGCCGTAGGCGCCGAGCTGGCCGAGCTCGATATAATCGCCCTCGGCGATGTCGGCCGGCAGGTGGAATGGGCCGGGCATGTAGTCGATGCTGTCGCAGGACGTGCCCCAGAGCGCGAACTCCTTCGTCGCTCCGCCGAGCTCCTGGCCGTCGCGCAGGCGGCGCGCCGGATAGGCGAGCCCGCCATAGATCTTGGCGCCCTCGAACAGGCAGCCATAGATGCCGTCATTGATGTAGAGGCTGTCGCTCCGGCGGGAGAGCACCTTCACGAGAAGTGACTCGGATTCGGCGACGAGCGCCCGGCCCGGCTCGCTGAGCAGCATGCACTCTTCCAGGCCCAGCCGCGCGACGCTCTCGCGCAGGGTGTCCATGTAGAGAGACAGATGGGGCGGATCGGCCTGCGGGTGACGGGCGGGAAAACCGCCGCCGACATCGATGGAGTCGACCGGCACACCCGCTTCCGCAATTACGTCCGCCGCGACCTTCATGGCGCGCGCATAGCTCTCCGGCGCGAGCGCCTGGGAGCCGACATGGAAGGCGACGCCGACATGCTCGGCCGCATCGCGGGCCAGGCGGAGAAGATGCACCGCATCGGTCGGGGCGGCGCCGAACTTCCGGTCCAGGCGGATGACGCTGTCCTCGTTCGGCACGGCGAGGCGCACATGGAGATGCACATCCTTGCGGCGGCCGGTCTCCTCCACGATCTTCGAGAGCTCACTCTCGGTGTCGAGGGAGAAGCGGCGCACGCCGAACTCGGAATACGCACGGGCAATGAGCGCCCGGGATTTCACCGGATGCATCAGATAGAGCTCCGCACCAGGCAGCGGCGCGTAGGCCTCGATCTCGCTCAGCGACGTCACGTCGAAGCAGCGCACGCCCGCCTCGTAGAGTGCACGCTGGATGCGCGTGGAATCGTTCGCCTTCACCGCATAGAGAACCTTGCCGGGGAAGTTGGCGAGCATCCATTCGGCGGCGCGCTTGGCGGCGTGGGGCCGCATGCAGCGCACGGGACGCTCCGGAGAGGTTTCGCGCAAGAGCGCGGCCGCGCTGGCGTAAGAATCCATCTGTCGATCCATCGGGGTAAGCCCTTGAAACAACGAAGCTTTAACGAGCCCTCTCCGCCGGGGGCCTGAGCGGCGGTGGTGCGACTCCGATTAGGCTAATCGGAGGGCTCTGTAAAGAAGATTAGAAGCCGCATGGAAAGCGGCGCGTGTGACGAAAACGCGGCGTGAATCGTCGTCCGCTCCAGTCGCCATTTATTCGGCCTTGGCACTCACCCAGCGTTCGCCGCATGCCCCCTGCAGAGCGATGCGCGCTGTGGCGCTCAGGAGGTCGTCGGACACCGGCAGACCCCGGACTTCGGCGAAGCGGCCATAGGCTTTCTGCAAGCGGCCATCCTCCTCGCCGTCGACCGCGCCCTCATAGAGCCCGAGCGATGCGAGGCAATCCTGCGCCTGGGCCACCTGCTCCATCCGGACCGCCGGATTGGCGTCTGCGGCTTTGCTTTCTTCTGGCAGCGCGCCCGTCGTGGCCGGCTCGCTCCCAGCCGTGGCGCCGGCGAGGTCGTTCGTCATGGGCAGGCACTGGCCCCACTGCTTGCTATAGCCCGCCTTGAGGCAGATGCATTTGCCGAGACCGCGCGAGTAGGTCCAAGGCTCGGCGCATTGCGTCTCCCCTGCCCGCGCCAGCTTCGTCATCCGCTCCGCCACGCTTTCCGCGCGCGCGCTGTCAGGCGCCGCCAGGATCGGCAGCAAAAGTATGACGGCAGCGAGCCCGGCCCCAGTCACCAGGCCCATGACGGGAGCGCGCATTTGAAAGCAGAACATGACCACCCCCTAAGGTAGCTGACGACAAACGGGCGTTAACGCTTCGTTAACCGTGAGCTTAGGGGCAAAGGGCGGCCAGCGCCAAGAGGTTCGCGCGGAAAGGCGCGCCTAACGTTGCTCGCAACGAAGGGCTCACAAAAAGAGGTGCGTACGACGGGGGGGCCCCTATTCGCCGGCCGGTGCGCCGCTGGGGCCCGTATAGATGGGCAGGATCCCGATCTGCGCCTTCGCATCCGGCGGCAGCGCCTCTTGCAGCGCCGCCAGCAGACCGTCGGAGGAACCGCTCTCCGCCATCTCCTTAAGCGCCGCATGGAGGCCGGTCAGCGGCTTGTCGGAGAAGATCACAATGCGGTGCTGCGCCCCGTCCGGCCCCGGCGCCACCTGGAACATCTGATGGATGTGGCGTCGGGTTTCCGGCTTCTGCGCTGCTTCCGCATTTTCCGGCAAGATCGGCTGGATGTCGCCCGCCGGACCGAGATCGAACAGAGTGAGCATGGGAGACCGGCCTGGCAGGATCTCGATCTGCGCCCGCTCGCCCTCCGGCAGCCTTCCGGCCCCGCTCACCAGATCGATGGGGACCGGCGCGTGCGCCGAACGGGCCACGAGCCAGTTCAACGCCGACCATTTTTCCAGCGCATTGCCAAGTTTTTCGGAGTCGATGCCGCTCGCCACGACGCCCCCGATCCTGTGGGTCAGGGTCTCGTCGGCGACCGACCAGATCAGCTCCGCGTCGGCAGGATCGTCCACGATCTCCACGTCCGGGAAATCTCCGACCACGGCCGCCTCGCCATCCACGACGGCCAGGCGCAGCTTCGGCACCGCGACTTCGCTCTTGTTGCCGCTCTGGGGGGCGGGAAAGAAGGTCACGGGACTCGAGCGGCGCGGCAGCACCTGGACCTCCTGCTGCCCTTCGGTCATCGCACCGACGGCGAGCGGCAGATAGACCGAGAGCTCGTGATCGCTGAGGAGACCGTCGGAATCCTCTTCCGCCGCACCGGTTAGTGCCTGAACGAAGGCCCAGCTCAAGCCGCCCCGGGGAGCGTCGCCGATACGAAGCTCCGGCACGCCCTTGCCGTCGGGCGCGCCGTACGCGAACACCGCCCTGCTGAAATTGTTTTCGGGCCGGCTGCCGGGCGCAGGCGGCTCCGCCTGGCCCTCACCCGACTGGCGCAGTTGCACGAGGTCTGCCGGATAGGTCCGCTCGAGGCCGCCCGAGAAGCTGGCGTCGCCGACGAAGATCAGCTTCACGCCCTTCTCTTCAGCAGTCCGCGCCCAATCCAACACGACCTGGCGCGGCAAAGCATCCAAATCGCCGAGACGGAATCGAGGACCGCTCTCGCCGAGTTCCCCCGCATAGAGATCGCCCTTGCCGGCGAAGGTGAACACGATGGTGTCGCCGTATCGCGCTTCGGCCAGGAGCTTCTGCCATGCAGCCTCGACGGCCTGGCTATCGGCCTCATGGTTGGTGAGCAGTTCGACTTGCGCCGCGCCCGCATTCTGAAGCGCATCCGCGATGGCCTCGGCATCCGCCACGGCGCCGGCAAGGTCGCCGTCCGGATACTCGTCGATACCGACGGCGAGCCCGTAAGTCGCCGCATGCGCCACAGCCCCGGTCAGAGCGAGCGCTCCGAACAGGGCCGCGGCGAATGCGAAGGATCGGAAAAACATCATGCTTCAAACAGAACGCACTGGTGCTGGCACGGCGTTATCCGCCATGGGCGTACATGTGATCCAGCAGCCGCGGCGACGGCGAGCCGGTCACCGGCAGCCCGTAGGCATATTGGTAGTTGCTGATGGCGCTGGTCGTCCCCGGCCCCATGATCCCGTCGATGGGCCCCGGGCGGTAGCCGAGCCGCGTCAAAGCCGCCTGGGTGTCTGCGACAAGCTGACCGCCATAGGCCCGGCGCGGCGGCGCATAGGCCGGTGCCGGTGCATAGACCGGCGGCGCCGCATAGGCCCGGCGGTTGTTCTCCCGCTCGATGGCGCCAGCGGCCAGTCCGACGCCGGCACCGATGGCAGCGCCCTTGCCGAGCCCGTCGCTGCCGCCGGCGATACCGCCGATCGCGGCGCCCACGACACCGCCCTGGATGCCGCGCTTGAGAATCTGAGCCGAGGCCTGGTCGGGCATCGCCAGACCGACGAGCGCGAAGGCAATGACCGTCAACGAAGCCAGTTTCGCGAACCCCGCAAAGCCGGAGAGACGCAACGAAGCAGCACCCTGAAACGCCGCTTTCCTCATATCTGCACTCCTCATTTGAGATCCGGAGCGCTTCTTATGCCGTCCGGCAAAGCGCTCCATCCTCGGCAGGCCCAATAGGGCCATCCCCATATGATATCGAATCGCGGCACGGCCGAGAAGCGCCTCACGCCCTGAAAACGAGCCTAGAGAACGGGAATGGCATCCTCGCGCTCGGGCACGTTCCAGCCGCGCTGCACCGCCGGCCGCGCCGCAATCTCCCGATACCAGCGCACGACATTGGGATAGTTTTGTGTCGCAATCCCCTGAATGGGATGGCGCGCCGCCCAGGGCCAGATCGCGATATCCGCCACCGAATAGTCTCCGGCGACGAAAGGACGGTCGGCGAGACGCCTGTCCAGCACGCCCCAGAGGCGCCCCGCTTCCTTCCCGTAGCGCTCTTCGGCGTAGTCGGACTTGCCCTTATTGAAATGCAGGAAGTGATGCGCCTGGCCGAGCATCGGCCCGAAGCCGCCCATCTGCCACATCAGCCATTGCACCACGTCCCACTTCGCCGGGCTCTCCTGGGGCCAGAGCTTCCCCGTCTTCTCGGCGAGATAGAGCAGGATGGCGCCTGACTCCATCAGCGCCAGGTCGTTGTCCGTATCGACGATGGCGGGGATCTTGTTGTTCGGCGAGATGGCCAGGAAGGCCGGATTGAACTGCTCGTCCTTCATGATGTCGACCGTGTGGAGCCTGTAGGGAAGCCCCACCTCCTCCAGCATGATCGAGACCTTCTGTCCGTTCGGCGTCCCCCACGTATAAAGCTCGATCATGCAATCTCCTTTCGCTCTTCCGGCGTTTGCGTCCCCGCACGCGTTTGAGCCTTCGAGAGGGTCTCGCAGCGTGGCTTCATCAAGCCTTCACCCATCGGCCCCCTTCTCGCCCAGAACCTGTCGCCGCCTTGCCATAGCCGCGCGGTATGAAGGGGATGAGGCCAGCGATTTGCAGACTTGAATCGCGAAAACGAGGAAGGACGCATCATGTTGGACCATGCGGCAATCGAATACGACCCTCAAGACGATCCCCTGCCGAGATTGGGTTGCGGCCGCTACGGCATCTATTTCACGCCCAAGCCCAACACCGCTCTTGCAGCCTTCAGCCGCTCCTGGTTCGGCCACGCCGGCGCAGGCTCCACGCTGCATGCATTCTCCGGCGCGGGGCTCAGCACCCATGGCGGCGCCAAGGTGCCTGCCATGCCGGGCCACTACCCCGGGCTCAATGCCGTGCTGAAGGCGCCCTTCGCCCTTCGCCGGGGCAAGGGACCGGAAGCTCTGAAGAACCGCCTGAAGAGCTTTGCTAAGCGTCGCGCGCCCGTCGCCACGGGGCCGCTCGCCCTGACCCGCGAAGGCCGCTTCCTGGTGCTCCGTCCGGAGGCGCCGAACGCCGCGCTGGAATGGCTCTCCGTGCAATGCGTCAGCGGCTTCGACGGGTTCGCCGACGATGCCCAGCCGGCCGAGCGCGACGCGCTCGAGGTCTCGCTCAATCCCTATCAGCGGCTGCTGCTTGAGAGCTTCGGCGACGCCAATGTCATGAGCGAATTCCGCTTCTCGCTCCGCCTCACCGGGCCCATGGAGCCCGACCACATCGAACGGGTGGCGGAGGCGCTTTCGCCCGTGCTGGAGCATATCTGCGCCGAAGGCATCGAGATCGATGCGCTGTCGCTGTTGGGCGATCCCGGCGGACGGTCTCCGCTGCGACTTTTGAAGCGCTACCCCCTCGCCGGCTGACCACAGTTCTGACACAGCTCTGGCCGATGGTCGGAATGGCTGGGTTTACGGACGGGGGTCCAAGAATGCCGGATTACGGTGAAATTTTAGCCTTCCTGGCGGCGAATCCGCCCTGCCTCGAAGCCGAACGCGAACTCCACGCCTCGCTCCTGGAACTGCTGGCCCAATGCCTCCGCTCCGAGCAGGGGGTCTACGATGACGAACCCGCCGGCGCTAGCGCCGACCAAGCCGAGCCGGCCGAGGACGACGCCGGCGATGTGCTCGAAGCCTTGGCCGCTCAGCATATGCGGTCCGGCAAGATCCATTAGCCGGAAGCCACCACACCCGTCTGGCTGAACCTCTCGGCAAATTCGACCGTCACGCGGAGGCGAGATGACCTACGACCTCTATTACTGGCCGTTCCTCCAGGGGCGCGGCGAATACGTTCGCCTGGTGCTCGAGGCGGCAGGTCTTGAATACCGCGACGTCGCGCGCTTGGATGAGTCCGAAGGCGGCGGGATCGACGCGATGCTGGCATTCATGAACGGCGACAAGGGTGGACGCCCGCCCTTTGCCCCGCCCTTCCTGGTGGATGGCGATATCGTCATCTCCCAGACGGCGGAAATCGCCGCATGGCTCGGCGAGCGTCACGGCCTGGCGCCGAAAGATGAAGCCGATCGTCTCTTCGCCCGGTCGGTCGCCCTGACCACGGCGGATTTCGTCGGCGAGGCCCACGACGTCCACCACCCGATCGGCGGCGGCCTCTACTACGAGGATCAGAAGGAAGAGGCTACGAAGCGCGCCGAAGGCTTCCGCGAAGAGCGGATGCCAAAGTTCCTCGGTTGGTACGAGGATGTCCTGAAGGCGAACCCGTCAGGTTCGGGGTATCTGTTCGGCGATGCCCTCAGCTATGCCGATCTCGGCCTGTTCCAGACCGTCACGGGGCTGCGCTACGCCTTCCCGCGCCGCATGAAGAGCTTGATGCCCTCCTACCCGCGCCTCGAAGAACTATGCGAGAAGGTGGAGAAGAACGAGAGGATCGCCGCCTATCTGAAGAGCGAACGGCGCCTCCCCTTCAACGAGGACGGCATCTTCCGGCACTACCCGGAGCTCGACGCGGACTAGCGCGCCGAGCGCGTTCCAAACGTCATCCCGAACGGACCGCCCTTAGCGGCATCAGGAGCCGGGCTTCGGCTCTTCCGTCAGCTCGTGATAGGCCTTCCGCGCCTTGCGGATATAGGTCTGCGGCCAATCCTTGAAATAGACCAGCGAGGTCCCGCTGGAGAAGCAGTAGAGCCGGCCGTCCTGGTCGCGCCAGTTCAGCGAGCAATCCGCCTTGATGAGATCGCCGGCCATCAGCCCGACAGGATCGTAGCTGTCGAACTCGCCCTTCACGTCGTGGGGGACAACCGCCTTCCAGATGCCGGTATCCGTCGAGCGTACCTTCGGCGGCTTCGGATAGTCCGTCTTGTTGTCCAGAAGCTCGTATTCCTGCTCCACCGGCGTCGGCGGCTCGCTGGTCGCATCCTCGGCCAGGGCGGCCGGTGCAATGATCGTCAGTGACAGGCCAAGCGCAGCCAGACAGGCTGCCGCTCGCTTCACGCTCCAAAACGTCATGTACTTCTCCCAATATCCTGCCCTTATAGAAGGCAAGCTTGGGATCGGATTACAACCCGTCACCAATGTGGCTGCCCCCACCGTCGGAAGGCGCCGCATTACGATTACGACTTGCGATCAAGACTGAGGGCGCAGCCGTGCGTCCGCCAGCTCGTTCCAGGCCTTCGTCGCCTTCTTGGCATTGGTCTGCGGCCATTCCTGGAAATGGACCAGGGACGCATTGCTGGCGAAGCAATAGGTGATCCCCGCATCGTTCTGCCAGTGGATCGAGCAGTCCGTCTTGATGAGGCTTCCGGCGATCAGCCCGATCGGGTCGTAGCTGTCGAATTCGCCGTTCAGATCTTTCGGCACGTAGTGGGTCCACATCCCACCTTCCTCGAAATTGGAATGCATCGCGAACCGCTCCAGGGCAGCCGATTCGACCCGCTTGAGCTCCTGGGAGGATGCACGGTCCGCATCCGCAAAGAGCGCCATGCCGAACGCGGCAACGCCGACTGCACCAACGCTTGAGAACCAGGTCCTACGGTCTTTCATAGCAGCCTCGCTTTCGTAACCGGGCCTGCCGTGATCGGAAAACCCGCCAAGAATGTTGCACTGCAATAAAGAGCATGAACCTTTTTTCGCGCCGCGCAAGAGCCTCAGCTGCGTCAAAATATTCGCAAAAACAATCCTATAGATCGATAGGTCAGGCGTATTGACCTAAAAAGCTCAACCATATTAGGTGCATAGCAGCATAACCTTCATGCGGATTGGCCACAGACCCTGTGTCCGCGCTGCAACAGGCGCTCACGCTTGGAATGCCGCGCGAGAGGAGGCAGAGTGCGCCCATGACCAAAGACATTCGGAAAATCGCCTGGATCGGCCTCGGCGTGATGGGCTTCCCCATGGCCGGGCACATCAAAAAGGCCGGCTACGACCTCACCGTCTATAACCGCACCAGCAGCACCGCGGACCGCTGGGTCGAGGAGCATGGCGGCACCGCCGCGCCCACGCCGAAGGCGGCCGCGGACGGCGCCGATATCGTGCTCTCCTGCGTGGGCAATGACGACGATCTGCGCCAGGTGACCCTCGGCGAGGACGGCGCTTTCCAGGGCTTGGACGAAGGGGCGATCTTCATCGACCATACGACCGCGTCGGCCGAGATCGCGCGGGAATTGTCGGAGGCCGCAAAGGCCAAGGGCGCCGGCTTCCTCGATGCACCGGTTTCCGGCGGCCAGTCCGGCGCGGAGAACGGTGCCCTCACGGTGATGATCGGCGGCGAGCAGGCCGATTTCGACCGCGCCAAGCCCGTCATCGACACCTACGCGAAGCAGGCCACCCTCATCGGTCCGGCCGGCGCAGGGCAGCTCACCAAGATGGTCAACCAGATCTGCATCGCGGGCCTCGTCCAGAGCCTGTCGGAGGCGCTCCATTTCGCAGAGCGCGCCGAACTCGATATCCCGAAGGTGATCGAGACCATCTCGAAGGGTGCGGCACAATCCTGGCAGATGGACAATCGCTGGGAGACCATGACCCGCGGCGAGTTCGAGTTCGGCTTCGCCGTCGACTGGATGCGCAAGGATTTCGCGATCCTGCTCGATGAGGCCCGCCGCAACGGCGCCCAGCTTCCCGTCGCGGCGCTGGTCGATCAGTTCTACGCCGACGTGCAGAAGATGGGCGGCGGCCGTTGGGACACCTCGAGCCTCCTCGCCAGGCTGACACGCGGGGATTAGCCCTTAAGCCGGCTCGGGCACCGCGTAAGCCAGCGGGAGCGTCGTGGTGAACTTGATCTGCTCCATGGCGAAGGCGGAGCTCACCTCCGTCAGCTCGATCTGCGAGATCAGCTTCTTATAGAAGGCGTCGTAGTGCTCGATATCCGGCACGACGACCCGCAGCAGATAATCCACCTCACCGCTCATTCGGTAGAACTCGACGATCTCCGGAAACGCGCTCAAGACCTCGTGGAACCGGTCGAGCCATTCCTGGGCGTGGTGGCTGGTGGTGATCGACACGAACACCGTGACGCCGACATTCACCTTCTTGGGGTCGAGCACGGCGACCCGCCGCTGAATGACCCCCTGCTCTTCCAGCTTCTGGATGCGCCGCCAGCACGGCGTGGTCGACAGGCCGATGCGCTTGCCGATCTCGGCCACGGGCACCGTCGCGTCCTCCTGCAGGATCTCCAGGATCTTGCGGTCCATTCTGTCGAGAGTCATGGCGACACCGATAAATAATTCTCCAATCGATAGGAGATACCGGCAGCCCACGCAAAAGGGAAGGCGAGAAACGTAGATCGATAGATTATTTTTCTAATCGTGTCTCTAGAGCAGCGCCCGCACCTGTTGGCGGAGAACCGGCAGCAGCTCCGCCTCGAACCAGGGATTGCGCTTCAGCCAGGCATTGTTGCGCCAGGACGGATGGGGCAGCGGCAGGATGCGCGGAGCCTGCGGCCGATTGAGATGCTCGCGCCAGGCCAGCATGGTCTCCTGCAGCGTCTTGCCCGCTGCTTCCTTGAGGTGCCAGGTCTGAGCATAGGAGCCCACGGCGAGGATCAGCTCCAGCTGCGGCAGCGTCTCGAAGAGCCGCTCGTGCCAGAGCGCGGCGCATTCGCGCCGGGGCGGTAAGTCTCCGCCCTTCGCATCCTGTCCCGGAAAGCAGAACCCCATGGGAATGATCGCCACGCGGCGCTCGTCATAGAACTCCTCCGGCGTGACGCCCATCCAATCGCGCAGACGGTTGCCGGACGGATCTGTGAAGGGCTTGCCCGACGCATGCACCCGCGTGCCGGGCGCCTGACTGCAAACGCCGAGCCGCGCCGTAGCGCTGGCCCGCAAGACGGGCCGCGGCTCGTGTGGCAGCGGCCGCCGCGACGGCGTCTCGACGCAGTTCCGGCACTGACGGATCTCGGCCAGCAGCCGTTCGAGCTGGACGTCTTGCGGGGTCATGTCTGCTGATTTGGTCTCCCCCATGGGAGAGATCAACGCGCGATACTAAAGATCGATCACCATCCCGTCCTCGGCGACCAGATAGCGGCCGCTATCCACCGAGGCGGCATGATCCATCATGTCCTGCCCCATATGGGTCAGCAGGATCTTCTTCGCGCCGAGAAGGTCGAAATTCCCGTCGATCGTCTTGAAGTCCAGATGGACCGGATTGGGCTGATCGAACTGATATGATTCGCAAATGAAGAGGTCGGCGCCCTTGGATGCGCCCGGCAGATTGTCCGTCCACGTCGTATCGCCGCTGAAGGCGAGCACCTTGCCGTCCGCCTCGAAGCGCAGCGCATAGGGCGGTGCGCCGGAGGGATGCTTCACTTCGAAGCCCGTGACCTTGACGCCGTTCGAGGTGAACGGCTCTCCCTCTTCAATCTCGACGAATATCAGGTCAAAGGCGCGGTCTCGTTCCGTCGCTCCGGGATAGAGCGCCTCCGTCGCCGTGACGAACCGCTCCTCAAGCCCCTTGGGGCCAACGATGGTGAGAGGCGCCGTCCGCCCGCTGCGGTGGTTGGCGTCGATCAGCATCCAGGGCAGCCCACCGAAATGGTCGCCGTGGAGATGGGTTATGTAGATCGTATCGATGTCGTTGGGGGCGAGGCCGAGCGTCTGCAGGCCGATCAGGCTGGAGGCGCCGCAATCGATCAGGAAGCAGCTCATCCCTGCGCGGACGTGGAAGCACGTGTTCAGGCGGCCGCCCGAGCCGAAAGCGTCACCGCAGCCCACAACCGTCAACTTCATGACCATCTCCAATATCGAGCCGCTCAGGGCGTAATGGGCGGCCCGGCAGCGAAACGCATCCCCGGAGGGGTATGACACGGCACCGGGTTGATGGCGAGCCGTACCAGCCCGGCGCGAAAGTAAACGCCGCGTTAGGGATTTTCACCTCATAGTTCCGCTTGATTTGCGGCAACTCCCGACCAGGCCGCTGGCCGGGGGCTTTTGGGGTGCTTTTTTCGTGTCAGTCTCGATCCGTCCGGCAAAGGCGTAGCGGCCATGAGTGTATCCGCGTCAGCCGAAAACCGCGCAGCCGCCACGGCCGCCGCCAACGCCAAGCGCCGCTCCTCGCGCAGCGTGCAGGAAGCGCGCGAGAAGCTCACCTATAAGAGCGGCTTCAAACCGGAATTCGATTACGACCTGCTGCTGATGTTCGTGAAGAACGAGCTGGCAGCCGCGCTCACCACGCCTTTGCTCGCCATCATCGTGGCCATGGGCATGATGTTCTGGGCGCCCGTCTGGCCGCTGATCTATTGGCTCGGCATGGTCTTCATCTCCAAGGCCATCCTGCTGATCCTGTGCCGCCAATTCTCCAAAACCGTAAAGGGCGAGGCCGACACAAAGGTCTGGCGCGCCAAGATTACGGCCGCGGAATTCTTCTATGGCGTCTGCTGGGCGAGCGTCGTCTTCGTGAACGCCGACACGCAAAGCGAGTCCGCCCACACCTTCATCTTCGCGTCCGTCCTTGTGGTCATCTCGATGCGCATGCTCTTCGCATCGACCAACATGTCCATCGTCTACGCCGGCACGCTTCCCATGACGGCGGCGCTGGTGGTCCGCTTCGTGCTGCTCGACAACCCGTTCTACTGGGCCATGGCCGCCATGGCCGTCGGCGTGCACATCTACTTCATCTGGCTGATGAACGGGGTGAACAGCACGGTCCTGGCCATGCTGGAGTTTCGGGCGGAGAAGGATGCGCTGATCGCCGAGCTGGAGCAGTCGAAGTCGATCTCCGACGACGCGCGCTTCCGTGCCGAGGAGGCCAACGTCGCCAAATCGCGTTTCTTGGCGACCATGAGCCATGAGCTGCGCACGCCGCTGAACGCGATCCTGGGCTTCTCGGAGATCATGCGCGCCGAGATTCTCGGGCCGCACTCCAACCCGTCCTACAAGGAATACGCCAACGACATTCATCGCAGCGGACAGCATCTCCTGAACCTCATCAACGAGGTGCTGGACATCAGCCGCATCGAATCCGGCCGCTACCAGCTCCACGAATCCGCCGTGGCGCTGACGGACATCGTGGAGGATTGCCACCGGCTGATGCGGGTCCGCGCGGAGAACAAGGGGCTGAAGATCAAGGAGCAGTTCGAGCCGGAGCTGCCCGATCTCTGGGCCGACGAGCGCGCGATCCGCCAGATCTGCCTCAACCTACTGTCCAACGCCATCAAGTTCACGCCTTCCGGCGGCACCGTCACCCTCACCATCTCCGAGACGGAGAGCGGTGGTCAGATGCTGAGCGTCAAGGACACCGGTCCCGGCATCCCTGAACATGAGATCCCGCGCGTGCTCCAGAGCTTCGGCCAAGGCTCCCTCGCCCACGAGACGGCGGAAGGCGGCACGGGCCTCGGCCTGCCCATCACCAAGGCCCTGACCGAGCTCCATGACGGCACGTTCGAGCTGAAGAGCAAGCTCCGCTACGGCACCGAGGTCACGATCGCCTTCCCGAAATCGCGCCTGGCCGAAGCCCTGCCTCGCATAGAGGAGCCCGGGGAAAAGCGCCCCGAGTTGGAGCAACCCGCGCCCCGCCCCTCCAACGAGGAGCAAAAACGGCCTTGGCTCTGGCAGCAGGCGAGCCGCCGCTCCGCATAGCCTAAGCAGCACGCAAGTCGATGCACGGCTGCGTTGTGCTACAGCCCGTCAGTTCTTACATACGGGATCGGCTGGGCGCTGCGCCCACTCATGCAGACATTCGGCACACGGTGTGGCCGACTTCGTTAGGTCGCGCTCCGCCTTCTCCGGAGCCGCCTGCGGAAGACGGCGCCAAGGCCGCCCTGCCCCGGTTCAAATGAAAGAGTGAGGCTCTTGTCCACCTGGATCGCCCTTTTCGTTCTCGCCTTCGGCGCCATCCTCCTGTTGAGCGACTCCACCAAGGATGTCGCCAATCTGGATGCCGAGGTCTTCGGCTACGTGGTGATGAGTCTGGCGCTGCTGATCTTCCTCGGCGGCGGCATGTTCGCCCGCTACGGCGGCAAGGCCGGAGCCATGGTCCGCGACCTGGTGACCTGGGCCGCGCTCGGCTTGGCGCTGGTGACCGTCTACAGCTATCGCCAGGACCTGCTTCCCATGGCCGACCGGGTGATGGGCGAGCTGATGCCCGGACGCGGCGTGGTGGTGGAAGAGACGGAAAGCGGTCGTCCCGAGGTCAAGCTCCGCAAGCGGCTCGGCGGGCACTTCACCGCGATGGTGGATGTCGAAGGCACGCCCACCTCCATGATCGTCGATACCGGCGCCACCACCGTGGTGCTGCGCGCCGAGGACGCCGAGTCCATCGGCATCGCCACCGAGGAGCTCCGCTACAACATCCCGGTGCTTACGGCGAACGGCAAGACGCTGGCCGCCCGGGTGCGGCTCGGGGAGGTCTCCATCGGTCCGCTCAAGCTGGAGAACGTCGACGCCCTGGTGACGCGCGAGGGCAGGCTCTCGGAGAGCCTGCTCGGTATGAGTTTCTTAAGCCGCCTTCGCTCTTATGAATTTTCCGGCAACTATCTGACCTTGCGCGGCTAGCAAATCCTTTCACAGACCCGCCGCGCCATGATCGCGGAGACGGGTTTGACCTCCGGCACCAGACATCTCATCCGCCAGGCGATCACCTGGTCCTGCGGCCTCTTTGTGCTGTTCCTCTCCATCTATTTCTATGAGGACATCCAGCGCGCCGTGATGCGTACGCAAGGCAACGTGATGGCTGAGTTCACGCCGGAGGAGCTTGGCGAGGGTCCCGAGGACGCGGCGGCCAACGCCGGCGTCGTCCGCATCAGGCAGGACGATTACGGACACTTCTCCACCGACGCGGTCGTCAATGGACATATCCTGCCCGTACTGGTCGATACCGGCGCCTCCTTCGTCGTCCTGACCTATGAGGACGCGGACCGGATCGGGCTCTTTCCCCACAATCTGAACTTCTCCGGCCGCGCCAACACCGCGAACGGCGTGGCCAAGGTTGCGCCGGTGCGGCTGAGCCGGGTGCGGATCGGCGGCATTCTCCTGAACGACATCCCGGCCGTGGTCGCCGAGCCCGGCGTCCTGCGCCAGAACCTGCTCGGCATGACCTTCCTGCGCAAGCTGAAGCGGTTCGAGATCGAGAACCAGCAGCTCGTACTCACCCGCTAACTCCAATTTGAGCCTTTGTTTTGCCCGCACCGGCGGCTAAGAGACGGCGGAACCAAACGGCAGCCTGTTCATTCGTCGTCACGAGAAATCGCCAGGCCGGACCGGAACTCCGGCCAAAGGATCAGCCAACCAAGGGGGCATGATGTTCGCCAAACCACGCCAAGACCTCGTAGCCAACACCGTCGAGTTCGAGCGCCTTCCGCTGGTGAAGCGTACCGGCTTCCGTGAGTACGACGCGCGCTGGCTCTACCCCCAGGAGATCAATCTCATGGGGATCCAGGCGGTGGGTCTTGGGATCGCGGCCTTGGCGAAGCAGCGGGGCGTGCCGGCCCGTTTCGTGGTCGGCCACGACTACCGCTCCTATTCCTCCGCCATCAAGGCGGCACTGATCGAGGGGCTCCTGGCGGGCGGCGCCGAGGTGCACGATATCGGCCTGGCGCTTTCCCCCATGGCCTATTTCGCCCAGTTCGCGCTCGACGTGGAAGGCGTCACCATGGTGACCGCCAGCCACAACGACAACGGCTGGACCGGCATCAAGATGGGCATCGAGCGGCCGCTGACCTTCGCCCCCGAAGACATGACCGCTTTGAAGGAGCTGGTCCTCTCCGGCGACCTGCCGACGCCCGGCGGCGGCAAATACACCTATGTGGACGATCTGCCCGAACGCTACATGGCCGACCTGACCGACCGCCCGAAGTTCAAGCGCAAAATCAAGGCGGTCGTCTCCTGCGGAAACGGCACGGCGGGAGCGTTCGCCCCGCAGGTCCTGGAGATGCTGGGCATTGAGGTCATCCCCCTCAACTGCGAGCTGGACTACACCTTCCCGGCCCACAACCCGAACCCGGAAGACATGGACATGCTCCATGCCACCCGGGATGCCGTGCTGGAGAACAACGCCGATCTCGGCCTGGCCTTCGACGGCGACGGCGACCGCTGCGGCGTGGTCGACAACAAGGGCCGCGAGATCTTCGCCGATAAGGTGGGCGTGATGCTTGCCCGCGATATCTCCAAGCTGCACGAGAACGCTCACTTCGTTGTCGACGTGAAGTCGACCGGCCTGTTCCAGACCGATCCCGTCCTCATCGAGAACGGCGCCAGGACCGACTACTGGAAGACCGGCCACTCCTACATCAAGCGCTACAGCCACAAGACCGGCGCGCTCGTGGGCTTTGAGAAGTCCGGCCACTTCTTCTTCAACCCGCCCTTGGGCCGCGGCTACGATGACGGCCTCGTATCCGCCATCGCCGTGCTGGAGATGCTGGACCGCAATCCGGACAAGACGCTGGCCGAGCTGCGCGACGCCCTGCCCGAGACCTGGCAGTCGCCGACCATGTCGCCTCATTGCGACGACGAACAGAAATACGACGTCGTCGAGCGGGTGGTGGAGCATTTCCAGGATCTGGAGAAAAAGGGCGAGACGCTCGCCGGCCAGAAGATCCGCGAGCTGATCACCGTGAACGGCATCCGCATCGTGCTGGAAGACGGCACCTGGGGCCTGGTCCGCGCCTCCTCCAACAAGCCGGAGCTTGTAGTGGTCGTGGAGAGCCCGACCTCGGAAGAGAACATGCGCTCGATCTTCGGCGAGATCGACGCGGTGCTGTCCAAGCAGCCGGAGGTCGGCGAGTACAATCAGAAAATCTGAGGGCGGGAAAAGAACGGCGCGGCTTCAGATTCGATGCGACCTCGGCTAGAATGTCGCAAATCTGCAAAATGAATCTGTTTGGTTCGCGCCGACATGACAGAGATCGTTTTCGCAATCGGCCTGACCATGGGCCTCGTCCTGAACGCGTTGCTGGCGGCGACGCTGTTCTTCCCTCCCTTTCGGATTTGGCCCACCCCGACGCCGGGCACCTGGCAGAGCATAACCTTCTGGACGCTGTTCCGCGGCGGCATGCTCTTCGCCTTCGTCCTCGGCATCCTCGACTGGAACGCGGTGCCGCTCCTCGACGCGACGCGCTTCGTGTTCGGGGTGCCGCTCTTCGTGATCGGCTTCGGCATCACCGTGCTGGGCTATTTCAATCTCGGCCTGGGCAACACCTATTGCGGCTCTGACGGGCTGGTGACCGGCGGCCTCTATCACATCAGCCGGAACCCCCAATACACCTTCTCCATCATGGGGCTGATCGGCCTTTCGATCTTCGCCAACTCCTACATGACCATCGCCCAGAGCGTCGTCATGGCGTGCGTCTACGTGCAGATGGCGTTGACCGAAGAGGCGTGGCTGGAGCGGGAATACGGCGAGACCTACAAGGCCTACTGCCGGGCCACGGCGCGCTTCCTGGATATCCCGGCCGTGTTCGGCTTGAAGCCGAAGCCTCGGATCGAAGACGCGGGGTAGGACCCCAACTTCACACAGGAGTAGCACCGTCATCCTGAGGTGCGCGGCGCGGAACGCGCCGGGCCTCGAAGGATACGGTCCCATGCTTCGAGGCCCGCTGAAGCGGGCACCTCAGCATGACGGGGGAGTGCGATGCCGCCGCCCTACTCCGCCGCAACAGCCGCCGTGCGATCGGCATCGCGCATCATCGAGATCGCATCCTCGAGCACCTCGACCCCGGCCCCATCGAGATGGGCGCGTTCGGCGATCAGCCGGCGATAGGCCCGTGCCTTCGGCTGACCGTGGAAGAGACCCAGGAGGTGCCGGGTGAGCTGCTGCAGGCGCACGCCGTGCGAAAGCTGGTCTTCGGCATAAGGCAGAAACCGCTCCAGGACCTCCACTCGGGTGGGCGGCTCACCGGCATCGTCGAACAATGTCTGCTCGGCTTCAGCCAGCACGTATGGATCGTGATAGGCCGCGCGGCCCAGCATAACGCCGTCCACGTGATCGAGATGGGATCGGGCGTTCGCCACGGTGGCGATGCCGCCATTGATGACGATCTCAAGCTCCGGGCGCCGCGCCTTAAGGCGGTAAACCCGATCGTAATCGAGCGGCGGGATATCCCGGTTCTCCTTCGGGCTCAAGCCTTGCAACCAGGCTTTGCGGGCATGGACGAAGAAGCTTTCGCAACCGGCGTCGGCGACCGTATCGATGAAGCGGTCGAGGCTCTCCTCCGTGTCCTGATCGTCGATGCCGATCCGGCATTTCACGGTGACCGGCACCGAGACGGCCCTCTTCATCGCCGACACGCACTCGGCGACCAATGACGGCTCCGCCATCAGGCAGGCGCCGAAGCGGCCCGACTGCACCCGGTCCGACGGGCAGCCGATATTCAGATTGACCTCGTCGTAGCCGAAGCCCTCGCCAATCCGAGCCGCCTCCGCCAGCCGTGCGGGATCGCTCCCGCCGAGCTGCAGGGCGACCGGATGTTCCGACCCATCGAAGCCCAGCAGGCGCCGCCGGTCGCCGTGAACCACCGCATCCGCCGTCACCATCTCCGTATAGAGATAGGCGCGTGGCGAGATCAGCCGCAGGAAATAGCGGCAGTGGCGATCGGTCCACTCCATCATCGGGGCGACGGAGAGACGGTGCGCGGATTTCGGCGTCGTCGTCATAGGGGTGATGTAATTCAAGCGGGCAAAGAGGCCAAGCGCCACTTCTCCGGCTGCTCGAACGCGAAATGCTGTGCCGAAAGCCCTCTAGCGCCGTTCTTTGTCTGCAATTAAGACCCAGAAGCTATATGGCTAAGGCTGGCCGGAGCGGGATAGGGCACCTTGTTCGACAGTTTCACCACCAGGCTTGTCGTGGAAGCCGCATGCGTCATGGGCAGCCTGATGATCTTCAGCTTGTGGCTGAAGGATCGGCACACCTCCGCGCATTTGTGGTGGATCGCAGGGTTTCTCCTGTTCGGGCTCGGGCTCGTCCTAGGGAGCATCCGCGATCACCTCCCCGCCCTCCTGAACTACCCCATCCCCGGCCTGATGGCCTTGCTGGGCGTCTCGGCTTTCTGGATCGGCGTACGGATTTTCGACCGGCGCCCCCTGCCGATGCTGGCCCTGCTGCCCCCGGCGATCTGGGCGCTGGGCCTGCCGCTCGTGTTCGACAGCTATCCGCTACGCTATGCGCTCTTCAACCTCGCCATCGGCACGGCCACCCTGCTCACCGGCACCGATCTCTGGCGTCACGCGCCAAGGGGCATCAACCCACGCACCTGCATCGCCTTCGTGTGCCTGCTGGAGACGGCGATCAGCTTCAGCCAGGGTGTCGCGCTGATCGCCATGCAGGATGCGATCGGCGACGGGCCCCTCTTTGGTTGGCTGACATTCGCGCCGTTCCAATCCGCCGTCGCCCTGATCGCTATCGTGATCTTCGGGCTCCAGATGATCAGCGAGCGCTCTCATTACCGGCTTCAGAGGCTCGCCATGAGCGACGACCTCTCCGGCGCGCTCAACCGGCGCGGATTTTTCGAGCTCGGCGAGGAAGCCTTGAGCCGCCAGGCGGACATACCGGGTGAAAGCAGCCTGATCGTCTTCGACATCGACCGGTTCAAATCGATCAACGACACCTATGGCCATGCGGCGGGCGACCAGACGATTGCGACGTTCGCCAAGCGCGCCGCCACCGTGCTCCGGTCGGACGATCTCTTCGGCCGCATCGGCGGAGAGGAATTCGCCCTGCTCCTGCCGGGAACCCCAGCCGATATCGGCGAGACCATCGCGGAGCGGATCCGCCTGGCCCTCGCCGATGAGCCGGTGGAATGCGACGCCCATCGCATCGCAGTGACCACCAGTGCCGGCCTGACAAGCGCGCCGAACCACACCGCGCAGCTCGACCGCATGATCGCGACCGCCGACGCCGCCCTCTACGAGGCGAAGCGGCAGGGGCGGAACCGGGTCAAGGTGCTCCAGTCCCTCCCCTCCGGACTTCGCCACCTGACCCCGATCGCCCGTGCGCCGCGGAAGGCTTAAGAGACGGCCGGAGCCTAGAAGACGGCCTTGGCGAACAGCTTGAAGCTGCGGCCTGGCAGCAGCACTTGGTCCGCCTTGAACGAGGCCGCGTTGCGGATCTCGTCATCCAGCAGATTGTCGGCCGCCACGCCAAGCGTCAGGCTCTCGCCGAACCGGCTCTGGCCGAGGGCCCCCGACCAGCTCAGAGAGGCGTTGAGGAGGTCGTAGGCGGGCGTCACGAACTCGTTCGCCGCGACCTCGTCCTGCTCGAAGGCGTGCAGCAGGTTCACCCGCGCCAGCCAGTTGGCATCCTGCCAGTAGAAGCCGCCACCCAGCCGATGGGGCGGGATGCGCGGGACATAGGTGCCGTTGTCGAACTTGGCATGGATGAAGTCGTACTGGCCGGTCACGCCGAAGATGCCGCCGGCGATTTCGGCGACGTCGTAGGCGCCCTGCAGCTCCGCGCCCGTGAAGGTCGCGTCCCGCTGGCCGAAGACGACCTGATCGAATTCGCCGTCCTCGACGCCGCAGCTCTCGAACTCCTCATTGCAGGTAATGCCGGTCAGCTGCTCGAAAATGAACCCGTCGAAGTCGGTGTGATAGGCGCTCGCGTCGAAGCGGAACTTCCCGACATTGCGTTCGATCCCGACCTCGATGCTCTTCGCCGTCTCGATGTCGAGATCCGGATCGCCGATATCGAACGTCCCCGACGCGTGATGTGAGCCCTTGGAGAAGAGCTCCGCCGCTGTCGGCGCACGCTCCGAGTATTGGGCATCGGCCCGCAGCACCATGGCCCTCGGAAGATCCCGCTCCAGCCCGATACTCGCGCTGAACGGCGTGAAGTCCCGCCCGGCCACGAAGGTCGGGATCTCGTCCGGCGGCGGAAGGAGATCGGCCGGAACCTCCGGTGCGAAACCGTCGACCTGGCGATGCTCCAGCCGGGCCGCGCCCTGCAGCCGAAGCCGGTCGGAGAGTTCCAGCTCCTGGAAGAGATAGGTCGCCACATCCTGCGTCGTATTGGGGGCGAGATACTCCTCCGCCTCTCCCTCGGTCTGCAGATCGTTGTGGCTCCAGCTGAAGCCGAGCAGGCCGTTGACCGGACCGAGCCCCGTCGTCACCGTCCGCTGCTGGAATTCGGCGCGCGCTTCCCACGTCTTCTGGGCGAAGGTGCCGTGGACGATCTCCCCGCCCTCCTCATGGTCGTGGTCGTGCTCCTCGGCGTGCTCTTCTTCGTGCTCGTGCTCGTCGTGATGCTCGCCTTCTTCGTGCTCCTCCTCATGCTCATGCTCATGCTCATGCTCGGCACCGAGCTCATCATGGTTGTAGTCGGCATAGCCCAGCCAGAAGCGGACTTCGGAGACGGGACCGTTCAGCGGGCGGTAGGCGCCGCGGTTGGTCCAGCGAACCTGCTCCATGTCGATATGGATGCCGAGCTCCGCCTCCTCGCCGCCGGGAATGCCGTAATCGCTGGCGAAGCGACTCACCGAGGTGCCGAGGAAGCCGCGATCGAAGAACAGCGTCGCGCCGGCGGATTGCCCCTCGGTCTCCACGAAGCTGTTATCCTGGATGCCGAGCGGCGTGTCGTAATCCTCCGCGTTGCGGCCGTAGGCATCGACATGGACCGCGACATTACCGGTCCGGTTGTCGAACTGCACTGCGCCGTCATAGCTGTCGTCGACGGTGACGCCGGCGCCTTGCGCTTCCAGGCGGGTGGTACCCGGCGCGATGTCCACAGGGATGCGGCCGTTGATGGCGTTCACCACGCCGCCGACCGAGCCCGAGCTGTAGCGCAGGCTCTCCGGCCCGCGAATGATCTCGATCCGCTGCGCCGCCAGCGGATCGATCGGCACGGCGTGGTCGGTGCCGAGCGCTGACACGTCCCCGATGCCGAGACCGTTTTCCTGGATGTCGACCCGGTGGCCTTCCAGACCGCGCAGGATCGGGCGGCTGGCGCCCGGCGCAAACGTGCTCGAGGTCGCGCCCGGCTTATCGAAGAGCAGATCGCCGAAGCTCTGGGCCGAGCTCCGCTCGATCTCGGTCGGGGTGACCTCATTGATGGGAGGCTGGATCTCATCCGGGACGACGAGGCTCTCCGCCGTCACCGGCGCAGCCTCGGGAGCGGCGGGCGCCTGGACCCGCGGGGCCTGTGGCGCAGGGGCCGGAGCGCGCCGTGCCGGCGCTGGACTGGCAACCTCCGGGGATGCCTCAACGGTGATCGGCGGGAGGACGTTGCCGCCCTCCTCTTCCTGGATCACCTCGACCGGCGGCACCTCTGCCGAATCGGACGCTTCCTGCGCCCACGCAAAGCTCCCGCCCGATAGTCCAAGCAGCAGCGCAGCCGCCGAAACCGCAGGTGTGCGGATCCGTCCCCTCATCACAAGCCCCCAACAACACAATGTTATATCTTAACTGATCTTGGGGTAACGTTATATATTAACATTTGCAAGGGCCGATCTCGCCGCGCCCACCGATGCGGAGGTTATGCGAATGGCCGGACCCGCGGAATGCGGACCCGGCCCTTCTGCTTGCTTGACCCGGCCTAGCGGCTTCACGGGCCGCCGCTGCCAAGAGCCTACGGCGTCATGTCGAAGAACAGCACCTCGGCATCGTCGGAGGTCGAGGTGACCGTGACGTCTCCGGCCGTCCTGAAGGCAACGCCATCGCCAGGATAGAGCTGCTCGCCATTCACCTGGGCGGTACCGCGGGCGAGCTGCAGCCAGCCGAACCTGCCCTCGCCAAGGCTCCGGCTCAGGCTCTCGCCGTCACCGAGCACGGTGGCATAGAGGTCGACATCTTGCTGGATGGTGAGCGAACCGTCCCGCCCATCCCGCGAGCCGATCAGGCTCCACCGGCCACGCTTCTCTTCGACGGAAAAGCGCTTCTGCTCGTAGCCGGGCTCGAGCCCTTCCCGCTCCGGCAAGATCCAGATCTGCAGGAAATGGACCGGCTCCGTCTCCGACGCATTGAACTCGCTGTGACGAATTCCCGTGCCGGCGGACATGCGCTGCACGTCGCCCGCTTCGATCCTAGAGCCCGTGCCGAGGCTGTCCTCATGGGCAAGGGCGCCCGAGAGCACGTAGGTCACGATCTCCATGTCCGCATGGGGATGCTTCGGGAAGCCGCCGCCGGGGGCAACGCGATCTTCGTTGATCACCCGCAGAGGCCCGAAACCCATATGCTTCGGATCGTAATACTGCCCGAAGGAGAAGCTGTGACGGCTATCCAACCAACCAAACTGAGCGCGGCCGCGCTCTTCGGCACGTCGTAGAGTCAGCATGTCGGGATCTCCTGCTATGCCGGGATGAGCCCCGGCATCTTGGAGAGCGATATATTGTAACACCGCTCCCCAAATCCAAGGAGATGCGACATCGGCGACAGCGAGGCGTCCCTTCGGAAGCCTACGCCGTGCCGGAGATCAGGTGCACCTTGCCGGTCTCGAGCTTGTAGATCGCGCCGACGACCTTCAGCTTGCCGTCCGCAACGGCCTTGTCGAGGATCGGGCTCGACGTCTTCAGCTTCTCCACATTGAGCCGGACGTTGTCCTCGATGGAGCGCTCCAGAAGATTGTCATGCCCTTGCGCGGAGGCTTGCTTGACCGCCGGCGTCAGCGCCTCGACCAGGGTCGGCAGGTGACCCGGCAGGGTCTCGTCGTCCTCGATCGAAGAGATGGTTGACGCGACGGCGCCGCACGCATCGTGACCCAGCACCATGATCAGCGGCGTGTTCAGGACCGCGGTGGAGAACTCGAAGCTGGCGAGATTGTCCGGCGTCACGAAATTGCCGGCCACCCGGCAGACGAAGAGATCGCCGCGGGAGGTATCGAAGGCGAGCTCCGGCGCGATACGGGAATCGGCGCAGCTCAGGATGCCGGCGAACGGGTTCTGGCCGGCCACCAGCGCAGGCCGCTCCGCGACGAAATCGTGGGTCTTGCCCGTGCCTTCGATGTAGCGCTGATTGCCCGCCATCAGCCGCTCCAGAGCCGCATCAGGCTCCAGCACATTCTGCGGCCGCGGCGGCGTGGCCTCCTCGGCCTTGGCCGCGAACGGCATCGCAAGGGCTGCGGCGGCGCCCAGCCCCAAGGTCAGCGCCATGCGCCGATCCATCGTCGTGGTTTCGCGGGCGGTGGTCCCGCAGCATTTTTCACACATGACCTCACTCCTCCAACGTCTCCGACAACTTGGACGAGTAAGCTTAGGTGCGACCCACAGATGCGCGAGTGTTTCGGGAAAGCGCGGTTAAATGCGTTTTAAGGCGAGCCAGGAATGGGACAGCGGCAAAAGACGCAGATTGCGCTCCCTCAGGCCGATCTGAGGCTCTTCGCCTGCTCCGGCGTGAGCACGATGACCCCATCCTCGTCGGAGACCACGACATCGCCCGGCCGGAAATCGACACCGGCGAAATTGAGCGGAATGCCCACCGTCCCCTCGCCGCGCCGCACCGATTTCCGGGGAATCGAGCCAAGGCCCTTCAGCCCCATGTCGATCTCGGCCAAAGCGCAGACATCCCGCACGAAGCCGAACAGCAGAATACCGGCCCAGCCGTTCTTCGCCGCCTCCCCGGCGACCAGATCGCCCATCACAGCGCAGCGATTGCTGCCGCCTGCATCGACCACCAGCACCCTGCCGTCCCCAGGCGTCGCGACCTGCTCCTTGATGCGCGAGTTGTCCTCGAAGCATTTCACCGTGGCGATCGGCCCTGAGAAGCGGCGCTTCTTCCCGAAGTCCCGGAAGATCGGCCATGGCACGCGGACCTCGTCCAGGAACCGGTCGTAGATATCGCAAGTGGATGGAAAGGCGTTGTCGCTCATGATTCTCCCGTCTTTGGTGCCTCGGGTCTGGGGGACTATATAGACCACGAGACCTCACCGCGAGCCGGCAGCTTGCTCGCGCCGCCGCCTCACGCGCCAGGAAAGGATCAGCCCATGGAAGGACATCACGCCGAAGCAACAGCGGCTTCGCCTGTCGTGACCCGAGATCCGGTCTGCGGGATGACCGTCGATCCGGACAAGGGCAAACCCTCCTTCGCGCATGACGGCAGGACCTTCCATTTCTGCAGCCAGCATTGCCACGACAAGTTCGCCGCCGAGCCGGAGGCTTATCTGACGGCCGTGGACCCTGTCTGCGGCATGAATGTCGACCGCGCCAGCGCCGAGCACATGGCGAAACACGACGGCACCCGCTTCTATTTCTGCTCGTCCCGCTGCCAGGACCGCTTCGAGGCGGAGCCGGAGAAATATTTGGCGGGAGTGCCCGCGCCCGAACCGATGCCCGAGGGGACCATCTACACCTGCCCCATGCACCCGGAGATCGAGCAGGTAGGACCCGGCGACTGTCCGATCTGCGGCATGGCGCTGGAGCCCAAGGGAATCCCCGATGTCGATGCGCCCAATCCCGAGCTGCAGGATTTCACGCGGCGCCTGATGGTCGCCACACCGCTCTCTATCGGGCTGCTCCTGATCGAGATGTTCCAGCACATGTTCGGGCTCGATGTCCTGCCGATGCTCTCCGTGCGCGCAGAGCAATGGCTGCAGCTCGCCCTCGCCACGCCCGTGGTGCTCTATTCCGGCGCGCCCTTCTTCAAGCGCGGCGTGGCCTCCCTCCGCTCCGGCAACCTCAACATGTTCACCCTGATCGCGCTCGGCACCGGCGCGGCCTTCGTCTACAGCGTGGTCGCCACGCTGCTGCCGGGGCTGTTCCCACCCGGATTGCGCGCCGAGACGGGTTACGTGCCGCTCTATTACGAAGCGGCCGCGGTGATCATCGCCCTGGTGCTGGTCGGCCAAGTGCTGGAGCTGCGCGCCCGCGAGCAAACCGGCAGCGCCATCCGCGCCCTTCTGGATCTCGCGCCCAAGACGGCGCTCAAGGTGAAGAAGGACGGCAGCACCGAGACGGTCGAGCTCGCCTCCGTCGCGGTCGGCGACATCTTGCGCGTACGCCCCGGAGACAAGGTCCCGATCGACGGGGTGATCGTCGAGGGCAAGAGCGCCGTCGACGAGTCCATGCTGACCGGCGAGCCGGTGCCGGTGGAGAAGGAAGCCGGAGACGAAGTGACCGGCGGCACCCTTAACGGATCTGGCAGCTTCGATATGGAGGTGGAGCGTACCGGCGAGGCCACAACGCTCTCTCAGGTCGTGATGATGGTCGCCAACGCCCAGCGCTCCCGCGCCGACATCCAGCGGCTTGCGGATACGGCGGCGGCGTATTTCGTGCCCGCCGTGATCGCCATCGCCGTTGCGGCCTTTATCGCCTGGATCGCTTTCGGCCCCTCGCCCGCCCTCTCCTATGCGATCATCGCCAGCGTCAGCGTTCTCATCATCGCCTGCCCCTGCGCGCTCGGTCTCGCCACGCCGATCTCCATCATGGTGGCGACCGGCCGTGGCGCCCAGTCCGGCGTCCTGGTGCGGGAGGCGAAGGCGCTGGAACGGCTCGCCGCCGTCGACACGCTGGTGATCGACAAGACCGGCACACTGACGGAGGGCAAGCCTGCGCTCACAGCGCTCCGCGCCACGGATGGGTTCACCGACGAGAAGCTGCTCCGGGCAGCCGCCGCGCTCGAAGCCGGCAGCGAACATCCCCTGGCGAGCGCCGTCCTGAAGGCGGCGGAGGAGCGCGGCGTGAAGCCGTCGAAGCTCTCCGATTTCGAAGCGGTGACCGGCCAGGGCGTGCGCGGCACGCTTCAGGGCAAGACGCTTCTTCTGGGAAACGCCGCGCTCATGAAGGAGGCCGGCATCGACATCGGCGCCCTCGAAGCGGAGGCGGAAGCCCGCCGCGCCGAGGGCGAGACTGTCGTCTATCTCGCAGAACAGGGAAAAGCCGCCGGCTTCCTGGCGCTTGCCGACCCCATCAAGGAAAGCAGCGGCGAAGCGATCGCCGATCTCCATAAGCTGGGTCTTAAGATCGTCATGGCCACGGGCGACGCGGAGCCGACAGCCCGCGCCGTCGCCAAGCGCCTCGGCATCGACGAGATTCGCGCCGGCATGACCCCGGGCGGCAAGCAGGAGCTGGTGACAGCGTTGCGGGATCGCGGGGCGGTGGTCGCCATGGCCGGCGACGGCATCAACGATGCCCCGGCGCTGGCCCAGGCCGATGTCGGCATCGCCATGGGCACCGGCGCGGACATCGCGATGGAAAGCGCAGGCCTCACCTTGCTGCGGGGCGATCTCAGGGGCGTCGTTGCCGGCGTGAAGCTCGCCCGCGCCACTTTGCGCAACATCAAGCAGAACCTGTTCTTCGCCTTCGGCTACAACGCCCTCGGCCTGCCGATCGCGGCGGGCGCGCTCTACCCCGCCTTCGGCATGCTGCTCTCGCCCATGATCGCCGCGGCGGCCATGAGCTTGTCATCCGTGTCGGTGATCGGAAATGCGCTGCGCCTGCGGAGCCTGAAGCTCCGCTAGGGTTTAGCTTGCCGGCTGAGGAACCGCGCGGCCGAGGAGCGCCCGGCTGCGCTTGCGGCCGCGCCGCTCCTCCGGGATGAGGAACAGGCGCATCTTCCTGGCGAAACGCCCAACCCCGCGGGACGAGGTGAGCAGAACGATCGGGATCGTCAGCACCAGGCCAAGCCACACCGGAAGCAGCCACAGGAAGAGCTGCGGCGAGATCCAGAGCGTCAGCCCTGCCATCACGAAGCCGAACACGGTGTGGTAGCTGTAGCGCTTCAAGATATCCGCCACATCCACCTTGCCGTCGTCGCGGGACTGGGGATTCCAGCCTGCGTCCTGTGCGAAGAGGATCTGCCCGATGAAGGTGGTCTGGAGGAGCATCAGGATCGGCGCCAGCAGCGCGGAGAGCAGCGTCTCCATGATGAAGCTGGCGACCAGCGCGATCGGTCCGCCCGCGCCACGGCGCATCCGCTTGTTCATCATCGCGTAGGTGACCGCGAGAACCTTCGGGGCAAGCAGCACCACCGCAGAGAAGCCGAGCAGCGTCCACGCCTTCTGGGCATCGAATTGCGGCCAGGTCGGGAACAGCGCGTGGGCGTCCGGGAAGTAGTCCGGCTGATAGAGCGAAGCCTGATAGGCAAGCAGGATACCGACCACCAGGAACACCAGCCAGAGCGGCGAGGCGGCATAGCTCATGATGCCTGTCATGAAGTGGTAGCGGCTCATCCAGTGCAGACCGCGCGCCGGCAGCACCTTGGAATGCTGCAGGTTGCCCTGCGCCCAGCGGCGGTCGCGGGCGGCATGATCCGTCAGCGTCGGGGGCGTCTCTTCGTAGCTGCCGGTGATCTCCGGCCGCATATAGACGTCCCAGCCGGCGCGCACCAAGAGTGCGGCCTCCACAAAGTCGTGGCTCATGATGTGGCCGCCGAACGGCTTCTTGCCGGGCAGCACGGGCAGACCGCAGGAGTTGGCGAATGCCTTCACCCGAATGATGGCGTTATGGCCCCAGTAGTTGCCCTCGCGGCCCTGGAGCATCGCCAGGCCGGCCGAGACGACCGGACCGTAAGTGCCGGTCGCGAATTGCTGCATCCGGGCGAACAGCGTGTTGCGGTTCACCAGCCGCGGCACGCTCTGGATCAGGCCGGCGCTGCTGTCGGCCTCCATGGCCTCCGCGAGCGTGATCATGGCCTCCGACGTCATGTAGCTGTCGGCATCCAGGACCAGCATGAAATCGTAGTTGCCACCCCAAGTGCTGACGAAGTCGGCGACGTTGCCGGCCTTCTTGCCTTCGTTCTCGGCACGGCGGCGGTAGTAGACGTTCACGCGGCCGAGCATCTTCTGGCGCAGCCGGTTTGCCGCCTCGCGCTCGGACCGGGCGATGGAGAGGTTGGTCGTGTCGCTAAGAATGAAGAAGTCGAAATGCCAGCTCTTGCCGGATGCGGCGATCTCCTCCGCCATCTTCGTGAGGTTGGCGAAGACGCTCTCCACGTCCTCGTTGTAGATCGGCATGATGATGGCGGTGCGCGTCGACAGCTCGCCCTTGAGCTTGATGCCGCGCGCCCAGTCGATCCGCAGCACCAGCGCCAGGAAGCCGAGGATGGCCACACCCATGGCCATGGCGATCCACAGGAAGGTCAGGCCGAACAGCCCGACGAGCAGATACTGAAGGGCCGTAGCGTCGTTCTGGCCAACGACCTCCAACATGTGCCAGACGCCGTAGCCGGTCACGATGGCGGTGATCATGAAGACGATGATGCGCGAAATGAGCGTGTGCTCGCGCAGGGACGGTCGCAACGCAGTTTTGGGCGGCGAACCGTACCACCGGTCGAAGCTCTGCTCCCGCATCTCTAGAGGACTGTCGGGGGGCGTGAGACTACGCGGCAGGGATCCTGACGCACCCTCGCCGAGCGTCTCAAGTACGTCGTTCAAGCTGTCCATCTATAGAGCCAGGTCTCGCTGATCTGCTCCCCGTCGTGCGCTAGAACGAGACGGAGCTCAGAAAGTTCCACGTCGGTCGTATCCATTTCAAAACTGACTTGATAGCCGCCGGTCATCGGATTGTGCCGGCCTACCACGTGTTCGATACGGCCCGATGACGCCGTCACCCGAGGCTCGACGTCCGAACCAAGGTAAACGGGCACGCCGTTTTCAATTGGCGGTGCGAAGTCGACTATAAATTGGCGTCTCTTCCGCAAAACGCTCATACCCATGCGTGATTCTGCCACACGGGCGATGCGCTGGTTCACCACCGGCGGTCCGAAGGTGAGCCAGTAGCCGTAGGCCATCTCCTGGCCCCGCTTCAGCTGTTTGCGGGGATGCCAGAAGGCGACGATGTTGTCGTTCGTCTCCAGGTCGGTCGGAATCTCGACCAGCTGAACGTGGCCGTTCTTCCACGGAGTCTTCGGCTCCACCCACGCGCTGGGCCGAAGCTCATAGCGCGCCTCAAGATCTTTGTAGTCCTCGTAGTCGGTCTCGCGCTGCTGCAGGCCGAAACCGACCGGGTCCTCCTCCACGAAGGCGCTGATCTGCAGCGTCTCCGGATTGGCCAGCGGCCGCATGATCCACTCGCCGTTCTTGCGTGCGATGGCCAGAGTGTCGGAATCGTGGACCGCAGGGCGGAAATCGTCGAAGCGATGACGCTCCCTGCCGTCGAAAAGATACATGCTGGTCAACGGCGCAAGGCCGAGATGGTTCACATCCGCCCGACCGAAAAGAACGGATTCCACATCGAGCACCGTCGAGTTGCCCGGCCGGATCACGAAGGTGAACGCGCCCGTCACGCTCTTGCTGTCGAGCAGCGCGTGCACGGTGATGGTCTTCGCATCGATCGCCGGCCGCTCGATCCAGAAGCTGCGGAAGAAGGGAAACTCCTCGCCCGTCGGCTCGCCCGTATCGATCGCAAGGCCGCGCGCGGAGATGCCGTAGATCTGGTTCTCGCCCACGCCCCGGAAATAGCTGGCCCCCTGAAACACCACGACCTCGTCGTAGTGGTGCAGGACGTTGATCGGCGCGTTGATGCGGATACCTGAGAACAGCGACTGGCCCGGCTCCGACTGGACGTTCAGGTCGCCGAAATCGAAATAGTCCGGCGAATAGGTGATCTGCTCCGCCTTGCCGTCCTCGACCTTGAAGAGCTCGACGGGAGACTTCACCACGAAGCCCGCATGGAGCAGCTCCGCCGAAAACCCGCGATTGGCGCCGACCCAGAGACCCTTGTCCTTCTTGAACCGGATCTTCCGGTGGTCGTCATAGCTCAGATTACCAAACGCCTCGGGCACTGGCGGCGGCGGATCGAACGGCTTCTTCGCCATCTCCCGCGCCAGCTCAATGACCGTCTTCCGGGAGAAGGGAGTCTTCTTGGCGTCCTGGGCAGCACCCGTGCCGGGCCCTGCCGCAGCTCCGAGCGCGAGCGCGCCAAGAGCCACCGAAAATTCTCGGCGGTTCATTCAGACTCTCCCAATTTGAAAAGCACAGTCGGGGCAGGAACCCGCCGAGCGGCGTGAAGCAGCGGAAAGCTTTCGCTCAACCCAAAAACCATTCGAATAAGGGCCAATCCACATTTGGCGTCTGCGCTGGCGGAAGCGGCGGATCGTCCAACGCGCCGAGGCGCTTCCCGATCGACCGCTCTGCACCGTTCGCTCAAGCGCTTGAGAGCGATTCTATTGCGCTAAGCCTTAAGGATTGTGAAGGCCCTTCCCCCGATTTTGATATCCGCCCGGCGCACCACCGAGCCGATGGCAAGAAATTTAATCCCTCCCTGCTAGGGGACGAGCATAAACGACCCAGTGAGGCGGCAACATGGCAAAGGCGAAGTTCCACAAGTCCCAGCGCGTTTTCGTGAAACCGGTCGGCACGTGGGCCTATATCGAGAGGGTCCTGCCGAAATGGATCCGCGGCTGCGACGAGCCCATCAAGATCACCTATGACTGCGGCATGGGCCGGGAGTTCGTGGAGGAAGAGCTTCAGGAAGAAGCCACGGCAATCCAGAGCCGGCTCTCCAACCGGCTGGGCGAGTGGCGCCTGCTGCGCTCCCAGAACCGCTGGAAGAGCGCCGAGCAGTGCCAGCACCATCCGTTCCCCGGCACCCACCCCGTCGTCGTCACCGGCGATCAGGATTGGGGCGGCTGGCGCGTCCCCGGCGCCGAGTACGACCTCGATCCGCAGCGGGTCGAGAAGCAGGCGCAGCTGATCGTGAGGGCACCCAGCCTCCTGAAGCTCATGCAGCTCTTCGTCAACCAGGCCGACCAGCAGCCGGAGAATCTTAGCGAGGACCTGTCCCACCTCGCCGATATGAGCCGCGCGGTGCTGAATGAGTTGCCCGAGTAGCACGTGGTCGCCACCTATGGGCAGGACCCATAAGTTCGGCGGCGGCAACCACGAGCGGGTCAACGTCAACCGAATACGAGTATCGTCATGACCTCAACCGCCGCTGGCTCCTGTTTGTGTGGTGCAGTGAGGTTTCAGATCTCAGGTGCGTTCGAGAGCTTCTTTCTTTGCCACTGCAAGCGTTGTCGAAAGGACACGGGCTCCGCGTATGCGGCCAATTTGTTTTCATCGACAGCGACAGTAAGTTGGATCTCTGGTCGCGATCACATCCGAACCTACCGGATTCCCGAGACCCGGCACGAGAAGAGCTTTTGCACCAAATGCGGGTCTGCTCTTCCGAATGTTCAGTCGGATGGTGATGTGTTGATGGCACCGGCTGGCAGTATCGATAGCGCGATCGACATCCGACCAACTGCGCATATCTGCTTTGCGAGCCGAGCGGAATGGGACACGGACGAAGACGACATCACGAAAGTAGATGGTCTTCCAAGCTAGGGCCGATACCGATAAGACTCATCCGCGTCCCATACGACAGATGCGCCCATACCATCATGTCCGCCATCTGCATGCCGCAACGTCATCATCTGGCTAGATTGATGAGGTCTGGAGCCTAGCTGGGATGCAGGCCTCTGAGGCTGGATAACGAACCGTCGCTCACGCCCGGCGGAAGCGGCACTCCGCAACTGACCCTTGGCATCCACGTGTCCCCGCACTAAGAGCGACGGGAAAGGTGAGCTCATGAAAGATTCCGATCGCCAGCCGAAACATCTCAGCGACTACACGCCGCCGGACTATCTGATCGACACGGTGTCGCTCGACATGCGCCTGGAGCCGCAGCGGACCATCGTCCATGCGGATCTCACCATGCGGCCGAACCCGCAAGCGACGGCGGCCCGGCCCCTGGCGCTGGACGGCGAAGGCATCGAGCTCATCTCCATCGCCGTGGACGGCAAGCCGCTGCATCAGGACGAATATAGCCTCACGGACACCGGCCTGACGGTGCCCGACGTGCCGACCGGCCCCTTCACCTTGAGCCTGGAGACCGCCTGCAACCCGGAAGCGAACGAGGCGCTTCTCGGCCTCTACCGCTCCAACGGCGCCTTCTGCACCCAGTGCGAGCCGGAAGGCTTCCGCCGCATCACCTATTTCCTCGACCGTCCGGACGTGCTCGCCACCTATCGCGTGCGTCTGGAGGCGGACAAGACCACGAACCCCGTTCTCCTCGCCAACGGCAATCCGGTCGAGCATGGCGATATCGAAGGGACGAACCGTCACTACGCGATCTGGGACGACCCGCATCCGAAGCCGTCCTATCTCTTCGCCGCGGTCGCCGGTGACCTGGCGAAGATCTCCGACAGCTTCACCACCCAGTCCGGCCGCGAGGTCGCGCTCAACATCTATGTCGAGCACGGCAAGGAGGATCGCTGCGACTGGGCGATGGAGTCCCTCAAGAACGCCATGAAATGGGACGAGGAGCGCTTCGGCCGGGAATACGATCTCGACGTGTTCAACATCGTCGCCGTCAGCGACTTCAACATGGGCGCGATGGAGAACAAGGGCCTCAACATCTTCAACGACAAGCTGGTACTGGCCCGGCCCGACACGGCGTCGGATGCCGACTACGCGGCCATCGAGGCCGTCATCGCCCACGAGTACTTCCATAACTGGACCGGCAACCGCGTGACCTGCCGGGACTGGTTCCAGCTCTGCCTGAAGGAGGGCCTGACGGTCTTCCGCGACCAGGAGTTCTCCGCCGATCTCCGCGCCGGCCCGGTGAAGCGCATTCTGGATGTGCGCAATCTGAAGAGCCGTCAGTTCCCGGAGGATTCAGGCCCCCTCGCCCATCCGGTACGGCCCGGCTCCTATATCGAGATCAACAACTTCTATACGGCCACCGTCTATGAGAAGGGCGCCGAGCTCTGCCGCATGCTCCAGACCATGCTGGGCCGGGACGACTTCCGCAAAGGCCTCGACCTCTATTTCGATCGCCATGACGGCCAGGCGGCGACGGTAGAGGATTTCATCGCGGCCCTGTCCGACGCTTCCGGTAAGGATCTGTCCGGATTCATGGGGTGGTACAATCAAGCCGGCACGCCGGAGCTCGCCTGCTCCCTCGACTTCGACGGGCAGAGCAAGACCGCAACCCTCAATGTCAGCCAGATCCTGCCCGCCACTCCCGGCCAGCCGAACAAGGAGCCGATGCCGATCCCGCTGCGCCTAGGTCTCCTCGGTCCCAACGGCGACGACCTGCCCCTGACCCTGCAGGACGGGACGACGCTTTCCGACGGGCTGCTCGAGGTCACCGAGCGGGAGCAGAGCTTCACCTTCACCGACATCCCCTCCCCGCCGACGCCGTCGGTGCTGCGGGAGTTCTCCGCCCCTGTTCGTCTCACCCTCAATCTCGATCTGGACCAGATCGAGTTTCTGATGATGCACGACTCCGATCCGTTCAACCGGTGGCAGGCGGCCCAGAGCTATGCGGTGAAGCTCCTCACCGACGCCTCCCGCGACCGCTACGATCCTGCGCCCGTCAAGGGCGAAGGCGCGACGCGTCTGGCAAAGGCCTTGGCCATTACCGCCAACGAAGCGGACCTGGCTTTCGCCTACCGGGCGGAGATGCTGAAGCTGCCGAGCGAGTCCGACATCGCCCGCGAGCTCGTCCGCAATATCGACACGGATGCAATCCGCGAGGCCCGCGAGACCCTGCGGGAGACGATCGGTCAGGCGATCCACGGCGATCTCGCTGCCATCTATGACGAGCTGGCCGATACCGGGCCCTATTCGCCCGACGGCATCAGCGCCGGCAAGCGCTCCATGCGCATCGCGGCGCTCGACCTCCTGGTCGGAAGCGGCAGGCAGGGCGAGCTGGACCGCGCCGCCACCCATTACCGCGATGCCACCAACATGACCGACGCCATCTATTCCCTGCTGGTGCTGGCCTCCTACGACGACCCGCGCAGGGACGAGGCGATGGCCGATTTCTACGAGCGCTGGAAGGACGACGCCCTGGTGCTTGACAAATGGTTCGCCGTGCAGGCCCGCGCACCGCGCCACGACTCCGTGGAGATCGTCGAGGGGCTGCTGAGCCACCCGAAGTTCTCCCTGAAGAACCCGAACCGCGTCCGCGCCCTGATCGGCAGCTTCGCCAACGGCAACCCGACCGGCTTCAACCGGAAGGACGGCGCGGGCTACGAGCTCCTCGCCGAATGCGCACTCCGTATCGACAAGTTCAACCCGAACATGGCGGCACGGCTGCTCGGCGCATTCGAAAGCTGGCGTATGCTGGAACCTGGGCGCCAGGGCCACGCGAAGGCGAACCTGGAAGGCCTCGCTAATGCGGAGCTCTCCAACGACAGCTATGAGATCGTGAGCAAGACTCTCGGCGGAGAATAATCCTCAGCCTCTGCAACGGACATTAACCGGTTGTCCACAAGTTTTCTCTGGACAGATTCCCGCCGAATACCTTCAATGGAAAGGTGATTCGGAGATGCGGCACTTCTCCGTTTCCATCGTGGAAAGAGAAGACTGGGGGACCGAATGTCGCGGGCGCGATCCGCGCGTGAGGATGCGTATGCGCTCGCGGAGCCGCTGCTCAAGGCGATCCGCGAAGTCCTACCGCGACACCTTCAAACCACCGATATACTTCGCGCCGCGCTGCCCTATCTGACCGGCGCTTTCGTGCTTCTTGCGGGCTTCGCCGCCGCCATGCAGATCGGCGATTGGCGCGACGCCACCCTGCAATCCTCCAAGCAGACACTGCAGCTCCACGCCGATCTCACCGCGGAGAAGCTGAAAGGCGAGACGCCCACCACCGACGATGCCTGGCAGGCTTCGCTGGCGAGCGCGCTCCAGACCGGCGCCACCCTGAACGAACGGCGCGTCCTCCTCGCCGACCACTCCGGCAAGATCCGCGCCGAGGCGCCACTGGGCGGCGGAGGCCCCGAAGACATCCTCGCCTATCTCGGTTCGGGCCAGCCAATCAGCATCTTCGGTGCGCCGGCGGGCGTGATGGAGCTCACCCTCACCGACGGCACCGAGGCGATCGCGACGGTCCGCAACCTCGCCCGGCCCCAGGCACAGCTCCTGATGGTCCAGCCGGTCGGCGCCGCCCTCGACGGCTGGAGCGGCAATCGCAATATCGAGCTGACGATCCTCCTTTCCGGTGGACTTCTCCTCCTGCTCCTGAGCGGCGCGCTCATGCTCCCCGCCCATGCCGCCGCAGAAGCGGAGGATCCCGACCGGCTCGTGGAAGAGCTCGGCGCGCGACTCCCCGGCTGCGGCCTGTGGCGCTGGAACCTCGCCACCGGCGACGTGCGCTGGTCGCCCGCCATGTATGAGATGCTCGGCCTCAGGCCCTCGCCCCACCCCCTTCCGGCCCAGGTCTTCGGCCACGCCGTGCACCCGGGCGACAATTTTCAGCAGCGCATCGGCGCGCTGGTGGGGAACGGGGAGACGGTGATCGACGAGGACCTTCGCCTGCGTCACCGCGACGGAAGCTGGGTCGAGGTGACCTTGCGCGGCCATCTGACGGAGGACCCGGAGACTGGCGCGGCCCAGCTCACGGCACTCGCCATGCTGAGCAAGGAGAGCGCCGTCCAGGAAGCGGCGGAGGCGAACGCCCGCCTGCGCGACGCCATCGAGACGATTTCAGAGGCCTTCGTGCTCTGGGACGACCAGAACTGCCTCGTGATGTGCAACAGCAAGTACAAGCAGTTCCACGGCCTTCCCGACAACGTGCTCCACCCGGGCACGTCCTATGAGACGGTGATCGGCGCCGCCTGCGAGCCGGTGGTCCGCAAGCGCATCAGCGTGGACAGGAAGCAAGGCGCGAGCCGCACCTACGAGGCGCAGCTCGAAGACGGCCGCTGGCTCCACATCAACGAAGGCCGCACCCGGGACGGCGGCTATGTCAGCATCGGCACCGACATCACCCAGCTGAAGCGCAACGAGCGCCTGCTGGCCGAAAAGGAATCCCGGCTCCGCTCCAGCGTCGCCGAACTCCACCTCTCCCGGCGCGAGCTGGAGCAGCAAAAGCAGCGCCTCGTGGACCTGGCGGAGAAATACGCGCTGGAGAAAAACCGCGCCGAGGCCGCCAACCGCGCCAAGTCGGAATTCCTCGCCAATATCAGCCACGAACTCCGCACCCCGCTGAATGCCGTGATCGGCTTTTCCGAAGTGCTGCAGAGCGAGCTCTTCGGCCCCCTCGGCCACGCCAAGTATCAGGAATACGCCCGGGACATCTTTGAGAGCGGCAGCTTCCTGCTGGAGGTCATCAACGACATCCTCGACATGTCGAAGATCGAGGCCGGCCGCCTCGTCTTGGAGACAGAGAAGGTCGATCTCATGGACCTAGTGCGCGAGAGCATGAAGGTCGTGTCTAAGGCGGCGGAAGCCCGCGGCCTCACCTTGAACAGCCACGGTCCGGAGTCCTTCTTCATCAAGGCCGACCGGCGGGCCGTGAAGCAGGTCTTCTTGAACCTGCTTTCCAATGCGGTGAAGTTCAGCCGCGAAGGCGGCCTCGTCGATGTCCGCCTGGCGCAGCATCGCGGCGAGGCCCGCATCATCATTCAGGACACGGGCATCGGCATCCCGGAAGAGGATATCTCGAAGCTCGGCCGGCCCTTCGAGCAGGTGGAGAACCAGCTCTCCAAGAGCCATCAGGGGAGCGGGCTCGGCCTTGCGATCTCCCGCGCCCTGGTCGAGCTGCATGGCGGTCACCTGGAGATCAAGAGCCGCGCCGGCGAAGGCACCCAGGTGATCTTCACCCTGCCCCTCCGAAGCCCGCAAGCCACCCTGCCTCTCGATACGCCCGCCGAGCAGAGGAAAGCCTCCTAAGCGGCAGCGGTCTCCGCTACGGCTCGGAGCGCGGTCACACGACCAGCCGGTCGAACACCTTGTGCACCTTGGCCAAGGTCTCCCGCAGACGCACCTCGACGCTTCGGAAGTCGCTCATCTCAACGGAGCGGGCGAGCAGCTCCTTGAGCGCCCGCGGCGCTTCGTCGGGACGGAATTTCTCGTCGACGCAGAGCCGGAGCACCTGGGTCAGGTTGTGATAGAGGCGGCTCGCCGGGATCAGCAGGTCGGCGTCCTCGCTGGAGAGCACGCCCGCCTCCTTGAGTTTAGCGAAGGCGCGCTCGGTGCTCTGCTCCAGCACGTCGGGATGGTCCGCCGCGCTCACCAGCTGCAGGAACTGGGCGATGAACTCCAGATCCACCAGACCGCCGCGCACCTGCTTGATGTCCCAGATATCGTCCGTGCCCTTCTGCGCTTCGATCCGCTCGCGCATCTCGCGCACCTCTTGCGCGACCGTTCCGCGATCCTGCGGACGCGTCAGCACGTCTTCGATCGCCGCGTCGATCTCGCCTGCGAGCGAGTCCGGTCCGGCCACGACCCGCGCGCGGGTGAGCGCCATGCGCTCCCAAGTCCAAGCCGAGCTTTGCTGATAGTCCTTGAAGCTCGAGATCTTCGTCGCCACCGGCCCCTGATGGCCCGACGGCCGGAGCCGCATGTCGACCTCGTAGAGCGCCCCCTCGGCGGTCGGTGCCGAAAGGGCCGCGATCAGGCGTTGGGTGAGCCGCGTGTAGTATTCCGTGCCCGACAGGCTCTTGGCGCCGTCGGAGCCGCCCGCATCGCCATCGAAATCGTAGACCACGATGAGATCGAGATCGGAGGTGGCGGTGGTCTCCCGCCCCCCGAGCTTTCCCATGGCGACCACGTTCGCGCGCCCCCCGGGCATCCGCCCGTAGCGCTCGGCGAGCTCATCTTCGACCCGTACGAGAAGCGACGCGATCAGGGTCTCCGCCAGATCGGCGTAGATATTGCCGGCTTGCGCCGCAGTGATCGTGCCGGACAGGACGCGCACCCCGATGAGGAAGGCCTGCTCGCGCCCGACGATACGCGCACGATCGAGCATGTCGGCATAGTCGGAGGACTGGCCAAGCGCGTTCTCGACGAGCTCCTTGAAGATCGTCTTCGTCGGCATCGCCCCGAAGAAGCCGGGATCGAGAACCGCATCGAGCAGTCGCGGCCGCCGGGCGATGATGCGAGCGAGGCGCGGCGCCGTGCCGAGGATATCGGCCATCAGCCGCAACAGGCTCGGATTGCGCGAGAAGGCGGAGAAGAGCTGCAGGCCCGCCGGCAGATCGGAGAGGACCTGGTCGAAGGTTGCAAGGGCCCGGTCCGGCTCCGCCGTACGCCCCAGGGTCCGCAGCAGCAGCGGCAGGAACTCCGTCAGCCGCTCCTGGGCCTGGCTGGAGCGGGTGGCGACATAGCGGCCCGAATGCCAGGCACGGAGGACGGCGACGGCCTCGCGGGGATTCTTGAACCCGTAGCCTTCCAGCGTCGCCAGCGTGTCCGGATCGTCCTCGTCGCCGCGGAAGACGAAGGCCGGCCCATCGGCCTCGCCGCCGGGCATGGTCTCGAACAGCGCCTCGTAGAGATATTCGACCCGTTTGAAGTTCTCCAGCAGCGCCGCGGCGAAGCCGTCCGGCTCGGCGAACCCGCACAGCGCCGCGACGGTGCGGAACGCCGCTTCGTCCTTCGGCAGCTCGTGGGTCTGCTGGTCGTCGATCATCTGAAGCACGTTCTCCACGCGCCGCAGGAAGTAATAGACCTCCGTGAGATCGGCGGCGACCTCAGGACGGATCCACTCCCCCTCGGCAAGCCGCTTCAGCGTGTCGATGGTGCCCCGGCTGCGGAGCTCCGGATTCCGGCCCCCGGCGATCAGCTGATGGGTCTGGACGAAGAACTCGATATCCCGGATGCCCCCGCGGCCGAGCTTCACGTTGTGGCCCAGCACGGCAACGCTTCCGTGGCCCTTATGGGCGTGCACCTTCCGCTTCATGGCGCGGATGTCGGCGATCGCCGCATAGTCGAGATAGCGCCGCCAGACGAAGGGCGCGATCTGGCGCAGGAAATCGGCGCCGGCCTCGAAATCGCCGGCGATGATGCGGGCCTTAATCAGCGCCGCCCGCTCCCAGTTCTGGCCCAGGCTTTCGTAGTAGTTGAGCGCCGCCTCTGCGGAGAGCGCGATCTGGGTCGCGCCCGGATCGGGCCTCAAGCGGAGATCGGTCCGGAAGACGTAGCCATCCTCCGTATATTCCTGGAGCAGCTTCACCAGGTCCCGGGTGATCTTCACGAAGAACTTCGAAGGCTCGACGCCTTCCGCCAGCTCGGCGCGCGCCTTGTCGTAGAAGACGATGAGATCAATGTCGCTGGAGTAGTTGAGCTCGTATGAGCCGAGCTTCCCCATGGCGATGACGAAATACCCGGCCCCCGGCATGGAGGCCTCGACCTCGCCCTTCTCGATGGCGCGCCGGAACAGGAAGCGCACCGCCTGCTGCACGACCTCGTCGGCCACCGCGCTCAGCTTGCGCAACACCTCCCGCGTCGGCCAGACGCCGCCGAGATCGCCGAGACCGAGCAGCAGCGACGTTGCCCGCTTGTAGCAGCGCAAGGCGTGCATGGCCGACTTCATGTCGGCGCACTCTTCCATCTGCGTGACGAGGCGGCTGGAGAACTTGGCGAACGCCTCGTCCGGATCGAGGGTCAGACAATCGGCGAGGGTGTGGGTGTCCCGCCGCGACAGCGAGGCGAGATAGGGAGAGCCGGAGACGGCGCCGGCCACCAGCTGGCGCAAGGTCTCATGCTCGGCCAGCAGCTTGGCGGCGGGGGCAAGCTCGTCATCTGCCGCGAAGGCCTTATCGAGAGTCTGAAGCTGATCTTCGGCCCGCGCCGCGTCCGCCACGAGCGGCACCCGCGTGATCCGGTCGGCAAACGCGCTCACGATCAGTCCGCGATCGCCGGAGCGTCGACCCCGCCCGCCATGGGCAAGGTCAGCACGGCCTTCAGGCCGGGTTCGTTATCGAAGAGCTTGAGATCGCCGCCATGGAGCCGTGCGACCGCCGCAACCAGGCTCAGGCCCAGCCCACTGCCGGGCGCCGAGCGGCTCGCCTCCAGGCGCACGAAGCGCTCCAGAACGCGCTCACGCTCCGTCTCCGGAATTCCGGGCCCGCGGTCGCTCACCACGATCTCGGCCATATCCATTCCCCTTCCCCCGGCGCTATCGGCCGCGCCGTTCGAATTCTTGTCCGCCCCGGCCTCCGCTCGGTACGCCTCGATGCGGATGTCGGCAGCATTCTCGCCGCCGCTCTCCCCTTCGGGACGGCCATACTTGATGGCATTGTCCACCAGATTGGCGAGCGCCTGGCCCAGAAGCTGGCGGTCGCCGCGGATCGGCAGCTTATCTTCCGCTTCCGCCCTTAGCACGAGGCCGCGCTCTTCTGCCACCGGCTCGTACAACTCCGCAACATCCGCAACGAGGGCGGATGCATCGAGCGGCGCCCATTGGCCGGTCCCCGCGCCCGCCTCCATGCGCGCGATGGAGAGCAGCGCATTGAACGTCTTGATGAGGTCGTCGGCCTCTTCGATCGTCTTCTCCAGGGTCTCCCGGTAGTCGGTCTCCCCTTGCGGCTCGTGCAGCGCGCGCTCCACCCGGTTCCGCAAACGGGTCAGCGGCGTCTTCAGATCGTGGGCGATATTGTCGGAGACCTCCCGCAAGCCGGCCATCAGCTGCTCGATCCGCGCCAGCATCTGGTTGAGGCTCGCCGAAAGACGGTCGAGCTCGTCGCCTGATCGGTTGCGGGGAAGACGCCCGGAGAGGTCGCCCGCCATGATCTTCCGGCTCGTATCGGTGATGGCATCGATGCGGGCGAGCAGATTGCGGCTGACGAGGAGCCCGCCACCGATGCCGAAGATCGCCATCAAGGCGAGGCCCCAGAGAATAGCCGAGCGCGTCACCCGCGACAGCACGCGCCGGTCCTCGATATCCCGGCCGACCAGAAGCTGGGTGCCGCCGGTCAGATGAAACACGTTGGCGAAGGCAAGCCGCCGCTCCACGCCTCCTTGGGCCGGGCGGCGATAGACAAACTCCACCGGGCCCGTCTCCTTCAGGAGCTCCGGCGAGATGGAGCCGAGATTGCCCGCGATGCGGTGCCCATCCTTGTCGGCGACATAATAGAGGCTGTTGCCGGGCGTCTCGCTGCGATTGGCGATGGTGCGCACGAGCTGGCGCAAGCCCCCGGCCCGGTATTGCTCGGCCAGGCCGCTCAGCTCCGCCTGGATCGTCTGATCCAGCTGGCGGGAGAGCAGGATGTTGGTGTTCCAGTAGATGTAGCCGATGGCCAGGATGGCGGCCAAGCCGAACACCGCCAGATAGAGCAGCGACAGGCGGAAGGCAGTCGTCCGGAAGAGTTTACTGGGCGCTGTCACGGATCGTATAGCCGGCGCCGCGGACGGTGTGCAGAAGCGGCTTGTCGAAGCTCTTGTCGATCTTGGAGCGAAGCCGCGAGATGTGGACGTCGATCACGTTAGTCTGGGGATCGAAATGATAATCCCAGACATTCTCCAATAGCATGGTGCGGGTCACCACCTGCCCCGCGTGCTTCATGAGATATTCCAGAAGCCGGAACTCCCGCGGCTGCAACAGGATCTGCTCACCGGCCCGGGCAACCTTGTGGGTGAGACGGTCCAAGGTGAGATCGCCGACCTGCAGCTTGGTACTCGCCTCATCGGGCGATGTCCGCCGCGCAAGCACCTCGATGCGGGCGAGCAGCTCGGAGAAGGCGTAAGGCTTGGTGAGATAGTCGTCGCCGCCGGCCCGCAAGCCCTTCACCCGCTCGTCAACCCCGTCCAGCGCGCTCAAGATCAGCGCCGGCGTATGGACGTCGTCGGTGCGGAGGATGCCGATGACCGTGAGCCCGTCGCATTTGGGCAGCATCCGGTCGACGATCAGAACGTCGTAGGCATTGGCCTTGGCGAGCTCGAGCCCCGTCTGGCCGTCAGCCGCGTGTTCGGCCATATGGCCGGATTCCTTCAGCGCCCGCTGCAGGAAGGTGGCCGTCTCCTGATCGTCCTCGATCACCAGAACACGCATTTGGGAGATCTCCCGGTCTGCTCCTCCGCCGACGCTAGCTGCGGCGGAGCCTACGCGGCAAATAAAAGAAAAGGGGGCGGCGCGGTTGGGGGGTGGGGGGAAGGCCGCGCCGCCCTCCGGCGTTGAGCGTTACGCCTGGTTCTTAAGTGCCAGGGCGACGAAGCTCATGCGATCGCCGGATTTCACACGGAAGATCACGTTGACCTTCTCCTTGCCCTTGTTCTTGGGCCTGGACATGGTCTCGCGGATACCTTCCGAGATGTCCTTGGCGGTGGCGACGTTCTTGCCGCCGACCTGGAGGATGACGTCACCGACCGAAAGACCTTTCTCGGCGGCGTCGCTGTCGGGCGCGATCTCGGTGATCACGACACCCTCTTCACCGGCACCGGGTACGCTGGCAGCCGGAGCGACCGACAGACCAAGGTCCTTCATCTCCTCGCCGTTGCTCTCGTCCTCGGGCGTCTCGTCACCCTGGAGCTCGGCAAGCTGCTTGCCGGACGGGAACTTGCCGAGGGTCACGTCGACCTCGCGCTCTTCGCCGTAGCGGTTGACCGTCAGCTTGACGTCCGTGTCGGGCTCGAGCTCGGCGATCTTGCGGGCGAGATCGCGGGAGTCCTCGACCTCTTCGCCGTTCACCGCAACGATCACGTCACCGGCCTCGATGCCTTCCTCGGCGGCGGGACCGTCCTCGGAGACCTTCGAGACGAGCGCGCCCTTGGCCTCGTCGAGGCCGACGCCGTCGGCGAGATCGTCGGTCACGTTCTGGATGACGACACCCAGCCAGCCGCGATCGACCGAGCCGTGCGTCTTGAGCTGACCCACGACCTCTTTCACCAGCGCGGCCGGCACGGCGAACGCGATGCCGACATTGCCGCCGGAGGGCGAGAAGATCGCGGTGTTCATGCCGACGACCTTGCCGTCCAGGGTGAAGGACGGGCCGCCGGAGTTGCCGCGGTTCACCGCCGCGTCGATCTGCAGATAGTCGTACGGACCGGAGCCGATATCGCGGTTATGGGCGGAGATGATGCCCGCCGTGACCGTGCCGCCGAGGCCGAACGGATTGCCGACCGCCAGCACCCACTCGCCGACTTCCGGATCCTTGTTGGAGAACTCCACGTAAGGCAGGTCCTTGCCGTCGACCTTCAGCAGCGCAACATCGGTGCGCGGGTCGCTACCGATCAGCTCGGCCTTGTACTCCTCGCCGTCTTCCATGGTGACGGTGATCTCGTCGGCTTCCTCAACCACGTGGTTGTTGGTCACCACATAGCCGTCCTGAGAAATGAAGAAGCCGGAGCCCTGCGCCTGGACCGGATGACGGTTCTGCGGCATGCCCTTCGGCATTTCGCCGAAGCGCTTGAAGAATTCGTAGAACGGGCTGTCCTTCGGGATGTCGGGCATGCCCGGGATTTCGAATTCCCCGTCGGCGGTCTCCGTGTTGCCCTTAACGTTGATGCTGACCACGGCCGGGCTCACCTTCTTCACCAGATCGGCGAAGTTAGGCGCAGACGTCGTCGCCGGCGGCGACGTCGGAACCGGCTGCGCGGACGCAAACGGCACGCTGTCGGCCATGGAGAAGCCGAGCGCGCCGGCGCCGATCAGCGCCACGGCGAACATCGCCGGGCGACCGAAGAAGCGGCCCTTGCGCGGAGCCTCCGGCGCGTTGGAAGACGTTTCGTTGGATTGCATTTGAACCTCTTGTCAGATGTCAGTCAGTAAAGCCTGGCGTTGGGAGGAGCGAGACTACTGGCAGCCGATATAGGGGTTCGCGGCTTACGACACTGTTTCGGGAGGATTACAAATACGTAAGGTGGGAAAAGGCGAGGCCGGGACCGGTCGCCGGAGGGGGGAATCGAAGTCTTCGAAAAGCCGGTGGACGGCTCTATGAGATGCCGGCCTAAGTCTGGTCCATCATCTTGTTCAGCCGGCGCTTTTCGGCCGCGGTGAGCGGCTTGGGCTCAGCCACGGCAGTCCGCCGGCGGAACAGCATCACGACGATGATCAGCCCGATGACCAAGAGGATCGGGGTCGCAAGCCAGAGCAGCAGCGTGTGGGGCGCCAAGACCGGCGTCAGCAGCACGAACTCGCCATAGCGTGCCACCACGTAATCCAAAATCTCTTCGTCGCTCTTGCCCGCCTTGATCTGCTCGCGCACCAACACGCGCAGATCCTTGGCCAGCGGCGCATTGGAATCGTCGATCGACTGATTCTGGCAGACGAGGCAGCGGAGATTCGCCGAGATATCCCGCGCCCGCTGCTCAAGTGCCGGATCGTCCAGCACCTCGTCGGGCTGTACGGCGAAGGCGGGGCCGACCTGCATCAGCGCGATCAGCAGCGCGGCGAACGCTGCGATCTGAAAGCGCCAGTGCCGGTGCCTATTTGGCATCGGCCAATCTCCCTTGCGGC
>Ga0310345_10000700_pt1 | contig 44876 bp, 46 predicted proteins | sample HC15DNA20500_MG_FD_204667 | JGI IMG/M metagenome (GOLD analysis project Ga0310345, IMG submission 204667) | Marine microbial communities from station ALOHA, North Pacific Subtropical Gyre - HC15-DNA-20-500_MG | ecosystem: Environmental > Aquatic > Marine > Oceanic | place: Pacific Ocean: North... | reverse complement strand
GCCGCGGTCTCCGCCAGCGGCAGATCCTCGCGTCGCGCGGCGCGGCCGAGCGCCACCGGCAGCGTCGCGGGGGCGCCGGAGTGGCCGCGCACGGCGAGGGTGGTGCGCGCGAAGGCCTCCCCCTGCGCCGTCGCCTCCAGCGCCCGCTCGGCGGAGGGCTGGAGGGCGGCGGCGAGCTCGGCCGGGGCGGGGTCGTCGGGGTCGCGCCAGGCGGCGGCGAGCAGCACCGCGTCGGACCGGCCGGCGCCGTGGCGCAGGATCGTCTCCAGCCAGGCCTGCAGGGCGGCGGCGTCGGGCAGCAGGCCCGCCTCGGCCGCCTGCTCCAGCCCGTGGGAATAGGCGAAGGCGCCGACGGGATAGGCGGGCGAGAGCCAGCTCGCCAGCAGCATCGCCCCGCGCGCGTCGAGGCTCATGCCTCGCCCTTTCGAATCCGGCTCATGCCTCGCCCTCGGGACTGTGGCTCATGCCTCGCCCTCCCGGATCCGCCTCATGCCTCGCCCCGCAGGCGGGCGGCGACCTTGTCCGACTCGCCCTGGCGATAGAGATGCACCTCGCGCACCAGGCGGAGGGTGGGCTTGACCGCGAACAGGATCGAGCCGGCCAGGAACATCCAGGTGCCGGCGGTCATCCAGGCCTCGGAGAAGAACATCACCGAGCCGACGACGAAGGCCAGCGCCGCGCCGAAATCCACGCAGGTGTAGACGATCTCGTAGATCGCGAAGAGCCGCCCGGTGTTTCGCGAGCGGCGCCTGGCGGCGGGATCGAACAGCATCATCCGTGGTCTCTCATGTGCGCGTCGGGGTCGTGGTGGGGGTCGTGGCCGTGGGAATGGCCATGGGTGCGGCCGTGGCCGTAGGCCCCCCCCTCGGGGCGGAACGGGGCCTCGACATGGCTCACCCGCGCGCCCAGATGCGCGAGCATGTGCTCGAGGACATGGTCGCGGCGGATCAGCAGCCGGTCGGCCTGCACCTCGCAGGGGGTGTGGCGGTTGCCGATGTGCCAGGCGAGCCGGGCGAGGCCGGGGGCGTCGGGGGCGCGCGCCTCGGCCAGCGGCTCGGGCGCGGCGCGCAGGGCGACGCGGCGGCCGTCGGAGAGGCTCAGCGCCAGGCCCTCGGCCAGTTCCGCGGCCTCGGCCAGGTCCAGCAGGATCTCCTCGCCCGCGTCGGTGGTCATCAGGCCCCGGCGGCGCCAGCGCCCCTCGTAGGGGAGCGACAGGCTGTCGGCGGCGGGACCGGTCAGCGGCTCGAGCGCGAGCGCTCGCGGAGCGGGGGGCTGGGTCATGGAATCCTTCCCGTGGCGGCCCGCTCATCCCGCCCGATCCGCCGGGCGCGCGCAACCCTCCTCGATGTCGCCGTTTCGGCCGGGGCGCCCACTGTGCGGAAAAGATCGACGCCGAAACCGTCCCGAACCGGGACTTGCCGGAGCTCGCCACGGAATTGGGCGAAAAATCGGCCGCGGCCAAGGGCTTGGCATGTCCCCGCTTGCGCAGCCGTTTTAAAGATCCGCAGACAGGCCCTTGTTTCAGAACGATATTTTTCGGGCCCCGTTGCGTCGTCGCGTGTCGGAAATCGATTTCGACCGGATGTGGAAACCGGGCGACAAGATGGCGGATGCATTGCATGGCCGGGCGATCCGTCGTATCTGTCTGAAAGCCAAGCGGGACGGTCGCCGGATCGGCGCCGCCCGGCTTGAGGCCAGACGGCCCGGCACGCCGATAAGCGGCGCAGCACCCGTCGGTCCAGATGCGAGGCGCAATCCAGGCGCGTCAGACGCCCCGGAGCCGCGACCGGATCCCGACGGAAGCTCGTCGGACGGACGCAGGCCCGGGGCTCTCGGTTTCGACCCGGGACGCGACCTGCCCTCCGCGCCGACCGTGCGCCTCCTCCTGGGGACGGCATGGGACGGCGAGAGGCCCGCGGCCAGCTCCGGACCTGTCGACGGGTTCCGCACGCGGAGCCCCGCGCAACCCTCATTCATGCCGCGCCACGATGCGCGCGGTCCGTGCCGCAAGACGGCCATGCCTGCGACGCAATGCGCAACGGGCGCCTACGCCCTTGGCAGGGCGCGGCCCCGATCTAGAACGACTCCCCAAGGGCTTAGCGAGGGCAGCCACACCATGTCGATCCTGCTGCGGTCAACCGCCTTCGCGGTGCTCGCGATGACCGTTCCGGTCATCGGCGGCTCCGGCGTGGAGGACTGGACGACCATCGGGCGGCTGCGCGGGCTCGACCTGATGGTGGCGCTCGACCAGGCCTATCTGGACGAGACGGAGAGCCACGTGATCGTCGCGACCCGCGTGGAGGGAGACTTCGACGCGCGGCTCGACACCCTGCCCGAGCTGGACGAGGAGGTCGCGCCCGCGCCGCGCCGCGTGGGGGTCGGGGCCATGCACCTGATCTACGACTACGACTGCGCCACCGGCGAGATCGCGGACGTGGTCTTCAACCTCGCCTACGACACCGAGGGCCGGCGCATGACCGCGCCGCCCGACTTCGTGGACCTGGTGGTGCGCAGCCACCGCACCGGGCTCGCCGCCGCCTCGACCGACGAATCCCGCGCCGGCTGGCGCAAGATCTGCGCCCGGCTGGGGGCCCGCGACGGCGCCCTGCGCTCCTGAGCGCGCGGGCGCCTCTCGGCCCCTTTCAGAACATGAAGTAGCGCTGGGCCATCGGCAGTTCGGTCGCCGGCTCGCAGGTCAGCAGCTCGCCGTCGGCGCGCACCTCGTAGGTCTCCGGGTGGACCTCGATATGGGGGGTGTGGGCGTTCAGGCGCATGTCGGCCTTGCCGATGTTGCGGGTGTTCTTCACCGCCACCAGCCCCTTGCGCAGGCCGAGCTCGGCGCCGATCCCCTCGGCGATCGCGGCCTCGGAGACGAAGGTGACCGAGCCCATCTCCTGGCTGCGCCCCAGCGCCCCGAACATCGGGCGCGAATAGACCGGCTGCGGCGTGGGGATCGAGGCGTTGGGATCGCCCATCTGGGCCATGGCGATGGTGCCGCCGACCACCACCAGCTCCGGCTTCACGCCGAAGAAGGCGGGGGACCAGAGCGCGAGGTCGGCGCGCTTGCCGACCTCGATCGAGCCGATCTCGCGGCTGATGCCGTGGGCGATGGCGGGGTTGATCGTGTACTTGGCGATGTAGCGCTTCACACGCACGTTGTCGTTGGCGCCCTGCTCGTCCGGCAGGCGGCCGCGCTGGACCTTCATCTTGTGGGCGGTCTGCCAGGTGCGGATGATCACCTCGCCGACCCGCCCCATCGCCTGGCTGTCCGAGGCGATGATCGAGAAGGCCCCGATGTCGTGCAGGATGTCCTCGGCGGCGATGGTCTCGCGCCGGATCCGGCTCTCGGCGAAGGCCACGTCCTCGGGGATGTCGGCGTCGAGGTGGTGGCACACCATCAGCATGTCGAGATGCTCGTCGATGGTGTTCCTCGTGAACGGCCGGGTGGGGTTGGTGGAGGAGGGCAGCACATGCGCCTCCCCGCAGACCTTGATGATGTCGGGGGCGTGGCCGCCGCCCGCGCCCTCGGTATGGAAGGCGTGGATGGTGCGGCCCTTGATGGCGGCGAGCGTGTTCTCGACGAAGCCGCTCTCGTTGAGCGTGTCGGTGTGGATCATCACCTGCACGTCCATGTCGTCGGCGACCGACAGGCAGCAGTCGATGGCGGCGGGCGTGGTGCCCCAGTCCTCGTGCAGCTTCAGCGCGCAGGCGCCGGCGCGGACCATCTCTTCAAGCGCCGCGGGGCGGGAGGCGTTGCCCTTCCCCGACAGCCCGAAATTGATCGGCAGCCCGTCGAGCGCCTGCAGCATCCGCCCGATGTGCCAGGGCCCCGGCGTGCAGGTGGTGGCCATGGTGCCGTGCGAGGGGCCGGTGCCGCCGCCGAGCAGGGTGGTGACGCCCGAATGCAGCGCGTCCTCGACCTGCTGGGGGCAGATGAAGTGGATGTGGCTGTCGAAGCCGCCGGCGGTCAGGATCCGGCCCTCGCCCGCGATGACCTCGGTGCCGGGGCCGACGACGATGTCGACGTTCGGCTGCACGTCGGGGTTGCCGGCCTTGCCGATGGCGCAGATGCGCCCGTCGCGGATCCCTACGTCGGCCTTGTAGATGCCGGTGTGGTCGACGATCAGCGGGTTGGTGATGACCGTGTCCACCGCCCCCTCGGCCCGCGTCGCCTGCCCCTGGCCCATGCCGTCGCGGATCACCTTGCCGCCGCCGAACTTCACCTCCTCGCCATAGGTGGTCAGGTCGCGCTCGACCTCGATCACCAGCTCGGTGTCGGCGAGGCGCACGCGGTCGCCGGTGGTCGGGCCGAACATGCCGGCATAGGCGGCGCGGGAGATGCGGGCGGGCATGGTCAGGCCTCCGGGCTGCGAGAGGGGGCCCGGGCGAGGGCCCGGGACGATGCGGGGCGGGGACCGCGCGAAGGCGCTGGACCGCCGGGTTTTCGTGGCGTTACCTTCGCCCGGCCGACGCGCGAGGGGCGCGTCGTGGAGGGAGAGGGGACGACATCGTGATTCTTCGCAAGGCATCGGCGCGCGCGGCGCTGCTGCTCGCCGGCGCGGCTGCGGCCGGCGGGACGGCGCAGGCCGAGACCCAGCTGGAGCGCGGCGAATATCTGGTGCGCGTGGTGGCCGCCTGCGGCAACTGCCACACGCCCTTCGGCCCGGCCGGCCCGGACATGAGCCAGGAGCTCGCCGGCCGCCTGGTCGAGAAGAACGAGGCCTTCGAGGCCTGGGCCCCCAACATCACCCCGGATCCGGAGACCGGGATCGGCGCCTGGTCCGACGCCGAGCTGAAGACCGCGATCCGCGACGGCCTGCGCCCCGACGGCTCGCTGATCGGCCCGCCGATGCCCTTCGTCTTTTACCGCGACCTGGGCGACGCGGATCTCGACGCCATCGTGGCCTTCCTGCGCACCGTGGCGCCGGTGAAGAACGAGACGCCGGCCTCGGTCTACAACTTTCCCCTGCCCCCCAACTACGGGCCGCCGGTGGAGAGCGTGACCGCGCCCGAGCGCGGGCCGACCGCGGAGTACGGGGCCTATCTGGCCGGGCCGGTGGCTCATTGCATGGAGTGCCACTCCAAGTTCGGGCCGGCCGGGCCGATGATCTCGACCCATCTCGGCTCGGGCGGGAACGAGTTCCACGGACCCTGGGGCGTCTCGGTCACCCCGAACCTCACGCCGCATGCCGACGGCATCGCCGGGCGCAGCGACGCGGAGCTGATCGCGATGATCCGCGAGGGGATCCGCGACGGCAAGCCGATGCTGCCGCCGATGGGCTACGGATACTATGCGAAGATGACCGACGAGGACGCCCAGGCGATCGTCGCCTACCTGCGCACCCTGCCCCCGCTGCCGCTGCCGGAGTGAGGCCGGCCCCCCGGGCGCGCCTGCGCGCCCGGGAAGATCCATCATCCGGCGCGCGCCTGCGCGCCCGGGAAGATCCATCATCCATCGCGCGCCTGCGCGCCCGGGAAGGTTCGTCACCCGGCGCGCGCCTGCGCCCCGGCGACCCTCGCCCGCCCGGAGGCGCGGGAGCGGCCGGGGGGCCATCAGTCGCCGGCTCCCTCGGAGCCGTCGCCCGCGGCGTCGCGCGCGCCGCCGGCCCGGCCCAGATGCAGGCAGACGGCGGGGATGTAGAGGATCATCAGCTTCCAGGCGTTGAACGCCTTGTCGAACTCCGCGCGCGGGTCGCCGTCGCGCAGGGCGGCCACGCCCTCGCCCACCACCCAGGCGACGCCGACGGTGGCCGCCAGCGCCAGCGCGCCGCCGATCCACGCGCCGCGGCGCCCGCCCAGCAGCCTGCGGCCGAAGAGCGGCAGGACCCAGCCCACGACCAGCATCAGCGCGACCGCGATCGCCGGGGTCATGCGCGCCCCGCCCCGCCCGGCATGCGCCCCGGGCGGCGAGGGGTCCGGAGCCGGCGGCCGCGGCGGGAGGCGATGGCGCGGGCCTGCCTCACAGCGGCCCCATGACCTTCTGGTTGAACCCCCAGACCTCGCGCCGGCCAGCGTAGGGCACCAGGGTCACGTCGCGCGACTGGCCCGGCTCGAAGCGCACCGCGGTGCCCGCGGCGATGTCGAGCCGCATGCCCCGCGCCGCCTCCCGGTCGAAGTCCAGCGCCGGGTTGGTCTCGGCGAAATGGTAGTGCGAGCCCACCTGCACGGGCCGGTCGCCGGTGTTGGAGACGCTCAGCACGACCGTCTCCCGCCCGGCGTTGAGCTCGATGTCCCCGGCGGCGGGGAAGAGCTCGCCCGGGATCACCGCAGCGCCCTCCGCGCGGCCCACACGGCGCCGACCGCCAGCGCCGCGAAGACCAGCGTCTCGACGCCATGGGGGTGCAGATGGCCCTCGGGGCCCGCATGCGCGACGGCGGCGGCCGGAGCCAGGGCGATCAGCGCGGCGAGGATCCTGGTCATGCTCGGGGTCTCCTTGTCGGTTCTTGAGTAGGTTATGGCGCGCCCGGCCGGGAGGGCCCGGCGGGCGATGGGGGGTCAGCGGATCGGGTCGTGGACCGTCACCAGCTTGGTGCCGTCGGGGAACGTCGCCTCGACCTGCACCTCGTCAATCATTTCGGGGATGCCTTCCATGCACTGGTCGGCGGAGACCACCGTGGCGCCGGCCTCCATCAGCTCGGCGACCGAGCGGCCGTCGCGCGCGCCCTCGACCACGAAGTCGGTGATCAGGGCGATCGCCTCCGGGTGGTTGAGCTTCACGCCGCGCGCCAGGCGTCCGCGCGCCACCATCGCGGCCATCGAGACCAGGAGCTTGTCCTTCTCCCTGGGCGTCAGGTTCATGCGGCTCGTCCCCTCGTTCCTTCCGGGCCCCGGCCTGCGGCCGGCGGCGTCACATCGTCCATGGCCGCGGCAACGGCCCGCCGCGCCAGAGCTCCAGCAGCGGCGTCAGCATCCCCCGCAGCGCGCGTCCGTCGCGCGCGAGGATCCTCACCGCCGCGATCCCGTTGACCCGGCTCGCGGCCCCCAGCGCGGGCGCGCCGGGCTCCTGATGCCGGGGAAGCAAGTTCCGGGCCGAGACGAAGGCCGCCTCCGCCCCCGGCCCCGCCACGATGGCCGTCGCGGCGCAGAGCCGGCCGCCGAAGCTGGCGGCCCGCGCGGTGATCTCGTCGACCCGCCCCTCCAGCCGCAGCCCGTCGGCCCAGACCAGGCGGCCGTCGACGCGCAGCCGCCAGGCGTCGCGGAAGCGGGCCTCGCGCACCGTCTCGCCCATCGCGGCGCGGCCCAGGATCAGGGGCTCGACCCCGATGAAGGCCGCGTCCGGGGCGAGGTCGATCTCCAGCCGCCGGTCCAGCGCGCCGCCGTCGAAGAGGATCGTCTCCTGCGGCAGCCACTCCAGCCGCGCGCCGGGACCGGCGCGCAGCCGGGTGCGGACCTCGGCAGGGCCCTCGTGGGGCTGGGCGCGATAGACCCGCTCCGCCGTCTGGGTCGTCACCGCGAGATGCGAGCCCGCGCCCGCCTCCGCCGCCCAGTCGAAGCGGTCGCCCCCGGTCAGCCCGCCGGCGGTGTTGAGCAGCACCGCATCCAGCGCCGTCCCCTCGTAGACCGTCGGCAGCAGGCACTTGGCCGAGCCGCGCTGAAAGAGCCCGTCGAGCCGCGAGCGCCCGCCCCGGAGCTTCGAGGAGACCCGCCCCTCCCCCTCCGCCCGCGGCTGACGCGCCAGCGCGCCGCGGGGGGCGGCGGTCGCGGTCGCGGGGCGGGCGGCGTCGAGCATTCGGGCGTCCGGGGCTGGCTCCGTCGCGGGGACGGAAAACGATGGATCGCCCGGACGATGACCCCTTCGCCACCGCCGCGCAAGCCCCGCGCCGGGGACTGCGGCGCCGATCCTGCCGACGCGGAGATGACCGCGGGCGGTCCCCTGCCCGCCCCTTGGGCGCCCTGCCCAGCGCGCAGGCGCCGCGCCCGCCGCACGCCGCGTCGCCCGCGGCGCGGCGGCCCCGGCGCTTGACCCGGACGGCCGGGCCGGCGGATACCTCCGCCCGCCCGGGCCGCGAGGGGGCCGGCGCATCGCAGAGGGGGACTTGGGGTGGAGACGTTGACCTTGCTGGGCCAGGCCCTGCTGACCGCCATTCCGGCGGCGTGGATCGGCATCGGGGTGATCGAGAACATCCGCTTCCCGCCGGTGAACGGCGACCTGGTGACCATGGTGATGCGCATGGACCGGGTGCGCGAGGAACGCCCCGAGATCTACGAGAAGGTGAAGGGCAACCGCATCGACCACCCCCGCGTCCATTCCCTCGCCTACGCCGCCATCGTGGCCTTCGAGCTGCTGGCGACCGCGCTGCTGGGCCTCGGGGCGCTGCTGCTGGTGCTGGCCGCGCTGGGCGCCGCCGGGCCGGTCTTCGCCCGCGGCGTGGCGGCGGCGGGGGCGCTGGCGTTCAGCCTCGTCTGGGGCGGGTTCCTGGTGGGGGGCCAGTGGTTCCACTACTGGGCCGGCTGGAAGGACAGCCAGTTCACCCATTTCTTCCTGGTCCTCTGGGGCGCGGTCCTGTTCCAGATCCTGACCTGAGCCTCCCGAGCGCCCCCGGCCGGAGCCCGCCATGACCCCGATCCTGATCGCCGGCGCCACGGTCCTGCTGCCCGAGGGGACCGCGGAGACCGACCTGCGCGTCGAGGACGGCCGCATCGCCGAGATCGGCGCGCCCTCCGCCGCCGGCGCGCTGCGCCTCGACGGGCGGGGGCTGGTCCTCGCCCCCGCCATCGTCGACATCCACGGCGACGCCTTCGAGCGGGCGGTGATGCCCCGGCCGGGCGTGTTCATGCCCGGCGAGGTGGCGGCGATGGACGTCGACCGCCAGCTCGCGGCCCTGGGCATCGCCACCGCCTACCACGCCCTGACCCTGAGCTGGGAGCCGGGCCTGCGCTCGGTCGCGCGTGGGGAGGCGTTCCTCGCCGCGCTGACCGCCGCCGCGCCGCGCCTGGGCGTCGAGCACCGCATCCAGCTCCGCTGGGAGACCTTCGCGCTGGAGGCGATCGAGCTGATCGAGCGGGCGCTGGCGCAGGGGCCCACGCCCTCGATCGCCTTCAACGACCACACCTCGATGATGCTGCGCGAGCGCTCGACCCCGGTGACCGAGCGGGCCTTCGAGCATGGGGCCGGCTACCGCGCCGCGCCCTTCGACGATCCGGGCGTGCGCAAGTCGGTCCGCTCCGTCGCCGCGCGCGCGGAGCTGACGGAAGAGGCCTATCTCGAGCGCCTCGCCGAGGTCTGGGCCCGTCGTCCCGGCATTCCCGAGGCCATCGCCCGGGTCGCGGCGGCGGGCCGCGCCGCCGGCGCGCCGATGCTGAGCCACGACGACAGCCAGCTCGAGACCCGGGCCTTCTACCGCGCCCACGGCGCGCGCATCGCCGAGTTCCCGATGTCCGAGGCGGTGGCGCGCGAGGCGCGGGGCCGGGGCGAGTCGGTGGTGCTGGGCGCGCCCAACGCCCTGCGCGGCGGCAGCCACATCGGCTCGCTCTCGGCCGCGGACATGGTCGAGGACGGGGTCTGCGACATCCTCGCCAGCGACTACCACCACCCCGCCCTGCCCGCCGCCGTCGGCCGGCTGGCGGCCGAGACGCGCGGCGACCGGGGGCGCCTGTGGGCCTGCGTCTCGACCAACCCCGCCCGGGCGCTCGGCCTCGACGACCGCGGGCGGATCGCGCCGGGCCTGCGCGCCGATCTCGTGCTGCTGGAGTGGCCGGAGGGCGGCGTCCCCTCCGCCCGCCTGACGCTGTCGGCGGGGCGGATCGCGCATCTGGCGGGGGAGCTGCTGCGCGCCTGATCGCCGCCCCCGACGATGGCCTCGCTCAGGAGGCCCCGGGTCGAGCCCGGGGCGTCCACGGGGGGGGTCGCGGAGGGTCGCTCCCGCGCGGCGCGCTCAGTCCTTCAGGGCGTCGAGGATCGGGGTCCACTGCGCGCGCACCGGGTCCAGCGCCTTGGCGGGGCGGTCGAAGATCGACAGGCCCTGCTCGGCGAGCTCGCCGTAGATCGCGCGCTCCGACAGGCGGGCGAGGGGGGCGTGGCCCAGCTTCTCGAACTCGGCGTCGAGCCCGGCCGCCGCCTTGGTGCGCGGGCGGATCCGGTTGCCCACCAGGCGCACCTCGACCCGGCCCTTGCGCACGCGCTTGAGGTCCTCGATCTCCTTGAGGAAGCGCTTGGTCGCATCGAGGTCGTAGAACGAGGGCGAGAGCGGCGCGATCAGCAGGCGGGCCTGGGCGATCAGCTCCTCGGCCCGGGCGCCGCGCAGGGCGCCGGGGGCGTCGATCACCAGCCAGTCGAGCTTCTTCGGCCGCTCGCCCACGTCCTTCGACTTCGACCAGTCCAGCGCCTCCACCGCGGGTGCGTCGACCGGGCGCCGGCGCGTCCAGCGCAGCGCCGACTTCTGGCGGTCGGCGTCGGCCAGCGCCACCTTCGCGCCCTGCCCCGCCAGAGCCGCGGCCAGGGTCGTCGCGATCACGGTCTTGCCGCAGCCGCCCTTCAGGTTCGCCACCAGGATCGTGCCCCCGGCCGTCTCGGCCATCCCTCGTCCTCCCGTCCCTGCGCGGCGCGCGCCGCGCCCCCGGCGCCGGCCTGCCCGCGGCGCGCCGAATTCGGGCCGCAGGCTTTCAGCATCCACCGCCCCGCGCAAGGGCGCCCTGCGCCGCCCCGCCCGCCGCGGGGGATGGAGCGGGCGCCCGCCCCGTGGAAACGCCGCCCCGGCGCGCCCCGCCCGCGAAAAAGATTGCGACGGAAACCGTGACGGGCGGCGTTGAACCCCTCGAACGCCTTCCCCCCGCGAGCCGCCGCTGCGGAGACAGACCCAGAGATGACGCTGCAGAAAGACACGATCGCCGCCCTGCGCTTCGGGCTCGGCTTCCGCCCCGACCAGCGGGGCGAGCGCGACCCGGAGGCCATGGTCGCCGGCCTCGCCGCCGTCGCCGCCGAGCGTCCCATCGTGGACCCGGAGACCGACGCGCGCCTGTGGACCGAGCTCAGGGAGTTCCGGGACGCCAAGAAGGCCGACCGCAAGATGAAATCCGCCGACATGGCCGGCGAGGTCGAGGACGAGCGCAAGGAATTCCGCCACGCCCTCCACGACGTCTGGAGCGCCTCGATCGCCCGCCAGATCGAGGCCGAGCACGGCTTCGCCGAGCGCATGGCGCGGTTCTGGGCGAACCATTTCTCGGTCTCGATCAAGTTCCCCGCCCATGCCTCGCGCGTGGCGGGGTTCGAGGACCAGGCGATCCGGCCCCACCTCGCCGGCCGCTTCTCGGAGATGCTGCAGGCGGTGGCGATGCATCCCGCCATGCTGGTGTTCCTCGATCAGCACCGCTCCGCCGGCCCCTCCAGCCCGGCGGCGAGCCGCGAGGGCCTGGGCCTGAACGAGAACCTGGGCCGCGAGATCCTGGAGCTGCACACGCTCGGCGTCTCCGCCCCCTACAGCCAGGAGGACGTGATCGCGCTGGCGATGCTGCTGACCGGCTTCACCATGCGCGGGCGCAAGGGAACCTTCGTCTACCGCGAGGCCTATGCCGAGCCCGGCCGCTTCACCCTGCTGGGCGAGACCTATCGCGGCGCCGACCAGGCCGAGACGCTGCGCGCGCTGGAGGCGCTGGCGACCCATCCCGCCACCGCCCGGCACATCGCGACCAAGCTCGCGGTGCATTTCGTCGACGACCAGCCGCCGGCGGAGCTGGTCTCGGCGCTGGAGGCGGACTTCCGGCGCACGGGCGGCGACCTCGCCTCGCTGTCGCGCACGCTGCTGGCCCATCCCGCCGCCTGGGGCCCGCTGGGCGGCAAGGTCCGCCAGCCGCAGGAGATCGTGGTCGCGGCCCTGCGCGCGGCGGGCGTCGACGGCAAGACGCTCGCGAAGAAGAACGATCCGTTCAAGGGCCTGACCCTGAACGCGCTGAAGGACCTGGGCCAGCAGGTGAACCGCGCGCCCGGGCCGGACGGCTGGCCCGAGGCCTCGGCCGAGTGGATCAATCCCGGCGCCCTCGCCATCCGTCTGGAATGGGCGGCCCGCATGGGCGAGGCGCTCGCGGCGCTGCAGCTCGACCCGCGGTCCTATGCCGAGACGGCGCTGCGCGACGCGCTCGACCCCAACACGGCCTGGGCGGTCGCCGCCGCGGCCGAGAAGCGCGAAGGCTTCGCGCTCGTGCTCGCGTCCCCCGACTTCAACCGCCGCTGAGGAGGCGACGATGTCCATGGATCTCTCCCGCCGCGGCCTGCTGAAGGGCGGCCTGACGCTGGGCTGCTCGGCCGCCGCCTTCCCGCTGATGTCGAAGGTCACCTTCGCCTCGGCGCCCGGCGACAACCGGCTGGTGGTGATCGTCCTGCGCGGCGCGCTGGACGGGCTGGCCGCCGTCGGCCCCTACACCGACCGCAACTACCTCTCGATGCGGCCCAACCTGGCCACGACGCCCGACCGCAAGGGCTTCGACCTCGACGGCCGCTTCGCCCTGCACGAGGAGCTGGGCGCGCTGATGCCGCTGTGGCAGGCGGGCGAGCTGAGCTTCGTGCACGCCGTCTCGACGCCCTATCGCGACAAGCGCTCGCATTTCGACGGCCAGGACGCGCTGGAGAGCGGGACCGAGGCCGAGAGCGGGGGCATGACCCCCTCGAAGGACGGCTGGCTGAACCGGGCGCTGTCGCTGCTGCCGGGGGCGCAGTCCTCGACCGCGGTGGCGGTGGGGCGGGACAACATGCTGCTGCTCGACGGCGCTAACCCGGCGCTGAACTGGTCGCCGGATTCGGACATCCAGCTCAGCCCCCAGGCGCTGCAGCTGTTCCGGATGATCTCCGAGCGCGACCCCCTGTTCGCCGCCGCCGCCAGGGAGGCGACGGAGATCGACGCGGCCCTGGGCATGGACGGCTCGGCCGCCAAGAAGGTGGACGCGAAGAGCCTCGCCGCCCTCTCGGCCGAGATGCTGCGGGGCGAGAGCCGCATCGCCGCCTTCTCGCTCGGCGGCTGGGACACCCACCGCCGGCAGGAGGGGGCGATCCGCAAGCCGATGAACCAGCTCGCCGAGGCGATCCTGGAGCTGAAGACGGGCCTCGGCCCGGTGTGGGAGAAGACGGCGGTGATGTGCATCACCGAGTTCGGCCGCACCGCGCGGGAGAACGGCTCGGAAGGCACCGACCACGGCACCGGCGGGCTGATGATCTACGCCGGCGGCTCGCTGTCGAAGGCGGCGGTCTTCGGGCAGTGGCCGGGGCTGCGCTCCTCGGATCTCTTCGAGGACCGCGACCTGATGCCCACCGACGACCTGCGCCGCCACGCGGCCTGGACGCTGCGCACGCTCTTCGGGATGGACCGCGCCCGGCTGGAGCGGGACGTGTTCCCGGGCATCACGATGGGACAGGACGCCCGCATCTTCGCCTAAAGGGGGGAAGACGCCTTCGAGCAGAGGCCGACGGCCGCCGTCCGCAAGAAGACGGCGGCCGTTTCGCGTGGCGGGCGGAAGCGCCGCGTCGGGCGAGGCGCCTGCGGGGGGCGTGGCGTTCGCGGCGCGGCTGCGGAGGTTGCGCCGCGGGGCCTGGCGCGGGCGGAGCGCCCGGGCGATCGGAGGGGGAGGACGCTCCTGACTCACCAAAGAACAAGCCCCGCGCCTGTTCTCCGGATCCGTCTCTCGCTTCTGATGCCTGAGCGACTCGCCCGCCCCGGTCAAGGACAAGCCCGCGCTTTGCGCGGGTCGCTGCGCGATCCTTGACCGGGGCGGGCGAGTCGCTCTGATCGGCATCAGCGAGAGACGGCTCCGGAGAACAGGCGCTTTGCGAGGGCGGCCCGCGGTGCGCCGCGGCGCCCGGGGGGAGAGCGGTCGCCTGCGGCAGGGGCGGGACCGGGGATGGCGGGCGGGGCGACGCGCGAAGCGCGAGCGTCCCGGCCGACATCCCCGGGCGGAGGGTCAGTCCATCAGGCCAAGGGCGTGGAAGCTCTCGACGCGGTCTCGGCCCACGACGACATGGTCGTGGACCAGGATGTTCACGGCGCGGCAGGCCTCGACGATGCGGCGGGTCATCTCGACGTCGGCCTGGCTGGGGGTGGGGTCGCCGGAAGGGTGGTTGTGCGCGAGGATCAGGGCGGAGGCCTGGAGTTCGAGCGCCCGGCGCACCACCTCGCGCGGGTAGACGGGGACATGGTCCACCGTGCCCCGGCCCTGCGCCTCGTCGGCGATCAAGAGGTTCTTGCGGTCGAGGTAGAGGATGCGGAACTGCTCCACCGGCTCGCGGGCGATGCGGGTGCGGCAGTAGTCGAGGAGCTGATCCCAGCTCTGCATCGCGTCCCGGCCCAGGACCCGGGCGCGGGCGAGGCGGTGGGCCGCCGCCTCGACGATCTTGAGCTCCTGCACCACCGCGTCGCCGACGCCCTGCACCTCGGCGAGCCGCGCGGGCGGGGCCGAGATCACCTCGTCGAAGCCGCCGAAATCGCGCAGCAGCCGCTTGGCGAGCGGCTTCACGTCGCGGCGCGGGATGGCGCGGAACAGCACCAGCTCCAGCAGCTCGTAGTCCGGCATCGCCTCGGCGCCGCCGCGCATGAAGCGCTCGCGCAGGCGGCGGCGATGCTCGAGATGGTCGGGCGGCGGGGCGGCGGGGTTCGCGGCCTTGCGGGCGGGCGCGCGGGGCGCGGCGGGAAACAGGTCGGGCGCGGACCCGCCCTCGGCCGCCTCTCCGTCCTCGGCGAGGCCGGGGGGCGCGGCGGCGGGAGCAGGGGGCGGGCGGGCGCCGACCCTGGACCCCGGCCCGACGGGCGGGGGTGGAGGCGATGCACCGGCCCCTCCGCCCGAAGCGGCGGCGCCGCGCCGCCCAACGGTCTCCTGCGTCCCGCCTTCAGGCAGGGACGGCGCGAGGCCGGGCAGCAGCGGCGCCTCGCGCAGAGATTCATCCTTCGAGGCTCTTCGGCCCATGCGCGACTCCGCTTCAGACGGATGTCCGAAGGGTGACCGCGCAGGGTTAGCGCGAGGTTAAGAGCGCGCGGGAGAGTTCACCCTCCGCGGCCCTTCGGGACCTCAGCGCTCCCAGGTCGAATGGAAGCGGCCGGCGGGGGAGAGGGTGAAGACCTCGCAGCCGTCCTCGGTCACGCCCACCGCATGCTCGAACTGGGCCGAGAGGCTCTTGTCCCGCGTCACCGCGGTCCAGCCGTCGGCGAGCGTCTTGGTCTCGGCCCGGCCCAGGTTCACCATCGGCTCGATGGTGAAGAACATGCCCGGACGCAGCACCGCCCCGGCGCCGCGGCGGCCGAAGTGGAGCACGTTGGGCGGCTCGTGGAACTCGCGCCCCAGGCCATGGCCGCAGAAGTCGCGCACGACCGAGCAGCGCTCGCCCTCGGCGTAGGTCTGGATGGCGGCGCCGATGTCGCCGAAGGTGTTGCCCGGGCGCACCTCGGCGATGCCGCGCATCAGCGCCTCGTGGGTGACGTCGATCAGCCGCTCGGCCCGGCGGTTGGGCTTGCCCGCGACGAACATCCGCGAGGTGTCGCCGTACCAGCCGTCCACGATCACGGTGACGTCGATGTTGAGGATGTCGCCGTCTTTGAGCTTCTTGGGCCCCGGGATCCCGTGGCAGACCACGTGGTTGACCGAGATGCAGGAGGCGTGGCGATAGCCGCGGTAGCCGATGGTGGCCGAAGCCGCGCCCTGGTCGAGGATGTCCTGCTCGATCCGCTGGTCGAGCTCCTCGGTCGAGACGCCGACGGCGACGTGATCGGCGATGCGGTCGAGGATCCCGGCGGCGACCTGCCCAGCCGCGCGCATGCCGGCGAAATCCTCCGGCTTGTAGATGCGGATTCCCTCGGCCGTGACTGCGGGCTGCGGCGCGTCCATGCCCCTGATCCTCTTCTCGTCTCGCGTGGGCGCAATGTAGCGCATCGCGCAGGCCTTGGCGACGGCCCCCGGGGTCGCGGGGGGACCGGGACGGACCCGCCCGCGGCGCCCGCGACTCGGACGGCGGCGATACGCGGGCCGGCGGATCCGCAGGCAGGGAAGGCCGCGGCCGGTCCGCGGGGGGCTGCGCCCGGCCCCGGGCGCCGGGGGCGATCTTCGCAGGCGGGCGGGTTCCCTCGCGGAGGGGTCCCTCAGACCACCGGCAGCGCCTCGCCCAGCGTCAGGCCGTGGGGGTCGATGGCGCAGGCGTGGGCGAGGATCTCGACCCCCGCCGCCCGGGCGGCGGCGCAGGCGGCGGCATAGGCGGGGTCGATGTCGCCCGCGACCCCCACGGCCGTGCAGTCGGTGCGCATCACCACGTAGAGCAGCGCCGCCCGCGCCCCCTGCCCGACCATCGCGGCAAGCTCCTCCAGGTGGCGGGCGCCGCGGGCGGTGCGCGCGTCGGGAAACTCGGCGAGCGCGCCCTGCCGGCGCAGGGTCACGCTCTTCACCTCGACGTAGCAGTCGGGGCGGCCCTCGGCCTGCAGCAGGAAGTCGACGCGCGAGCGGGCGCCGTACCTCGCCTCCGCCCGCACCGCGTCGTAGCCGGCGAAGGCGGGGACCGCGCCCGCGCGCAGCGCCTCGCCCGCCACGCGGTTGGCCGCGCCGGTGTCGACGTTGGCCCAGCCCCCGTCCGGCAGCGCCGCCAGCTTCCACGACCAGCGCAGCTTGCGCGCGGGATCGGCGACGGGCGCGAGGCGGATCGACGTCCCCGGTTCGGCGAGGCCGGTCATCGCCCCGGGATTGGCGCAGTGGGCGGTGATCTCCTCGCCTGCGCCCGGGCCCTCCTCGAGCACGGCGTCGGCCAGAAAGCGCTTGTAACGGCGCACCAGCCGCGCTTTGACGAGGGGGGTCGGGAACTCCATGCCCGGACCCTTATCCGATGGCGCGCGGGAGACAAGACGGATGAAGGACGACACGCCCACGTCGGCGATGGTGGTGATCGGGGACGAGATCCTCTCGGGCCGCACGCGCGACGCCAACATGCACCACCTCGCCGGGGTGCTGACCGAGGCCGGGGCGCCGCTGAAGGAGGTCCGCGTGGTCGCCGACGACCGCGAGGCGATCGTGGCCGCGATCAACGAGCTGCGCGCGAAGACCACCTATGTCTTCACCTCCGGCGGCATCGGCCCGACCCATGACGACATCACCGCCGAATGCGTGGCCGAGGCCTTCGGGGTGGGCATCGACGTGCGCGAGGACGCGCGCGAGATCCTGCTCGCCCACTACGGCGACCCCGACAAGCTGACGCCCTCGCGCCTGCGCATGGCGCGGATCCCCGACGGCGCGACGCTGATCGCGAACCCCGTCTCCGGCGCGCCGGGCTTCAAGATGGAGAACGTGCACGTCATGGCCGGCGTGCCGCTGATCTTCAACGCCATGGTCGAGAGCGTGCGCCCCACGCTGGAGGGCGGGCCGCCGATGCTTTCCCACGCCTTCCGCATCCCGATGGCCGAGGGCGACATCGCGGGCCCGCTGGCGGAGCTCGCGGCGGCGCATCCCGACATCTCCTTCGGCAGCTACCCGTTCTACCAGGGCGGCTACGGGGCCACGATCGTCGCCCGCTCCCAGGACCGGGACGAGCTCGCCCAGGCCGCCCAGGCCCTTCGGGCGATGTGCAAGGCGCTGGGCGCCGTCGACGTGACCGAGCTGCCCCCCCTCTGACGAAGCGCCCGCGACGGGGTCGGCGGGCGGGCGTCCCGTCCGCGAAGCGGGCGGCAGAGCCGTCCCGCCGACCCCTTTCCTCGGCCCCCTTTCCACGGCCCGGCCGCCGTCCTAAGCAGGGCCCGGGGGCCCGCTTGGCGGAATGGTAGACGCATGGGTCTTAAACACCCTGGCCGAAAGGCGTGCCGGTTCGAGTCCGGCAGCGGGCACCCCCCGCCCGGCCGCCGCCGCGCGAAGATCCCCGGGTCCGGCGGCTGAACCGCCGCCCGCGGCGAGGTCCGCCCGCCCGGGACGCCCGTCTCCCGCAGGCGCCCGCCGGGCCGCCGCTCAGCGGAAGCGCCCGGGATCGCAGGCAGAGAGGTCCTCGTTCAGGGCCTGGCCTGCGGCGATCTCGGCGGCGAGGCGGCCGATCCGCGGGCCCGCGGTCAGGCCCACATGCTGGCCCCCGAAGGCCGCCACCACCGCCGGCGCGCCGGGGATGGGGCCGATGGCGGGCAGGCTGTCGGCGAGCACGGGGCGGTGGCCCATCCACTCCTCCTCCGCCTCCCACTCCAGCCCCGGCCAGATCCGGGCGGCGGCGGCGCGCAGGAGCCTGGGCGGCGCGGCCGAGGGGCCGGCCTCCAGCCCCCCGAACTCCACGATCCCCGCCATCCGGATCCCGAAGTCCATCGGCGTCGCGACCGCCTTCACCTCGCTCACCATCCACGGGTGCGCCGGCCGCGAGGACGGGGTCTTCAGCGCCAGGTGATAGCCCCGCTCGCTCTCCATCGGCAGGCGCAGGCCGAGGCCCGCGGCGAGCTTCGCCGACCAGGCCCCGGCCGCCAGCACCACCCGGTCGGCGCGCATCGCCGCGCCGCCGGCGAGCGTCGCCCTGCCCTCGCCGTCCAGCGCCTCGACCTCGGCGCGGCGGATCACGCCGCCCTCGCGCACGAAGGCCTCGGCCAGCGCCGCCACATAGGCGCCGGGGTTCCGGATCCAGCCGTGATCGGGATAGATCGCGCCGAAGGTCCAGGCCTCGCCCAGCGCGGGGTCGCGCTCCAGCAGGCCCGCGCGGTCGACCTCGTAGGGGACGAAGCCGTGCTGCGCGCGCAGGGCGTTGCCCAGCGCGTCCTTCTCGTACTCCGCCCGGGAGCGGAAGATGTGGCCGTAGTCGCCGGTCTCGATGAACCGCTCCGCCCCCGTGCCGGCGGCGAGCGCGCGGTGCTCGTCGACGCTGTCCCCGGTCAGACCCGCCAGGGCGGCGGCGATGCGGCGGACATGGCCCTCGCGCCCGTAGGAGAGGTAGCGGGCCAGGAACGGCGCCATGCGCGGCAGGTAGGACCAGCGCAGGTAGAGCGGCTGGTCGGGGTCGAACAGCATCCGCGGCGCCTTGGCGAGCAGCCCCGGAACCGGCACCGGCACGATCGAGCAGCGCGCGAGGATGCCGCCGTTGCCGAAGCTCGCCGCCCCGCGGTCGCCGGGCGGGGCGCGGTCGACCAGCGTCGTGCGCCAGCCCATGCGCCGCAGCCGGATCGCCGCGGCCACGCCGGTGATCCCGGCCCCGATCACCAGCGCCGTGCGGGCGCTCCCATCACGAGCCCCGTCACGAACCCCGTCCCGCCCCTCGTCCTGCATCCGCCGCCTCCGCTCCGATCCGCGCGCCACGCTCGGCCCGCGGCCGGCCGCGGTCAAGCCCGGGCGGCGACGCGGCCGCCGCCCAGAGCCCCGGCCGATCCGCCCCGCAGGACCGGCGCGCCGCCAGCGATCCCGCCCCGCCGCGAGCCCCGGTCGAGGGGCCGCGCACGCCCCCTTGCCCGCCGGCCGGTTATCGGCTTGAGTGCGCGCCCGCCCCTCGCCTCGCGCTCCGGAGCCTCCCGATGACCGCCCGCATCCTGATCCTCAACGGCCCCAACCTGAACCTCCTGGGCCTGCGGGAACCCGAGATCTACGGCGCCGACACGCTGGCCGACGTCGAGGCGCGCTGCGCCGACCGGGCCGAGCGGCGGGGCGTGCATCTCGACTTCCGCCAGTCGAACCACGAGGGCACGCTGGTCGACTGGATCCACGAGGCGCGCGGCACGGTCGACGCGATCATCCTCAACGCCGGCGCCTACACCCACACCTCGGTCGCGATCCTCGACGCGCTGCGCGCCTTCGAGGGCAAGGTGATCGAGCTGCACCTGACGAACACCCACCGGCGGGAGGAGTTCCGCCACCTCTCCTACGTCTCGTTCCGCGCCGACGGCGTGATCATGGGCTTCGGCGCGCCGGGCTACCTGATGGCGCTGGACGCGGCCGCGGACATGGCCGCGCGGGACGCGGCCGCGGACATGACCGAGCGGGACGCGAGGGCGTGAGCCCCCAGGCCCCCGGCGGCCCGCCCGCCGACCTGATCCCCGCCGCCGGCGACCCCGCCCCGGAGGTCGAGAGCCCGCTCGCCGCCGCCGGCTGGATGGCGCTGGCGCTGTGCTGCTTCTCGGCGCTGGCGGTGGCGGGGCGCGAGGCGGCGGCCGAGCTCGACACGTTCGAGATCCTGGCCTACCGCTCGGTGATCTCGCTGGCGATCGTGCTGGCGGCCGCCTCGGCCGCGGGCGCCCTGCCCGCGATCCGCGTCCGGCGGATGCGCCTGCACCTGGTGCGCAACACCTTCCACTTCGCCGGGCAGAACCTGTGGTTCCACGCCGTCGCGGTGATCCCGCTGACCCAGGTCTTCGCCTACGAGTTCACTTCGCCGATCTGGATCGCCCTCCTCGCGCCCCTGGTGCTGGGCGAGCGCTTCGCCCGCGCGCGCCTGCTGGCGGCGGCGATCGGCTTCACCGGCATCCTGGTGATCGCGCGGCCCTGGGCGGGCGAGGCGGCCTCGGCCTTCGGGCCCGGCCAGGCGGCGGCGCTGGCGGCGGCGGTGGGCTTCGCCTTCAACATCATGCTCACCAAGCGGCTGAGCGCGACCGAGAGCACCGTCTCGATCATGTTCTTCATGTGCGCGATCCAGGCGGTGATGGGCTTCGTATGCGCGGGCGTCGACCTCGACCTCGCCGTGCCGTGGCGCACTTGGCCGTGGATCGCGCTGATCGGCTTCTGCGGGCTGGCGGCGCATTACTGCGTGGCCCGGGCGCTGGCGCGCGCCCCGGCGACGGTGGTCGCGCCGATGGACTTCGGCCGCCTGCCGATGATCGCGGTGGTGGGCATGCTGCTTTATGCCGAGCCGCTGGAGCCCGCGGTCTTCGCCGGCGCGGCCCTGGTGCTGAGCGCCAACCTGATCAACCTGCGCGCCGAGCGCCGGCGCGCCGCCGCCTGAGACGCCTCAGGGGCGGGGGGAGCCCCCCGCCCCGCCCGCCTCAGACGAAGAGGAAGTCGTTCTCGTCGAGCGTCAGGCCGCCCGCGCCCTGCAGCACGCCGAAGGCCTGGTCGGTCGCGTCGATCACGAGGCGCAGATCCGCGCCCTCGACCTCGATGCGCAGGTCCGCGAAGACCACGCCGGCGGCCAGCTCGATGCGGTCGACCCCCTGCTCGAAGTCCGTGACCGTGTCGAGGCCGCGCCCGTCGAGCACGAAGACGTCCGCGTCGGCCGGCGTCGCCGCCGCCCCGCCGCCGATGTCGATGGTGATGACGGCGCCGGCGCCGGGCCCGGTCCAGCCGGTCCCGCCCTGGCTCTCGTGCTCCCAGACGTCGGAGGGTTCCTCCGGCGCCTCGATCCCCGGCGCCTCGACCGCGACGGCGTCGCCGCCGCCGGTGAGGAGGTCGTCGCCCTCGCCGCCCTCGAGCCGGTCCGCGCCGGCGCCGCCCGTCAGCGTGTCGTCGCCCGCGCCGCCGGAGAGGAGGTCGTCGTCGGCGCCGCCGTAGAGCCGGTCCGCCCCGTCGCCGCCGAAGAGCCGGTCGGCCCCGTCGCCGCCCGCCAGCAGGTCGTCGCCCTCGCCGCCCGAGATCGCGTCCGCCCCCGCGCCGCCGTCGAGCGAGTCGGCCCCCGCGCCGCCGTCGAGGGAGTCGTCGCCGGCCCCGCCCCAGATGCCGTCGGCGCCCGCGTCGCCGGACAGGCGGTCGTCGCCGGCGCCGCCGAAGATCAGGTCGTCGCCCTCGCCGCCGCGGCCGCGGTCGTCGCCGCCGGCGAGGCTCAGCACGTCGGCGCCGTCGCCGCCGCGGGCGCGGTCCACGCCCGAGCCGCCCCAGATCCCGTCGTCGCCCTGGCCGCCGTTCAGCCGCGCCCGGGCGCCGTCGCCGGCCCAGAGCTGGTCCGCCCCCTCGCCGCCATGGAGCGCATCGCGCCCGCCGCCGCCGACCAGCAGGTCGTCGCCCGCGCCGCCCTTCAGCGCATCGCCGCGCGCGCCGCCGAAGAGCACGTCGTCGCCCGAGCGGCCGAAGAGCTCGTCCGCGCCGCCGCCGCCCAGGAAGGTCTCCGCCCCCGGGCCGCCGCGCATGGTGTCGTCGCCGCGCCCGCCCTCGATCCGCTCGACCTCCCGGATGTCGCCCTCGCCGACCGGGGCGCGGTAGAAGCCCTGCAGCGTGTCGACCAGGACGCCCTCGCGCGCGCCGCGGATCACCAGCCGGTCGATGTCGGCGCCGCCCTCGATCGCGTCGAAGCCGCGCGAGAGGAAGAAGGTGTCGAAGCCCGCGCCGCCCTTCACCAGGTCGTTCCCGGCGCGCCCCACCAGATCCTCGTTCGCCTCGCCGCCCAGGATCTGCAGGTCGCGGCCGCGGAACCAGCCGTCGGGCATCTCGGCGCGCCGCGGATGGGCGGCGGCCTCCTCCAGCCAGGCCTGCACGCGGCCGAGCGGCGCGTCCACGCCGCGCAGCACCGCCCGCTCGCCCGAGGGTTCGATCAGCTTGATCTCCACCACCCGGTTGCGGCCCTCGCGCCGCTCGATGTCGAAGACCAGGCAGCCGCCGGGACCGGGCTCGGCCTCGGGGATGGAGACCATCGCCTCCTCGACCTCGAGCCGGACCGGCCCGTCGCCGGTGGCGACCAGCAGGGTCCGGGCGGGGAAGGCGGCGATCTCGGCCACGCGGGCGGCGAAATCCACGCCCGAGGGGGCCTGGCGGAACGACAGGCGCAGCGGCGTCTGCTCTGGCATCGGTGCGGATCCTGAAACGATGGGATGAAATCCGTAAGGTCGTCTTGGCTTAGCCGAGGCCGCGACGGAAACCAAGCGTCCTCGCATGCGCGCGGGGGTCGGACCGCGCCCGCCCCCTGCGGCTCCCCGCCCCTTCCGCGGCGCAACAGCCCGTGCTAAGCGCCGCGCGGCTCATTCCGGACGCCGAACGAAGGACCTCTCCATGAACCTCGACGCGATCCCCGCGGGCAAGAACCCGCCCTCCGACATCAACGTGGTGATCGAGATCACCGGCGGCGCCGGCGGCGGCGCCCCCGTCAAGTACGAGATCGACAAGGACTCGGGCGCCGTCTTCGTCGACCGCATCGTCAACACGCCGATGTTCTACCCCTGCAACTACGGCTTCGTGCCCAACACCCTGCATGACGACGGCGACCCGACCGACGTGCTGGTGCTGTGCGACTTCGACCTCGCCCCCGGCGTCGTGATCCGCTGCCGCCCGGTGGGCGTGCTGAAGATGGAGGACGACGGCGGCATGGACGACAAGCTGATCGCCGTCCCCGTCGAGAAGGTCGACCCGTTCCAGGCCCATATCCAGGACCTCGAGGACATCGCCCCCAAGACCCGCGAGCGCATCAAGCACTTCTTCGAGCACTACAAGGACCTCGAGGCCGGCAAGTGGGTCAAGGTCATCGGCTGGGGCGACAAGGCCGAGGCCGAGGCGATCCTGCAGAAGTCGGTCGACGCCGTGAAGAAGTGAGGCGCCGGGGCCCCGCGGGGCCCCGCCCCTCGCCCGCGCGAGACCTTGAGACGACCACCGCCCGGCCGCATCGGCCGGGCGGTTCGCGTTCAGCCCCTCCCCCCGGCGGAGCGCAGGGCGCGGCGGCTCAGCCCCGCGCGGCGCGCCGCCGGCACGCGACCGTCGCCAGCGCGCCGAGCGCGGCCGGCAGCAGCAGGCCGGCGGCGGGGACCGGCACCGGCGAGACCTCGCGCGAGGAGATCATGTCGGCCGAGACCCGGTAGTCGCCCGGCAGGGTCGCGGGCTGCCAGACGTGGCGCTCCCTGGCGGCGTCCCACGCCGAGACGTAGCTCATCGAGGTCAGCACCAGGGAGACGTCCATCTCGCCCAGGCGGCCGATCTGCTCGGGCCCCATCCCGTCGAGGAACCCCGCCGGCGCGGTGGCGAGCACCGAGAGGCCGACGGCGTGATGGCTCAGGCCCGCCTCCAGCGGATCCTCGGGCAGGCCCCAGGCGATCCACTCGACCTCGCCCGTGCTGGTCTGGCCCAGCAGGCGCAGCCGGTCGAGGCCGCCGGAATCGGGGGCGACGAACCAGCCCAGCACGTCCGAGCCCGCCTGATCGAAACGCGTCGGGTCGGGGCCGTCGAGGAACAGGTCGAGCGAGATCAGCGGCTGGAAGGTCTCGCCGAAGACCACCGGCGTCGTCGCCTCGTCGTGGAAGGTCGCGCGGGCGCGGAAGACGTCGCCGACCCCGGCCGGGGCGGGGCCGCCGAGCACGCCGTCGACCTCGAATTCGAACTCGAGCGTCAGCGCCGCGGCCGGGGCGGCGAAGACGGCGGCCGCGAGGGCCAGGGCGGCGAAGGCGGACGAATGAAAGCGCATGAAAGATCCCTCCGGTGGACGCCCTGAAGACGGGCGGTCGGGATCTCTTTTCCGCGAGGCGCGGAGGGGTCAACGCGGGCGGACAAAGATCGCCGCGGGCGGACGATCAGGACAATCCGCTTCCACCCATTTCCAGAGGCGCCAGTCGGAGGCGGCGGGAGACGGCCCCGCCGCGAGGCGCGGAGGCGACGCCGCCGTCGCCTCCCCGCCGTCAGATCAGGATGAAGCCGTCCTGCAGGTCCTCGATGGCCAGCAGGTCGTCGTTGGCCAGGAACCGGGCGATGACCGTGTCGTCGGAGGCGCGGGCGACGGCGAAGCCGACCTCCTCGCCGGTGTCGTAGATCGTGAAGGTCAGGTCCTCGAGGGTCAGGCCCGCCACGCCCCAGGCGTCCTCGCCGAAATGGAAGTCGAGCACCCGGTCGACGCCGTCGTCGGAGGCGTCGAGCCGGAACTCGTCCGCCCCGTCGACGTCGCCGCCGTCGCCGCGGAGCACGTTCGACCCGGCGCCCGCGACCAGCACGTCGTCGCCGTCGAAGCCGGTCAGCGTGTCGTCGCCGGCGCCGCCGAACAGCGTGTCGTCGCCATCATTGCCCGCCAGCGTGTCGTTCCCGCCGCCGCCCGTGATCACGTCGTCGCCGGCGTCGCCCTGCAGGGCGTCGTCGCCCTCGCCGCCGAACAGCTGATCCGCGCCCTCGCCCCCGAAGAGCGTGTCGCCGCCGGCGTCGCCGCGCAGCACGTCGTCGCCGGCGTCGCCCTGGAGGAGGTCGTCGCCCTCGCCTCCGAAGAGCGCGTCGGCGCCCTCGCCCCCGAAGAGCTTGTCGGCGCCGTCGTCGCCGCGCAGCACGTCGTCCGCGTCGCCGCCCTCGAGGTGGTCCGCGCCGGCGCCGCCCGACAGCGTGTCCGCGCCGGCGCCGCCCTGCAGCGTGTCGTCGCCCTCGCCGCCGAACAGGCGGTCGGCGCCGTCCTCGCCGCGCAGGATGTCGTCGCCCGCGTCGCCGCGCAGCAGGTCGTCGCCGAGGCCGCCGATCAGCCCGTCGTCGCCGGCGCCGCCGAACATCCGGTCGTCGCCGTCGCCGCCGCCGATCAGGTCGCCGCCGGCGCCGCCCTTGATCAGGTCGGCGCCCTCGCCGCCCTCGAGCGTGTCGATCCCGGCGCCGCCGAACAGCTTGTCGTCGCCCGCGCCGGCGGTCAGGAAGTCGGCGCCGTCGCCGCCGGAGAGGCGGTCGTCGCCCTCGCCGCCGTCGATGCGGTCGTCGCCGGCGCCGCCCTCGATGCGGTCGTTCCCCTCGCCGCCCACCAGCGTGTCGTCGCCGCCGTCGCCGAAGAGCGTGTCGCGGCCGGCGCCGCCGGCGATCTCGTCGCCGCCGCCGCCGCCGTGGAGCGCGTCGCCGCCGGCGCCGCCGTCGATGCGGTCGCCCCCGGCGCCGCCCTTGATCAGGTCGCCGCCGCCGCCGCCGACCAGCAGGTCCGCGCCGCCGCCGCCCAGGATCCGGTCCGCGCCGCCCATGCCGAACAGCGCGTCCGCGCCGCCGCGCCCGACCAGGACGTCCTTGCCGCCCCCGGCCTCGAAGGTCTCGGCCCCGCCTGCGCCGCGAATCACGTCGCGCTCGCCCTCGCCCTCGACCCGCTCCAGCGAGCCGAGCCGGGTCTTCGAGCCGTCGGGGAGCGTCATCACCCCCTTCTTGAGGTCGATCACCGCCTCGGCCTTGCGGCCGTAGAGCGCGCGGAAGAACTTGAGGTCGAGCGTGTCGATCCCCTCGCCGCCCAGGATGCGGCCGGGGCCGGTGAAGAACACGTCGTCGTCGCCCGCGCCCGCCTTCAGCACGCCGCCGCCCGCGCCGGTGACCAGGATGTCGTAGCCGTCGGTCCCGTCGACGTTCATCGGCAGCTTCAGCAGCCGGATCAGCCGGATCGCGTCGTCGATCTCCGGCTCGCGCCCGTCGGTCACATGCTCCAGCTTCTTGATCGCGCGGCGCACGGCGCCGTAGTCGGCCTGCACGTTCTCCAGGATCGCGAAGGTCTGCACCGCGTAGCGGTCGCGCAGCGCCATGTCGACGATGTCGCCGGGCGAGCCGTCGGGCTTCAGCTTCACCCGCACGTCCATGCGCAGCTGGTCGGAATAGAGCACCACCAGCCCGGTCCCGTCGCCCTGGCGCACGATGTCCGAGCTCTTCACCCCGCCCGCGGCCATCGCCACGATCAGCGACAGCGTCGGCGTCCCCAGCGCGCGCCCCGCGTCGGTCACCGTCAGGACGGTCCTGCCCTTGCCCATGGTCTCCGGCTCCCCGCCGTCTGCATTTCCCCGTTCATTCCCATGAGCGGCCGGGCGGGCGGAGTCAAATCACGCCCCGCCCCTGCGACCCGATCCCGCCCCCGGCGATGCGCGCGGGCCGCGCCCCGGGCAGGCCCCCTCCGGACCGCGGTATCTCCCTCGGGTCCAGTGGGCGCGCCCTTGCCCTCGCGCCCTTTCCCCGCGCCCGGGGGGCGCGCCCTTTCAATCGCGCCCTGCATCCGCTAACCGCTGGGCACGGAACGGCGCCGGCGGCGGCGCGGCAGGGACGACGCGATGCTCTACGACACCCCCGACGCCTGGCTCTCGGCCCCGCAGCGCTCGGTCGCGCTGATCGGCATGTCGGGGGTCGGCAAGACCCGGCTCTCCTCGATCCTGCGCGAGGAGGGGGAGTGGTTCCACTACTCCGTCGACTACCGCATCGGCACCCGCTACCTCGGCGAGCGGATCACCGACGAATTCAAGCGCGAGGCGATGAAGTCGCCCAAGCTGCGCGAGCTGCTGCGCTCGGACAGCCTCTCGATCCGCTCGAAACTGTCGTTCCACAACCTCACCCCGCTCTCGACCTGGCTGGGCAAGCCCGGGGATCCGGAGCGCGGCGGCATGGACTTCGACGAATACGTCCGCCGCCAGCGCCTGCACCGCGAGGCGGAGATCGCCTCGATGCTCGACGCGCGCGCCTTCGGGGAACGGGCGCGGGAGCTCTACGGCTACCCGCATTTCGTCTGCGACACCTCCGGCTCGATCTGCGAGGTGGTGGACCCCGACAACCCCCGCGACCCGGTGCTCTCGGCGCTCAGCCGGGCGATGCTGCCGGTCTACATCCGCGGCGGGGACGAGCATGTGGCCGCCCTGATCGCGCGCTTCGACCGGGCGCCCAAGCCGATGTACTACCGCGACGACCAGCTGCTGGAGTTCTGGGCCGCCTATCTCGAGGAGACCGGCGCCGCGCCCGACCAGGTCGATCCCGACGCCTTCATCCGCTGGGGCTTCGCCCGGCTGATCGAGGGCCGCCGCCCCCGCTACCAGGCGATCGCCGACCGCTGGGGCCTGACGGTGGAGGCCGACGAGGTCGCCGCGATCGAGAGCGAGGCCGGTTTCGCCGCCCTGATCGCCGACGCCTTGGACAGGCGCGCCGCCTCGACTATGTAACCACCCCCCGCGGCGCCCTGACGCGCCCGCAGCCGCCCACCCGCACAGGTTTCCGCCGTAAGGTTCCGCCATGCCCATCAAGATCCCCGCCGGCCTCCCCGCGATCGAGGTGCTCGACCGGGAAGGCGTGATGGTCATGTCGGACGACGCCGCCGTCCGGCAGGACATCCGCCCGCTCCACATCGGCCTCGTGAACCTGATGCCGACCAAGGTGCAGACCGAGACGCAGTTCGCGCGCCTGATCGGCGCGACGCCCCTGCAGATCGAGCTGACCCTGATCCGCATGACCGATCACGCCAGCCGCAACACCAGCCCCGAGCATCTGGAGGCGTTCTACGCCCCCTTCGCCGAGATCGAGGCCTCGGGCCGCCGCTTCGACGGCCTGATCGTCACCGGCGCGCCGGTCGAGCGGCTGCCCTTCGAGAGCGTCACCTACTGGGACGAGCTGTGCCGGATCTTCGACTGGGCGCAGTCGAACGTGCACGCGAGCCTGGGCGTGTGCTGGGGCGGCCAGGCGATGCTCGCCCACTACCGCGGCGTGCCCAAGCGCGACCTCTCCGACAAGGCCTTCGGCATCTACCGCCACCGGGTGCTGGAGCCGTCCTCGCCCTATCTGCGCGGCTTCTCGGACGACTTCTCGGTGCCCGTCTCCCGCTGGACCGAAACGCGCGAGAGCGACTTTCCGCAGGGCGAGGGCCTGAAGACCCTGATCGCCTCGGACGAGGTCGGCGTCTGCCTGGTGGACGATCCGGGGCGGCGGGCGCTCTACATGCTCAACCACCTGGAGTACGACCGCGACACGCTGCGCGCCGAGTATGACCGCGACGTCGCCTCCGGCGGGCCGATCCAGATGCCGCGGAACTACTTCCCCGGCGACGATCCCGCCAAGCCGGTGCTGGACCGCTGGCGCAGCCACGCGCATCTGCTCTACGGCAACTGGGTGAACCAGATCTACCAGACCACGCCCTACGACATGGCCCTGATCGGCCGCGCCGACCGCGCCGCCGAGGAGGAGCTCGCCGCCGAGGAGACCGCCGCCGGCTGAGCGGCGCAGGCCCGGCCGGTCGCCCGGCCGGGCCCTCCGCTGTCAGCCGGGGTCAGCCGCGGCGCGGCCTGCGCGCCGCCCCGGCCAGCGCCGCCAGGCCTGCGAGCAGCGTCGCGCCCGCCGCCGGCAGCGGCACGGCGGAAGCCGTGGCGGCCCCGTAGACCAGATCGTCGATCAGCAGATAGCCGGCGCCGCCCGAGACCGTCAGCGTGAACACGCTCAGCGGCGTGTCCGAGACGACGCCGAAGAACCCGTGCTCGGCCGAGGCCGCCTGCCCGTCGATGGCGATCGAGGCCGCCGTGAAGTAGCTCTCGGGCCCGGCGGCGGGCGGCGAATACTCGAAACCGAAGCCGAACACGGGCGCGTCGAAGGTGAAGCTGTGCGCGCCGTCGTAGACCCAGACGAAGGCCGGATAGTCGAACCCGCGCAGGGCGTTCGTCGCCGTGTCGCCGCAGCCGTGGTCGACGCAGCCGTAGAAGTCGCCCGCCATCACGAACTCGGGGCGGATCGCCTCGCTGAAGCCGCTCTGCGCCAGCCCCGCGTCGAGGTCGTCCGAGCGCATCTCGACCAGAGCGGTCTCGAAGGCGGTGCGGTCGTCGTGGGTCACGAAACCCGCCGCCGCGGGCCCGGCCTGGGCGACGAGGGCGAAACCAAGGGCCGCGGCGGCCCGCTTGGAGGGAAGACTCATGCCGAAGATCCTGTCAGACGCAGACAAACAGGATTCATCTAAATGAATCCCTCACCCCTGCCCAGCGCTTTCCGTCGGGGTCGACGGCGCCGCCGCGCCGCGGCCGGACTTGGATCGCCGGCGCGAACGCCTACCTGACGCAGGACGAGGGCGCGGCCCCACGCCCCGCCCGGCCCCGGTTCGCGAAAGGAACGGCATGAGCTTCGGCAACATCATCGGCGGCCTTCTGCAGAAGGGTCTCGCGAGCCAGTCCCACGACCGGCTGCGCACCGGCGTCGGCAGGGCCGAGGCCGGCGGCGGCGCCGACCGGATCCTGCAGTCCCTGCTGGGCGGCGGCGGCGCCTCGGGCGGCTCCGCGGGCGGCGCCGGCGGGCTGATGGACCTCGCCCGCGATTTCCTCAAGACCGAACAGGTCGGCGGCATGAGCGGCGCGAAGATCGGCGGCCTCGGCGCGCTCGCCGGCGGCCTGCTCGGCGGCGGGCTGAAGGGCGCGGCCAAGGGCGGCGCCATGGCGGTGCTGGGCACCGTCGCCCTGAAGGCCTGGCGCGAGCACCAGGCGGGCGCCGCCCCCGGCGACCCTGCCGTCTCCGCCGAGCCCGCGCCCGAGGAGCTCGAGGCCCTCACCGACCCGCGGACCGAGAAGCGGGTGCTGCAGGCGATGATCGCCGCCGCCCAGGTCGACGGCCACGTCGACGAGCAGGAGCTCGACGCGATCCTCGCCCAGATGACCGACGGCGAGGCCACGCCGGACGAGCGCGCGGCGCTGCGCGAGGCGGTGCGCCGGCCCATCGACGTGCAGGAGATCGCCCGCGGCGTCTCCCGCCCCGAGGTCGCGGTCGAGATCTACCTCGGCGCCCTGCTCGCCGTCGACATCGACACCGAGGCCGAGCGCGCCTGGTTCCGCGAGCTCGCGAGCGCCCTGCGCCTCGACCGCGAGGCGGTCGCCCGCCTGCACCGGATGACCGACGCCCCGCCGGTCTGAGCCCCGCGCCCCCCGCCTCCCGCCCGGCGCGCGCCGTCCCTCGCGACGCCCGCGCCGGGCGGACGGGGGATCCCGGCGCAAGCCGGGGGCGGGCGGGCCGACGGCGCCCGCAGGGCGGCGAGGACCGACAAGCCCCCGCCCCGCCCGCCGGCCAGGCGGCCCGCCCGCCCCCGGCGCCCGGACGCGGCGCCGCCGACCCGGGCGGGGAGCGATGCACATCTCGGCTTCGGACCGGCGCGCCGCGCCTGCGCAACCCCTCGCCGCGCCTCCCGGACCCGCACTTTCCGGCTCCCGGCCAGCCGCCGCGTCGCCGCCCCTTCCGCAGCCGCCCGACGCAGGGCGCCCCCGCCGCCTCCCGCGCCGCGGGCAGGTGCGGTCGCCTGCGCCGGGATCCGGGGGCCGCCGCTCGGCCCTTGCCCCGCTTCCCCGCGCCTGCCACCCTGCGGCTCCCCCCGGCCGGCCCCGCCGGCGTCGACGAGCGCCCCATGCCCCTCTCCGACCTGCTGATGATCGCCGCGATCTACTCGGCCACCGTGCTCTCGCCGGGGCCCTCGGTGATGGCGATCAGCGCCACCGCCATGGCCTCGGGCCGCCGGCCGGCGCTGGCGCTGGCGGCCGGGGTCTGGTGCGGCTCGGTCTCCTGGTGCCTGGCGGCCGCGGTGGGCATGTCGGCGGTGATGCTCGCCAACGCCTGGATGCTCGACCTGGTGCGCTACGCAGGCGCCGCCTACCTGCTGCGCCTCGCCTGGATCTCGGCGCGCAACGCCGCGAGGGCCGAGGCCCCCGCCCCTCGCCCCGTCGACGCCCGCGACCTCGGCCGCGCCTGGCGCCGGGGCCTGCTGATGCACCTCGCCAACCCCAAGGCGATCCTGTTCTTCGGCTCGCTCTTCGCGCTCGTCGTCGACCCGCAGGCGCCGCCGCTGGCGCTGGCCGAGGTGGCGCTGACCACCGCCGCCTGGGGGGCGATCCTGTTCCCCGGCTTCGCGCTGGTCTTCTCCACCCGCCGCGCCATGTCGGTCTACCGCCGCCTGCGCCGCGGGCTGGAGGGCGCCTTCGCCGCCCTCTTCGCCGCCGCGGGCCTGGCCCTGCTGACCGGCGGGCCCGCCCGCTGAGGCCCCGCCCCGCCGCCCGCCCCCTGCCCGGAGCTCTCCTTCGATGATCATCGGCCTCGGATCCGACCTCGCCGACATCCGCCGCATCCAGAAGACCCTCGACCGCTTCGGCGACCGCTTCGTGCAGCGCGTCTTCACCGAGATCGAGCAGGCCCGTTCCGAGCGCCGCAAGGAGCGCGCCGCCTCCTACGCCAAGCGCTGGGCGGCGAAGGAGGCCTGCTCGAAGGCCCTGGGCACCGGCCTGCGCATGGGCGTCGCCTGGCGCGAGATGGGGGTCGCGAACCTGCCCACCGGCCAGCCGACCATGGTGCTGACCGGCGGCGCCCGGCAGCGCTTCCTCTCCCTGGTCCCCGCGGGATGGGAGGGCCGGATCCACGTCACCATGACCGACGACCAGCCCTATGCGCAGGCCTTCGTGGTGATCGAGGCCCTGCCCGCCGACCACCCCCAACCCGCCTACCCCGTCCACGGCTGACCGCGACACCGGCGCCGCCCGCCCGGAAGCGCCCCTGAACAGAACCTGCCCGCCCGAAGGCCGGCGTCCGCCCCCGGACGGCCCCTGCGCCCGGCTTCCCCGCGCCCCGGCGCGGCCCCTCCGCCGGGCCGGCGTCGTCGCCCGACGCCCCCTGCGGCCCGCCCGCGGCCGGACAAGCGCCCTCCGGGCGCCGCCCCCGGGCCCGCCTCGGCGCATCCCTTTCGTCGCCTTGACTTGGCCCCATCCCACGGCGACAACGGCGCGCTCCCGCCCGGGCCGGCCTCCGCCGGACCTCCGGCCGGGCGGCCGACACCGGACGGACACCGACAGCATGGCGGACAGGACCAAGCGCATGGCGAAGGCGCCGAAGAAGGACGGGCTCTGGGAACTCGTGAAGACCGTCGTCTACGCGCTGCTGATCGCGGGCGTGTTCCGGTCGCTGCTGTTCCAGCCGTTCTGGATCCCGTCGGGCTCGATGAAGTCGACGCTGCTGATCGGGGACTTCCTGTTCGTCTCCAAGTACGCCTACGGCTACTCGGCCCATTCCTTCCCCTTCGGCCTCGCCCCCTTCTCCGGCCGCATCCTCGCCTCCGAGCCCGAGCGCGGCGACGTCATCGTCTTCAAGCATCCCCGCTCGAGCGAGGACTACGTCAAGCGCCTGATCGGCCTGCCCGGCGACACCATCCAGATGCGCGAGGGCATCCTCTACATCAACGGCGAGGCCGCCCCCCAGCGCCCCGCCGGCGAGTTCCTCGAGCCCGTGGTCCGCGACCAGTCCCTGCAGTGCAAGGACTACCCGCGCATCGACGGCCAGATGATGTGCCTCAAGGAGCGCTTCATCGAGACGCTGCCGGGCGGGCGCGAGCACGTCGTGCTCAACGCCGACGACAACGCCTCGCTCACCGACAACACGCGCGAGTTCAAGGTGCCCGAGGGCCAGTACTTCTTCATGGGCGACAACCGCGACAACTCCAACGACAGCCGCCAGTCGGTGGGCATGGTGCCCTTCGAGAACCTGGTGGGCCGCGCCGACCTGATCGCGCTCAGCTTCGGCGGCGAATTCTGGGAGGTCTGGAACTGGCGCGCCGACCGTTTCTTCGTCTCGATCGAGTGATCGGACCCTCAGCGGCGCCGGGCCCGGAGCTCGGGCGATGAGCCGTCGCGACCTCGCCCGCCACGCCGCGGACCTCTCCGCGCGCCTGGGCGTGACCGTGCACGCCTCCGCCACCCTCGAAGAGGCGCTGACCCACCCGTCGGCCTCCTCCTCCGCCCGCCCCGACAACCAGCGGCTGGAGTTCCTGGGCGACCGCGTGCTGGGCCTGGTGATCGCCGAGGCCGTCTACGAGGCCTTCCCCGACTCCCCCGAGGGTCAGCTCGCCCCCCGCTTCAACGCCCTGGTGCGCAAGGAGACCTGCGCCGAGGTGGCCGAGACCCTGAACATCGGCGCCATGCTCCGCCTCGGCCGCTCCGAGACGCTGGCCGGCGGGCGCCGCCGCCCCGCCGTGCTGGGCGACGCGATGGAGGCGCTGATCGCCGCCATCTACCTCGACACCGGCATGGAAGCCGCCCGCGCCGCGATCCTCGCCGCCTGGGGCGAGCGCATCGCGCGGGCCGACCGCACCCGGGCCGACGCCAAGACCGCGGTGCAGGAATGGGCCCAGGCCCGCGGCCTCGCCCCGCCTGCCTACGTGGAACGCGGCCGCTCCGGCCCCGACCACGCGCCCGTCTTCACCATCGCGGCCCGGATGGCCGACGGCGCCGAGGCCGAGGGCGCCGCCTCCTCCAAGCGCGCCGCCCAGCAGGAAGCCGCCAAGGCCCTGCTCGCCCTTCTGGAATCCCGAGAATGACCGCCGAGATCGACGACGCGAACCAGCCCGAAGACGACGCCCCGAAGCCCGCCGAGGCCCTGCCCGACGGCCCCACGCGCTGCGGCTTCGTCGCCCTGATCGGCGAGCCCAACGCCGGCAAGTCGACGCTGCTGAACCGGATGGTCGGCGCCAAGGTCTCGATCGTCACCCACAAGGTGCAGACGACGCGGGCGCGCATCCGCGGCGTGGCGCTGGAGGGCGCCTCGCAGATCGTCTTCATCGACACCCCCGGCCTGTTCCGCCCCCGCCGCCGGCTCGACCGCGCCATGGTCGCCGCCGCCTGGACCGGGGCCGACGACGCCGACGTGGTCTGCCTGCTGGTCGAGGCCCACCGCGGGATCACCGACGGCGTCGAGGAGATCCTCAAGACCCTCGACGACCGCGCCCCCAAGGCGCCCGTGGCGCTGCTGATCAACAAGATCGACCGGGTGAAGCCCGAGGCGCTGCTGACGCTCGCCCAGGCGCTGAACGCGCGGCGCGATTTCGCGCGCACCTTCATGATCTCGGCCGAGAAGGGCCAGGGCTGCGACGACCTCAAGCGCTGGCTCGCCTCCCAGGTCCCCGTCGGCCCCTGGCACTACCCCGAGGACCAGATCGCCGACCTGCCGCTGCGCATGATCGCCGCCGAGTTCACCCGCGAGAAGCTGACCCAGCGCCTCCACCAGGAGCTGCCCTACCAGCTGACCGTCGAGACCGAGAGCTGGGAGGACCGCAAGGACGGCTCCACCGTGATCCGCCAGATCGTCTACGTGGGCCGCGAGGGCCACCGCGGCATCGTTCTGGGCAAGAAGGGCGAGACGATCAAGGCCGTCGGCTCCGCCTCGCGCGCCGAGCTGCGCACCTTCCTCGACCGCGACGTGCACCTGTTCCTCGAGGTGAAGGTGCGCCCGGAGTGGGAGAACGAGCGAGAGCGCTACGAGCAGATGGGCCTCGACTTCGACGGCCGGAAGGGCCGCTGAGGGCGATGGAGGCGCGTCTCGCCACCGGCTTCTGGGTGCAGGCCTACCGCCTGCGCCTGGAGATGGCGATGATCCCCTGCTACGTCACCGCCCGCGGCGACGACACTGCCGGCGCGGTGCTTGTGAAGGTCGCCACCCTCGACGGAAACGCCACGGCCTACGAGCGGCGCACCACCATGGAGGGCCGCCAGTGGATGGTCCTCGCCGAGGGCCCGGAGCGCGACGTCGACGCCTCCATCGCCCGCCAGCGCGGCTTCGACCCTGACCTGTGGGTGATCGAGCTGGAGGACGCCCAGGGCCGCACGCTCCTCGACGAGCCGGGCCTGGAATGAGCCGCGCGGTCCTCCTCGCGGGCCTGGCGCTCCTCGCCCCCTCCGCCGCCGCCGCGGCCTGCGCGGGGGAGACCGTGGTCGCCTGCCCGATCGGCGAACGGCGGCTCGAGGTCTGCCTCGACCCCGCCGACCCGCCGGCCTTCACCTACGCCTACGGGCCGCCGGGATCGCCGGAGCTGACCCTGCGCGCGCCGCTCTCGGCCGGCCCGGTGCGGCCCTGGAACGGCGTCGGCCGCAGCCTGTGGGAGAGCGTCGAATTCAGCAACGGGGCCTACGCCTACGAGGTCTGGCACGCCCTCGACCGCCTGACCGAGGACGCGCCCCTCGAGGCCGGCGTCACCGTGCTGAAGGACGGGGAGGTCCTGGCCTCGCTGAGCTGCGCGCCGGGACCGCAGACGACCGTCGCCCCGATCTTCGCCCTCTCCGACGCGATGACCGAGGCCGGCTGGACCTGGGACCTCGACGCCCGGACCTGGCGCCGCGAAAGCCCCTGAGCGGGGCCCCCGGGCGCCCGGGCCCATGGGCGCCCTGCGGGCGGGCTCGGGCGCGCCGCGGACGCCGCGCTCCATGACCTCGCCCCGGACCCGTCGCCCGCCGCCGTCGCGCGACGCCGGCGGCGGGCGGAGGGGGATCCCGGCGCCAGCCGGGGGCGGGCGGGCCGACGGCGCCCGAAGGGCGGCGAGGACCGATACGCCCCCGCGCGCGCCTTCCGCCTACTGCGCGACCGAGGCCAGGTAGGCCGCCACGTCCTCGCCGCCCTTGTTGAGCTTGAAGGTCATCGAGGACTTCGCGGACTTGTCGTCCAGATAGGCCTGCAGGAAGGCCCGCGGATCGGCCACGTATTCGGCCAGCTCCGCCTCGGTCCAGGTCAGGCCCTTCTCGCCCGCCGCCACCAGGTCGGGGCCGTAGCGGAAGCCCTCGACGCTCCCCGCCGGGCGCCCGATCACGCCGTAGAGGTTGGGGCCGGTCTTGCCGCCGCGCTGGATCACCTCGTCGCCGTTCGAGATCTCGTGGCAGGCCTTGCAGCGCGCGAAGAGCTTCTCGCCCGCCGCCGCGTCCGCGGCCGCCGCCGGCGCCGCCGCGCCCAGACCGATGATCCCGAACGCCGTCCCGATGGCTGCGAGCTTCGCGACCTGTTTCATGTGCATGCTCCCTGGCTGTCCCGCGGCGGCGCGCCTCGCGCCGTCGCGTCTCGGCCCGCCGCCTTCTGGCCGGATCTCCCGGCCCGGGCCGGCGCGCCGCATCCCGTGGTTCCTTCCCGACGGCCTACGGCGCCGGCGGCGATCCGGATCAACCCGCGCCCGCGAAACCGCCCGCCCTCAGGCGGCGGCGCGGGCCAGCGCGCAGTGGCTCCACAGCGCATGCAGCGCCTGGGCCAGCTTCTCGATCTCCGTCTCCGTGTGCAGCGGCGAGGGGGTGAAGCGCAGCCGCTCCGTCCCCTTGGGCACGGTCGGATAGTTGATCGGCTGCACGTAGATGCCGTAGTCGTCCAGCAGGATGTCGGACAGCATCTTGCACTTCACCGGGTCCTTCACCATCACCGGCACGATGTGCGAGGGGTTGGGAAGATGCGGGATGCCCAGCTGGTCCAGCCGCGCCCGCAGCAGCGCCACGTTGCGCCGCTGCGCCAGCCGCTCGGCGTCCGAGGCCTTCAGATGCCGGATCGAGGCGCAGGCCCCCGCCGCCACCGCCGGCGGCAGCGCGGTGGTGAAGATGAAGCCCGAGGCGAAGCTGCGCACCCAGTCGCAGACCGCCGCCGAGCCCGCGATGTAGCCCCCCATCACCCCGAAGGCCTTCCCGAGGGTCCCCTCGATGATGGTCAGGCGATCCATCAGCCCCTCGCGCTCGGCCACGCCGCCGCCGCGCGGACCGTAGAGGCCGACCGCGTGGACCTCGTCGAGATAGGTCATCGCGCCGTATTCGTCGGCGACGTCGCAGATCTCCCGGATCGGGGCGATGTCGCCGTCCATCGAGTAGACGCTCTCGAAGGCCACCACCTTGGGGCGGCCCGGCTCGATCTCGGCGAGCTTGCGGGCCAGGTCCTCGACGTCGTTGTGCTTCCAGATCTTCCGCTCGGCGCGGGAGTGGCGCATCCCCTCGATCATCGAGGCGTGGTTGAGCGCGTCCGAGACGATCACGCAGCCCGGCAGCCGCGCCCCCAGCGTGCCCAGGCTCGCCCAGTTCGAGACGTAGCCCGAGGTGAAGACCAGCGCGCTCTCCTTGCCGTGCAGGTCGGCGAGCTCGCGCTCCAGCGCGACGTGGTGCACGTTGGTGCCGGAGATGTTGCGGGTGCCGCCCGCCCCTGCGCCGCAGGTCTCGATCGCCTCGACCATCGCCGCGCGCACCGCCGGATGCTGGCCCATCCCGAGATAGTCGTTCGAGCACCAGACCGTCACTTCATGGCGGTCGTCCTCGGCCATGGCGCCGTCGTCGCGCCGGCGGGTGGCGCGGGGAAACGCCCCCACGTGCCGCTCCAGATTGGCGAAGACGCGATAATTGCCCTCCGCGCGAAGGTCGTCCAGCTGGCCGCGGAAAAAGGCCTCGTAGTCCATCCGCCGGTCCTCCGTTGCGCGAGGGGTCGGAGCGACGGCGGCCGTTGGCGGCGCCGGACGCCCGACCCGATCCGCGCGCGTACGTCAGCGATCGTCATCGGGGCGACACCTGTGCCACAGGCCCGGGCGCCGCGTCTCCCCCATAAACCGCGGCATTTGGATGCTGCAAGGCGAATGCATTCACAAGACCGAATGATCCGCGGCAGGGCGCCGGCCGGCCCGGCGGAAGTCCCGCGCCAGAAAAGGCGGGGGCGCCGCCCCGTCCTCGCGGCGATCACCCCCGCGACGCCCCGTGCTCGCCCACATCCCGCCGCGATCCTTCGCCATCTTGCGAATTCGACGATGCGTCGCCGCGTCCCCTGTTCATCGCAGGGCGTATCGACTATCTAGAGGACTGCTTGATCGCCGGCGCGACCGGCCCGGGCACATACAGCGAGTGATTATGACGACCGCGCTCGATACCCGCCCCGATGCGGGGCACGCCGCAGATCTGCAGGGCATGGAAGCCCGCGCCGACGAGGCCACCGCCTTCCTCAAGGCGCTGGCGCACGAAGGACGTCTGCGCATCCTCTGCGCCCTGGTCGAGGGCGAGAAGTCGGTGACCGCGCTCGAGCGTCTGCTCTCCGCCCGGCAGTCCGCGGTCTCCCAGCAGCTCGCGCGCCTGCGGCTCGAGGGGCTGGTCGACAACCGGCGGGAGGGGAAGATAATTTTCTACCGCATCGCCGACGACCGCGCCGCGCGCCTGCTGCAGGTGCTGCACGACATCTTCTGCGACGAGGGCGCCGCCGAAAGCTGACCCGCGCGGGCGCGGTCCCCGCGCCCCGCCCCCTCCCCGGTTCCGCCTCCGCGATCCGACGAGCCCCGCCCGGCGCGTCCCGCGCCGCGGCGCCCGTCGACGAGCCCGACGAGCCCGGTCCGGCCGCGCGCCGACCGGAGACGCCTCGCCCAGACAGACCTCGCCGCCGCCGCGCGCGGCGCCGCCGGAGACGACCGCACCGCCATGTTCCGCATAGGACAGACCCTCGCCGCCGGCCCGTTCTTCGTGCTGGGCTTCACCGTGCTCGCCTTCTGGACGCTGGCCGCGACCTCCGAATACGCGGTGCCGGTGGCGCTGGCGATCCTCGCCTGGTTCCTGGTCAACGGCCTGACCAGCGCGATGATGCGCAACCGGTTCCTCGGCCGCTTCCGCCGCGGGAACGTGCGGGTGGCCGCGGTGATCATCCTGTTCTGCGCCCTCTTGGCCGCGGTGCAGATGGTGGTGCTGTCGCTGTCCTCGCTGACCGACGACCTGACGCTCTACGGCAACCCGCTGTTCCTGCGGGTCTGGTACTGGCTGAACGGCCAGGGGCTGAGCGACCACCTCACCAAGGAGGCGCTGTTCGAGCGCTTCGCCGGCGAGGGCGGGCTGACCGCGCTGCTGGACATGGCGCGCTCGGCCGTCTCGGACGCCTCGCTGATCTTCCTCTACACGATCTTCCTGCTGACCGACGACCGCTACTTCCAGGCCAAGCTGCGCAACCTGGTCAACGACTCCACCAACCTCGCCCGCCTGCGCGCGATCATGGACGAGATCGGCCACGAGACCGGGCGCTACCTGTGGCTGATGACCCTGGTCAGCGCCGGGGTGGGGGTGACCACCTCGGCCACCTGCTGGGCGCTGGGGATCGAGGGGGCGGCGCTGTGGGGCTTCGTGGCCTTCGCGCTGAACTACATTCCCACCATCGGCTCGCTGCTGGGCGTGGCCGTGCCCACCGCCTTCGCCACGCTGATCACCGGCGAGCCGGGGACGGTGCTGCTGATGGCCGCCATGCTGGGCGTGATCCAGTTCATCGCCGGCAACGTCATCGTGCCCCGGCTGATGGGCGACCAGCTCAACCTCTCGACCTTCGTGATCCTGCTGTCGCTGGTGGTCTGGGGGGCGATCTGGGGGGCGACGGGCATGTTCCTCGCCGTGCCGATCATGGTGGTTCTGGTGATGATCTTCTCGAAGTTCGAGACCACCCGCCCCATCGCCATCCTGCTGTCCAAGACGGGCGAGGTGCCGCGGCCGGAGTGGCTGTCCCCCGACCGCGAGCTGCACGTCGACCCGGCCTCGGGCGAGGTGGTGCGGCGCGAGGTGGTGCTGCCCGCCGACCACGGGGCCCGCGCCCAGGCCCACGCCGCCCAGGCCCATCCCGGCCCCGGCCACCCGGGCCACGGGCACACGGGCCATGGCCATTCGAGCCACGGCCATTCGGGCCACGGCCACGGGGAGGCCCGCTGGCACGAGGGCGAGCGCGACGAGGGCCGCGGCGGCTACGACGACGACGCCCACGCCTCCCGCCGCCCGCGCTGAGCCGCAGGGCTCCGGAGGGGCCGGGCCGAAGCGTGCCGAAGGGGCCGGGCCGGCCGCGTTTCCGGGATCAGCGGAAGCTCGGCCCGTGCGCCCACAGCGTCAGCGACCAGCGCCGTCCGCGGGTGACCGGCGCCACCCGATGCAGGGCGAAGGCCGGGAAGGCGATCGCCGCGCCCTGCGCCCGGTCCGCGACCCGGGGCCTGCCGTCGCCGTTGATCTCCAGCCCGCCCCCCTCGTAGTCGCCCGGATCCGACAGCTGCACCACCACCGTCAGCTTGCGCCGCCGCGCCAGCGGCCCGTCGCCCACGTCCGAGTGCCAGTCGAACCCGCCCTGCTCCGACCCGTCGTAGAGCGCCACCTGCGCGCGTTCGTCGAAGCCCTCGACGGCGAAGTCGAAGGCGGCGCGGTTGGCCTCGGCGAAGGCGCGGGCGAGGCGGGCCGAGATCCAGTCCGTCTCCGGCCCGTCGTCGAGCCAGGCGATCCGCGCCCGGCGGATCTCCGACTGGCGGCGACCGCCGACGAGACGGGCCTCGGCCAGCGAGGCCGCTTCGGCGAGGGCGATCACCTGCGCGCAGTCCTCGGGCGAGAACAGCGCCGGCAGCGCATGGGGCGTGAGCATGGGGGCATGGAACCGGACGCGGGCCGGAAGCGGCGCGCCCGGGCCGATTTACGGCGCCGGGCGCGCCCGTCTCGCCCGTTCCCGACCTGCGGGAGGTCGCGTTTCGCCCATTCCGCCCGCTCGGTCCGGGCCCGGGCCGGGCTGCCGCGACGTCTCCCGCGCGGCGGACGAGCGGACGCCATGCTGCGGAGCCGGTCCCGCGCGCGGCTCTCCGTCGTGCTACGGGCCAGCCAGCGCCAGCGCCGCCACCAGCCCGTCCGCCCCGCAGGCGAGGCCGAGGCCTGCGCGCGAGACCTCCGCCAAGGCGAGGTTGGCGCGGTGGTCCGGGCTCTCCTCCCACAGCCTCAGCAGGGCCGCGGGCCCGGCGATGTCGCCGGCGGCGAGGTTCTCCGCCGCCGTCCGCCAGCCCACGCCCGCGGCGCTCAACCGGGCGCCGACGCCGGCGCCGTCGGGGCCGCGGTGGGTCAGGCGGCCCTCCGCCGCCAGCCGCTCGGCCCATTGCTGGGCCGCGGTCTGCGCGCCCGGATCGGGGCGCAGCGCCGCGAGCCCGCGCTCGGCGCGCCAGGCGTCGAGTTCGGCCGCGAAGGCCTCGCGGAAGGCCGCCCGCTCCTCCGCCCCCTGCGGGCAGGCCGCGGCGCCCGAGGCCGCGAGGGCCAGCGCCAGCGCCAGCGCCGCCCGCCTCATCCCAGCCCCCGCACGATCAGCGCGGCGCCCGCGAGGCTGAGCACCGCCAGCACGCCGGCACGGAAGGTCTTCTCCGGCAGCCGCCGGCGCAGGGCGGCGCCCGAGCGGACGCCGGCCACCGACAGCGCGACGCCGGCGAGCGAGATCGTCGCCGTCTCCGCCGTCATGATCCCCAGCCGGGTCAGCGCCGCCCCCATGGCGAAGGTCGAGAGGGTGAAGGAGAGGTTGAGCGTGTGCAGGAACACCCCCCGCGGCATCTCCAGCGACATCAGGAAGGGGGTGATGGGCAGCACCTGGCTGCCGGTCAGCCCGTTGATCACGCCGGTGACCAGGCCCACCCCGGGCGCGAGCGGCCGCTCCAGCCCCGGGCGCAGGCGCCAGTGGGGGGTGGCGAAGGCGAAGGCGCACCAGGCGACCAGCGCGCAGCCCAGCGCCGCGCCGGCCATGTCGGAATCGACCCGCCCCAGCAGCGCCGCCCCCGCCAGCACGCCCACGGGCGCCGCCGCCAGCATCGGCCAGAAGCGGCGCACGGCGGGCGCCAGCGGCCCCGCCCCCAGCATCACCGTGACGTTGGAGGCGAGCGAGGGCGCCAGCACCAGCGGCAGGCTCGCCTTCAGCCCCAGCGACAGCGCCAGGATCGGCAGGCAGGAGGTGGAATAGCCCAGCCCCGTGGCCCCCTTCACGAAGCCCGCGAAGAGCATCGCGAAGACGATCACCGCCAGCTCGGCGCCGGAATAGGAAAGCGTCATGCGGCCCCCTCGGCCCAGTTGCCCGCGCCCTGCCCCAGCGCAGCCCGCGACGCCGGCCCTCTTGCGCCCGCCCCGACCGCTTGTCCAGACCAGCCAGCCCGAAGCGCGCCGGCCCCCGGAGCCCTCGGCGGAGGCCACGCCCCTCGCCCCTCCCGCCCGGACCGCGGCCCCGGGACGCGCCGCCCCGGCCCGCCCCGCGCGCGCCCCTCGCCGGACGCCGCCAGCCGCAGCCCCGGAAGCCCCGGATCAGGCCCGGGCCGCGCTCCGCGGCAGGCGACCGCGCGAGGCCGCAGCCCCGCCCGCCTCCGGCGCAGCCGTCGGAGGCGGTCCCGCCCCACGCCCCGGGTCCCTCCGACGCCCGCCGCCCGGCGCCTCCGCCGGACGTCGGGCGCGAAGCCGCCCCGGTCTCCGCCCCCGGGCGGAGACCCCCGGCCGCCTGCGGCCGGGCGCGGGCCCCGGCCCGCGCGGGGCGGCGGGGCCTGCCCCGGGCGCGACGCCGCGACGCCCGCCGCAAGCGCCGCGGCCCGCGGGCTCAGGCGACCAGCCGGACCAGATGGTTGTCCCAGGCGAGGCCCGGCGTCTCGCGCCGGGCCGTCTCGACGCCGTCCGGGCCGATCCAGCGCAGCCAGCCCATCCCGTCCGAGAGCAGCAGCCCCTCCCCCGCCGGCGCCGCGCCGCAGACGTCGGGCTGCTCGATCTCGGCCAGGAACCGGCCCGTCTCGGCCTCGAACAGATGCGCGACCCCGCCGCGGGGCGAGGTGGCGGCGACCAGCCGCCCGTCGCCCGAGAAGGCGACCGAGCCGGCATAGCCCTTCAGCCGCCGCTGCGCCGCCTCCGGCGCGGCGAGCGGGCGCAGCGCCCCGCCCCGCCGGTGCAGGGCCAGCACGGCCGGGGCGCGCGCCGCCTCCCCCTCCCACTGCAGGGCCGCCGCGATCGTGCCGTCGGCGCGCATCGCCAGGTGGCGCAGCGAGGCTTGGCGCGCCTCCGGCTCCGCCGTCTCCAGCACCGTGCCGGCCTGCGGATCCAGATAGGCGAGACCGGGGCGCATCGAGGCGAGGTTCAGCTTCTGGCGCTCCATCGCCGGGTCGGTGAAGATCCCGCCGTTGGCCACGGCCAGCACCCCGTCGGCCATCTCGACCACGTCATGCGGCCCCAGCCCGCCCGTGGGGATCTCGCCGATCCGCCGCCAGTCCGCGCAGTCCCAGACGCCGAGGATCCCCCGCTCGCGCGCATAGTCGTTCTCGGGGGTGTAGAGCCGGGCGCCGTCGGCCGAGATGCAGCCATGGCCCATGAAATGCACGCCCGCGGGCGTCTCCAGCCGGGCGATCGCGGCGCCGGAGACGAGGTCCACCACCAGCCCGAAGGTCCCCGGCCGCCGCGCGAAGGCCACCGCCTCCGGGCGCCGGGGATGCACCGCCGCGGCATGGCCCCGGTCCGGCAGGGCGAGGCGGAACGCCTCCGCCCCGTCGGCGGCGAGGCCGACCAGCACGAAATCGCCCGAGGGCAGCCGCGCGGCCCCCAGGTGCGAGGCGGCGAGCGTCCGCTCCCCCCCTTCCGCCGCCGGCGCCAGGCTCCCGTCCATCCTCGTCTCCCTCAGTCGCCGTCGAGCGCGTTGAACCCCGGCGAGACGCCCACCGCCGGGCCCGCCAGATGCTCGAACCGCTCGCGGGCGGTCTCGGCGGCGGACTGGACGGATTCGATGGCGAAGCGCCGGCCCGGGTCCTCCACCGCCTCGTGCAGGGGCGAGGGCGCGCGACGGGCGAGCTGCACCGCCCGCTCCCATCCCGCGCGCTGGGACTTCAGCGCCTGCGGGTCGAGCGCCGGGGCGAAGCACTCGGCCAGCGCCTGCAGCGCCTGCAGCGACAGCTCGACGTTGCGCAGGCTGCGGGCGGAGCGCCAGGCCTCGGCCTTGCGCGGCCAGGCGCGCTGGTAGGTGCCCAGCGGCTCGCCCAGCCGCTTCTCGACGGTCATCCGCGCCCCGCCCATCAGCGCGGTGTAGAGGGCGCGCGGGGGCTCCTCGACGCTGCGGTAGATCGCGCCCTCCCCCTTCGCCGCACGGCGCATGTCGGGGGCGTGGCTGTCGCGCCAGTCGACATGCAGCGCCTCGGCGGTGCGGGCGAGGTCGGCGGCGACCGCGCCCAGCAGGCGGCAGGGATAGCCCTTGGTCACGTCGGGCCGGTCGGCGTCGAAGACCAGCCGCTCGACCGCCATCAGGCCGCGCGCGGCGACCGAGACCTCGCGGAACGCGTCCGGGTCGTCGACGGCGGGGTCCTCGGCCTCCAGCAGCCCGTCGACCGCGCGGCGCACGAAGCCGCGCGGGTCGGGCCAGAACTCGACGGCCAGCGCCCGCCCCTCCGCCTCGGCCGGGCCGAAGCGCAGGTGGCTGATCGCCATCCAGTCGTCGAAGGCGCGGTGGTAGGCGGCGCGCAGCACCGCCGGCCGCGCGCAGCCCTGCGCCGCCTCGGCCAGCGCCGCGGTCGCGGAGGCGAAGCGCTTGTGCCCGGGCAGCACCTGGGTCTCGAGCGCGGTCTCGGCGATCTTCGCCAGCACCTCGGTCGAGGTCGCGGCCGAGGTCCGGCGCGAGGCCACGAAGGGCGAGGCGAGGATCGCCGCGCCCAGCGCCATGAAGCCCCGGCGGCCGGGACCGCGCCGGGAGGGGCCGTCGCGGGTCGGCGTGCCGCGGGGATCGTCGCGCGTGGGGGACATCACAGGGACTCCAGGAAGCTCAGCAGGGCGGCGCGCTCGGCGGGGGGCATGGCGACGACGCGGTCGCGGGCGGCCTGCGCCTCGCCCCCGTGCCACAGGATCGCCTCCAGCAGGTTG
>Ga0310345_10000699_pt1 | contig 44949 bp, 46 predicted proteins | sample HC15DNA20500_MG_FD_204667 | JGI IMG/M metagenome (GOLD analysis project Ga0310345, IMG submission 204667) | Marine microbial communities from station ALOHA, North Pacific Subtropical Gyre - HC15-DNA-20-500_MG | ecosystem: Environmental > Aquatic > Marine > Oceanic | place: Pacific Ocean: North... | reverse complement strand
ACTTGCGAAGCCAAGGAGGAACACACTGAACGCCGCTTGGTGCGTGAGGCGCAGGAGGAGATCAAGGAAGAAGTCGTTGTCGTTGAGGCGAAGGATGAGTGGATAGAGACGCACATCACCAGACCGGCTGAACCGGCGCGTGAAGAGATCACTGAACGCCGACTCGTTAGTGCTGCCGTTGAAGCGAAGGACGCAGTTTACGAGACAGTCACCGTCCCGGCAGACGAACGACCAGACGACATTGAAGCACCGCACATTGGCTTGATAGCGCAGGATGTTAAGGCGGCGATGGACGAAGCTGGTGTGGACTTCCCGCTGGTTATCGAGTCACCCAACGGAATGCTTGGTGTGAAATACGGCAACTTGGTGATGCCGCTGATTAAAGCGGTGCAGGAGTTGAGCGCACGGGTGAAGCAGCTTGAAGGATAGAATTTTGGTCATGGCTAAAAAAGAAGAAAAAGAACAAGGACAGACCGTTGTTATCAACGGTGAGGAACATAACGTAGCTGATCTCTCGCAAGATCAAGTCGTGCTACTGAACCATGTGGCTGACTTGGAGAACAAGATTCGACAGATCAGCTTTAACCTCGATCAAGCTCATGGTGGTAGAAATCACTTTATGAGTTTGTTGACGGCTTCCATGACTGAACAAGCCGAGCCAGAGGTTGAAGCGGAGGCGGCAGCGAAATAGTTATGTGGCCCAGTACAAAACATGGAGGCACACTCAAATGAGTTTCTTCGACTGGGATACTGGCAAGGTGTTAATTGCGACATTCACAGGACTTTCCAACTGGATGGTAAACATTGATTTAATACTCAAGGTGGGGATTTCCTTGGCAAGTTTGATTTATATTGTGTTGAAAATTAGAGAATTGTTAAAACAAAAATAGATTATGTTAAAGTCAAAAACAGTATGGACGGCAATAACTGCGATACTTGGTGCAATAGGTGGCTATTTTACTGGCGACCTTGAACTTGGTGAAATGCTGCAACTCGTTGTTACCAGCGGGCTGGCGGTGTTCCTTAAACACGCAGTCAAGAAATCCGAGGACGCAGCGGAAGCTGCCGCTGACGCCGCCGCCGACGCAGCTAGTGCTGCCGAACTTGGCGCAATAAAGAAGGTGGCTGCGAAGATTAAAAAAACCGGCTAATGGGATTTGTCAGCGCAATAGTTGCACTGCTCCGAGCCGTTCCGAGTCTGGAGCGGCTTTTTTTGAAAATCGCAGACGGAATAAAAGAGGCGAATGCGAAGAACAGATATGATGCAAAGGTTGACCGTATTGACGCTCTTATTGATGGGGTGCGGGTGCAGCACACCACAGTTGGAGAACGTGGAGAGACTGACGACGATGGAGGGGTTTAGGAAAGCGGCCTATGCGAGTCCAGAATGGACACGGGAGGCTTTACGAACCGTTGCTGAATTAGAATATGAAATAGAGAAAAACTGATGCCAATACCCGACCCATTGATAGACGGCGACTCTGGATTTTCCGGGGTTAATGCGCGTCTGGATGCGGGACAATTGCCGACTGGCGTTGTGTCTTCGGCTAAAAATATACGCTTCAGAAATGGGGTTGTTTCTCCACGGGGCGGTATCAAGAAGGTTTATTGGGCGAACGATACTCTTACAAATGTTGGAGCCAACGACACCAGTAATGGGAATCACGGGAGTGATGCGTTGTTTTCCTTGGGCTTTACCAATGCAACTTGCGACTATAACAACGATCCAACTATTACGCATGATGCCGATACAAAAATAGTTGCGGGGTTGTATGTTTCGGGTACTGGTATTCCAGCGGACGCTACCGTGGATTCAATCACAGATGGCACTCATTTTGAGTTAAGCGCGTCCACTACCGGGGGTGCTGTGACTAACGGAACGCTGACATTCAGAACGGCAAGAACGCTCAAAAGCAAACCCTTAACGGCCTTCTCAAACATTCGCGGAGTTGGCCGGTTCGACAATCCCACTAATGGGATTAGTTGGTTATTGGTCGCGACAAGCACAACGATCTATGGTATTCGGGAAAACAACGAAATTTTGAAACTCCAAGTTGGCCTGACGATTCCAGAGAACGTGGAGTTTGTTCAGTGCTTTAATGTGGTTGTGATGTTTCGCGGAAAAGATAGCACTCCTCTAGTAATGGAAAATCGGGGGGATGGTTTCCACGAAGTTACAAATCCAATTACTCAATTTGCGTTTAGCGCAGCCGCCGTGGTCGATAGCACCATTACGTTGATCTCGACGAACCAAACATCTAAAACTTACATTGCGAAAGCCAGTGGAACTACCGGGGCATTAAGCGGATCAGACATAATATTTTTACACGGCGGTAGTGCAATTGCTTCGGCCACAAACCTCAAGACAGCAATTGAAAGCGCAAACGGTCACAACGGACAGCTTTTGGTGACGGCCAATAGTACAAGAGTTGTAATTGCCCAATTTCAAGCCGGGGATGCTGGTAAAACGGCAATTACTACGGCGGGTAGTACGCCTTTTACAAACAGCACAAACCCCAACCCCGATTCCGCATTTAGCGGCGGACAATTTAATTCTGATGTTAGCATCGATGAAAACGATTCAGATGGAACAGAATCAATCCCAAATGCGGACACCGGAATATACTTCCAGAATCGACTTTTAATTCCACACAGCCGGGACTTGGTGGCCGTGTCGGATTACTTGAACTACACACGCTACCAACCCGTATTGTCGAACTTTCGAATCAATCAAGGGAGCGAAGACAAACTTGTTGCCTTGGTCAAGTATGACCAGTCCACCGTGATTTGCTTCAAGGAACATAGTGTTTATGCGGTTCGCAATCTTTACGGGAACATGGCAGACACCTATTTGGATGAGTTGACAAGAACCAGTGGTTTAATTGGGAAAAAAGCTGCAATAACGGTAGGCAAAGATATTTGGTATTTGAGCGACCAGCGCGGTGTTGTGAGTTTGTCCGTGTCCGAGTCTGGCAAGTTGCAGGGCTTGGATGTGCCTATTAGCGAGCCAATCCAGCCGCTCATTGATCGTATCAACTGGAAAGCCGCCACCAATGCCGTGGCCGCATATCACAACAACCGATACTACTTGGCTGTTCCCATTGATGGTGCGGCAAAAAACAATGCCGTATTTGTATACGATTTTAAAAACCAAGCATGGAGTGGGCATGACCAAAGCGATCAAATTGGCAAGGCCGGGTCTTGTTCAACTGCCGCCTATAAAAACGAGAGAACTTGCGTGTTGGGAAGCGGCACTTGGACTGCCGAAACTGGCATACTGGATATGTTCACCTTCGGTTATTTGGGGGCGGAACGACTGTTCTTCCTGACGACAGACGGTTTCATAAGTTTGTACGACGACGATATGTATAGCGGCGACACAGACGAAGGCGTGGACATCACAAATACAAGCAATCGGAACATCACGCATACAAATATTTCCACAGAAGTTGTGACCCGTGGTTATTCGTTTGGCAGCGTGGATTTTAAGCAATTTACACAGGCCGATTTCCAGCTTGCCACGAATGGCGTGGTTGGAGCCACTGGAATTACGCTAACCGCGCAGTTTGATGGCGTGTCTGAAAATTCCTCCGTCCTGACCAATGAAGACGGCACGACCAAGTATATCAATTTCAGTCGGACAAAGTACGACAAGCCTTTCGATAAGGCAGATTTTGTGGAATCCAACGCAAGCGACGACTATATGACGAAATTCCGGCAGGATTACAGCACAGTCCTGTCCACGGCCATAGAACCAAACACAACTGGGTTTGATCCAGATGTCAAACAGGAGTCTATGCACAAGATACGGTTTACTGGGCAGGGAAGATTCGTCCAACTTAAAGTCACGAACGACTTGGGTATTTGTGAAGTAAAGGGAGTTAAGACCTCGGCATTACCGGGTAAAACAATGATAACTAAAAGGATTTAATTATGGCAATCACAGCAGTAGTAACGCCGGGAGAGACGTATCCCGATTCGACAAATGTAACAAGAGCAGCACTGCGTAATGGCGCGGCTCCAGCGATAACCATTGCTGGCGACATTGAAAATGCAGATGTGGCTGATGCAGCAGCAATTGCATTTAGTAAATTAGAAACACTGGCTAGTGGGTCTATTGTTGTTGGAAATACTAGCAGCGTGGCGACAGAATGTCCGATTGAGAACGGGTCAATGGTTATTGAATCAAACGGAAACGTCACAATTACACCATCTGACGCAACCATCTCTCACGCTAAATTAGTTGGAACCAACGACAACAACAACATCATTAAAGGGGCGAATAGTGGAACTCCACTAACTAGCACCGCCAGCAATGATTTAATCCTGTTTGCAGATGCGTCTGATTCATATAGTTTGCAGTCAATAACTATTGGGAACATATCCAACTCTGGAACATTTGAAACGATCACTCCAGCGTCCTCCGTCAATATGGACGTAACCAAGCCGATACACACGCTTGCGATCAATGCTAATACAACTCTTACGCCGACAGGTCATCCGTCAGAATCTATTGAGTGGAAGTCTAGTGTGTTGTATGTCACGAACGGCACAGGTGGAAATTTCACTCTCACATTAGCCCCCGGATCGGGAAGCAAGGCGTGGTCAGTGTTGAAGTATAGTACAGCAACTCCAGCTTTTACAATCCCAGCGGGAGGAAGTGCTGTTCTTTCAGTAATGGCGTTTAGCGGGAGCCAAGTGGGGGCGTTTGCATCTACGGCTTAATACAAAATGTCTTATCCGTTTAATATTGGTAGTTCGATTCACACCATGCGTGATCCAGCGTTCATCGCTGGACTATCCAATACGTTTGACGGAACCAAAGCATCTTTGCAAATTATTAAAAATCTCCCGACACAGCAATTAGTAGATAAAGGTGGAGACTCAACCCTTGAGATTACTTGCAATAAAACCGCTGATCTAACTTTTACTTGGCAATTTAGTAGTAGTATTAACTTTCCCACAGGAGATATAACGGACATTGCTTCACTATCCCATGAGGGTGGGGTTGATCTAGTGACGATCACGGACACGGTTGCTGATGGAACGTCCAGTTTTTTATTGTCTCGAATCGGGGATAGGTTTTTAGCAAAGTACATTCGGTGTAAAATTGACTATGCTTATGGCGGGGAAGAACCGTTTACAGACGGGAGTAGTGATACCACCGATACCAGTGTAACGATCACTTGTGATTCCAGCAATAAAATAGCCGTTGGCCAATATGTTTCGGGAACCGGAATTCCTGTGGGCAGTAAGGTTGAAACGGTCAATTCAGCGGGGTCAGTCACTTCGTTCACCATCACAACAGCGGCCACCGCAACAAACATAGACACCACGCTAACCTTTTACGGTGAAACAGTGAACAGCATCCCCTGTTTCGGGAGACTTAATACCATTACGGAGGAATATAAGTGGACAGTAGAGCCGAATCCTAGAAACAAAGGCTAAAGATGGTTGAAAACCAAGACATAGTTCAAGGCGCAATCACCAAGACCAAGTTAAGCAAAAACTTGCGGCTGGACTTGACTAACTTGCCGAAGGGAACAGCGGGTCAAATTCCCATCATCCAGCCGGATGGAAACTGGGGGTTGGTTAGTTTAAGTGGCGATGTGTCGATTGACACGGACGGCGTGACCACAGTCCTTAACAATGCCGAGATCACGGCGGCAGACATTGACACGGCTTTTAATTTCATCCACGACCAAAAAGGTTACATCCACCGCTCTCCACAGAAGGAAGGCGACACAGTTGTTTACGACGTTGAGAATACGAATTATGTGACGGAGGTAATCAATAATGTCAATAACGTGGCCACGGGAGCGACCAAGAAATTTTCAATAACAATTGCATGGGGAACCGATGCGGCAAACGTATCGTTTGAGGGAAGCGGTACTTCAGAAGTGGCGACGATTACGCATGGACTAAAAACAAAGACCGTTGTGGTCAGTATACAAGATTTGGAGGACGACATCTGGACGGATATAAGTTATTATCCGTTCGACCTTCGAGCGGCAACAGATATGACGTTAAAGGTCATGGTGGAAGCATCTTCGCTTGCGCCAGCAGCAGGGCGAGAATTTCTAGTAACAATAATCGGATAGATGGGACACCTTAAAACAGAACTGGTGAAAAAACTAGAAGGGTTCGCACCGTTTGAAAAAATTCAAGCCTTGTATAGCGAACCCGATAAGTTTTTTGCCGAACTACACAACTACATGGTGGCAGGACTTGTTTTATCATCGCCAAAATTTTTTATGATGTTGAAGCCGATTGACAAATCAATTGATCCACACGGTCAATGGTGGGCTAAAAAACCCGATGCTTGGTATGTTCGATGGGCGGCTGGGGGTGGCCCAAGAATGTTGATGGACGCAGTGGAACCTTTGCCTTATATAATGTTTAGGCGAGTAACCCCCAACGGAGAAACTAAACTACGAACATACCCGTGGGATAAATTTTACAGAATAGCGAAATGAAAATTGATAACTTAACTAAAGCGGCGGCCTCACTAAACCGGGCCGCGCCACCGGGAGAACGGCTTGCTTTTGTAAACCCAAGAGAAGAACAAGGGCTGAAAGCTGCCGGAGGCATGGGAAAGCCAGCCGCCGGAGGTGTGCCGTCGTATAAAAAGGGCGATGTCGAAGCCCCGCCCGCCCGCGATTATGAAAAAGAGATTTTTGCGACGACCCGCGCACAAGTTAAGTTAGCTCCAGAATTATACGCCGCAGAAAAACAATTCCGTGGCAAGTATGCCCAACTTGACGTTGATATTGCCAGAAACATAGCCCCGCAAATGCTGGACATTTACGAATCCACGCAGCCGAGGTTGGCCGCGATGGACAGGCAGACGTTGGCCGCGCAGCGAGAGAGTGACATTGAATCAATTGAACAACTGGGCGGACGCGCAAGGGCCGCACTAGAAGCCGCAAATCCAGAACAGGCCGCTTTAATGGCCGCGTTAAACCAACAGGCTCAAGAAGGTTTGGAGGCTGGAGGACAATTAAGCCCGTGGCAGAGGCGAGAAATCCAACAATCCGCTCGTTCTGGACAGGCAGCAAGAGGCATGGGCTATGGTGTTGGAGATGCGGCGATTGAGAGTCTTGCACAATTGCAGGGCGCGTCTGCTCGCCAGCAACAACGACAGGGGTTTGCACAGTCAATGGTTGGACTGAATAAGGCAACCGGCGCAGACCCGTTCATGGCAATTCTTGGGAGGCCAAGTGCCTTGAGTCCAATGATGTCTGGAAACGTATTGGGGCAAGCGCAAGGGTTTAATCCCGGCGCAATGTTTAGTCCAGAAAGCCAGTATGCTGGGGATATTTATAACCAGAATTATCAGGGCGTGTTGGCGGCGAGAACCGCAACTGCAAAGAATCAAGCCTCAATGATGGCGGCTGGTATGAGTGCGGCGGGATCAATTATGGGTTGTTGGGTAGCAAGAGAAGTGTTCGGCAATGAAAATCCACAATGGCTGGCATTCTATGATTGGAAAGAATCCAAAGCCCCCAAATGGTTCAAGAAACTCTATGACTCCTTTGGAGAACGCTTCGCCAAGTTCATCAGCAACAAACCTAAACTAAAGAAACGCATTAAGACTTGGATGGAGGACAGGATAAATGGCTAATTACTTTTCAAAATACACAGGGCGAAAAGGCCCGGCAATAGCACCCGGCATCATCGAGATGATGGGCAGTATTGGCGAGGAATACGGCAAGGGTATCGAGAAACTTGGTGAGGGTATCGCCAATTACCGGAAAAACAAGGCCGAGAAAAACAAGGCCGAGGCCGACTTTGAAAATGCCATAACCAGAATGTCCAACCTGTACGGCGAGGAATCCATCATCTACTCGGTGGACGACAAGACCATGTCAAAACTGGAGTCCGGCAAGGGAACAAAGGAGGATTTCCTGTCGGCATTCAACTCGCTCAATACAATGGAGGAATCCATTGAGGAAAATCGGAAACGCGAGGAAGACGCCCGGCGGTTTGGTGTAACCACCGACATACAAAGAGAGCAACTTAAAGCAACACAGGAACTAGGATACGCGAGGATAGGTTCTGCTGAAAGCGAAGGTGCTGCGGGTCGAGCTTCCCGCGAGGGAATGCACGCGGCTGGACTTACCTCTGCTGAAAGCGAAGGTGCTGCGGGCCGAGCCTCCCGTGAGGGAATGCACGCAGCCGGGATTACTTCCGCTGAAGCGATGCAGACGAAGAATCTTGCCCAAGCAGAAGACCATTTTAAAGACAAACTAGATCAAGATTTCTTCCTTGAAATGGGCCGTCAAGGTTTGAGCAGAGAAGAAATAGACCAAAGGTACACAATCCACCGAGAGTCTTCAGATCAAGCATGGAATCTGGCACAGGATAAACTGACGCAACAACAAATCCAGTTTGATGCCACGCTAACAGAAACACAACGGGTAAATCAAATCAAGGAAAACGTAGATGCCCGAATAATTGAGAATCAGCAAGCGGGTCTAATAGGATACAGCACCTACCTAGACAAAACCCAACTCACGTTTGACCCAGACGCGCACTCGGCGGCCATGTCGGGGGCGGGTTCCTTGGGCGGGCCAACTCCTGCTCAACTCCAGAGCTACATGGACAACCCCGAACAGTTCAAGCGTCAGTTGACCTCTTCCGAGCGGGCAGTGAAAGCCCTTCAAACGCCGGGCCTCTCGCTGGAAGTGCAGGAGAGTATCGCCAAGATGGCAAATGCAGAGGCCGGAACGGGCGGGGTTAAGTTCGTCAAGCATCCAGTAACGGGAGAGTATGTGATGGCCGTTGGGCCAACCGGGTCAATGTCGCAGTTGCCAACTTCTGGAAAATCCGCAACCGAAATAAGCGTTGACTACCAGAGGGAGCGCGACCGGATTAGAGCAATTGAGAATAAACAGACAGCCCTTGCGGAGGCGAAAAAGGCAAGACTGACTTCTTTGCAAAAGTTACTGGCCGACCCCCTCTACGACGAAGACGATCCTGTTTACAAAAAGGCAGAAGCCGATTGGGACGACCTAATCACCGAGATAGGTGGAGGCGAGAAAATACCAGAATACGGCCGGGACGGGAAACTGAAAAACTAGATGCCTATTATACGAGTCGAGGGTGTGGGCAAAATTAAGTTGCCCGACGAGTGGGACGAAGCCCAAATAGGTGCGTTTGTTGCGAAAGAGTTTGGCGGCGAAGATGAAGTAGCCGACCCCGAAACTTCGTGGTTTCTCGGACGATTCGCTGAAGCATGGGGGGAATCCTATGAAGCCGCCGAAGACGGTCTGGCCATAGGAAAACTGGTCATCTCAAACGACAAACCGTTCGCCATCGACCTTCTGGAAGGCGAGTTCAACCAGTGGCAAAACAGTACCGAGGAAGGCGGGGAACCCCCAGCCTTTTTCTCATGGGCCAGTGCGGGAGAAATTGTTGGTGGTGTAACACGCGACCTTGCGGTGGGGGCGGGAATAGGCATTGCCGCTTCCCCGTTCACCACCCCAATCGGCGGAGTCATTGCTGGAGCCGCCGCAGTCACCTCCCTCCAATCTTTAACCGCAAAAGGCGCATCCTTTAAAGACGCCTACATCCAGATTCGAGCCAAACAACTGGAGCGCGGCATAGACGACAAGGATGCCGCCTATGAAACGGCTCGCAAGATTTCCAATGCAGACGCGGCCTATGCTGCTGCCGAAACCGTAGTTTCCACTGCTGTGCCGGGTTTTGGAAAAGTCGGCACTAGGGCGATAACCAAAGGGGTTGGCAAGGTCGGCGGCCGGGTCATGTCCAGAGGAGCCGTTGATGTAACCGGGAAGGCAATTAGTGAGTTGGGCTTGGATATGGCGGCCGGTGGTGTGGGATCGATTGCCTCGGACGTAACGGCGGAAGCTATTGGCGAGGAACAGGGCGTCAACCGCTACGACACCGCTGGTGAACTGTGGCAGAACGCAGCAAAAGCAGCAGCAGCAGAGGGACTGGTTGGCCTGCCGACGACAGCTATTCGGACGCAAGCGCACAGAAAAGAATTTAAACGTAGAGAAGAATTTATTGACGACGCCTTGGAGCGCGGCCGTCAATACCAGTCTGACCAGCAGGAGATAACGGCACAGACAGATATAATCGTACAACGAGGACTGGAGCAGGAACGTGAGCAAGCACGAAGACTTAAAGAAGGACAGATTCCACCGGCAGAACGGGCAAAGAGGGGTACGCAAGCTGCGGCCGTCGTCATTGAAGGCAAGCCAATCGACGTTGAAGGCAGATTGGTGCTGCCACCGGATGCTAGAAATGTTCCGCCGCCGGGGATGGGGATTCCCGTTGATGAGGGTGTCATGGCCACTGGAGAAGGGGTTTCCCCAATTCTCGACCGTAATGGCAATGTCCTCCTCTACTCGCCAACCGTCATTGATCCCGTCACTAGAGTTGAAGCACCCACCACCCTTCAGACAGAACTAGGAACCCACCTCGACGCAGGCACGGAAGCCCGCGCCATGCAGGCGCAGCGAGCCAGAGCAGGCGCAGCATTCCTGCGAATGGGCCACGGGGGACTGGGAGACGCACTGGGCTGGGTGGACAACCGGATCAGGCAACTGGTCGCCATGCAGGAACGGGGAGCCAAAGACCCCAAGGCAGAATTTCCAATAGAAGAAGGGCAACTGGAATTCCAGTTTGGCTGGCCGGAAGGCGGCCCGACACTGGATCAACTGGGATTTGACAAGGACGTGGGGCGGGTGCTGAACCCCAACCTCGACCTGACCACGCCCAGTCCCGGTCTGAACATCAGCGATGAGATTGCGCGGTTGTCGGATTTGCGCGGACGATTTGAGGCGCGACAGGCTGAAATTAAATTTGCGGAGAAGGAGGCCGAGGTCACGGGGGTCAAGGTTACGGATCATCGGAAACCGAGTATTGCGCCGGTTCCGCTGGACATCAAACTGGACATCCCGAAAAAGGAAGCCGCGCCAATCAAGGTGGCGAAACCGGAGGTGGTAAATCTGCGGGAAGAGGCCGACGCACCTCCTCCCCCTCTCGAAACAGAAACCTTCGAGGTAACGCAAGAAGCCGCCGACTTTTACAACGAAGGCGCGACGGAAACCACAATATCTTCACCGGATGGGCGCATAAAAATAGCAAGCGGTGTGGACAATTCTCCCAACAAAAATTCAGTTGTTGATTTCGTTGTTCCAGAAGGGAAGCGAGGGCAGGGACACGGAAAGGCTTTAATGGCGAAAGCTGTTGAAATGTTTCCAGAATTAGGAGGCCAAGTGTCCTCTCTGGCGGCGTTGAAAATAGCGTATGATGCTGGAAGGCGACCAGCAACAAAACCAGACGCAACTTGGGAACAGACTAAAAATACTTTTGAAGAAGCTAGTCCAAAAACGGGTGGTTCTATAAACATGAAAACCCCGGAAGGGACAAGCGCGCCTTCCAAAGTAAAACCAGAAAAACAAAAAGCGCGGGTCGAGGCGCGGGTCGAGGCACACAAACAAAACATCGCCCGGAGAAGGGTACTCCGCAACAAGCTAAAGACGTTTGCCAAAAAAGGAGGCTTGACCAAAAAAGAAGGGAAACAATTCACCGCTCTTGTCGATGAACACGACGCACTGCTTTATGACCACCGGAAGAATGTTGGAACAGACACGGGCAAGGTCGAGGACGTAAAAGAACCGTCTGAAACCAAGAGTACCTTGTCGCCAGAAGTGGTTGCCCAAGCGCACACTGACGCACACAAATCTAAAAAAGTTTTCTTGGAGGTAAGTCAACTGACGGCTGGGACATTCCACGACGCAGACACCGGGGTGGACACGATTCTAAAGAACGAAGACCCAGAGATATCCGCGCAGGAATTTTACGATACTTTTTCCGAAACCCGCGAAAAACTTCGCAAACAATACGGCGACACCATACCTCTGTACCGCATAGAAACCGGGAAACAGAAAGAAAAACCAACCAAACTGTGGGCAACCACAAAAGAATTTGTAGAAGAAATCGGAAAGCAGGAGGGTTACGAGGGCGGGAAAATCATCCAAGAAAACGTCCCCGTTGAGCAAATCGCATCAGTCAATGTACGAAAAGACGGCACATACCACGAACTGGTGGTGGCTGACAAAAAACACCTTCCTCCGCGAACCACCCCCAAGCTAACGGGAGAGGCCAACGCAGTTGCCACCAATCAACAAAAAGCCCAAGAAGCCAAGAACGAAATCAAGGCCGCTTTAAAGGACATAAGCGACCCTACCAAGATGAGTATGGGCGTTGACCCAACCCCAATATGGAAAGCCTTCAAGGGTCTGGTAAAACTCGCCTACTACCACGGGGCGCGCGGAGCCAAGAGCGCAGCAGAATTTGCCAAGCGCGCCGGATTAAACTTAACGGCCGCCGTCAAGAAGGCATGGGATGTGTACAAGTCCAAGCGGGCTATCCGACCCAAGGACATGGGCGCACGGGTTACGGCCGACCTCTACGGGTCTGACCGGACTCTGACGGCCGAGGGTCAGGCTAGAAAAGCCGCCCGCGACCGGATAGAAATCATCCTCCACCCCAAGATGGGGAGCGCAGGCGTTCGCGTATTGGCCGACAAATTTATCGGACTCGACCACCTCCAAAAACTCCACGCAGCAGGCAAGGCAATCCCCGACACAAACAACGGCTACCAAGCCCAGCAACTAATGGACGGGATTCTGGGAGCCAATCACACAAAATTTGGAGAAGAAATAGATGGCATAATGCAGCAAATGGAGGAAATGCAGCTTCCATTTGAAGATGTGGAAGCCTATCTGTACGCCCTCCACGCTAAAGAGCGAAACGACCATATCGCTAAAATAAACAAGAAATTTCCAGACGGCGGCAGCGGAATGACCGAGGCCGACCGGGTGGAGGTTCTCAAAAGAATCCGTGATTCGGGCAAGCAGGAGCAGTACGACAAGATTGTGTCGCAGATTTATGCGATCACTAAACGCACCCTGCAAGTTCAACTTGAGGGCGGGCTAATTACCCAACAAGACTTCGACGCCCTGTCCAACTACTACAAAAACTACGTCCCGCTAAAAGGCCACCACGACTCCGACCCGTTCTCCCAGCAGTCCGGCAACCACATCCCCATCACGGGAGAGATTAAGGGGCGCGACAACGAGTACGCGCTGGGTCACGGGGAGCGGAGTCAGGACATTCTCGCCTATGTATTTGAACAACATGACACGGCCGTGGCTCGCGCCGAGAGGAATAAGGTCTACCAGACAATACGAAACTGGGTCGAGGCCAACCCCGACAATGAGGTAATTGAACTTGCCACCACAGAAAACGCGCCACTGGAACCGAAACGCACCCCGGCCAAGATGGAGAAAGTGGACGGCGTGGACTACATCGTGGAAGAGGCCACTGTAAAGGACGTTAAACAGTCTGGTTGGCAAAACAACTCCGACATAGTTGCCCTGCGCGTCAACGGTGAAAATGTGTACTTGCGGGTGAAACACGAAGCACTGGCCAAGAATTTAAAGGAAATGGGCACGGCCACCTTGGGAGAATTTACCAAAATGGTCGCCGGTTTCATGCGGTGGCGCGCATTGACAAACACCATGCTGAACGTGGACTTCCCGCTTTCCAACTTTACACGGGATTTGTTCACGGCAGGGATCAATTTAGGGGCAGAAGAAAATGCAGTCGCCCTTCAAAAGGCGACCATGAAAAATGTCATGCCCGCGTTTAGAGCTATTTGGAAGACTGAACGAGGTAAAACAGAAGATTCTGAAATGGTTAGGGCGTTTAAGCTAATGCGAAAACATGGGGGCAAGATGGAATTCTCCTCCCTCCACAATCTGGAGAACAATATTCGTAAAATCGAAGAATACGATGCCCTGCTCAATCCAGACAAATACTCAATCACCGAAGCCGTGTTTAGTAAGGATGCGAGAGGCTTGACCAAAGCCCAGAACGTGGCGAAAGCCGCGAGACTTCGGTTGCGGTCGAAAGCGCGATTTGTCACGGAACGAAAACTGGTGAAGGGGGCTTTCAATATTCTGAAAGACGCCAATGCCGCGATGGAAAACGCCACCCGGTTGGCCGTGTTTAAGGCAGTGATGGACACTGGCAAGGCCACCCCGCAACAAGCCGCGTTTATGGCGCGAAACATTACGGTTAATTTTACGAAAAAAGGCGAGTTGGGCACGGCACTGAACGCGGCGTACCTGTTCTACAACGCCAACATTGGAGGCAACCTACGAATCCTCCAAGCCGCCAAATCTCCACGGGTGCAAAAGATATTGATGGCTGGGATGGCGGCCGGGGCATTCGAAAATTTATTTAACCAAATGGTTGGTGAAGAAGACGAGGACGGCTTCACGGACTACGACAAAATCCCCGAATACGTCAAGGAATCAAACATCATTATCCCAATGGATTGGATAGGAGAACTGTTCGGAATTCACGCCGGAAAGAAACTGAAAGACAAAGACGGCAATTTTCTGGATGGTAAATTCATAACTGTCATGCTGCCCTACGGGTATAACACAGTGTATTACGCGGGGCGACAAATAACGTCCACCATCCCAGCGTTGGGTGGGAAAAAGAAAGTGGGTACTGCCATTGGTGACACTCTCCACGCCGCGATCAACTCTTTCAACCCCATTGGAGGTTCAAGGAATCTACTTCGTTCACTCACGCCAGAAATCGGCAAACCCATCGTGGACATCGCCACCAACACGGATTGGAAAGGCGACCGCATCATGCCGGATCGTAACCCGTTTGAGAAATACGAGATTCCCATGTCTGAAAGGAAGTGGTCTACCGCAGCCGCTTGGTCAACCAACCTAACACGGGAACTGAACTCACTCGCGGGAGGAAGCCGGGAAACTTCCAGCGTAGCAGATTTCTCACCAGAACATCTGGATTACGCCGTTCAATTTTTAACCGGCGGCATGGGACAAAGCATTAGCCGAGTAATCGACGCCCCATTCAAACTGGCAGAAGGTAGATTGCGAATGGAGGACATTCCGATTATTCGCCGGTTCCAAGAAGACCCGTCTCCATATTTCGAGATGCAGAACCACAAGGAACTGCGCCAAACCGTGTACTCCACGGAGGCCACCCTGAAAAGGATGCGAAAGGAAAAGGCCGGGCCGCGCGCGATAAAAGATTTTAAGGAAGACAACGCAATAGCCCTCAAAATGCTTGGCCGAGTCAAAGCCATAGATTCCACATTAAGAGAACTTAATAGTGCCACTAAAAATGTGCAAGCATCTTCCAAGTTTAATCGCGCCGAGAAAAAGAAAAAGCTGGAGGGGTTAAACGGCAAGAAACAAAAACTTCTCCGTGAAACCCAGAAAAAATTCGTTGACCTAGTAAATGAAGAATGAACGATTTAACTTTGGGAGCCGTGGGGGAACTCCTGACTGCCGCCGAATTACTTCAGCGCGGATTCTACCTCGCAAAACCAGTAGTGGACACGGACGGGTATGACCTCCTAGCCGGGACAACCCCAAACCAGTACCACCGCATTCAAGTCAAAACCTCTCGGCAGCCCTTCCTGCGCGGGGACGTTTCGCCAAAGATGGCCATGTACAAGTTCAATTCCCGCTCCAGAACCGACTCCGACTTCTTCATATTATGCTGTCTAATGCACAAAAGTTTTTATGTGATACCCACCACTGAAATGCCCACTACCGCCCGTCTTTCTGGTGACGGGTCTGGGGGGTCGGTGTGCGAGAAGTATATGTCCGCGTTTAACCTCCTATCTTCGGAACTAACAAACAATGTAAAAATAATGCAAAAACATTGTTGACACCTCCAAGGGGCGGTGTACCCTGTCCGTTCTTATTATAACGATGGCGCAAAAACGAATCGTAATTTGGCTGGACAATGAAGTTCGCAAGGAGATAAAGAAACGGGCCACGGCCGAAGGGAGATTGCTTTCGGCAAAATACCTTGAGGTTTTCCTCAAGGGCTACCAACAGGAGGTTGAATGCACACAGTAAACTGATTGGCATTGGTTATATATGCACCAAGGCTGGACAAACATTAGCAACCGAGGTTGTGGTTCAAGCGGTTCGCGATTTCTCACAACTGCACAAGTACCGGCACAAGGAGGTCATGGCGTGGGGCGGAGCGCGCTGCGACACAAAGAAGGAGATGGAACAACTTCAAGATTTCTTTCTAGGAGGAGCCGCCGATTTCTGGCTGGAAGTGGCCGGGATCAACTACGAGGGTAGAACAATATGGCAAAAAATTTCACAACACCCCGACCGCCGAGTGACGGGTTTGGGTGGATGCACCAATCGCATCTGGTTGTGACTGCCCCCGCTTCACCGCCATTCAGATGACAGGGTGAAGTGGGGGGAAGTTAAATGCGAAACAGGAGTCCACTTGAAATTAAATTCATATTACTCTGGAAAGAAATCGGCGGCCAAAAACTCGAAGAAGAGTTCCGATTTCATCCCGTCCGCAAATGGCGATTTGATTTTGCTCACACCAAGGCCAAGGTCGCCATTGAAATTGAGGGTGGCATATGGGGTCAAAGCCGCCACACCAAGCCCGTTGGGTACATCAAGGACTGTGAAAAGTACAATGCGGCAATATTTGACGGCTGGGATGTTGTCAGGCTTCCGAGCTACTGGATAAACACCGAGACATTAACAAACGTAAAGAAGCTAATTAAGGAAAGATGCCAACGAAACACGCCAAACACGGGCCAAGCTCCCTAAAGAACAAGCACCCTGACACGGGCTGTTCCCACTGGCGCAACGACCCACACGCAGACAAGACGGCCGCCAAGGCCGGAACCCTGCAACACGACTGGATGGAACAGTGGGAGAATTGGCTTGTCGGCAGCCGCAAAGAGGAACCAAACGCGCCTCTCTCCGACGAACAACTGGCCAACGCAGCGTTTTGCCAGAAATTTGTCGAGCCATTCATTCGACAGGCCGCCCACGTCGCAATTGAAAAACCCCTGACCATACACATTGGTGGGGAGGAAGTGACTTGGGGAACGGCAGACCTTATATGCCTTCAAAACTGATGACACACGCCACAGTAATCGATTATAAATTCGGCAAGGGATTTGTGGATGCCCCGGCCGACAATATGCAGGCCAAGGCGTATGTTGCGGGTGCATTCCAGAAATATCCAACGGTCGAAACCGCAGAATTTATTTTTGTCATACCACAACGCAACGAGATTCTGCGGCACACCTTTGAACGAAAAGAGTTGCCCACGCTGGTCGAAGAGGTCAAGCGGGTGGTTGACGCCGCCGAGAATCCAGATTCCCCGTACAGTCCGAGCGAGGAAACGTGTATTTTTTGCGGGGAAAAACCCAGATGCCCCGCCATCAACACGGCCGTGGCCAAGGTGGCCGACAAATACGGCGAACTCAAGCTGCCGGAAGAATTTCACTCCAGCGCAATCACCTCCCCCGACCAGATGGCGAAGGCTCTCCAAGCCGCCAGCATCCTTGAACGATGGGCCAAGTCAGTCCGCCATCACGCGATGGAAATGGTGCTGGAAGGCGGGGAAATCCCCGGCTACGAGATTAAGCACCGTCAGGCAAAACGCACCGTGCGCGATGTCCAGTCCGCTTGGAACATTTTACAGCACAAAACCATGCTCAACCTCCATGAATTTTTGCCCGCCTGCTCCGTGTCAATCACGGAACTGGAGAAGGCCATCAAGGCACTCGCCCCGCGCGGACAGAAAAAAGCCCTAGTTGAAGAAGTGTTTGACGCACTTCAAGACGAAGGAATACTGTACCGTGGCGACGAAATATCGTTCCTCGGTAAAACGCTGAAATAACAAAATAAAAATGCCTAAAGACCTAAAAAAAGGTACAGACACGGACAACGCAGTTGCAGTTGTAGAGCCAGTAAACACAATCGTCATCGCCAATGAAGACCTGTCCGGTGACTTTGAACAATCCGACCTCCTCATCCCGACCATTCGGCAAGTGCAGAAAACCGGCGAGTTGGCCGAGCTACACACACCGGGATCGTGGGTGTTGAATCAGGAGGAACTCCTTTCAGACGGCTCCACGCCGATAAACCTGACGGTGCTGACCTTCCGAAAGTTCTTCTCCGAAAACATTGAATTCGGGGACGACCAGCAGCCCCGCATAGCCGCCACCCTCGCAGAAGTGCAAGGACTGAACGGGACAACCGAGTGGGAAAACGACACGCCCCCATCATTTGTCCCAGTCGGAGAGGCGACTGTGCTTGTCGAAGGCAAAAACGAAGCCTTGTTCCCGTTCGAGTTCGAGGATTCCAGATACGCACTGGCCCGGTGGACGCTGCGGAACACCGCGTTCAAGCGCGCCGGAAAGAAAATCATCACCGAGGCCCGCATCGGACTGCAAGACGGTCTGGAGCGGGGCAAGTGGGAGTTAAGCACCGGCAAAGCCGAGTACAAGGGCAACAAATGGTTTGTCCCGGTTCTGGTGCTGGCCGGAAAACACGAAGAGAAATTTGCCACTTGGGCAAACGAATTGGGCCGTTAGGGGTATCTCGGCCCAGCTTGGGTAGTTGAAAACGGGCGGGCTGGGGGGTTTATTGGTTTGCCCCCGGCCCGTCTAACTTTTTAAACCAACCAAAACGAATATGTTGAGAGACTTGCCACCTGACGAAATGTTCGAGGCCGTGGCCCATATCGGGAGGATAAAACATGAATTTCTGTTCAAACAAAAAAGACCTCTTGCCTTCGAGAGCAACCCCAGAAAATTGGCGGATGCCCTTCTGGAAGAGGGGAAAATATCCACCAACGAACCAGACCAACGCGACCTTGAGGATTTGTCGAACCTAATGGAACTCTCCGAACTGTGGTTCGACTACAAAACCGACAAGGAGGGGAAGGTGACGTGGACAAACAAGATCGATTGGGAAAAGGAAGCCGAGGCGCGGGAGAACGACCAAGAGGACGAGCGTGATAGCCATTGATTTCGAAACCTACTACGACAAGGAATGCACCATCAAGACCCTCGGTGCAGACGCCTACTGTCGCCACGAAAAGTTCGACCCATACATGGTCGCCCTCCACGGGGAAGGACTGACCTACACCGGCCCAACCGAATCCGCCCCGTGGGACAAGATAAGTCCCACCCAAGATTTCGTGGCCCACAACGCCGCGTTCGACTCAACGGTCTTCGAGGCAGCCCAGCGCATTGGACGAATCCCCAAAAACATCCGGCCAACGTGGGATTGTAGCGCAAACCTGTGCGTGTACATCCAAGGCCCGCGCTCCCTCAAGAAGGCGTCTGAACAACTCCTCGGCATTTCACCGGACAAAACCATCCGCGACAAGATGAAGGGCCGGACATTCTCCGACCTCGACAAGGCCGAGCAGGAGGAACTCACCGAGTACGCGCGCCATGATGCAGTGTACTGCCACCAAATCTGGGAAAAATTCAACAACCGCTGGCCCGCGCAGGAACGCGAAATCGCCCGGCACACCATGACCAGCGGTCAACGGGGCGTGTGTATCGACACCAAGAAACTAGTCGCGGGTCGCGAGGTTCTGGTCGCAAGGAAAGCGGAGGCAGAAAAGCTAATCCCGTGGGCTGAAAAGGCCAACACCGTGGCCTCCCTAAAGTTGCTCAAGGAATACTGCGAGCAGGAAGGCATCGAGGTTCCGGCGTCCACCAACCAGAACGAGGCCGACTGCATCCGGTGGGAACACAAATACGGCGAGAAATACCCGGTCGTCGGCGCACTACGAGACTGGCGCAGATCAAACCGGATCATCCGGCTCTTTGAAACCATCCAGACGCGACTGCGCGACGACGACACACTCCCGTTTAACCTCAAATACTTCGGGGCAGCCGCCACAGGCCGCTGGAGCGGGGATGCCGGGCTAAATATGCAGAATCTTCCGCGCAACGAAGTGTTCGGGGTGGACACGCGCAGCCTGTTTATCTCTCGACCGGGTAAAAAATTCATCGTCTGCGACCTTGCCCAGATAGAACCCCGCTGCCTCGCATGGATCGTGGGCGACAACGAACTGCTCGACTTGGTGCGCGCCGGGAAAGACATCTACACCGCACACGCAATCACCTCCATGCGGGCCAATGAAGTCACCAAAAGCATACGCCAACGCGCCAAGATCAGGGTGCTGGGACTAGGCTACGGGTGCGGGGCAGACAGGTTCCGCGACCTAGCCGCCAGTTGGGGCTACCACATGACCAAGCTGGAGGCAAACCACGCGGTCAACGAGTACCGCTACACAAACCGCAAAATCACTAATTTCTGGGAGGAATGCGCGCGCGATATGCGAGCCGATCTGAACACAAACTTCGACGTGACCCTGCCAAATGGGCGCATCATCCGATATCATAACGTACAAATTGGGCGCGGCCAGATAACGGCCACCACCACAATGGGCGACCCCCCACGATACTGGTACGGGGGAAAAATTTGCGAGAACATCGTGCAGGCAACCGCGCGCGACGTTTTTACCGACTGCTATCACCGAATTTTAAAGGCGGGCTACGAGGTGGTGTGGACTGTCCACGATGAACTAATCGCGGAAGTGGACGAGTCCGACAACACCGCACTCAAGGACATCGAACAAATCATGTCCACGGCTCCCACTTGGTTGGGGGATTGCCCCATCGCCGCCGAGGCTTATGAGACACATATATACAAAAAATAGAGTAGTTCCATCCAAGTTGACGCTGGATTTTCTGACATTCCACCGGGACAACCCGCGTGTGTACGAACTGTATGTCCAGTTCGCAAGGACACTGGCCCGCAGCCGAAGTCGAATCGGGTCGCGCGCCATTCTGGAACGCATACGCTGGGAAACCAATGTCGAGACAACCGGCAAAAACGTAAAAATCCCAAACGCCTACTCCGCATACTACTCGCGGCTGTTTGAAATCGACCACCCACGCTACGACGGGATGTTTCAACACAACCAGTCGGCAGCAAACGAACTATACGACCTCAAGGTAACCAGAAATAAAGATGCCCAACTCACCTTCGGATTTTACAAACGCAATTAAAACGTGCCCAACAGCCGGGGACGGAGTTCACCGCTGGATTTACCACGTCGTGTGCCGTATGCTCGACGCGGAAAAGCCAGATGCCGACATCGTTGCCTTCTGCGAGGAACACTGTACGCGCGCCCTTCAGCCTAACGAGGTGGAAAATGCCATCATCTCGCGGCAAGGCCAACTGCAAACCGGCACACCTCCACGTCCGCGCTGGCCCAAGGCCGCCCCGTCCGTCATCGCGGAAATCACAGCCCGCCCCACATCAGTGGCCTCCCTGTTCGAACTCTCCCCAATGCCAGTGGACGACTACAACTCGGAGAAGATAATTGATTATTTATTCCCCGGCAATCCTCTGCTATGCTGTGGTGCTAGTAGTCGGACATTTGCCACCCGGCACAAGGAAGAATGGCGCGGGAAACTGGACAAAATGCAGCTTATTGTGCCGTCCCCAATGTCGGACAAATACGGAACAACACAAGCCGGTAAAAAATCGATGCACACAATGGAAAACACCGGCCCGCGCGCTTATCTGGTTGTCGAGTTCGACGAAGGCAGCCACGACGACCACGCCAGCCTGTTGTGGCATTTGAACAGCGGAATTACGCCACTTATCTGCGCCGTCATGTCAGGGAACAAGTCCCTGCACGGATGGTTCAAGGTCGATGGTTGGCCAGAGGAAACGCTGAAAAACTTCTTCACGCGCGCCACCACAATCGGAGCCGACCCAGCCACTTGGACAAAATCCCAGTTCGTCCGAATGCCAGACGGTACGCGCGACAACGGCGCAACCCAAAAAACCATCTACCTCACCGATAAACTACTATGACCCCAGAAGAACAAGCCAGAACCCAACGCACCCCAACCCCGACATGGTATTCCACTTTCGCGCGCGCTTTCCTAATGAAAAACAGTCGCGACCAGTACATCCACATCTCATCCGATATGTTTAGGAAACATCTGCGGAGATGGGGTTTTGCCACGCGCGCGGCTCCAGACGAAAACATTGCCCCCGCCGACGACGTGATGCTGGACATCCAGACCGTTCGCGACGTGGATTATTCCGGGCCACTGGCCGGATATGACGCCGGAATCACAACGTGCAACGGCCATCGCGCGCTTGTTACCCGACCCCCGCACCGCATCCCTGCAAAACAGGGAGAACACCCCATGATTAGTCAGGTACTGGAACAAATGCTTTGTCTGGACGACATCGACCAGCGCGCCTATTTTTTTGGCTGGCTTAAAATGGCTGAAAAATCCGTGCGCGAATCCGCTCCCATGCCGGGGCAGGCAATTGTTCTGGCCGGGCCACGAAATGCCGGAAAAAACTTTGTGCAAGACATCATCACCGCGATTCTGGGCGGCCGAGTCGCGCGCCCTTATAGGTGGATCATCGGCCGCACAGACTTCAACGCCGACCTGTTCGAGGCCGAACACCTGATGATCGCTGACGAAGTGCCATTCCAAGACCTCGCCAGTCGGCGCGTTTTTGGCTCAAAAATCAAGGACATTGCCGTGAACTCCATCCAGACTTGTCACGGGAAATATGTGAATGCGCTTCACCTAATGCCGTGCTGGCGTTTGACAATTAGCTTAAATGATGAAGATGAAAATTTAATGATGTTACCGCCACTGGATGCCTCGCTGCGGGATAAGATTATGCTGTTTAAAGTCCAGCAGGCGACTATGCCAATGCCGTGCAATAGTCCGGGGGAGCGCGCGGGTTTTTGGGCTGGAATCGTAGAAGAATTGCCGGGTTTTGTTTATTTCCTGCAAAATTGGGAAATTCCAGAGGAAATGAAGGACTCCAGATTTGGGATAGCCGCGTTCCACCACCCCGAATTGGTCAAGATCGTGGAAGATATGTCGCCAGAGAAACGCCTGCTGGAACTGATGGAGGCCACAGTGCTAGTCGGCGGCGATTTCGAGGGCACACTGTCAGAATTGGAGGCTCGCCTGCGCGGTGACACCATTTTTGGGCGGCAAATCGACAAACTGCTGCATTTTAATAACGCGCTCCAAACGTATTTGCGGAGGCTTCGAAAGGCCCGGCCGGACAGAATCTCCCGCCGGAAGTCAGACGGCCGTGCCCTTTGGGTGATTTATCAGTGACGCAAGTGACGCAAGTGACCCAAGCCCCGACCTCTATCTCTATTTATCTTTTTTTGCCTTAAGGTTACAGCTTGGGTCACTTGGGTCACTTGGGTCACTGGGGCAAGCCTGTGGCGTTTCCCCGGCGGGTGTGGATTTTGGCAGGATACTCTAGCAAAAACGCTAGAAACTGCCTTCCCCGGCGAGCTAGGTAACAATGGACGTCGGGGAGAATTTGGTGTCACTGTTGGGTCACTGTTGGGTCACTGGGCACAAAAATCCCCCGCGCGGGCTGTTGACCCGCCGAGGGTGCTTTGTTAACTTGGGCCGTGGTTATTCGTCACGGCCGTAGTTGTTTAGGAACGGTGACCGTTTAGTGGAAGGGTTTTTAGTTCCACCCATCGTGCCAACTCTGCGTGGAACCGCTTTGGAACCTTCCGGCGGTTGTCGAACTTTTCTGGCAACTTGCCAGTGTCCAGATCGACATACGCCCAAGCGCGGTCAGTAATTCCTTCGTGCGCGTTTCCAGTGTTGAAGATCAACACCAGTACCTCATTGTCTTCAAGGTCTGCCACGACCTGATTGCCTTCGCCGTCAGTCCATACAAACCTATCAAACAGAGGAGACTCGAAAAAATTGTGGTCGTGGATGTCTCCATTTTCATCAATCGTTTCGGTATCCCATTCGTAGAATACTTTGTCTGCCATTTATTATCACCTCCTTTCGAGGTTGTTTACCAATGAACAACTTGCCCAAACTGGACAAGCGAACGACCATTATAACATATCGGAAATTTTGAAATTTGGATTCCGGTGGTTATCGACTGGAAAATGTTTCTAGTTGTTAGGAAATAAAAATTTTAAAAAAAAGTTTGACACGGTTTTGGGGCACAAAAAAACCCGGCCGAAGCCGGGCTGTATAGTGTTGCCATTGGTACTTCTACGTTTACCGCCGGTTCTTTCGTCTTTGCAGCTTTGCGTACACGGCGGCATCAGTGGTGTTTTCGGTGTAATCGTTATTTGTGACACACGGCTCTTTCATCTGCCTCGCTGCTGCCTCGACGGCCCATTTTCGTTCTCGGAGTTCCTTGAACATCGACACTGGAACATCGTAGTGGAATTTCACGGTGTTGAGAATGTTGTCAATGTATTTGGTGAGTTTCTTCGTTTCCGTTTTAACGTGGTATGCGTCTAGTTTCTTGTGAAGTTTTGTTTTTTCGTTTTGCATTTTTCGTTTTTGTTTGCGGTTTCTTTGGCTGCGTTAAGTGCCCGGCCAACCATGATGCGAAGGATTGTTTTAATTTCCCCCAGCCCTATTTGTTCGGCCGCCAGTTTTACCTCTGGACACAGCACCCACCAAAAGGCGTGTTGTGGCGCGAGGTCGAGTTCGGTCACCAGATTGATGTATCCAATTCTGAATTTTTTGTAGACATCATTTTCCAGTGATCGTTCTGCCAGTGTTTTCCGTTCCTGTACTAGGTCGGGGCACACTGTTTCCGTGGTTATGTTTGTTTGTTTTTTCATTTTCTGATGTTGTTCTTGGTTTGCTTCTTTTTGTTTGGTTTAGTGAACGCGCCTTTTGGGTCGAGTTCTTCCGCTAGTTTTTTGCGTAGTGAGTCGCGTAGTTTTTTAGACCCACCGATTATCTCTAGTTTCATTATGTTTTGTTTTTGGTTTCCGCGCGCGCTTTAGATTGCGCGCAAAGTTTTTCCCCTGCTTGGTTGCTGCTTGATGCGCGCCTTTATTTGCGCGCGCACATCTAGCTCGATTTGGGCGATGAAATCCGCCCCGCATCGGGTGAATTTGTGCGCGCGTAATTCTGGCGCAATTGAAAGGGCGAATATCTTGATTTGTTTTTTGTTTAGTAGCGTCATTTTTCCAGTTGTTGCCGGGCGAATTCCCGCAAGGCGGTGGCGTTGTTCGGGTCAAGTTGTCCGCGCTCCACCGCGCGCGTCATGCGCGCAATTATGCGGGCTTGTTTTTTGGTTGTCCGCGCCCCGGCATTTAGCGCGGCGGTGTACTTTTTCGTGGTTGTCAATATTATCATTTTTCTGGGTGTTAATTGTTGAAAAATTGCCGGGGATTACTCCACCACCCCGGCCCGGTATTCCGCCGCCAATTCCGTTACGTTTTCCCGGCGGTGGCCGGTGTCCCACAAATGCCGCCAAATCTCTTTGTAGAGGGTTCCGGCTGGGGTGGTAGCGTCCGCGCCCCAAAAGGCCGCTAGGCCGCTTTGTAGCGCATTGGCAAGGGCATCCTGTTTGGCGGCCTTTGCACCAATGGCGCAGGCGTTGAACATGGCGCACCCCGTGGGGCTTCCGGTGTGCACGGCACAAAGGCCGTCGTGGTAGTGGACACAGTGCCCATTTTCGCGGGTGGCTGGGACTAATGACGGGACGCGAAAAGTTTCAAACCCATCCGGCCCGTGGCGGCAAACTTCCGCCCCTTGGCTTGCAAGTAAGTTTTTTTCCGCCCACCGGAAAAGACTATCCCCGGCGGCCGGTGGCGCGGCCTCTAAATACCGGGGCAAATCATCCGGCAACAGGTAGCCGGTTAAAACCGTGCAACCGTGGCGGCATTTTTCACACCGGCAATTTGTCCGTTTTATTTTGTTTTTTCGTTTCATTGTTTCACCAATTGCAGAGCCAATTCCAAAGGCCGCAAAAATCAATTGTCAGCCACAAAAAAAATGCGATTGTGACAATGACAAACCAGTCAAAAATTGAATCGTAGTCTCTCACTGTTTCGCCCCTTTCCGCGCCACTAATTGGGCCGCCGTTTTTTGTGAACCGTGCGCCACAAATCCAATTATTTCGCGGCGGTTTTTGTTTTGGCATTTTTGGCAAGTCAGGCAATTGACTTGGCCGGTGGTGTCAGTCTGGGCCGGGCAAATTTCAATTGGCAAACCGCCGGGCGTTTGGGTGGTGGTGGCGTCCGGTAAAACGCAAACCACCGGGCCGACTTTAAGGGCGGCCAATTTGTCCGCGTGGGCTGGATTGTTGGCCGATAAATTGACAACAAACCCGGCCGCGTTTGCCGCCTTTATTTTTTCGGCGTTGCGCGGTGTCGGCGGTTTGTGGGTGTAAGTGAATCCCCGGCGGCCACGGTTGGCGGCCAGTAAATCAAAAAGAGCGTTGGCGTCGATGTAGTCCCACTGCCCCGGCAAGTCTCCGGCTTGGTTGTGCCGCCACAGTGTTCCGGCAGGAAAGGCCGCCACGGCGTCACAAAAGGCCGCCCACGGCATTTTCCGCTCCCCGGCGGATACTTTTGCCCAATGGAGGGCAAGCGGGCCGCCGTTAGCATAGCAACCGCCGCCGCGTAGTGGGCAGGTGCGTGGGCAAGTTTCCGCCCCGGTTGTGGAGACCGGAATCGGGCCGGTTTTTGTGTTGCGGGATTTTGGAGTTAGGTGGACAAAATAATTTGGTTTAATTTTCATTTTTTCCTTGGCGTTTGTTGTAGTTAAAACCGGCAAGACCGGAGCGAATTAACGCCCCGGCCTTGGCCTTGGTTTTTGTTTTTGGTCTACAGTGTTTCGATGTCGATTGTTTCGAATTTCACTCCGGCCCGGTTGTCAAGCGTAGCGTGGAGGGATTGTGTCCGGCGGCACAGTGTTTCCAACGGTTGCCCTTTTGAAACTTCCGTCACGGCATTCCAAAAGGAAAAAAGATTTTCCGGCTTGAAACATTCGTGGCGCGGTTCGCGGTATTCCTTCAAAACCTTGCGGGCGTCGCTCCAAACAACGGAGTCATTTTCGCAACACTCCACAAGCAAATCGTGGGCGGCCTCTTTGGTCAAATCTATCCCCTTATAGGAATTGATCCGTTTTTCGTTATTGGAAAATGCCAAACCCATTTTGGCTGTGGCCTCTAGAACCATCATTGGCAAGTGGCGGATGATTTTCGGGGTGTGACGGCGCGTGACATTTATTTGGCCACTGAATGCCAAGTTGTCACAGACAAAAACACTCGAACCGATACAAAGCCCGGCCGGGAATTTTTTGTCGTGGGAATTACGCAAACCAATTACGTTTGCGAATTCAGCATTCGGCCCGGCCATTTGAAGCAATCCAAAAAACCGTGCCCCGTCCGGCGTGACTCCAAAACTTGAATCCGCAATTTCCATGTTTTCAATTTGTATCCCTTTTTCCACCATCGAAACAAAATCACCGTGCCCAATTGGGTGGTGCGTCGTGGTAGGAGCCGGGATAGGCAATTGATTTAGATTTTCGCGCGAAACTAATTCCGCGCCCTTGTGTAGCATTAAACCTCTCATGATATGTTTTTTATTTGGTTTTAAAATAGAGCAAATACGATTTGCCCCGGCCTATTTTCCCACCGTAGCAGGAAAACAGGGCGGGACTAATTGGTTCCCCCGGTGGCTATGTACTTTTTTGTGTTGTGTTCGGTTGCCACGGCGTCCCAGTAATCGGCGGAAAGTTTACACGCCCCGCATTCGCAGGTGGTGTCGTTTGTCAAAATACTTTTGGCCGTTTCCGTGGCGGTTGCCCGGTCGATTTTTGGGTGCGTTTGACAGAGTATTTCCGCCGCGTAAATAAGCATTCCTCCGGTGTTTTCGATTCTGGTATTTGTTAGCATGTCGTGCCGGTGTTTGTGGTTGAAAAACTTTATTGCATTTGCGGCCCGTGAATATTTGTTTGTTGTGGTGTTTATTTTTAGCATTTTGTTTTGGGGTATTAATCAAGCAAGCAATCGGCCTGCAATTGTGAAGCAACCACTGCAACAAATAATTTTTCGCGCCGTGGTGTCCAATCAGAAAAAAAGTGCACTGCCCACCATTTGGCAATGTCGGTTGCATATTGTTTGCGGCAGTTTCCTTTTTCGTTTTCCAAGTAACGGGGCAGTGTAACGAATCGCCCTTTGCATAGTTGGACAACAAAATTCGCGTCAAGTTGTCGTTTGGTCATAACCAAAATCCTCCGATGATAAGGGATGCAATTGCCGCCCCTAATCCAAGGCCGCAAAGGAATCCGCACCAAGTGACTTGTCGGTGGTATTCCGCGCCTACTACCTCCAGTGGCGGTTTGCTACTGGTGATTTTTCCGGTGTCGTCGGTGTACTCCAGCGAGTTGTGGCATACCGCCCGCCGGGATGATAGAAACGGGATTCCAATCCGTGGGGCGTCGTCTTTTTGTTGATTTAATTTTTGCATAATTAACGGCCTTTAATTTTTCTGGCCGGGGCGGTTTTATCACGCGGCAAGGCTGGCCGTCAATAAAAAAACAAAAACTTTTGCAAAGTTTATTCACCCCACCGGCCAAATACTTTTTCGGCCTTTTGGCCGGTTGTGTTAGTTTTTTGGCCGTATGGCGGAGAATCGAGGCGGGCACAACAAAATCCCTAAAGCTAAAAAGCTAAAAGTTTTGGAGGAATTAAAGGCCGGGAAAAGCATTATGGAAACGGCCGATTCTGTCGGCGTAGGTACAACCACGGTTGCCCGAATTAGGGTAGAGAATAAGGCCGATTTGCCGGGGTGGAAACAGCGAACGGTGGCGGCATTAACTGAATTACACTCAAAAATTGTGGATGATTTGCAGGAAACTTACAAAACCGTGCCGCCCGGTCAAAAATCCATTCTGCTGGGCGTCGTTACTGACAAAATAAGGGCATTGTCGGAGAACGAAGCCCAAACCGTGACCCACAACCACCTCCACATCAGCCACGGCGACATCAATTCATTGTTTACGGACAAGCCACCGGAGCCAAGGCCGCAAGTTGTTGACGTTCAAGGGGATAGGCCAGAGAATCCGGCCAAGTAAATACAACTGCTATTGTGCGAAACTTTTCTTTAAGCCGTTGACTGCCAGTGACTTACAAAATGCACAAAATCTGTTTTCCTGACTCCCGGCCCACGCGGCACAATAATTTGACCCGCGCAGGAGCCGTGCGGGGGGGAGGGGGGTCATCGCGCCACGCGCGCTCCAATCCTATAATGGATTTCGACTTACAAAATTTTTTGACAAAAAGAGCATGACTGAATCCGACCTTGCCGCCTTTTTAGGTGTCCCTAGAACCGAGATCGTTGCAGTTCGAAAAGAGAACCCGGAGTATTCCTACAAGGTTGGTCGCACGATCCACTGGACGGATGCGGGCAAGGCGTTTCTGTACAAAGAGCTTCGGTTAGACACTCCTTTGGAGCCGGGACAGCCCAGAGAGACATTTGCCACCACGGGACGCTGCTGGTTCCCGAATAAGAAACTGGTGGAGGCGCACTTGGAGAATGGCAAGCAGATACTGGTGCGGGTGAAGGATTCTGGGATGTATGTGCCGAAGATGCAGATTCCGATTAAACCAGATGGCAATGGCTGGGTGGTCAGGAAGCACCCCCGACAGAAAGGCAAAATGTAGTGGATGCACACGATCAGGCGGATGCGTACTACCAGCAGATTGTCGCTGTCACGGAGCGGTTCAAGGATGAATTCGACATGACCTACGCCCAGTTGATTGGCGCACTGGAGATGTACAAGATGGAGTTGTTTTGTGAGGCTATGTGTGTTCCACTAGACGAGGATGACGACGAAGACGAATTCGAAAATGGAGAAGACAAATAATGAAAATGTGGCGGCCGCAGTGGCGGAGGGACTGGACATCCAGACGGAGATGGGGCGGGAGGTCGTCAAGGTCGCCTTGGAGTGTATGAAGTTGTTTGACGACAAGCAGCAGGACTATGGTAGCGCGAATATATTGATGTCCGGTGAGATTGGGGTTGCTTGCCGGTTGCAGGACAAGGTGAGTCGGATACGGCACATTTTACTGAAGCAGTTAAAGGGTGATACAAAAATCAATTATGAGTCATTGGAGGACGCCTATATTGATGTGGCTAACATTGGGATGATTGGGATGTTGTTGAGTCGCAACCTCTGGAAGTAGTGGCGTTTACTCCCACAGAACATCCGGTCTTGGTAGTTCCTTCGCAGGAGAAGATGCGGGAGTTTGCCGCCCGTGGAGATGCGGGGCTGGACGAATTGGCTCGCGCGCTGGAAAAGCGGGAGGAACTGATCCGCTTGGAGAAGGACGACCCCTATCGTTACGGATTTGAGCCGGACAACTGGAAAGACGCCGATAAACTTTGGGAGGGTGTTGGCGAACTCCTGATACAAGGCGGAAACCGCGCTGGAAAATCCGAGTATGCGGCCAAGCGGATTATCCAGACGATGACGACCAAGAAACGGTCGAAGGTTTGGGTGTTGGGCATGACGGCGCAGTCCAGCATCCGCGATCAGCAGCAGTTGGTACACAAGTACATTCCGGCCGAGTGGAAGAACATAAAGAAGGGCCGCATTCAAAATGTCTCTTTTTCGCAGAAAAATGGCTTCACCGAGAACACCTTCATTCTTCCCAACGGCTCCCAGTGTTGGTTTATGAACTATTCGCAGGAGATACGGGTGATTGAGGGTGGTGAGGTGGACATGATTTGGTGTGATGAGCTTGTGCCGATTACTTGGGTGGAGACACTGCGGTTTAGGTTGGTGACTCGCGCCGGGAGCCATGAACTGTCCGGCCGACTCCTAATCACCTTCACCCCGGTGGACGGGTACACGCCGACCGTGAAGGAATACTTAAACGGCATGGACATACTGGAAACGCGGCCGAGTCCGTTGTTGCCGGACAATGTGAATGTGGGCGGGTGTCCGCCGGGCGAGATGCCATACACGGCCAGAAACCGGAAGGACAACGGCCGCATCATCTGGTTCTTCACTTCCATGAACCCGTACAATCCGTATCGGGAGATGGTGAAGACCTTGAAGGGGGAAACCAGTATCCAGATCAAGTTGCGGGCGTATGGATATGCGGAGAATCTGACGGGCAACCAGTTCCCCAAATTTTGTCATGTACACATATTGGACTCGGACAAGATACCGGCCGGGACGAATTATGTGGCGGCCGACCCGGCGTGGAATCGGAACTGGTTCATTTTATGGTTGCGCGTGGACGAAAACGGCCGCAAGTATGTATATAGGGAGTGGCCGGATCGGGACACTTACGGGGAGTGGGCAATCCCCGGCGAGAAGCCAGATGGGGCAGTTGGCCCGGCGCAAAGCATAGGTGGTGGGCGCGGAGTGGACGAGATCAAGGAGTTGGTTGTCGAACTGGAGAATGGCGAGGAAATTGAGGAGAGATACATCGACCCCCGTGCGGGCGCGACACAGGCTGCCGGGCGCGAGGGCGGAACGTCGATCATCGATCTGTTGGGGGAAGGCGATGTTCCGATGTATTTCAATCAGGCGGCCGGAATCTCGGTGGCAAACGGCCTGACAATCATCAATGATTGGTTGAACTACGACCAGACCTCCCCGGTGGATGTGATGAATGAGCCAAGCCTATATGTCAGCCGGGATTGTGGGAACTTGATTTATTCCTTGCAGGAGTGGACAAACCGGGACGGGGAGCGCGGAGCCTCGAAAGACCCCGTGGACACCTTGAGGTATCTGGCCGTGATGGAACCAATCCACGTCACGGCCGAGACATTTGCAGGATCGGGGATTAGGGGGTATTGATGGTTTCGGCACTGCCACTGCTGCTAACGCCTAGTCAAGCTGAAGACTTGACGGGGTTTGAGCGTAAATATCTGGCAAAACTTGCGGAAGCAGGAAAAATAAAAATTTATAGAACAACTGGTAACCAAAGACGGTACTATAAATCGTCTTTATTGACATACTTTAATCATGGAGACAAATGATAAAATAGCACAGGCCAAGGATGCGCCTGATGTGAGAGAGTTGGCGAAGGAATATAATCGGTCTTTAAGCGAGGGCTATTCCTTGGAGCGAGTGGCCGAACTGGATGAGGTGAGGTTTACTAGGTGGGACGCGCAGAGTGACGACGGGAAAAAGCACGATGCGAACATGAAGGAGGGGAGTCAGGCTTTCCCGTGGGATGGTGCGAGCGATACGCGCATCCCGCTGGCAGATTCCATCATCAACGATGCAGTGGACATTATGACCACGGCATTTAGCCGGGCGACACTGAAGGTTGGGGGCACGGAAGTTAAGGATGCGGAGACAGCTTCCATTGCGAACAACTTGATGCGGTGGCAAGTGGACACCAAGCTGTACCACACATTAAACCGCGAGTCCGAGTTGTTGGCCCAGTATGGCCAGCAATATGGGTGGAGTGCGCTGTTTGTCGGGTGGGAGCAGAAAAGTGCCTTGAAGCCTCGCACGATCACGATGGATGAGATCATGCAGATGGCCGCCCAGATGGAGGAAGGGAACCCGTTGAAGGACTTGCCCGAACTCATCATGGACGCGGAACAGGAGGACGTTGTGGTTGACATATTGCAGGCGCAGTTTCCCGGTCTGGAGTCGAAGGAGGCGCGGTCGGCCATTCGGGATTTGCGGAATGACGGCCAGACCGAGATACCACAGGCGTACATTGCGGTGAACCAGCCTACAATTGTGGCGTTGAAGCCGTGGGAGGAGATTTCGTTTCCGCCCGAAACAGTGGATTTGCAGTCGGCGCGGGTGATTTTTCGCCGGACATTTTTGACCGAGGCCGAGTTGCGGGCGAAAGTGGTGGACGAAGACTGGGACGAGGCGTGGGTGGAGGAAGCCGTTAAGACGGCCGGTCGATCCAGCGAACTCCACGATTTCAGCCAGACCGTGACGGACTTGACCTTGAACGAGTCCCTGACCATGTACGACAACCTGATTGAGGTGGTTTATGCGTACAACCGACAGGTGGACAAGAACGGAGTGCCGGGGATTTACTTCACCGTGTTTAATCCAATCATGTCGATGCACTCGACCGGGGATGAGTTATACGCCAAGTATGAGTTGCTGGATTATATTCACTGCCGGTATCCGTTCGTGGAATATCGCCGGGAGCGGCTCAAACGCCGCGTTACGGAAAGCCGGGGAGTGCCGGACATTTGTCGCACTTGGCAGAATGAGATCAAGACGCAGCGGGACTCTGTTTTCGATTCGACCAGTTTTGAGACACTGCCGCCCATCATGGTGAGCAAGCGGATCGGGGTGGCGAATAAGATTGGCCCGGCCGTGCAGTTACCGGTGACCAAGCCGGGCGAGTATGAGTTTATGAACCCGCCCGCCCGAACGCCAAACACTGCGCTTAACCTGATCGAAATTGTGATGAGGCAGGCGGACGAATACTTTGGCCGGGCGAATCCGGCTATTCCGCCGACCCAGACGCAGTTGAAGCAGCAACGCATTGTGAATAACTGGTTGATAACTTGGACGGAGGCATACCAGCAGATGTTTCAGTTGAGTTTGCAATTTTTATCACCGGAAGAAATCCAGCGGATCACCGGGACTAACGCAATCCCCGAAAGCGGCATGATGCAGTTTGATTTCGTGTTGAAGTTTGATGTGAGGGAACTGGACACGGAGTACGTTAATACGAAATTGTCGAGCATCGCGCAGTATGTTGTGCCACAGGATGTCGGCGGTGTGTTGGATCGTAATAAGTTGGTGGAAATGATTACGCGGTCGATCTCTCCCGACATTGCGGAGGAACTGGTGACCGACAAGACCACGGCATCCCAGAAGATGTACGAAGACGTAAAGGCTGATGTCGGGGGGATGATGTTGGGGATGGAGCCGCAATATGTGGAGAACGACCCTGCGGCGCAGACCAAGATGCAATACGCGCAGGAAATTGTTGGGCGCAACCCAAAAGCACAACAGGCGTTACAGGGCGATGAATTGTTCGCGCAATTGTTTGAGAACTATTCCAAGAATCTCCAAATGTCCGTTATGCAGCAGCAAAATGCACAGATCGGCCGCATAGGAGTTAATCAGGTAACATGAACCAGAATCTAGCACCTTTTCAGTTCGACAATAGCGTCTTGTGGGATGCGGTTCTTGACAATATGGGAGCGGCTGTGGAGGTGGAGACTTCACAGGCAATCGCCGGGGAAACGCTGGGTGAAGAACGAATTCATCAGTGTGGAAGGGCAGCCGGACTGTCGGACTTCATGGCGCACTTGGTTCATTTACGGGAAACCGCACTCAATAACATGAATTAAAAACAAGACAAAACCTTCCACAACCCCACAAACCCCCCGCGTTTGTCGAAATTCTTTTTGACGACCGGGGGTTTTGTGCGTCTATAGCGCAAGAAGTTCTGCGGGCTTCTATAAACATCCGCTGCCAGCCCACTTGCCGGGCTATAAAATAGCATGAGTGAAAACGAAGTAGCTGAAGGTGATAGCCCTTCAGAATCGACGGAAGCTATCGAAGTTGATCCTAGTCAGGCGACTGACATTGATGGGTTGGCGGGGCAACTGGAAAGGTTGTTGACCCCAGAACCGGAACCAGCACCGGCCGCCGAAGAATCGGTGGAGGACGCGGAGAGTGAAGAATCTCCTCCCGATGGATCGTCGAGTGACGAACAACCGGAGGAAGGAGAAGCCGAGGAAGTTCTTTCTCAAACTGAATCAGAAGATTCTGCGGAAGCTGAACAGGCGGCAGACGACGCCGTGGATTCTCCCAGCCCACAAAAGGGGCTGTTAAAGAGAATCGACAAGTTGACTGCAAAACGCCGTGTCGCTGAAGGCAGGGTGGATGATCTGGAGTCGGAGGTTAAGAGCCTGCGGGAGCAGTTGGAGTCCAAAGAGGAATTACCCGAACTGGGCAACATTCCGGGCGCGAATCCGTACAGCAACTTGACATCGCAACGCGCGGTGGAAAAGGAAATGGAAAGAGCGGATGAAATCTTGGAGTGGTGCGAGGATAACCCAGATGGGGCGATTGTTGAAAAGAGTGGCGACGACGATGTCGAATATTCGGCGGATGATGTGCGAAATATAAAGCGCAATGCCCGCAAATCTATTAAAAAACATCTCCCCGAAAGGCTTACTTACTTGCAGGAGGAATCCCAAGTAAATGACCAAGTGGACAAAGTGTTCACTTACTGGAAAGACCGAAGTTCCGTTGGTTATCAAGAGGCACAAGAAATCTTGAAAAACCGACCGGAAATCAGAACCCGCCCAACGTGGAAAGCGGATGTGAGCATATTCCAACTGGGATTGCAGGCATATAGGGAAATGGTGAGTAGCCCGAAAAGCAATTTAGCCAAACCTAAAGCCAAAGCACCCGCCCAACCAGCAGCCCCCACATCTGCCCCAACACAGGTTAAACCCGCTGCCGCCCGTTCAGCTTCCGCTAGGAAATCTTTTGATAAGTCTAAAGATGAGGATTCCTTGGCAAACGTAATCTTAAATGATTACTTATAATACTGGGTATGTGTATACTCATAGATAAGGAAAGATAAAATCATATGGCAGTTCTTTTAGAAGCTGGATATAACGCCATCCAATCGGGTGGTAGAGAGGATTTGTCTAACTTGATCTCCAATGTCGATGCTAAATCTACTGTTTTTTCGTCTCTTGCGAAAAAAGGGAAGAAGCCCGGCAATGTGGTGATGGGGTGGCAAATGGATAAGTACGAGGCCGCAGTCAACACTGGTATATTTGAAGCGACAGACGTTGTAACAGGTGACTACGTTAACCCCGGCGTCAATCGTAAGTTGATGCAGAACTATGTGCAGATTTTTCGGCGCACGTTCCGTATTTCGAATCTTGCAGACGAGATTCAGATTGTTGCTGGCGTTAAGTCGGAACTCGCGAATGGTATCGCCAAGAAATTGGTGGAGATCAAGCGCGACATGGAGTTGGCGTTCTTGGGCAACACGGACGCAGACGCGGAGAGTGGGAGTCAGAACCCGTACATCACAAAAGGCTTGGGGAGTTTTCTCCATGCGGCTGGGACAAACACATCTACGGATGATTTTGTACCGACCGGGTTTTTGTGTCCGGGGGATTCAATCAGCACCGCAACTGCGGCAAACCTCACTGAAGGAAACGTGCAAGATGTGTTGAAGAGTATCTACAACACTACCGGCACGATTCGTGACTACGATCTGCTCCTTGGCCCGACCTTGAAGCGTTCGTTTACGAACTTCACGCAATCGCACACGGCAGTTGCCGCGACAGAAGCAGATAACCAAATTGCGGTTAAAACCTTCAATCAAGCGGCAAGTGAGCGGTCGTATATCAACGTGATCGATGTGTTCGAAGGTGATTTCGGCCGACTACGACTACACCCCACCGTTCACATAAGCACGACTGCGACCACGGGTTCTAGCGCAGCCAAGACCACGCATGGCCAAACTGTTACGGCCGCGCCTTTCAAGGGATACGTTATCCCGTTTGACAAGGCTGAAATCCGTTATGGCAAACTACCGCAGATCAAGGAATTGACTGACAACGGCGGTGGCCCGGCGAGGTTGATTGAGGCAATGGCCGCACTGGTGATTCACAATCCCAGCGCGTACGGGTTCTTTAACGGAGCATCGTAATAATGTACGCCCCAGAGGGATTATCAGACGAAATGTCTGCCCTTGTGGCGGCGAGTTTGAAGGGGCGGTTGGCTCGCGAGTATCAAGGCTCGCGGGTCAACCAATCCTCCAATATCGCAACCCAAGCGCGAGACGAGGCGAAGCACTCTGCAATAGGAGAGCAGAAAGCTAGAATCGACGCGACTTCCTACCATCACTGGGGGCAGCGATTGGGGTACGAATGCTGGAATGACCGCAAGTTTATGAAGGAATACTTGCGGGATAATCCAGAGAGCCGGGTCAAGTCCGTTAGTGGAAAGACCCAAGTTGGGTACGGTGGAAAAAAAGAACACGGATATTACGACACTCCGCGAGGCCGTGTCACATATCGAAAGGTGTTTGGCCCAAACGAGCGCGTTGAAGTAGATGCGAACGCTTAAATTTAGCAATGTAGTTTATGGAGTAGCACAGTTGGCTGGTCTTGACCGGGACAACTTACCCACCCATTTTTTCAAACAGGTTCGGGACTTGGCAAACCCTCGCATGGCGTTGGCGTGGGAAACAGAATACTGGCCCGACCTTTTAAGAATTTCAGAGCTTACCGTCACGACAACCGACAGCGTAAGCACCATTGCGTATCCAACAGATGCCGGAGAAATACTGGAAGTGTATGACAAGAACCCTAGAAAAACTACGCTTCGTTCCGGTATTGATTTTATATTGTACGATGATGGTACTGATAGCGACACTAATTCTGGCAAAACAGTTACTGTTTTCACTACTACCTCGCCGCTTTATGTCGAATATAGGATTATTAGGCCGGAATTGAAGGGAGACATTACTACTGCTCAACTAGAAATAGGAGATCAGCTTTATTATTCTGGTCATTTTTGGGAAGCTAAAACTGTTCGTTCTGCCGGGGATCACCAACCAGATTCTACCGACACTACTAATTGGAAGAAAATATTAGTCCCTAAAATTTTTGAGAGCTATCTAGTCCGTGGAATATACGCGGATTATTTAAGGGCCAACGGCCAGCCCGATATTGCGGCTGCTGAAGACCAGAACGCCGAGGGGATCATCACGCTGGAAGCGGACAAGATTTACAGACAACAAGGTCAGGTTAGACGAACAAGTGTTTTAGGATATTAAATTATGAAAGTAAGAGCAGTAACAGGGGCAAGAACAATTACCTCTCCCGCTAACGGTGGAGCCACAGTGCTTTCCGACACATCATCAGTTACCTTGATGACGGCGGCGGATCATCGCAAAGCGTTTTCTGTCACAAATCAAGGCACGACGATTGTGTATGTTAAGTTGGGAGCATCAGCGACATCATCTTCATGGCACTACATATTGCCGGGGGGCGGGGCGGCTGATGATGGAAACGGCGGGTCTGTAAGTATAGATGGTTATGTTGGACAGGTTTCGGTTTGTTCAGCAAGCACAGGCCGCGTTTCCTATGTAGAGTTTGGATAAAATAAGGAGAACCTAAAATGGGAGCATCAATTACTCCCCCTAGAGCCATTAGGGCGCAGGGGATTACGATAGAAAACGAACCCATCATCAAATCTGATGGTGCTGGTTCGGTCACGCAATGGGACAACAGCAACCAAGACGCTGGCGAGGGGATTTACTTCGTCGAAGGCGGCAGCGCGGGTGATCCGTTGCGATTGGGTATTGGTGTCGCTGCGCCAGACCGACATATACAAATCAACCACGCAGGAGAGCCGGATATTTTGCTGACGCGCACAGCCGGAGCCACATCGGGTTCATTGGGAAGCATTTATTTTGGCGCACAAGATGGTGACAAGTATTTGTGCCACGTTGGCGCAGCGCAAGACGGTGCGGCTGACGCAGGCAAACTTGAATTTAGCACCGAAGCAACTGGGGGCGCTAGAACCACTCGTATGACCATCTCGTCGACTGGCGTAGTCAGTATCCCGTCTGGCAGCATCACAGTCGGCAGTCTGGACATTGGCCACGGTGCGAATGGTGTCGATTCAAGTGTGGCAATTGGTAAAAATGCGCTAGATGCGAATGCGTCATACGGAACCGCAATACGAAATGTTGCTATTGGTGAAGATGCGCTGGGTGCGCTCGCCAGTAATGCTGCCGATGCCAATACAGCGGTTGGCTATGCGGCGGGTGAAGCCTTGGTATCTGGTTTGCAAAATGTTGCCGTTGGCGCGTATACGCTAAGAGCGGCTTGTGCAGACGATAATGTGGCAGTTGGCGCATTAGCACTCACAGCATTCACCGGCAGTGATGCAACAGCCGTGGGTAGTAGCGCAATGGCGGCTGCAACTGGAGGAACTGAAGGCACGGCAGTTGGCGCATTATCTTTGCAGACAGTTGATGGTAACAGAAACACGGCAGTTGGTTATAAGGCATTAAACGCTGATTGTATCGATGACAACACTGCGGTAGGCGATGATGCGTTGCGGGTTTTCGTAGGCAGCAATGCCACAGCAATTGGCTCAAAAGCAGCAGATGCGGCGACAAGTGCGACCAGCATAGTAGCTGTTGGCTACAATGCTTTGGGTTCTAGTGATGACGGCAACTACAATACAGCGGTTGGCAAAGACGCTTTGGGCGCAAACTGCGCTGATCACAACACGGCTGTTGGACACGAAACACTTGAAGCATTCACCGGCAGCAATGCAACTGCCGTAGGTAGCGGCGCAGCAGATGCCGCTGTTGGCAATGTAGGTTTAACTGCCATCGGCAAAGATGCTTTAGGTGCAGCCACATCTGGCAATTACAACACCGCCGTTGGCTTTGCGTGTTTGAACGGAACAGTTGACGGCACACAGAACACTGCGGTTGGTGCTGGTTCATTAAGTGCAGATTGCGTCAGTAACAATGTATCTGTCGGCTTTGAAGCACTTAACGTATTCACCGGCAGCAATGCAGTTGCCATAGGTTCTGGTGCAGCGGATGTAGCTGTCGCACAAACAAATTTAACAGCAGTCGGTCAAGGTGCTTTAGGTGCAGCCACAAGCGGTAATAACAACACAGCGGTTGGCACGGGTGCGTTGCAAACTGTTGACGGTGCAAGCAACACCGCAGTTGGCCAAGTTGCGTTAGGTGCTGATTGTGTGAGTAACAACACAGCAGTCGGTAGAGCGGCACTCAATGTGTTCACAGGCAGCGACGCAACCGCTGTTGGTTACAACGCGGCAGACGCCGCTGGTAGTCAGACATATTTAACTGCTGTCGGAAAGGATGCTTTAGGCGTAGCCACTTCTGGAAATAACAACACGGCTGTTGGTTATGCTTCGTTGCAGACGGTTGATGGCGCAAACAACACCGCTGTTGGTTCATCAGCGTTAAACGCAGATTGCGTTAGTGATAACACGGCTGTCGGTAAAGATACACTTGCTGTATTCACTGGAAGCAACGCAACAGCGGTTGGTTCTAGTGCTGCCAGCGCAGCGACGAGTGCGTCAAGTCTGACTGCGGTTGGTCATAGTGCTGCTGCTGCGATAACTGACGGAGCGCAAAATACGGCAGTCGGTGCTTTTAGCCTCAGGTTCTGTACAGGAGGAGACTATAATACAGGGGTTGGTGTTTACGCTGGATACCAAACAACTGGAAACCGAAACACTTTTATTGGAAACGATGCTGCCACTTTCGCAACCAGCGTAGATGACTGCATTGCGATTGGTTACAGGGCGCTAAAAGCCGCTGACTCTGCTGGCGACAATTCTGACAACGCCACCGGCAACTGGAACATTGCCGTGGGGAACTACGCGCTGGATGCAACGACTACGGGGAATAAGAACGTAGGTATCGGATACAGCGCATTAAGCAGTGTAACAGACGCAGTAGGTAATGTAGCCATTGGACACGAGGCACTTGTAAGCGAAGATTCAGCCGGTGGTTGTGTAGCCGTTGGGTTTAGTGCGCTAAAAGTTCAAAACACCAACAACTCAAACAACGTAGCGATTGGCTATAATGCAGCAGTCGCACTCACCAGTGGCACAGACAGCGTGTATGTGGGTTATCTGGCCGGTGGTGTTGGAACGATTACTGGTGATCATAATGTGGCTATCGGTAAGGATGCTGCACTGAACATAACGAGTGGAACCCACAGCGTGTACATTGGTAGTGACGCTGGCGGTAACGGTGTGATTACCGGCGGGAGCAATACGGTAATAGGTCAAAGTGCTGGCTTTGATCTTACTTCGGGTGCTTACAACGTGCTAATCGGCACAGAAGCCGGTGCAAATTTCACAGACAACAATAACAACATAGCCATCGGTCACGGTGCTTTAGACGCTGCCAACACAGGTGAACACCACAACATCGCAATCGGCACGGGCGCATTAGGCGCAGAAACATCTGGCGCAGATTATTGTGTAGCTATTGGCAAAGCCGCACTAGAGTCACAAAACGCTGACGTAAAGAACACGGCAATCGGCGGTCAAGCGGGTGCTGCGATTGTTGGTGGCACTAATCACACGCTGGTTGGCTATCTTGCGGGTAATGACATAGCTAATACACACGGAAACACAGCGGTAGGTATGATGTCTTATGCGAGAGGCACAGGCAATTACAACACCGTAGTTGGCGGGTTTGCTGGCAGTTCTACCGAGGACACCACCACAGCAATGAGTGGTGATAGTAACACTGTGATGGGTTACAACGCCGGTTACACACTTAGTTCAGGATATGACAACGTGTTGGTTGGCAGAGATGCTGGTAAACTTTTAACAGACAGTATCAGTAACGTAGCCATCGGTATCAACGCATTAGACGCAGCGAATACTGGCGAACACTACAACACGGCAATCGGTTCACATACGTTAAGCGCGGAAACAAGTGGCGCAGATGGTTGTACCGCGATTGGCTATGCTGCATTGGCATTCCAGAACCGTGTCGATTCAAAGAACACAGCAGTTGGCTACAACGCACTCACCAATCTTGGCAACGGAGTTACTTATGGTGGTAAGAACAACACCGCAATTGGCTACGAAGCTGGCAGTAGCGGTGTGTTTGGTGGCGGCACAGATGGTGGCAGCAATGTCTACGGCAGCGACAACACGCTGGTTGGCAACGCTGCTGGCAAAGTAATCACGACCGGACAGGACAACGTAATCATAGGATCACTTGCTGGTGATGCGGTGACTACTGGTTATTCCAATGTGTTAATTGGTAAGGACGCTGGCACAACGTTAGTAGATAATCACGATTGCATAGCTATTGGACACGGTGCATTGGACGGCTGCAATGGTGGGGAACACTACAATATAGCTATTGGGTCTGGTGCGTTGAGCGCAGACATAGCTGGTTCAGACCACTGCATCGCAATCGGCTACACTGCACTCGCTGCACAAAACTCTGCTGCCATCAATCTTGCAGTTGGTAATTATGCGGGTGCTTCGATTACGAGTTCTGGTGATAACACGCTGATTGGTTACATAGCTGGCAACGCGTTGGCCGCGCACGCTGACGGCGATCAAAACACTGCGGTTGGTCACGCCGCGATGCTTGCGTCTAAAGGTGATGGCAATGTTGCTGTTGGCTATCGCGCGATGCACACGGCTGGCGATAACGATCACAACACTTGTGTTGGCTATGATGCTGGATTGGCACTAGCTGGCGCACCCGGAAACGTACTTGTTGGCTACAAAGCTGGCACGGCAATGACCACCGGCGATTACAACGTGGCCATTGGATTTCAAGCTGCTGATGCGTTGGCTGGTGCTGCTGACGCCAACATAGCCATTGGCAAAGATGCGCTAGGTGGTTGTACTGCCGCTACATCAGACAACATAGCTATCGGGACAAGTGCGCTTGCACACGCTTCATACGCCGCAGCCAATATCAACTTGGCCATCGGCGCATCTGCTGGTGACGCAATCACCAGCGGCACAAAGAACGTGCTGATCGGCCACCAAGCGGGGAGTGCGCTTGCTACTACCGACAGCAGCACGGCAGTTGGTTACCAAGCGTTGCAGCTGGCAACGGGTGCTACTAACACGGCTGTTGGTTCGCTGGCAGCTACCGCAGTTGCCGCTGGCGTAAAAAATACCGTGATGGGTTATGCCTCATTGGCTGGAGCCGACAATGCGGAAGAACAAAATACAGCGATTGGTTATGCTGCACTTTACGGACTTAATGTTGATGACGGCGATCTCAATACAGGAATCGGCAGTTTCGCTGGTACTTACTTGGCGGATGGTAGCACACCCATAACTGATATTCGTGAGTGTACATATCTTGGTGCAGCGACACGCGGTTCTGCTGCAACTGGCGTAGAGAACGAAATTGCCATTGGTTACGCAGCGGTTGGCCAAGGCGGGGATTCCATTATGTTGGGGAACTCGTCGATCAACTCGACCAACGGACTTTGGTGCTACGACACGGCAATAGTTTCACCGTCTGACACTCGCATTAAGAAGGACGTTGCTGATTCAGCGGTTGGCTTGGACTTCATTGACAAGCTGAACGCGGTCAGTTTTAAGAAGATCAACCCGGCAGATTTCCCCGAAGAAATTCGTGAAAGCAGGTGGTCGGAGTCAACTCACGAAGAACTTGTCTCCCCAGCAGTCAAAGCAGCCGACGAGGTGTGGGAAGATGTAGTTGTCCAAGAGGCGTGTGATGCGTGTGCGGAAGAAACCCGCGAGGAAGTTCATCCCGCAGTTGAGGAAGTACGCGAAATGCGCGTTGTGCAAGAAGCGTGTGACGAGGAGTGGGAAGAGATCGTTCATCCAGCGGAAGAAGCAGTCTACGAGGATCAGGTTGTTGTTCGCGCAGAAGCGGAACGCACCGAGACGAACGTGGTTGTTCACGGTCAACCGGAACGCAGCGACACGCACATCGTCCAACACGCGCAAGAAGAGATCACCGAGGAACGAGTGACACAGGAAGCGCGTGAGGAGATCGTAGGCGAACGCCATAAGTTCAGTGAGAAGGAAGTCACCGAAGAATCGACTCGCGTTGAGTTCGTGAAAGGCGATGGCGATGCTTACGTTCGCAACGAGATCACCGAGACAGAGACGCGCATCGAGCGCACACCACTTTACACAGATCACCCGGTAGTCAATCCAGACGGCACACCGTGCGTGACTGTTGTGTCAGCGGCAGTTGAAGCTGTTGCCGGGGTTGAAGCCGTAGAAGGTGTTGAGGCAGTTGCCGCCACTTACTACGAGGAAGGTGACGAGTTACCAGAAGGCAAAGCTGTTGGCGACGAGAAGACGGCGGCGGTGGAGGCAGTCGAAGCGGTAGAAGGTGTTGAAGCTGTCGAGGCGCAACCCGAAGTCACCGAGCCGGTCATCCACAAGTGTCCGGTGATGGAAGAGTACATCCAACAGACCGCACAGGAAGAAGTGCGCGAGACGTTCGTTGTGCAAGAGGCGCAGGAAGAAAAGACCGAAACGACTGTCACACCAGCCGTAGAGGAAGTCACCGAGACGATCACAATTCCAGCCGTCGAAGAAGTCACCGAGCGCGTCTGCACTTGCGAAGCCAAGGAGGAACACACTGAACGCCGCTTGGTTCGTGAGGCACAAGAGGAGATCAAGGAAGAGGTCGTTGTCGTTGAAGCCAAGGACGAGTGGACAGAGACGCACATCACCAGACCGGCTGAACCGGCGCGTGAAGAAGTCACCGAACGCCGACTCGTTAGTGCCGCCGTCGAGGCGAAGGATGCAGTTTACGAGACAGTCACCGTTCCGGCAGATGACCGGCCAGACGACATTGAAGCACCGCACATTGGCTTGATAGCGCAGGATGTTAAGGCGGCGATGGACGAAGCTGGCGTAGACTTCCCGCTGGTTATCGAGTCACCCAACGGAATGCTTGGTGTGAAATATGGCAACTTGGTGATGCCGCTGATCAAGGCGGTGCAGGAGTTGAGCGCACGGGTGAAGCAGCTTGAAGCATAGAATTTGGTCATGGCTAAAAAAGAAGAAAAAGAACAAGGACAGACCGTTGTTATCAACGGTGAGGAACATAACGTAGCTGATCTCTCGCAGGAGCAAGTCACGCTACTCAACCATGTAGCTGACTTGGAGAACAAGATTCGACAGATCAGCTTCAACCTCGATCAAGCTCACGGTGGTAGAAATCACTTTATGAGTTTGCTAACGGCTTCCATGACTGAACAAGCCGAGCCAGAGGTTGAAGCGGAGGCAGCGGTGAAATAATTTAGTTTTATGGCTGCAAAAAGAACAAACCGCGAAACAAGTAAGCCCACGGTTGGTCGGGTAAAGTCGGTAGTTAATCGGGTGAAAGCGAACTTGAAAGCGATTCCGAAGAACATAAAGGCGGTTCCGAAGAACGTGAAGAAGAACATAAAGGCGATTCCGAAGAACATAAAGGCGATTCCGAAGAACGTGAAGACTAACTTGAAAGCGATTCCGAAGAACATAAAGACTAACTTGAAAGCGATTCCGAAGAATATAAAGGCGGTTCCCAAGAACGTGAAGACGAACTTGCGGCCTTCAAAGAGGCATTTCAAATGAGTTTCTTCGACTGGGATACTGGCAAGGTGTTAATTGCGACATTCACAGGACTTTCCAACTGGATGGTAAACATTGATTTAATACTCAAGGTGGGGATTTCCTTGGCAAGTTTGATTTAT